>Ga0207862_1000288_pt1 | contig 14800 bp, 14 predicted proteins | sample LuqExpMetageno81_FD_187838 | JGI IMG/M metagenome (GOLD analysis project Ga0207862, IMG submission 187838) | Tropical forest soil microbial communities from Luquillo Experimental Forest, Puerto Rico - Sample 81 (SPAdes) | ecosystem: Environmental > Terrestrial > Soil > Tropical forest ... | reverse complement strand
ACATATTCTGGAATGGGAGATACCTGCTCTCACTAGAAACTTATCACGCCGCTGAAAATTCAACCTATCCACACCATATCGACACACTAGGTTCATCATCGAAGGCACCAGCCTGTAAAGGTTCGGATGGCTTCTCCTCGGGTCAACCTCACCCAGTTCTGATATCCAAACCATACCTGGCATTTTTGCCGCCCCGAGGATAATCTTCTGCTTTGGCAAGTTAGCAATCATTCTCAATTGGCTACAAATAAAGGCAGACTCATGTGCCGCTAGTAGGAGATGGGTTTGCGGTTAAATCTGTGGTAGCTGTGATGGGAGTGCCAGACGGGGAGGAATCGTAGGCATGGGCGTTGCTCCCCACATCGCCGTTTGGCATGCTAAAGTTCCAGATTTCAGCCTGGGCCAGGCCGGCAACCCCGAGGCTCAACAAGGCCATAATGAACATCGGCGTCAGGATCTGAATAATGGCTAATTTAAAGGGGGAGGATAGGGAAGGCCATGACCTAACTCACCAAATTGCTATGGTCATCTTGATCAAAAACTGTTTACAAATTGTCAGCGTAGCGGCCAGTCTCTGGATGGTCCAGCAGAGAAAATTTCATGCGGAGTTGCAGGAGAGCCGCCTGGATTTTTTAGAAAGAATGATTATCTTTTGATTTAAAAGCGGGAAAAGAGCCCCACAAAATCGTTTTTTGACTGCGGTGGCCAAGGCTGCCGCATAATCTCGGTTCATCTTTCTATAAATGGGGTGGTTATGAAGAAGCTCATTATCGTCCTGATTTGTGGGTTCTTATTGGCGCCGCTCTCCGCCTGGGGACAGAAATGGATTGAGCCGTATACGGACAAAGACGGCACCCAGGTGGAAGGGCACTGGCAGACCCCGGAGGATGTGAGAAAGGACAAGTATTCGACCCCAGGGAAAATCAATCCCTATACCGGCCAATTCAACCCGTTTACCGGCAGTGGGCAAGGGCCGTTGCCCGCGAGCCCAACCCCTTTAAACCCAACTCCCCCGAGCCAAAACCCTTATTATCCTCAACAGGACTATAGATTTCAGCAAAAGGACTATAGATATCAAAGCAGGTAAGCAGCAAATAATTCGTAGATATTGTGAGCTCGAGTGTTGCTTTACGCTTCCTCTGACCCTCGCCTCCTATGCTTATCCGTCGGGTAAATCCGGCTGATGGTAAGCGAGTTCCAATTTGCCTCAATTCTCCGGGTAATGGACACCTAATCCTTGACCTGGCCCATCCTCTTGCTAATTAGCTGTAGAAATTTTCAACCCACCTCACCGCTTCCACATCGCTGACTTTGCCGAGATACCTTTGGGTGGCGGAGAGGTTGGCAGGCCTGAGGGTGAGCTTGCTGACTATCTCTCCAGGCACTCCTGATCTTGCGGCATAGGCTCTTATCGGGAAATTTTTTTCGATGAATCCTCTTGACAGAAGATCGACGGATAGTTTATAGATGCTAGTAGCATATTATGCCAGGAGCACATATCAGATGAAAGGCGTTCCCCAAGACCCGACTGTCCCGCTGCTTACCGGCTTGGTTCGCACCATTCGCGATTGCTGCCAACGGCAAGAGGGAGTGATGTGCCGGAAGCTCGCCTTGACCCCTTCCCAGTTTGCCTGCCTGGTGGCCATGCCCGAGCCGGCCGCGGAACTGAATGTGCAGCAGGTGGCCAAAGTCATGGGGTTATCGCCGTCCCGCGCCAGCCGGGTGGTCGATTCCCTGGTGCGGGGCGGGTTGTTTGCCCGCCGCGCCATGGACCATGACCGCCGCACCCTACTGGTGTCCCTGACTTCCACCGGGCAGGAAAAATGGCAGGAAGCGCAGAAGCTTCTGACTGAATGTGAGAGAAGATTGCTGGCCCATCTACCGCCGCAACCCACCCGGGAATTGGCCGAAACCCTAAAGACGCTGATCAGTGCACATGGTAAAGAGGAGTCTCTTTGATCCTGGATATGAACTTTTCTGTCTGCTCATCGGGATGTGGAAGATGAAGAGCCTGAAACAACTCTGGGTATTGGCTCTCATTGTGGTGATGGTGTCCCTGGGGGGGTATCTCGCTTACGAGCACAGGACCCAATCGCCGCGGCCGGCGCCGGCGCCGGTATTTAAGCCCAAGACGCGGGTCCACCTCGACCACTCCGCTTACTTTACCCAAAAATTCACCAGCCCCCAAGAGGTCACCCGGGCCTGTCTGGAATGTCACCCCCAGGCAGCCCCGGACTTTATGAAGACCTCCCACTGGCAATGGGTCGGCCCCGAGGAGAAAATCCCGGGCCGGCCGGAACCCATGCGCATCGGCAAGCGCAACTTGCTCAATAATTTTTGTATCGGCATCGAGGGGAACTGGTCGGCCTGCACCAAGTGCCATGCCGGCTATGCCTGGGATAAGGCCGATTATGATTTTGCCAAGAAAGACAATATAGACTGTCTGGTGTGCCACGACTGGAGCGGCACCTATCTCAAGGGCCCCGCCGGCCTCCCCGATAAGAGGGTGGACCTGTTGGTGGTTGCCAAGAGTGTGGGCTATCCCAAACGGGAGAATTGCGGCACCTGTCACAACTTCGGCGGCGGCGGCGAGGCGGTGAAACACGGCGACCTGGACACCTCCCTGGATAACCCTTCCCCGGAAGTGGATGTGCATATGGGCAAGGCCGGCTTTCTCTGTATCGACTGCCACCACACCCAGCACCATCAAATCCCCGGCCGCGCCTTCTCGGTCAGTACCGGGAATGCCAACGGCATCGGTTGTACGGACTGTCACCAACAACCGCACCGGGATGAACGCCTGAACCTTCACCTGGCGCGGGTGGCCTGCGTGACCTGTCACATTCCCCAATTCGCCCGCAACATCCCTACCAAGATGGAATGGGATTGGAGCAAGGCCGGGGACAGCACCCGCCCCGAGGATCCCCACCTCTACCTGAAGATCAAGGGTGAATTCACCTATGCCAACAATGTCGTTCCTGACTATTACTGGTTCAATCTCACGGTAAACCGGTATCTGGTGGGCGACAAAACCAATCCCCGCGGCCCCACTGACATCAACCGCCCCCTGGGCAGCAGGGATGACCCGGCGGCCCAGATCTGGCCGTTCAAAGTCCATAAAGCTAAACAACCCTTCGACAGAGTCAATGACTACCTGCTGCCAGTGGTGACTGCCGGGCCCGGGGGATATTGGCACGAATTCAACTGGAACAAGGCCGTGGCTTTGGGGGCAGGTCTCGCCGGGCTGAACTACAGCGGCCAGTACGGCTTTACGGAAACCCGCATGTATTGGCCGCTGACCCACGGTGTGGTCCCCAAGGCCCAGGCCCTGAGCTGCAGTGATTGTCACGGCGCCAACTCCCGCCTCAACTGGCAGGCGCTGGGTTACGAGCTCGATCCCATGAAAAAAGGAGGACAGGTGTGCTCCAGATGAGTCGAGCGGTTTGTTGCCTGATCTTCACAGCACTTCTGGTCCTCGGGGTCGCAACTGTGAGCCCGGCCGCCAGGCCCAACCCCATGCACCCGTCTTTTCAGTTGCTGGATGCCCAGGGCAATATCATCCGTCAGGCGGGGCTGGAACCGGACCAGAATAAAACCTGCGGCCAATGCCACGACACGGCTTTCATTGCCGGCCACAACTTAGCGGCGCATCAGCAAAAGGGCCTCAGTTGCCTTGCTTGTCATTTTGAGTGTGACCGGGCCAGCGACTGCGGCAAAGTAACCTGGCCTGCTGAGGCCTTCGAGCCGGATGGCCTGCTGAAACGCCAGTGGCTGAAGATATCCAAACCTGCCTCCGCCAATTGCGGCACCTGCCACGGCCTGGTCACTCCCCCGGAAGGGCCGGTGGCGATACCCAGGGATTATCGGGCTGCCGCCTACCCTCTGAGCACCCAGGCCTCCGGACACGACCTGTTGACCCGTAGTGAAGGTGCGATCTTTTCCGGCCAGGAGGTCTCGGCATCTCTCCTCAATCTCGCCGGCAGACAGAATCTCCATTTCCCCTGGGATGTACATGCCCGCAAGATGCTGCAGTGCACCGACTGCCATTTTGCGCCCAACAATCCCCAGCATCACGGTACGCCAGCCAGCCCCATCGCCTTATTGCGGGATGATCCCCGGTGGGAAAAGCTGAGCGAGTATTTGCAAAAACCCGATCACCGGCTCCTCACCGCCAGCTGCCAGACCTGTCACGACCCTATGAAAGGCCATGACTTCCTCCCCTATCCGGCCCGGCATTTCGAGATGGTGGCCTGTCAGTCCTGCCATATTCCCAGGCAGTGGGGCCCGGCCGAGCAGGTGGTCGATGCTACGCTCCTGGACGAATCCGGCAATCCCCTGGTGGCCTACCGGGGCTTCGGCGGCGAACCGGTCAACCTGAACACTGCTTATACCGGAGGCTCACTGCCGCCGCTATTGCCGGTAAAGCAAGCCGGCCAGGCCAATGGCTCCGTCCGCCTGGCGCCGGTCAACCCGGTAAGCCGCTGGTACTGGACCTCGGGTGACAGTAAGGAACCCCTGCCCCGTGAGGTCCTGCAGAAGGCCCTCCTGGCGAACGGGCATTACCGGCCCGAACTCATGGCCGCCCTTGATCGGAACCATGACGGCAAACCGGATCCTCGCGAACTCAGGTTGGACAGCGACTCCAAACGCCAGGCCGTAGAACAGTTGTTGGTGGCGGCCGGCGTCAAGAATCCCACCATCCGCGCCGAGGTAAGCCTTTACCCGATCAGCCACGGTGTGGCCGGGAAAAAAGAAGCGCTGTCTGATTGCGCTGCCTGTCACGGACCCGACTCCCGGCTGCAGGCCAGCGTCGTCTTGGCCTCTTTTGCTCCGGGGAGGAAGCCGCCGGTGCTGCCAGGCGATGCCCCGGTCGCCGGCCGGGTTAGCGTAGAACCCGGCGGGAAACTGGTTTTTAAGCCCGAACCCGGCATCCGGCGGACCGTTCAGGTTTTCGGTGCACCGGCTTCAAACTGGGCTTCAAACTGGACAGACCTGGTGGGGCTGCTCATGTTAATGGGCGTGGCCCTGGCGGTTACCGCCCATGCCGGCTATCGCCTGGTGACCAGGGGCCAGCGTCAGGAGCATCATGCTCCAGCTACCCGCCGGGAATATCTCTTCACGGCCTATGAGCGGCTCTGGCATTGGCTGATGGCCCTCTCTGTGCTGGCCCTCATCGTCACCGGCCTCCAAATCCATTTCCCCGGCCGGCTGCGCCTCCTCGGGGCCGCCAACGCCGTCGCCATCCATAACTTCTTTGCGGTGGTCCTGATGGCCAACGCCTTTCTGGCCCTGTTCTATTACCTGGCCAGCGCCGCCATCCGCCAATTTTTGCCTCGCCGGGAGGGGCTGGCGGAGGCGGTAACCCTGCAGACCAAGTATTATCTGAGCGACATTTTCAAGGGGTTGCCGACCCCCTTCCCGCGCTCCCCGGACCGCAAACTCAATGCCTTGCAGCAAATCACCTATCTTTTCTTACTGAATGTCCTGTTCCCGTTTCAAATGATCACCGGCGCCCTGATCTGGCTGGTGGGCACCTACCCGGCCTTCGGCCCTGCCATCGGGGGCCTGAGTGTCGTCGCTCCGCTGCACAACCTGGGTTCCTGGATGTTTATCAGTTTTCTGGTGGCCCACATTTACCTTGCCACCACCGGGCACACGGTCATGGCCCACGTGCGGGGCATGGTGGAAGGCTATGAGGAAGTGGAAGTGCCTGATATGAGGGGAGGAGAAAGAATATGAACCGGGTTGCTCGTCCTTATCTGAACCCTTACGTGGGGGGGGCGCTCTTGGGAGTCCTGCTGTTTTTGACCTTTTTCATCACCGGCGGCGGTCTCGGCGCCTCGGGGGGCCTGACTCACGTGCAGGTAGCGGTGCTGGACGTCTTTGCCCCGGCCCATGTGGACCGGGTCGGGTACATGGCCGAATTGGCCGGCGGCAGCAAGAACGCCCTCAATAACTCCACCGTCTTTATGATCCTGGGTACGGTCCTGGGGGGGGCCCTGTCCGGCTGGCTAAACGGCCGCTTTAAGCTGGAAATCCGCAAAGGTCCGCACCTCAGCGACGGCACCCGCCTGCTCCTGGCCTTTATCGGCGGCTTCATCATGGTTTACGGCGCCCGTATGGCCCGGGGCTGCACCTCCGGCCAGGCCTTGAGCGGCGGCGCTGTCCTTGCCGCCGGCAGTTGGGCCTTCATGTTTGCCGTCTTCGGCGGGGCCTATGGTCTGGCCTGGTTTTTACGCCGGCTCTGGAATTAACCCCTTCTGAAGCAAGGGACGGAGAGAATAATGGCTCCTTTGGCAAATCTCCTACATCCAGGCACCCTGGGGTATTTTCTGGTATTTCTGTTTATCGGCATGGGGTTTGGCGCCATCCTGGAGATGTCCGGTTTCGGCGATTCCCGAAAACTTGCGGCACAGTTCTATTTCAAAGATATGACCGTGCTCAAGGTGATGTTTACCGGCATTGCTGTGGCTTGCGTCCTGATCTTCCTATCCACCAGCCTGGGGCTCCTCAATTATGACCGGCTCTGGGTGAATCCCACCTATCTTTACCCGGAAATCGTCGGCGGCCTCATCATGGGCGTGGGCTTCATTATCGGCGGGTTCTGTCCAGGCACCTCCGTGGTGGCCGCCTCCACCCTCAAGTTGGACGGCATCCTCTTTGTGACCGGCGGCTTGTTCGGCGTCTGGGCCTTTGGAGAGAGCGTCGGCTCTTTTGAAGGCTTTTTTTATTCCTCTAATTATGGCCGCCTGACCCTCTACGACTGGCTGGGAATTTCCCCTGGTGTCGTGGTTTTGCTGGTAGTCCTTATGGCCCTGGTCATGTTTTATCTGGCCGAAATCGCCGAGGCCTATTTTGGCGAGCCGCCACGAAAAATCTCCTGGCTCCCCCAAAGCCCCCTGAAAATGTGGGCCGCCGCCGGGCTGGTGGCCGCCTGCGGTCTCATGCTGGTGCTGGGTCAGCCCACGCCTTTGGCCAAGTGGAACATCTTGCAGAACAACTGGTCCAAGGCCCTGGCAGATCGGGCGGCCTATGTTCATCCCGGAGAAGTGCTGGAACTGAAAAAGAATGCTTCCATCTACGTACGCATCTTGGATGTGCGTTCCGAAGCGGATTATAATCTCTTCCATATCGCCGGCGCCCAAAGGCTCGACCCAGCGGAGATTGCCAACGCCTCGGCGATGAGCCGGTTATCGTCGTTTCCGGACAACACGGTCTTGCTGCTGGTTTCCAACGGCGAGGAGGCCGCCACCCGGGCCTGGAAGGCCCTCAAGGCCAGCGGCGCCGTGAATCTCTATATCATCGAAGGCGGGATCAACAAATGGCTGGAGGTCTTCCCGCCGGAGCCCTGCCTACTGGCCGGAACGTCTGGTCAGCCGGCCGCTGCCGCCGACCAGTTGCACTTTGCTTTCCGCTATGCCGTGGGGACCCAGAGCCGGGCGGCCCATCCCGGATCCATCCGCTCCCAGCCCTGGTTGCAATGCCCGGAGATAACCCAGACAGACGCCGCCGCCGCGGCCTGGCTGCCGACCTCCAAATGGTTCGAGACCCCGGTGTATGTAAAAAAAGTAAAACTGCAGCGCAAAGTCGCCACCAAGGGCGGTTGCGGCTAACGCCGTTCATCTCCTTTAGCTGATCACCCCAGGTCACAGCATAAGGCCCTTGTATATCGAGGGCCTTATTCTTTGGTACCGGTGCATCGCCCCTCTTCATTAACCAAAAGTTGAGACCTCTGCGAAAATAATGTAGAACAGCCGCCCCCGGCTGTATATTGCAGGCGAGGGCGCCTGCTCTACAACATACTGATTTATTAAGAGAACTCTTGGTTGATGAAAGATTTTCGCAGAGGTCTCAAGTTACAGTTTGATGAAGAAAGCCTCCCGCCGATGAAAATCGGCTTGGGGGCCGGGGTGAGTCAGGGCCCAGTAAGTGATCTCGCCGTCCCGGTCCTTGATGACGGCTGAGATGGTCACATCCAGGGTCTGGGCAGCCGGGATGAGACCGGCCAGATCGACCTCCAGGGTTAGAAGGAGGGAGGCCGACCCTCTTTGGACAGTGAAGGGGAGGGAGGTTAAGGCTGGTTCCCCTGCCATCCCCTGGCGGTACCCCTGAAAGCTGTACACATTCCAGTGCCCGGCCGGCGAGAGGTTGATCTCCCAGTACCGGGGAGAGTTTTGCAAAGCGAGGAAGAACTCCAGGCAGGTTTCCTGCCACAGCCCCTCACGGCGGGCGGGGAATCCGGCCGGTTCGGGCAACTTCACGGCTGCGAGATCTCCCCGGAGTTCGTAACGCAGGCCCAGAATATGGCCCCGCCGGGCGATGCTGCCGGTAATTTTGAGGAGGAAGGAGGGGCGGCTTCCTGGAAAGGGCCGGAGGCTAAAGCTTTGGGCGGTCATGCCAGGTCCAGGATAATGCCTCGAATATCTCGGGCCTGGACTTCAATGCTTTGGGTGAGCTTGAACTGGACCAGAGCCCGGGCCAGATTGTGTTCAGGGTAACGGGCCTTGAAATAGACATCCCCCGCCAGATAATCGGTGAAGAACCGCAGTCCCAGCTCGAAGGCCAGGACGCGGATGCCGTCGTACAGGTAGGCGTAATCATGATCGCTGAGGAAGTCCCGGGCCCAGAGGAGATAGCCTTTCAGGATAGCCCGGGCAATATCTGGTTCAAACCGCACCCGGTCCCAGGCTTCGGTTTCTTCTCCCAGGGGATTGCAGCCCGAGCGCAGGCAATCCCCGATATCGTAATGCACCAGCCCGGGTTTGACGGTGTCGAGGTCCACCAGGGCCACGGCCTCCCCGGTTTCGATATCCAGCATGACGTTATTGACCTTGGGATCGCCGTGCACAACCCGGGGCCGAAGCTTCCCCTGTTCTCTGGCGCTCTCGAGGACATAGGCCAGATCCCGGCGCTCATCCACAAATCCCAAACAATACTCTACCTCGGCGGACGGGGGCGCGTCTCTGGCCGCCCGGATTTCATCATAGTGCCTGAGGTAGCCAGGCGTCACATGAAATCCGGGAAGTGTGTCGGCCAGGCGGGAAGGGGAGAGGTCCGTCAGGAGACAGTGGAAGAGACCCAGGGCCTGGCCCACTTCTCTGCCGTGGTCCTGGTCCTTGATAATGTCGAAGGTGACGGCGCGGTCAATGAAACTGAGGGCCCGCCAGAAGGCCCCGGCCGCGTCCAATACGTGGTCCTGGCCGTCCCGGCTGAGGAGAACCTGGGGCACCTCAAAGCGGCGGCCGGGGCTGGGAGGCTGAAGCTTGAGGCGCTGGCGCACGTGCCCGGTTACGGCGGCGAGGTTCGCCATGACCAGCTCGGGTTGGCGAAACACCCCGGTATTGAGGCGCTGCAGAATAAACCGCTCCCCCGCTGGCTTCGGCTTCCCGGTTGGTGCGGCCCGGCCCACCGTCACCAGGAAGGTGTCATTGACATTGCCGCTGCCGTATTCCTTGACGTCCAAGACGACGCCCTGGGAGATAAAATGCTGGGCAACAGCAAGAAGGTGCTCCATGGTTGTGCCTCAGGTTGAGGAAGGGAGGCCAGGAGTCGCAGCCCTGGCCCTTCCCCAAGTTCCTAATCCTCTCCTTGCAGGCGCCGCACCACCCGTTCCTCCAGATCCTGGATAATGCCTTTCAGGGCATGGCCTTCCTGGATGGGGCCGGAGTTGTTCCAGCCGGCGACCAGGGCTTCCGCGGTTTTCCGCCGGAATACCTCGACACTGGTGGCCATCTCCTGCCAGAGGAGCAATTTCTGGAGGATATGCCGTTCCGGAGAGGAAAAATCTTTCTCCAGGTCGAAAGTTTCGCCTTTTTCTGTGGTGTAACGCATCGTGGCATTTTAAGATGTTCTGACCTCAAGGGCAATGGCATTCCGGGGTGTCCCTGGCCCCAGGTTCTTAAATGTAAGATATTCTAAGGGTGATGGCGGCGCGGGTTTTTCCTGATCTCTCGGAAACTTATGTGTTACCCAACCTGGGATGGGGGGAGCCGGTGGTGTATGCCGCGCTGGCGGCAGGGGAGGGGGTCCGGGAGTCTTTAGCCGCCCGGCTGATCGAAGCCCTGGCAAAACTATCGCCGGAGTGGGCCGGGGCCCTTGCTTGGGGAGTCCTGGTGTTGGACGCCGGCCCGCTTGGCCAACCGCTCCTCAGGCTCGGGGGGAAGCCCGGGCCGGGCCTTTCTTTCAGCGAAACCGGGGGCCTTCTCTGGGGCGCCATGACGGGGCAAGGAAAGATTGGGGTGGACGCCGCCCTGGAAAAGGACTTTGCTTCCCCCTATCCGTTCGCCCGGGCCTTTGGCCGGGAAGAATGGGATTGGGCCTGGCGGCACTGCCAGGGCCGGCCGGCCGCCGCTGCCGCCCTTTTGTGGGCCGCCAAAGAGGCGGCGGTCAAGGCCCTGGGAACCGGTTTTCATACCACGGACCCCCGGGATCTCGAGGTTGCTCTTCTCTGCCCCTCCGGGGAAGGGCTCCATCTCGAGGTGCAGGCCCGGGAGGCCGTGAGCGCCTGGGCCCGGCCCCTGGCCGCTGGCTGGCTGGCCCTGGCTGTAGTTTGAGGTGCCCTTGCTCCCAACAAGAGGTTGATTGAAGGTATTTTAAAAAGTGGAAGATAAATTTTCCCTAAATAGTGCGAAGATAATCCTCACCGCGATTTTTCTCAGCATCTATGTAATCGGTGCATCCGTGCAAGCCTTTTACGTCAACACGGATATTGACCAGGCCGATCAAGAAGATTACCTGTCCAGGGCCATGAGTTTAAAAACAGACCTATTCAAGAACATGAGCGACGGCAACCGCATGCCGCTGTATCCTTATCTGCTTTCCTTTCTCTATCATCCCGGCATGTCCATGGAAGAATATTTTCGAAGGGGGAAAATATTCAATATCATATTATCAATACTATTACTTTTTGCATTATATCTCATATTTAGAAGATATCTGGAAGGTCCGGAATCCAAGATACTCCTCCTTATCATTGGCTTCACCGTATTCATGCCTCGAGCCGGATACGTTCAATGTGAATTACCCTTTTACTTCCTGGTTTTCTGTGCGTTTATCCTGTATTGGCGCGGTCTTGAGAGGCCCAGCTGGTGGGTGGCGGCAAGCGCGGGTGTCCTGGCGGGCCTCAGTTATCTGACCAAGGGTTCTGCCCTTCCCGCGGTGGTTTGGTTCATTGGATGTTATCTCATCTTCAATATTACCGTACCGATCATTAAGAATATCTCAGATTATAGTAAGAAAAGGGAGATCTTACCGCAAAGACATATTCTCAGAAATATTGTCTTGCTTGTCGTTTTCATTTTGATATTTCTGGTGACGGTAAGCCCTTACATTAGTGTAAACAAACGAGTCTTTGGCCAATATTTTTATAATGTCAATTCTACCTTTTATATATGGTATGACTCCTGGAAGGAAGTGCAAGAAGGAACAAGAGCACATGGCGACCGTGCCGGTTGGCCGGCAATGCCGCGCCAGGAAATTCCTTCAGCAGAAAAATATCTGCGGGAGCATACTTTTTCACAAATAGCCGGCCGTTTAGGAGGAGGATTTATCTTCATTACTACAAATGCCTTGGGAGGATTTGGTTACGCTCAATATTTCTGCATATACTTTTTCATATGTATCTGGGCAATAGTAAAAAAATATGAAGCATTCCGGGCTTACCTTAATCGGGATAACCATTGGACAGTAGCAATAAGTTTAGTATTGTACTTCTCCTTTTATTTTCTCTTATATATATTCGGCGCGGCAATATTTAAAGGCCCACGGCATCCCCTGGCCCAATATATCCCCGCCCTGTTCGTAATGTTCTATTTTCTATCAAGGTTCGGCTTTTCCCATTATTCTCAAAAGCTGAAGTGTCAATTCAATACGAGAGAAGTGCATATCGCCGTATTTTGTCTTCTGGTACTTGACTTGGCCTTCCAAATGCCGTATAAACTGTATAAGGTTTTTCTTGGTTGGTGACATTCAACAGCGACTCATATCTTAATGAGATTTTCTCGCAAATCCACGGGCGCGGTTCGAGGCAGTGCGCCACGCCACCTTTGCTAAGTTGACCCCTCTCCGTGGCCCCCGGTCGTTCTGTTTCTGGATAGTAGTAATTCCTGGTTTGAGGCGCTTATGTCACCCGAAAGGCCAGTGATCGTGGGCGGCGGCCCGGCCGGTATATCAGCCGCCAAGGCCCTTGCCGAGCACCAAATCCCCAGCCTCATCTTAGAAAAAGACCAACAGGTCGGCGGTCTGTGCAAGACCGTGGAATATCGCGGCTTTCGTTGTGATATCGGCGGTCACCGCTTTTTCACGAAAAATAAAGAAATCCAGGAGAGTTGGGAGAAAACCCTGGGCGAGGAGTTCCTGGTGCGCTCCCGCCTTTCCCGAATTTATTACCGGGCCAGGTTTTTCTACTACCCCCTGAGGATCGGGAACGCCTTGCTGGGGCTTGGCCCCATGGAATCGCTAAGAATCCTGTATAGCTATTTAAAATCCCACCTCTTTCCCATCAAGCCCGAATTGACCTTCGAGGATTGGGTCTCCAACCGCTTTGGCCAGGTCCTCTACAATATTTTTTTCAAGACCTATACCGAAAAGGTCTGGGGGATTCCCTGCACCACCCTGAGCGCTGACTGGGCGGCCCAGCGCATCCGCAACCTCTCCCTGGGCAGGGCCCTGCTCAATGCCGTGGGTGTGAGCAATGGCGGCAAGGTGGCCAGTCTCATTGATAATTTCCATTACCCACGCCTGGGTCCGGGGCAGATGTACGAAACCATGGCCGGCCAGGTGACTGCCAAGGGCGGCCAGGTCCGCCTCGGGCAAAATGTCGTGGAAATCCATCACGAACGGGATCGGGTAAAGGGAATTTTTAGTGTGACCGGGGAAGGGGGCCACCTGATACCGTGTTCCCATTGCTTTTCCAGCATGCCCATCACCGAGCTGGTTCAGAAGATGCGACCCCGGCCCCCCGATACGGTAATGGCTGCCGCCTTTTCTTTGAGATACCGCTCCCTCATCACGGTTAATCTGCTTTTTCATAATTCCACCACCTTGCCGGACAACTGGATATACCTGCACAGCCCCGAAGTCAGGGCAGGGCGGCTCCAGCTCTACCGCAATTGGAGTCCAGCCATGGTGCCTTCGGGCAACAACAGTTCCATCGGCTTCGAGTATTTCTGCTCTGAAGGGGATCAGCTGTGGCATGCCTCGGATGCCGATCTCATTCAGCAGGCCATTTGCGATTTGTCACATCTGGGTTTTTATAGCGAGCATGATGTCCGGGATGGCTTTGTCGTGCGCTACGCCAAGGCCTATCCGGTTTATGAAGATGGCTATGACCGGCATATTTCCACCATAAGGGCCTGGCTGTCGCAATTCTCCAACCTCTACTGCATCGGCAGATATGGCCAGTTCCGCTACAACAATATGGACCATTCCATGATGACCGGCATTCTGGCGGCTCGCCGTATGATGGGCATGGATGTCGATCCGTGGTCGGTCAATGCCGAGGGAGAATATTTAGAGGCGAGATAGAGGAATTAAGAGACTATTGATATTTTTGGGGAGAGGGCCAGGTACCTGAGGTCTCTGCCCTCCCCCCAAGCCCCCTCCCAACCCGCAGAGGGGGCTGGCAAGGCGAGGCTTGTGGCCTCGACTTGTCAGCCAAAAAGCTCTAGGCGGCAGGGAGAGGGGACAGAGGGGGCGACCCCGGGCCCCCTCCTCCCAGCTGACTTCTGCAAACTTCTCCCTACTTTTCCCGCATGACTGAGAGTCCCTGCCATTCCGGACAGGGGGTGGGCCCTGGTACAAAGAGCCGGCCAATTAATGTTTAAGAAATGAAACAGAACCGGTGAAAAAAATCGGTATATTTTTCTAAAGATATCAACGTGTACATAAAATATATAAAGAAATTAAAATGTTAACCATAAAGAGCCGGGTGTAGGCACATTCATTGCAAGATTATGAAAAGGAAATCGCATTTTCATTTTTCAAATGGGAAATTCTGTGGTAAAAATAAATTTCACCTTGTAATTTCAACTACCTGCCCAGCGATGGATGGCAGTCATGACTGCTGAACTCCGGCACGTGCAGCAAAACCCTATTCTGGCCGGGAGCGCCGGAGAATACCGGGCTTACGCCAGATTCATCCCTCAGATTCCGGTGATTTTGACTAATCCAGTCCCTGGGTTCAGGGAAAGCCTGAAGGGTTTTTCTCCCATGAGCACCTGGCCAGTAGGCCTGATAGGCGATTTTGGTACGTTCTGCTCGTCACCTATGCGAAGGTAAGGGAGGAGGAATTACATGCAGATAAGGTGGCCGTTGGTGTCACTGGGCTTCCTGCTGGTGAGCAGCCTCGGTGTTGCGGCCCTGGCCCTGGCTGAGGACGTGGGGGAATTCTCCCGCGTGGTCAACCAGGTGGAGCAGTTAAAACAGTGAAAAGGAGCGGCCTTGCCGGCCAAGGTGCCCAACGGGGTGGCAAACCAGGACGAGGTGCTGACCAAGGAACAATCCATGGCCGTGGTGCATTTCGTGGATGACTCCACCATGACCATCTCCCCCAAAAGCAATGTGACCATCGAAGATTACATGTACGACGCCAATCAAGGGAAGACCACCGGCACCATCAAGGTGATGCAGGGTGTGGTGGAGACGGTCATTCCCACCACGGAGAAGCTTCAACAAAAAGACATCCAGATTCGCACCACCACCGCCATCGCGGGAATCCGGGGGACCAAGCTGGTAACCGTGGCCAAACCTGAAGGCACGGTATTTTACGTGGTCCCTGAACCGACCGCGACCAAGCCGGAAA
>Ga0207862_1000287_pt1 | contig 14813 bp, 11 predicted proteins | sample LuqExpMetageno81_FD_187838 | JGI IMG/M metagenome (GOLD analysis project Ga0207862, IMG submission 187838) | Tropical forest soil microbial communities from Luquillo Experimental Forest, Puerto Rico - Sample 81 (SPAdes) | ecosystem: Environmental > Terrestrial > Soil > Tropical forest ... | reverse complement strand
TGAGTTGGTTTTTGGACCGAACGGCCCGCGCGGATCAAGCCCCAAGCTTGGATTCGCTGCCGTCAAACATGTGCACGCTATGGCCGCGCGCCGAGCAGGGCGAGCAACACCGAAAAGTCAGCACCGCGCTCACCGGCGTGCAGGCAGCGGGGCGGGCCGAAAATGCCCTGACCAAATGAACCGCCAGCTTCAATCCTCCCGGACGGCGGAGCAGCACCGCCTTTGGGCCGAGAAATGGGCATTGATTTGGCGGGGCGCATCGTGCCGGACGTTGCGCCCGATCGACCTATGGGCGGCGGGAGGTCGGCGCGAAGATTTCGCGCAAGAGGTAGATGTGCACCTCAGGGACCATCTCGATCCTCCGTGGCGACAGAGGTTGCGCTGGTAATATCATCCTCTCTCGCCTCGAGAATGTGTTTAGCCGATAGTGTGAGATCCGCCTCAAAGTGATACACGATCGGCGTGCCGGTTTTTAGCTCATAGGTGACAATTTCCTCGGGTTTGAGCTGTTCGATGTGCATGATCAGCGCTCGCAAAGAATTGCCGTGGGCGCATACCAGCGCAGTTTGCCCTAACCGCAACAGCGGCGCGATGCGCTCGTGGTAATAAGGAATCACCCGTCCTGCGGTCATCTGCAAGCTTTCGCCATTCGGCGGTGGAATGTCGTAGCTACGCCGCCATTGGTGGATCTGCTCGCCGCCAAATCGTATCGCGGCCTCGTCCTTGCCCATCCCTTGCAAGTCGCCGTAATAGCGTTCGTTGAGCATTTCTGAAACATATATCTTCAACTCCGTTGTCTCATTCGGCAGTGAAATAAAGTGTTCGTACCAGCCTTGTTTCGGCCCTTCGTGAACGCGCACATATTGGGTACAGTGTCGGTTGCGCTTGAGAACCTCGTAAGCCGTGTCCTGGGCGCGCAGGAGCGCGGAGGTGAACACGACGTCGAGGCGCTTCTCGCGCAGCAGCACAGCAGCCCGCTCAGCCTCTGTGATGCCCTCCCTGCTCAGTGAGACGTCAACCCAGCCCGTGAAGCGGTTCTGGCGGTTCCAGACTGATTCACCATGACGAAGCAAGATCAGCGTGGCCATGGTCGATCCTCATTATTCCAAAACGGCGCCCGATCGCATTTTGCACTGAGCCGACATGCGCCAAATTAGCGTTGCTCGCGAGTGGCGTCTTCCACCCCATCGCGAACGAGCGCGATCTCGTAGCGTTGTTCCGAATATAGGGCTTTCCAAGGAATAAGTACCTCGCTCGCCGCCTATCAGTTTTCTTAGAGCAGAATCCGTTCAAACGGGATTGGCTCCAGGCGCAGGACCGCGGCTGCCTCTGGGGGAAACTCGTCTCGATTCACTTTGCTCGGAGCCCGCTTCAGGTCGATGGGTCTGGGCCTCGCCCCAGCCTAAGCGTCTTGACAGGGGTCACCCAAAGGAGACGGTATGGGGGCCGGGAAGGGCCGACGCCACGGACCTTCGAATGAGGCGATCGAACGTCGCCGCGGCTTGATGCGGGTCGATTTCACGATCTCGCAGCGCCAGCGCTCTCGCTCCATCCATCAGGCTGATGAGAACGGCGGCGGTCGTTTCTGGATCAAGCGCCGGATCGATCTCCCCCCGCGCCTGACCGTCATGCAGCACTTTTGCCACCAGCTCGCGCATGCTCCGACTATGCGCCTGAAGCTCGCTGGCTATCGTCTCGTTGCGCGTGCTTTCCGCCAGGACTTCGAACAATAAGGCGGCGCGCGGAAACTCGTTTTCGTTGGCCCACGCCCATTCAACTGGCTTCGGCATACCGCAGTAACGCTCGAGGCCTCCATTGAGATGAGGAGTCCGGACATGGATCGCGATCAGGCGACATGCGCCTCCAGCGTCGAACGCTAACGCCATGTCGATTCCCAAATACCGTTTGCATACCGCGCTCTCGACCCCTGCACCTCGCAGAGGATGCGCTTTGGACCCCGATCTTTATGCTGTCCCTCCCGTGAGTTGGACGGGATATTCCGCCAGCAACGTCCGAGTATACTGTGCGCGAAACAATGCCTCGGTTTGGACGAACCGATTGGCGCGAAGGCGTCCCCGGATCTCCCCTACAGAATTGGCGCCATGCGCCTCGATCCATTCCGCTAAGCCCTCAACCAGGTGCTCGATATGCCTAGGTCCGTGCCGCAGCAGTGAGGATGCCGTCTGGACTACGTCGGCGCCGGCCAGCACGTATTTGATCACCTCTTCGCATCCTTCCACGCCGCGACCTGCGGCGAGGCTCAGGGATGTCCTTCCGGCCAACAACGCGATCCACATCAGCGGCAGGCGGCTCTCCTCCGCCGTCGACAAAGACATGGCGGGACGGAACGTCAGCGTCTCAAGATCGATGTCAGGCTCGTACCACCGGTTGAACAGGACAATCCCCTTGGCGCCGGCACCAGCGATGGCCGCAGCGAGACAGGCCGGCGCGGTGTAGTTCGGGCTAAGCTTGACAGCGACGGGAATAGTCACCGATTCGCATACTTCGCGGACAGTTTGCACCAGTCTGCGCTCGACCTCTTCGCCGGTCTCCAAAGGGTCGCTGGGAATGTGGAAAAGGTTGAGCTCAAGCGCCGCCGCCCCCGCTTTTTGCAAATCGGCGGCAATGCCGGTCCAGCCTTCGCGCGTGATCCCGTTCAGACTGGCAATCAGCGGCACGGAAACGCTCTCAGCGGCGCGCCGGATCATCTCGACGTGGGTCGCGAGCGCGCCCCGGTAACCTGGAAGCGGCGGCAGGTAGCTCGTCACCTCGGCGTGGCTCTCGGCTCCGATCGCACCAACAGCTTCGAACGCCGCTTCCTCGGCCCGGACCTCCTCCTCATAGACCGACGCCGCGACGATCGCCGCCGCCCCTCCATCCTCCAGTCGGCGGATGCCGTCCAACGTTGCGGATAGGGGCGAGGCGTTGGCGATTACGGGATGACGCAAAGACAGGCCGAGATAGTTCGTCTGCAGGTTCATTGCGCGGCCTCCCCCTTCTTTTCATCACGGGCGGCAGCTTCATCCTGCCAGAACGGGTGGAATCGGGTTCCCCCGCGCGAGGCCATGTCCTCGTAAAGTTGGTAACGCGCGTCAGCCGTGGCTTGCGCCTGACGCATCAAGGTTGGCGCTTCTTCGGGCCGCGTTTGAGTGAGAATCCGGAAGCGGAGCTCGCGGTAAAGCACATCGTCGAGGCGCAGTCTCGGGCGCGTGCTATCAAGGCGGAACGGATTCATGTCGGCCCGGCGCATCTTCGGATCGAACCGGAAGAGCGGCCAGTACCCACTGGCGACCGCCCGATGCTGCTGGTTCATTCCGTCGCGGAGATCGAAGCCATGTGCGATACAATGGCTATATGCGAGGATAAGCGAGGGGCCCTCATAAGCCTCAGCGTCGCGCAGAGCCTGGATCGCTTGTTCCGGACTGCCGCCCAACGCGATCTGCGCGACATAGACGTAGCCGTACGCGATAGCCTGGAGCGCCAGGTCCTTGCGCGGTATCCGCTTGCCCGCGGAGGCAAACTTCGCCGAGGCCCCGAATGGGGTGGCCTTCGAGGACTGACCACCGGTGTTTGAATAGACCTCGGTATCCAGCACTATAACGTTGACATCGCGGTTTTGGGCCAAGACATGGTCGAGCCCTCCGGCGTCGATGTCATAGGCCCATCCATCACCTCCTACGATCCAGAGGCTCCGGCGCACCAGATACTCGGCCAAGGCGAGGAGGTCGCGGGCCGGCCCATCGGTCGCGTCTTCGAGCGCGCGCCGTAACTGGGCGACCCGGCCTCGCTGTGCGACGATCTCGTTGTCGGTGCGCTGGGGCGCATTTAGGATCTCCTCCGCGAGACGAGGCCCGACGCGATTGGCCAGGGCGCGGACGAGGGCGCGCGCCATGGCGGCCTGCTGGTCGACCGCGAGACGCATGCCAAGGCCGAACTCGGCATTGTCCTCGAACAGGCTATTGCTCCACGTCGGACCGCGCCCGTCGGAACCGGCGCGCCACGGCAGCGAAGGCAGGTTGCCGCCGTAGATCGAAGAACAGCCGGTCGCATTGGCGATCTGCAAGCGGTCGCCGAATAGTTGCGACAGAAGCTTCAAATAAGGGGTCTCTCCACAACCGGCGCACGCGCTAGAGTACTCGAACAGCGGTCGCACAAACTGCAGTCCCCGCGAGAGATGCAAGTCGACCTGCTCCCGAGCATGTTCCGGCAACGACTCGAAAAACGCGAGATTTCGCCGTCCGGACTCGACTTGCTGCAACCGTTCGCTGAGGTTGATCGCCCTTACCCCCGGATCGAGCGGATCGTGGGCCGGACAATGATCGACGCAGATCCCGCAACCCGTGCAGTCTTCAACGGCGATCTGCAGCGTGAAGCGTTTCTCGGGGTAACCGCGCGCATTGACTGGAGCCGATGGAAAGCCCTCCGGCGCCGCCCTGAGCAGCGCGCCGTCATAGGCCTTGGCCCGGATCACGCTGTGCGGACAGACGATGCTACATTGACCGCACTGGATGCAGAGATCCGACTTCCAGACCGGCACTGAGAAGGCGATGTTGCGCTTCTCGTAGCGCGTGGTTCCGCCCACATAGGTGCCGTCGACGGGGAAGGCGCTGACGGGGATATCATCGCCCCGGCCAGCGAACTGCAACGCTTCAATGCGTTTCATCTGGTCCGTCGCATCAGCCGGAATGGAAATCCGCAACTCCTCTTTAGAGGTTATGGTCTTCGGAACCGCAACCTCATGCAGGTGCTCGAGCGCAGCATCGACGGCGGCAAAATTTTTCTGGAGAACCGCGCTGCCCTTTCCGCCGTAAGTCTTCTCGATCGAATGGCGGATGCGCTGAATGCCTTCCTCCCGCGGCAAGACGCCGCTGATGGCGAAGAAGCAGGTCTGAAGGATGGTGTTGACCCGCGGTCCAAGCCCCAATCGCTGCGCGACGCCGCTCGCGTCGATCACGAAGAGGCGCACGCCCTTCTCGATGATATGCTGCTGCACCGGTCGAGGCAGATGGTCCCACACGGAGGCCGCATCGTAAGGGGAATTGATGAGGATCGTCGCCCCCTTCTTGGCGGGACCCAAGACATCCAATTTCCTCAAGAAGTCAAACTTGTGAACGCCAATGAAATCGGCTGATCGCAGGAGATAGGGGGCGGTGATCGGAACGTTGCCGAAACGCAAATGGCTGATTGTCTCCGCGCCGGATTTGTGGCTGTCATAGACAAAATAACCTTGCGCATAGCGTCCCGGATCCCCGGCCAAAATCTTCACGCTATTCTTGTTCGCTCCCACCGTTCCGTCAGCGCCAAGACCAAAGAACAGCGCACGGCTGACGCAGGGCGGCTCAATGTCGAAGCCCGCGTCGATGGGGAGGTTCGTTCCGCCCACATCGTCGATGATGCCGACGGTGAAGCCGCTACGTGGGTCCTTGTGCTTCAGATGGTCGAAGACGGCTTTTGCCATCGCCGGCGTGAAATCTTTTGACGACAGGCCGTATCGGCCGCCGACCACGAGCGGCAGGGCGCTGCGCGCGCCCCGGGCGGCGGCGTCGGCCAAAGTCTGTGCGACGTCCAGGCAGAGCGGCTCGGCCGGCGCGCCGGGCTCCTTCGTGCGGTCGAGAACTGCAACCCGGCGCACACTTGCTGGCAGCGCCGCAAGAAAATCCTTGGATGACCAGGGCCTGTATAGAAGCACCTGCAGCGCGCCGACCCGCTCTCCCTGCGCGTTCAGGTGTGCGACCGTCGCGCGCAGCGTTTCAGCGGATGAGCCCATCGCAACCACGACACGCTCCGCGTCTGGATGACCGTCGTACCGAAACAGGCGATATTGGCGGCCAGTCAGCGCTGCGAGGCGATCCATAGCGCGCTGCACTATGCCGGGCGTAGCAAGGTAATACGGGTTTACCGTCTCCCGTACTTGGAAATAGGTGTCCGGGTTGTGCCAGGTGCCCCTTATGACGGGACGCTCCGGACTGAGGCCGCGCTCCCTGTGCGCCCGCACGAGATCATCGTCGATCATGGCTCGGATCTGCTCGTCTGACAGCATCACCAGCGTATTGACCTCGTGCGAAGTACGGAAGCCGTCCATGAAGTGGACAAACGGCACCCGCGACTCGAGGGTCGCCGCCTGCGCCACCAGCGCAAGATCGTGCGCCTCCTGCACCGATCCCGCGCCGAGCAGGGCGAACCCGGTGGTGCGGACCGCCATGATGTCCTGATGGTCGCCGAAAATGGAGGCCGCGCCGGTCGCGAGAGCTCGGGCCGCAACATGGAAGACGCAAGCGGTCAGCTCGCCTGCAATCTTGAACATGTTCGGCACCATCAGCAGCAGGCCTTGAGCGGCGGTGAAGGTGGTGGTCAAAGCGCCAGTCTGGAGTGCGCCGTGCACCGCGCCCGCGGCTCCCCCCTCCGCCTGCATCTCCTGGACGAAGGGTACCGCGCCCCACAGATTCCTCTTGCCTTGCGCCGACCATTCATCGGCAAGCTCCGCCATCGGCGACGACGGCGAGATCGGGAAAATAGCGCACCCATCGTTGACGCGGTAGGCGACATGGGCGACGGCGGTGTTGCCATCGAGGGTCTCGCGCCTATCCATGATCATCCCTCTCGGTTGGACTCGCTGTGGTTAAACGCGGAGGCGGAAGCGGTGCGGCGCCAGCGGCTCGCCGATCGTGCCGAGCGGCGCCGTCGCCGGTAGCGTCTCGGGCTGCATTTCGATGGCGTGGCATGGACACTGTTCGAAACAGATCCCGCAACCCGTGCAGAAATCGGGCTCGACGCGATAACCCCGTCCATGGCCGAGACGGATGATCGCCTGCTCGGGGCACGAGGCGAAACAGTTGTCGCATTCGAAGCAGTTGCCGCAGGACAGGCACCGCCCTGCTTCGGCTTGCGCCTCGCCGTGGCTTAGGCCCTGCACGACCTCGGCAAACGAGGCGCGGACAGCGAGCGGCAGCTCCGCCTGGGCATGCCGCAGCGTTTCCAAATACACCGGCAAATCCAGCATCTCGAAGCCCACCGGCGGGTGCTTCGGCGCCCGCTCGTAGCGCGCGCCGTTGAGATAGGCGTCGATGGCGCGAGCCCCTTGCTTGCCCATGCCAACCGCTGTCGTCATCGTCCGCGCGCCGCCCACCATGTCGCCGCCAGCGAAAATGCCGCGATGTCCCGTCATGAGCTGGTCGTCGATGGCGACTACGTCATCGGGTCCGATCGCGATCCCTGGGACGCCGCGGAGGAAGTCGAGCTCGGCGTGCTGGCCCACGGCCAGAACCAGGCTGTCGGCGGGCAAAATCTCAAACCGCCCCGTGGGTATGGTGGCGCCGTCCGCTCCCCTCTCCACGCCTTCGATGGTCACGCCCTTCGCCCCGAAACGGCTCGCGACCGAAAGCCAGCGGATCTTCACCCCTTCGGCGAACGCCTCTTTCGCCTCGGCCGGCAACGCCTCCATATGCGGACGATCAGAACGGTAGATCAGGATCGCCTCTTCCGCGCCAAGCCGCTTGGCGACGCGGGCGACGTCCATGGCGGTATTGCCTCCGCCGATGACACCGACCACGCGGCCGAGGTGCAGCGCCTGGCCCCGCTCTACTTCCTCAAGCAAGGTTACGGCGTCAATCAGCCGGCGCCCGTCGGCGACCGGGATATCGAGCCGATTGGAAGCTTGCGCCCCGACGGCGAGGAATAGTGCGTCGAAGCCGCCCTTCTGCTTCTCGGCTAGAACGTCCTCCACCTTCTGGCCGCAGGTGATCGTCACACCCATCGTCGTGATGCGTGCGATCTCCTCGCGGACGACATCACGCGGCAGGCGATAGGCGGGAATGCCCCAGCGCATCATGCCGCCGGGTTCCTCGGTCGCCTCGCGAACTTCCACCGCGTGGCCCAGTCGCGTCAGGTGGTACGCGCAGGAAAGACCGGCGGGACCGGCGCCGACGATGAGGACGCGACGCCCGGTCGGCTCGCCGCGGCGCGCTTGCCAGTTCTGCTCCCGAGCGACATCGCCCACCAGGCGCTCGACGGCGTGAATGCCCACGGAGGCGTCGAGGTCTCCCCGGTTACAACGGCTCTCGCAGGGATGATAACAGGCCCGACCGTGCACAGCTGGAAAGGGATTGTCATCGAGGATGCGATTCCACGCCTGCCGCCATCGGCCGGCCCGCGCATGCTCGAGCCAAGCTTGAATATTCTCGCCCGCCGGACAACCCGCATTGCAGGGTGGGAGGTGGGCGATCCAGTGCGGCAATTGTTGCCTTGTCGCTCCCGTGCCGGCGGCTGTCGCATGAACGCGGGTGGCATCGGCTTGCTTCAGCATTGGCGTCATCCTCCATCTTCTCAAACCCGCCACTTCTTAATCGACTTGATCGAACGACCAATTGTTCCTTGCCGAGAAAACAAAAAGCAGCGCGACTCTGCTCGGTTCATAGCTTGATGGATTGCTTCCGATCTGTGACTGCCCGGCCCTTGGATGCCAGCGCCAAGGGTCACACGTCATCATATGAGTCACGGCGCCTGGATAAAGGAAAATGATGGCGCGAGGATTTTGACTGAAGCAATCCTGTCTGTCGAGACGCAAATTGTCCCAGAGATTCCACGCTCGGCCATTTCTTGACCTCGCACACTCCCGCCAACGCCGACGATCGCGCCGAGGTCGGAATCGCAAAGGACATCCAAGCGGCGACAAGCGAGAGCGTCGACTTCGCTTTCGCAGCAAGCGCCACGCACCAGCGGCAGCAGAGCAGGGCATGCAGCTCAAAGTCGTCATGCTGCCGGAAGGCAAGCGAGGCGTCGCCTTCTTGGCGCGACGCTGGGTGGTCGAGCGATCCTTCGCCTGGGCGACGCGCTTTTGAAGACCGGTCAAGGTTTACGAACGCTGCGCTGCAACTCTCGCCGACATGCACCTAATCGCTTTCGTATGCTGTCCGGCGTCAGCACCCCTGAGACAGATTGGCGGAGTTGAAGAAAGGAGGATTTCTGGCTCATCGTAACTGTCAAGGAGTGGAGATGAGCCAGAAATCCGATAGCCCGAAGTCGTCGTCCGAGCGGCTGGTGAGGGACATCCGCCGTGCGACGCGCCGGCAATATTCCGCCGAGGAGAAAATCCGCATCGTGCTCGACGGCCTGCGTGGCGAACACAGCATCGCGGAACTATGCCGGCGGGAAGGAATCGCCGAGGGCCTGTATTATTCCTGGTCGAAGGAGTTCCTGGAGGCTGGCAAGCGGCGTCTTGCCGGCGACACGGCGCGGGCGGCGACGACCGGCGAGGTCAAAGACCTGCGTCGGCAAGCGCAAGAGCTGAAGGAGGTTGTCGCCGAACAAGCGCTCGAACTGCGGTTGCTTAAAAAAAGCATGATCGCGGATGGGGGAGACGAGGAATGAGATATCCCGCCTCCGAAAAGCTGGAGATCATCCGCCTCGTCGAACAGTCGCATCTGCCGGTGAAAAAGACGCTGGAAAAGCTCGGCGTGTCGCGGGCGGCGTTTTACAGATGGTGCGACCTCTTCCGCACCGGCGGGCTTGAGGCCCTGGAAGACAAGCCGTCCCGGCCATCGCGCGTCTGGAACCGCATCCCTGACAAGGTGCGGGACGAGATTATACAGCTTGCGCTTGACGAACCGGAACTGTCGCCGCGTGAGCTGGCGGCGCGCTTTGTCGATGCGAAGGGCTACTTCGTCTCGGAAGCCTCGGTCTACCGCCTGCCCAAGGCGCATGATCTGATCACAAGCCCGGCCTTCATCGTCGTCAAGGCGGCGGACGAGTTCAAGGACAAGACCACAGCGCCAAACCAGCTCTGGCAGACCGACTTCACCTATCTGAAGGTGATCGGCTGGGGCTGGTTTTATCTGAGCACGATCCTCGACGACTTCTCGCGCTACATCGTCGCCTGGAAGCTGTGCACGACGATGAAAGCTGAGGATGTCGCGGAAACGCTGAACCTGGCGCTGCAAGCCTCTGGCTTGGATCAGGTCAACATCGCGCACCGGCCGCGGTTGCTGTCGGACAACGGTTCATCCTACATCTCGGGCGATCTGGCGAGATGGCTCGACGAGCACAACATCGAGCATATCCGCGGCGCGCCCTTCCATCCGCAGACGCAAGGCAAGATCGAGCGTTGGCATCAAACGCTCAAGAACCGCATCCTCCTCGAAAACTATTATCTTCCTGGCGACCTCGAGGCGAAGATCGCCGCCTTCGTCGAGCACCACAATCATCGCCGCTATCATGAGAGCCTGGGCAATCTCACGCCCGCAGACGTTTACCTCGGGCGCGGGGTGAAAATCCTGCGCGAACGGGAAAGGATCAAACGCCTCACAATCCAAAATCGACGCTTGCAACACCAATTGACCGCTGCATAAAATCACCCCCCGGATGAGCCGCGTGCTCCTTTAAATCACGCCGCCAGCTGTCTCAAATCATTCGACGCCGGACATTTGGCACATCGATGCCGGGGAGCGGGGGCCGTCCACCCTATCAAACTGAGACACTACCCGTTTTGCTGCACCGCTAGATGACTTTCGACGGGATTTCGCCAATAAGAGAGCCTGTTCCAAAATTCGCGGGCCGATCAATGGCAGCGTTCACGTTTGAGATTGTTCGACCAGGCAAGAGGCGAAAAGCCGCTCGCGTCATGGCGTTACCTGACGACCGAGCCGTCTGGTGCCACGTGGAAGCTTTCGCGCTGCGGATCAAAAACAGGGACGGCGCGTTCATCCGGGTCAAAAATTCCGATGGCCAAGTTGTCGTTCGCGCTGGCGTCGCGACCGCCGTGGCTTCGATCGAAGAATGCTCCTGCACGAGTTGCCCGCTCAAAAGAGAGGCTCGAACGAGCGATCGGCTGCCCGCTCAGGAGAATCCGGACTTGCCACTCGTCCCGGTGACGGCTTTTTGAACCGCGGCGCCAAGCTCACTTGCTTGTTTCTGAATCGTCTCAATCTGCGCCTTCACGAAATCGCTGTGCAGTTGCATGAATTCTTGGGCATCGTTGGCCTGGACGAGCTTCTTGGCAAAGTCGAACGTCGCTTGAATGTTGGTTTGAGATTGGGCAAAAATCTTGTCGCTCACCTCCTTAGCTCCACTGGGAAGAACTCCCTCGACGGAATCCACCGCCTTTTGTGCGGCTCCGGCGAAGGTCTCGAACGCGCTGCGCGCCTGATCGACGCTTTTTTCCATAAACTCACGCACTTGGGTCGGAACTTCGAAGTTTGGCTCAGCCATGGGTTTTGCCTTCCTCGTTGGTGATCGTGGGGAAACGCTTCCCTAGCCTGAAAACTGCCTCACAAAAATGACCGATGATTAGATCGTTGGGCCAATGCAGGCTTGCGAACGCTGACGCCGTGCGCCCTCAGGCTCGTCTCCTGGGATACGTAAGCAGCCATTTGCTGACGCCTCCGGTGGAACCTCATGAAGTGCCGCCGGGCCAGGAAATCGAGATATCCGCGCTAGGTTGTCGCCAAGCGCCATAGCGTCTTGACGAGCCTTGCCTCCGCGTTGGCTTCCTCGTCACCAACATGGCGCAGCCCGCCGAAATCTTGTGCTCTTCTACCACAGGCGCGGAAGTCATAAGGAAGGCAATGAGGCGACAAATGGACGCGGTTGGGGCGTCGCTGCTTCGCCGCCAACGCTCCACACCGCGCCCGCTTAAATCTCACCCAATTGCTGCAGACTTTAGGGAACATGTGGCGACCAAGGATTGCTGTTGAGCACTTTTCGGGGAGTAGCTCGTCGAAATCGCCGCAGAGACCGCTGTGGCTGCTATGCGGCTTTTCAGATAGTGGAGCTCACACCATTCCTCGAAGCTGTTAAAGGATATGCTTCGAATGATTGCTTAACTGCAGCCCTTTGTAGTGTCCACGCCATAGAGTCTTTGCGCATTAACAGTTCAAACGGATCCAGGGCAGAGCTAAGTCCTGATGAACCAAGGTCTGCCGGATTCGGCGCGATCGGATGCAAGCTGCGGCCTGTCGCAGCTTAAACTAGTCACACTTCCCCTTCGGACTTGCCTGGAAGCTCCGCCTGTGCATCATGCCCTGCAAGCAGGGTTCATCCGGCGAATGCTGGCTGACAGGAGTATTTGAGCATGCCAATGGACGCATTCTTCTCCGCGCCGTTAGCCGCGCAAGTCTGGTTCATACAAATGCTCGCCTATCACGGCTTTGGCCTTTGGTTCGAATGGCTGGACCGCAACGGGGGACTTTCGCGCTTCAAGACGCGACCTGTGGAGCGGATGAGCTATGCCGCGATGCTGCCGCGCGTGCTCGCCAACCAGGTCTTCGTGCTGCTTCCGGCGATGCTTCTTCTGCAATGGGCGGGACTGGCCTTCGTCGGCCCCGCCCATCTTCCCCTTGTCATGTGGCCTCTAAGCTTTGTCGGCCTCACAGTGGGGCACGACGTGGTGCAATATCTCGCCCACCGGTTTGTGCTGCACCGTCCCCATATGATGCGTCGTCTTGGCCACGCCCTGCATCACTCGACAACGGGCAGCCGCGGCATAAGCGCCTGTTATATGAGCTACATGGATTTCCTTCTCGAAATCGTCTGCCCTTATGTCATTCCGCTCGCGCTCGTCGGCGGTGGCGGGTCCGACATGCTATTTCATTCGCTCGTCGTCAGCGCGGGCGCCTTTGGCGGCCTATACGAGCACTCGGGCTATGATTTCAGCCTCAGCCTGCGGGGATGCGGAGGCCTGCGCGCGGTGCTCGCCAAAATGATCTCGAGCGAAGCGCACGCCGCGCATCACGCGCGCGGGAACGTCAGCTTCTCCGACGGCTTCGGCTCATCAAACATTTGCGACACGCTGTTTCGAACGCGCTGGGACCTCGTTCCCCAACGCGGCGCGCGCTGAAAAGGCGTCGCCTTGGCTTAGATGCGCTGTTTCGGCGAATTCGCTTCGCCTTCCGCGCCGTCGAGGGAATCGTTCGGCCACGGCGATGTGGCGTTCCGTGATGTGACCAAAGCGCGGCAGCCATATCTCGTTAAATCCGATGACTAAGTTCCCATGCTCGCTTCGCGATTTCGAATTCTTCGTTTGTGGGGATAACAAAAGCGGCGACTCGCGAGCCCTGCGCGCTGATGCGCGTTCCATTTTTTGCGTTGGCCGCTGCGTCCAGCGTCAGCTCCAGCCAAGCGCAGCCGTGCGCGACTTCCGCGCGGGTTGCGGCATCGTTTTCACCGATACCTGCGGTAAAGACGATCGCGTCGAGGCCGCCCAGCGCCGCGGCCAACGAGCCGATCTCTCGCACGATACGATAGACGAACAGGTCGATCGCCTCTCTCGCCTCGGGCGCCGGAGACGCCCGCAACGTTCGCATATCCGGCGATAGGCCGGAAACGCCGAGCAGGCCCGACTTCCGGTAAATCAAATCCTCCAGCTCGCGCGCGCCAAAGCCGTATTGATCCATGAGATGGAGGAGAACGCCGGGATCGATGGCGCCGCATCGCGTTCCCATCACGAGCCCGTCGACAGCCGTAAACCCCATGGTGCTGGCCACGCTACGCCCGTTTTTCACCGCGCAGAGGCTCGCCCCGTTTCCAAGGTGCGCAATGATCACACGGGCTCCTGCGATCTCGGGAGCGATCGCGTGGAGTCGCGAGCATACATACTCATAGGAAATGCCATGGAAGCCGTAACGGCGGATTCCATCCTGCGCATAGCTTCGAGGGATTGCAAAGGCCTGCGCGACCGCCGGCTGGCTGCGATGGAAGGCGGTGTCGAAACATGCAATCTGCGGCAGATCCGGGTGCGAGACGCGGATCGCCCGGATGACTGCGAGATGGTGCGGCTGGTGAAGGGGCGCAAGCGGAATGTAAGTCGCGAGCTTGGCGATGACCTCGTCAATCAGAAGCAAAGGGGCGGAATATGCGGGCCCGCCATGCACAACGCGATGTCCGACGGCGGAAATGTCCCCGCCTTCCAGCCGCGGCGCCGTGATTTGCATCATCGTCCGCGCGGCCGCCGCATGATCAAACCCTTGTTCAGGCAGCTCCTCCTGCAACACCGTCTGACCTTGCGCATCGGATAGACTCGCACGCCGCTTCGCGCCGATTCCCTCGATCTGCCCCTTTAGAAGCAGAGGCAGATCGGAGCCCGCCTGGTAAACCGCGAACTTGATGCTGGAAGATCCTGCATTGATGACGGCTATGCGTGACATGTCCTCGCTATTCCCAAATGCGTATATTGGTCAGGCGACGATATTGGCGCCGCTGTCGACATAGACCGTGTCACCGGTCAGTCTGTGAGCGAATGGAGTCGCCAGATAAGCGCATGTCCAACCGACGTCCATGATGTCGATGAGCTCACCCAAAGGCGCCCTCCTCGCCGCTTCATTGAGCAGCAACTCGAAATGCTTGATGCCCGATGCGGCGCGCGTCTTGAGCGGCCTGGAAGAAATGGCGTGCACACGGACGCCTCTCGGTCCCAGTTCGTAAGCTAGATAACGGCACGAGGCCTCCAGCGCCGCCTTGACCGGCCCCATCACGTTGTAATTCGGCACAACCTTATTTGCGCCGAGGTAACTTATGGCGAACATCACGCCCCCATCGATCATGAGAGGCGCCGCAAGCCTCGCCATCCGAACGAACGAATGGCACGAGATATCCATCGCCTTGGCGAAGCCCTCCGCGGAACAATCGAGCAGTCCCCCCTCCAGATCAGCTTTCGGCGCAAAGGCGGAGTTCCGAGCAAATGTTTGCGAAGTTGCGACACGCCGAAGCGACGGGCGCTGCACCGGCACGAGAGTTGTTAAAGCTTCAAGATTGTCGTGACACCGCAGCGACCGCGCCCCCGGACCCGAGCGCCGGGCTGCACTTTCCAAACAAGCTCTGGCGGG
>Ga0207862_1000286_pt1 | contig 14826 bp, 10 predicted proteins | sample LuqExpMetageno81_FD_187838 | JGI IMG/M metagenome (GOLD analysis project Ga0207862, IMG submission 187838) | Tropical forest soil microbial communities from Luquillo Experimental Forest, Puerto Rico - Sample 81 (SPAdes) | ecosystem: Environmental > Terrestrial > Soil > Tropical forest ... | reverse complement strand
CGCTGTAGTCGCAAAGTGCGCCGATCTGATCCGGAGTAAGCACCCCGTCGGGGCTATCGCTGCCCTGCACCAGCTTGCGCGGGTTCACGCGGTCCGGAGCATCGAACAGAACCGTGGTCGCTCCAGCTCCCCGGGCAACCTTGAGCCATCGACGGGCCGCCACTTCGCATTGCGCCACGTCGAGTACTTCTGCGGCGGCCACTAGGGGCGTATCTACGTAGAACGCCGGGATTGCCGTCCACCCGCTCGTCCATCGCGTTATCAGCTCGATCACCTGCCCTTGCTCTTCGAGCGTGAGGGGGAGCAGGCCGTATTTGCCGGCATCAAACCCGTTCACTCGGGCTGCTTCCAATCCGGTCCAGATAGTCCGCGCGGCCGAGTCCACGTCTATTTGGTATCGCGGCCTCAAGCGCACACCGCGCGCGGTCGCGAACTTCAGCAGCCTATTCGCTGCTGGAATGCTAAGGACATTGAGCAGCCCTTGGGCACCCCACCGCCGGCGAGCGTAGGAGAGTTGGGCGCCGTCAATCGCGACCTCCGGAACTCCGAGGTCGGCAGCTGCAACGATGATTGCCTCGCTTTGCTCCAGCTGGGCGTCCGCGGCGATCTCGTCCTTGAAGCAGACGAGAACCGATAGCTGATGCGCATTGGCTGGACCGATCTCCCCTTTGTTGCGGGCCTCCTCCAACTTCTCGACAAGGGCGGCGAGCTGCGTGCAGTCCGCTCCTGGGTCGAGCTGCAGCCGGACTGTCAACGGTCGCGGTCGGTGGTCGGGAGTGTCGAGGAACTGCCGGAACGCAGCGATGACGGCTTCGGCGGACTTCTCCAGCGCCGGGAATTCAGGCAATTGTCCGGTGAGGCGAACGTTGACGCGCGTGCCGACATTGGTGGTCAGGAGAAGCTGGCCCGCAGCCGCAGACGAGAGCGCACCGTATTCTGGCGGCCCGATGGGAACCTCGCCGGCGCTGGTCATCCGTTCACCATCAAGGATGACACCAAGTCGAAAACGGCTGGATGCGCCAGCCGCCGCTTTCGCCGAGGAGAGTGCCGCGTCTAGGACGACTGGCCCCGCGCTTCCTTCATCACTAACGGCGAACAGTGGCCCGTACCGATCACTGTCGTACTCTGCCAGGAGCGCCTTGGATGTCGGCTCTTGAGATTCCCGCGTCGCCGCTGTCATTGCCCACCTTGTTATCGGTTGGAGCCGCCGTCAGGCTGCCCCGCGAGCGGCGGTCAGATTACGCCTCGACAAGACGTAACTTGACGCGATCAGCACAAAATCTGCACGACCTGCGTACGGACATAAAACTATCAGCATCGCGGCATCTTGAAAAGCTTGCGTATCTGCGGCGGGTTCGCAGACGTTTTAAAATAATTTGTCATAATTGGCGTCCAAGGCTGCAATGAGTGAAGCCAATCCTACGCCCTCGGTTCCCAATTCAGGCATCCGCTGGCACATTCGCGCAGCGCAGCGGCGGTCACTTTTCAACCCAATACATCAGAAACAAACTGCGCCATCGCTGTTGCCAAAGCAGCCGAGATGTTACGGCGGCTGGGAGTGCCGATTGCATGAGGGCCAGCACCATGTCTAATGTTTTGGGAGTACGAAAACCTTGAGATAGCTTGCTTAATGATGTCCGGCGAAAAACTGGGAGGAAGGCGCAGCTCTGGCAAGAAGCCCAGCTGCTAGGTCCGGAAGACCAAGGTGATCATATGGAAAAAGCAAAACTCGCGCGCCTGAAGAACATGCTGACTCAGATCGCACCCGGAAATGCCCTCGAGGCGTTACCGCGGCCTAGCGCTGAAGCAATCGAGCGTGGGGGATTCGAAAGCTTGGGACCGGGCAATGCCGCCGCAGTCGAGTCGGGGCTGCAAAAATTAGCTGAGGATCGCTCCCACGAGATTACGCCGAGCGAAATGTTCGGCTTGGAGGCAATCGTGCTTCCAAGAAATCGGCCGGTGGCTTTTGTCCGCGGCGAGTCGTACGACGACCTCGAGGAGCCATGGGTCAATCTCAATGGCGATGTTGTCAAACGACGGATTGCTTCTCTTCTACCTTTGATAGCGCGCGTTGAAGTACCGACTTCTCCGATATTGCCGTACGCAGGAACAGGATTTGTGGTCGGCAACGGCCTGATTGCAACGAATCGGCATGTTGCCCAGCTCTTCTCTCAAGGTCTTGGCCTCACCATTCGCTACCGTGCCGGCGATGCGGCGATTGATTTCAAGCGACAGATCGATGCCCCCGACGATGACCACGCTGCTTATCTGTCCGTTCGCGCCGTGGAAATGATCCACCCGTATTGGGATATGGCACTGCTGCGAGTCGACGATCTAGCAACGGATCGTATGCTTAGATTGTCGGTGAAATCACCCGAACAGCTGCTCGATCACAATGTTGTCGTGATCGGCTATCCGGCCAGGGATGACCGATCCGACCTTGCACTGCAGGATCGCGTATTCAACAGAACATACAACGTAAAACGATTGCAGCCTGGTTTTATTAGAGCGCGCGCACGAATTCAAAGCTTCGAAAATAATGTGAGCGCCATTACTCATGATGCTTCCACGCTAGGGGGAAACTCAGGGTCCGCGGTCATCGATATCGATTCGGGCGCCGTTGTCGCGCTGCACTTTGGCGGCGAGTATTTGAAGGCCAACTACGCGGTGCCGATGTACGAGCTGGCGCGGGACAGCCGCGTCGCGCCGCTACTGAATTTCGAGGGAACGCTTCCCGCGACCAATGACTGGGTGCCGGCCTGGCGTTCGGTGGAACGGATCGAAGGTTCCGCGACCGCTGCGGCGCCTACCGAACCAAGTCCTCCGACTATTGCTGTTCAGTTACCGGTGTCGTCGACGAAGGCAGATGTCACCGCGTGGACAATTCCCCTTCAGGTCAGCATTGCGATCGGCCATCCGTCGACCGCTTTCCCTCACTCGGCTGGCACGGCAGTCGACCAGACAGTGGATGGAGAAAATGGAGACGCGGAAGAGGCCATTGTGATCGATCCGGACTATAGCAATCGGCCGGGATTCGATCCGAGCTTCCTCGAGAGCATTGATGTACCGCTACCCCGCCTTAGCAAGGCGATGGAGCAAGACACTGCGCGAGTGAGGTCGGATGCGCAGAAGAACGATGATCCATTCGAACTCGCTTACTATCATTATAGTGTCTATATGAACAAACGCCGCCGCACGGCTTGGTTTTCTGCAGCCAATGTCGATGGTGACCATCGTCCCAATATCGGTAAGCGGCGGGGGGACAGATGGTACACCGATCCTCGTATCCAGCGATCGGAGCAAATTGGGCAGGAAGCCTTCGAGCGAGGAATTGATCGTGGCCATTTAACCCGACGCGAAGACACCGCTTGGGGCAGCGACGTCGCCAGTGCCACACTGGCAAATAACGACACTTTCCATTTTACTAATTGTTCCTTACAGGCGTCTCCCTTCAATCAAGGTAAGGACCGTTGGCAGGGATTGGAGCAGTTTCTTTTGGAGCAACACGCCAAGAAAGAGCGCAGACGCCTGGTCGTCATTACCGGTCCGCTATTCGCAACGAACGACCCGGTATACAAAAATGATCGAATGAACTACTCGGTGCGGTGTCCGTTGCAGTTTTGGAAGATATGCGTACTGATTAAGCAAGATGGCACGCCCTCAGCCACCGCGTTTGTGCTCGGACAAGAGGACATCCAGAACCTGCCAGGCTTCGAGGAAGCGTTTGACGTAGCGGCTGCCCAGATTCGGCTGGCTGATCTGGAGGAACGTACCGGTCTGGATTTCGGCAATATCAAGAAATTCGATCACTTCGCTGCGGGCGGGACGCCGGGAACATTGGAGTTGCCTGGCGGCGCGGCTCGGCGCGCGAAAGTCGTCAGGAACGGCAGCGATATTGTGGTGTGAGGATCTCGTCAGCCTCAGGGTAGCAGCGCGCAAAGGGGCGCAAGTTGAGCTAACGAGTAGCCAACTTTAGCTCGGTAGGGAGCCGGCGTAATGGAGCCGAAACAATATCTCACCGAACTCGAGTCGGCTTTAAGTCAGTATCGCTTCCGTGAAGTCCGAGCGCTCACCGATTACATTGACCCGTCTCGTTTCGACTTGCCGCAAATCAAAAAAGCGCTGGGTTTAATCAGGCGCAAGCGCCAGTTCGCCGAACTCGAGCACGCTGCTGGTCTGTTCTGCATGGCCGGCCGAGAGGACCCCGTTATTCGGCGACAATGGTGTCAGTCGTTGCTCGACCAACGGCGGGTTCTGCAGGCATTGGCCACCTTGAATTTTATGGCGCAAAATTATTCCGACGACCCAGTGGAAGGTCCGGAGATCCGGGGCCTGATAGGGCGCGCCTATAAGCAGCTGTTTATCAAGAACGGCGATCCAGAAAGCTTAAAGGCAGCGATTACTGCTTACCGAGTCGATTGGGAGCGGCGTCAAGGCGATTATCGCTGGCATGGCATCAATCTTGTTGCGCTGCTCGCACGGGCGAAACGCGACGGCCTGTCTACGGACAATGCTCTGAATGGGCCCGCAATCGCGCAGCAAATTCGCGATGAGGTTGAGGCGCAGGGGGCAACCGGAATGTGGGACTATGCAACGTGTATGGAAGCTGCAATCGCACAGCAAGACGAGGATGCCGTTCTGACATTAGCGAAGAAATATATTCAGCATCCGGATGCCGACGCGTTCGAACTTGGCAGCACGCTGCATCAACTGAAGGACGTCTGGTGTTTGGAGGGAACCGCCATCGGAAATAAGCTCTTGCCGGTTTTGGAGTATGCCGCGCTCCAGCGAGAGGGCGGCTCGGTGCAGCCAATGCAGCTCGGCAAGGTTCCCGATGGAGAGGGTTTTGAGGCTGTTTACGGCACCGAAGCGGTGGTCAAGCTGCAATGGATCGACACCCTCTATCGATGCTGCACGGCCATTGGCCGCATCGGCAATGCCGCAACCGGTGACCCCGCTGGGACAGGTTTCCTGATGTCGGGGGCGGACCTCTGCTCGGCTTGGGGAAACGGGCCATTGTTTTTGACCAATTCCCACGTGATCAGCCTCGACCCGGTGGATGATGCGCCCTTGCGTCCATTGCAGGCGGAGATCGAATTTACTCGGCTCGACGGCCGCCCGCGGGTCAGATTGGGAGAACTCCTTTATAGCTCGCCCCGCATCGAAATGGACATCTCGATCTTGCGAGTCATTGCCCCGCCCAACTCGGGCAAACTCGACCTCTGCTCTTTTCTGCCGAAAATTAGCAACAGCTCAATGCAACGGGTGTATGTGATCGGCCATCCAAGAGGCCAAGAACTTGCAGTTTCGCTGTATGACAACAGCCTTGCAGAATACTCGCAGCAATATGTGCGCTACCGAAGCCCTACTGAAGAAGGCAATTCTGGGTCGCCGGTCCTAGATCGCCAACTCAGCTGCTTCGCCGTTCATCATCGCGCCTTGATGGCGAAACAACTAAATGAAGGCATTACCCTGGAGGCGATCAGGCGCGCCATCGCGCAGGTCGGATCGTGATGGGGTTCCTGTAGCGGTGCGTGTGTTCCGGTATGGGCGAACCGCGCACTAAAAGCCGATCTGACGGAATTCGACACTGAAGTAGCGGCAAGCTCCACAATTTATGTGCGAGCAATAATTATAATTAATAGAAGGGGACGAAACGAGCAAGCATGACACCTTTCGCTGCGCTCTATTTGATTTAAATCAAAATAGGAGACAGTAAAATTACTACTCGCTCGTCACCATTTTTTGGATCAAAAGCTCAGTGCGAATTTGGCGAGGGCGTGACATCACAGTGAGATTGCCGTACAGTTCTTGCTGTGGACGATAATTATTTATCGCCACAACGCGACGCTCGGCTGTGGCACCTGATTTCCCTTCGCCTGGGGAATTCCGGCGGATATTCGAATAGGTGGAAAAGAGCCCAGCTCAAACGACCCGTTCCCCGAGGCCAACGTGGCCGTGATTATCATGAATCGCTTTGTGATCAAGCCGGTGCTTGCGCCTCCGACCAAGCATAATCAACTCGTCGGTGATCCCGTTCCAACGCCTTCGAACGCACCCGATCAGCAACACAAGCGGCAAAAGTACCAGGGCCTGCCTAGCGGGATCAAATACCGGATTCTCTATGACCGCACTAGCAATGTGCAGATGGTCGGACTCGACCACGTGTCTACCGGGCACCCACCACATCACGGTTCGGGCCGACAACACGCCCTACCCGATCAGGCGCCGTGCTATGTCATCTGTGCGATCAACCAATTTGAATTCGGAGCTCGAGGTTAATAGGGGGACGGGGTAAGGAACATGATGTCTATGTTTACGAGAAGGAAAGCGGTTGGCATGTTTCGCTTGGTAGCGCTGGCGGCCCCTTTTAAATTTTCGCCTCTCGCTGCCGCTGATCCCGAGGCCGCCACGAATACGCCGAATCCTCACCTGCTAAGCCAAGACGGCCGGCCTTCCCCATCGGTACCTTTGCAAGACGCTGATCCAAGATTGCTGAATGTGAATTGGGTGCGAGGCGACGAGGCACGCGCCGAATGGACTTGGGCGGCGCAACTCATTGACAATCCCCAGGCCGTTCCTAACAACCTTGGAAGGTACTTTGTCCAGATACCTGGCGTATTGGAAAAGCAGCTTGATTATTCCACCGGTCTCTGCTTTGACACGCCCTCATTCCGAAATGGTGTGCAAATATCAGGCTTCGTCGACCGCGTGACGAAGGAGCTCGTAACCAATGCGATCGCCCAGAGGCGGAGAGCGTGGTACACAATGACGCATCATGCCTTTCTGGGCATGCGGACCGCACTTCGTTATCGCACCACAACACCTGAAAAAATGGCCCAGAAGATGCTGCACCTCGACGCGCCGTCGACGCCGGGCGTGTTCGAGCGCCATGAACGCGCAGCGTTGATTCTTGCAAATAAGTTCGCCACCGACCCGCAGTCTTACAGCGATGAGGATTTTGACGAGTTCCGCGCCGCATTTGCTGAATATGACCAGAACCTCTATGCGTCCACAGAACGTCCATTCGCCCAACTTCGCGCGGCGCGTGAAGCAAGAGCCCAGGCGCTTGTTGATAATAAATCAGCCAGTGAAGCGGATTCGCTCGCGCGAAAAGCTGCCGAGGGCGTTGCTACAACGATGCCCAAGGATCTTATGGCGCGGAAGGTTGATAGCCAATTCGTCGAACTTTGCTTTCACAGTATGCAGTTCGTCGCCCTAGCGGGCATGTTTTCTGCCCTAAACATCCCCGACGAAGGGCCAATGGACGACGCGCTTCAGGCGTATCCCCCTGAGTTCATCCAAAAGCTCAACGGTCTCCTCGCCGCAGGATCGAACGGTATCGGCGAAATCGTCCCGCCCGCTGTCACGCCGCCGACGCAGGCGATTGCTGCTGGCCAGGTAAAAGTTGAGCCAGCGCCCTTGAAAGGAGCACGCATCCCCCTGACGTCCTATGAGGTAGACGCTGATCGCGACTTCGGCATCACGCAAGGCGGGCAGAGCGTCGCATCGTGGGGTTGGGGCCGCGGCGCGCACGCCCCTGGCAGCCTGGTGTTTGCGCTGCAGTACCTGCCAGATGCCGGTCGGGAGGAGGCATTTTACTCACTAGCTCTCATGTTTAATGAAGACCAGACGAGAAACGGCACGCTCGTGGCCGGCTTTGTCGACCGCGTACTCAAGGAGCTCCTGATCCAGAAGATCTATCGGCTTAACCGCTCCCGCTATGGCTTAGAACACCACACGCTGTTCGCCTACACCGAGTTCCTGCGGCGTTATGGCGGCGGCAATTTCAGACGAGCGGGAATGAGCGACACCGATGCGCAACGCGCAACCGAACGGGCGCTAACGGAGTGCACGGAAAAGCTTTTGTATGTCCATGAAGCCAATAAGCACCCGGAGAAATATTCGCCCGTCGAGCTCGCGGCGTTCGCGTGGGTAGATGCAGTCATCCTAAGGCCTCACGAAGCCTATCGACGCGAACCGGCACTGCGCGAAGCGTTGCAGAATCAAAATGAGGCCGAAATTGCCGCGGGAACGCGCTGGCTTGACATGACGGGAAACGTGACGCGCGAGGAGGCCGTCAAGCGCTTGCTGGATCACCAAATTGCAGAGCTCGGTATGTTCGTCCCGCACATAGACGGCGTTGGACGCGCGATGACGATGATGCGGCTCGAAGCGGAAGATCCCGTCCAAATTGTCCGCGGTAGGACTGGTCCGAGTGGCGGCATTGTGCCCGAACTGGACAAGGACGGACAAGTCCAGCCGACTGGGTATTTCAACAATCGTGCTGGCTTTCATACACTGATGCGGTGGACGGGTGTCGACGAAAAAGTCATGACAATCAATGAATTGTTCGCAAATCCCAAATTAAACGACGACGTGATGCGTCGCCTCCAAGCGGGTCAGACACCTATCTCAATTTCCGGCGAGCAAGCGGCGAAAACCGGACAGTTCTGAACCATCCGACGTGTCCGACGCGGGCAGAATGAAGATTGAAAGTGCTCGAGCGCCGCGATGCGCAAATTTTGGTGCGGCCGTGCTAGCTTGCTATGGGTGACTTTGTATATCGGCCAACATTAATCGGTAATAGGCGACGAATAAAATGACAAACCAAATGGACTCCCAGACAGCTAACAGATGAAAGGAAGAGCCTGCGGTCAGAAAGATGATTGTCATTAAAAGTTTGACCGCGATGCTGGACCAGTTGGGCCAGCGATAGAAAAGCGGATTGCGCACTCCTGGTATGTAGAGAACCTGTAAGGCCAGAACCGTTGCTCCCCAAATTCGTGGCCAAGCTTGCGGATGCGGATCGCTCTGGAATAGCAATTGGGCAAAGCCTACCGGATCGAATATGCACCACAGCCCGACGAGTAGCCCAATGATAATGCTAATCGTAAACAGGGCTTGATAGATGTGAAGCCGAGTCGCTGCCAGCGCCTTGGTATATGAAAATGTCTGTGTTTCGCTCATGCGAATCCTCTGCCCGCTTAAAACGTCAAAAGATATGCAAGCAGATCGGCCTTATCGGCTGCCGCCAGGTCGGTCCCATAGAGGTGTCCGGAATTGGCATTGCTGGGTAGTGTAGTGTCAAAACAGAATACCGCTTTCTCGGAACGACGCGGATCGCACGAGGGCGCCACAAAGCCGCCGCGGCTGGAATCGAGGACTTCGCCCCCGCGGGCAAATGCCTTCGGCCGGCTTTGCGGGTCTTCCAGCAAATCCGCAAGTGTCGGAACCGAGCCATTGTGGAGATATGGTGCGCGCAACCACAATCCGTCCAAGGTTTCGGCGACGTAGCCCTCCAATTTCTGGAAATGGCCGAAGTTCCAGTCATAACCCTTTCGATAACTGTTGTAGGCATCTCGTGCCGCGGTCGTCCACATGTCGATGCGATGCCGATCAGTCTGAATTTCCTCAATAGGAATTACCGTCAGCGTGCGCGCACCGGTCGCCGCGTGACAGTCCGCGCACAGCTTGGCATAAAGTGCATGGCCCCGGTCAACCGGCGCTGGATCCGGCCGGTACGGCGAGGCCGGTGGTTTGGTACGGCGTAGAAATGCAGCGACACGGCGCAACGACGTTTGGGTCTGTTCATCATATTCATGCGCCGTCATACCGTCTCCTAGGGCAGAGCTCAAAACCACTTCACGGACCGAATTGTTGAGACCATCCCAATGTAATGGGGCATTGGCTCTGATTTGCTCTCGTGCACCGAGATTCCACACTGCCAGCATGTCCGAATTGCCGATCGTCGCATCATCGGCCAATTGTAACATGTCAAATTTCACCGGATTGAAGGGATCGATACGACCTGGTCCCCACGGTGGGCGTTCATGCTGGTCGGTCCATCGGAATTGCTCCCCTTGCTGCAGAAGGCTTTTCCTCACGATCGGAATGATCGCATAACGGTAGATCAACCGATCAAGCCAGGACAGATGCACCTCCTTTTCCATGGCGGGCAACAAGCCATCGCCGGAAAAACGGGAGTCGCGTGCACAGGCCGTGAGGAAATTCTGATAACCCAATACGTCGACTGTGTTGCCCGGCCCCGCCGCCACAAATTCGAGCGGCCCCTCGGGCGTTCGACGATAGGTCGTGATGTGACAAAAGGCACAATTGATGGCCATCCGCTCCACGCCAACCCGAGCGCGAGAAAATCCAACCGGCGCGTCGGATTGGGTATGACCGGGCTCCCATCGGAATCCCAGCGAGGCGTACCCGCCCGGTCCGGGTAAGTACTCCGGAAAAATTTTCGGCAGCACCAGCCATATTGCGTAGGGCACGCCGGTAGCGCCGTCGTTGCCAATCGATCCGTATTTAAAATTTTGCTCATCATCAGCGTAAACAGGAATGATACGTACCAGGAAATTCTCATAGGCAAGAAAACCCACGCCGGCGCAAAAAATGACAAAGGCGAGAGCCGCAACTAGCCATCGCCGCTTCAAGGCCCTGCCCTTCATTGGGCGCTCCTGCCGGTGTTCGACGATTTCCAGGCGAGCAGCAAAAGTATTGCCTGTGGGAGTCCAAACGCTAAGTCAAATAACCCAAAGAAAATGTAACGACCGCCCACTATTGTGAAAAACGCAACGCCGCCAAAGCGACAAATGATGGCGACCACCGCTGAATAGCAATGAGCCAAGGGATCGATTGCCGACGGAACATAAAAGATCGAAAGCAGAATCAGGAGAAAAGCCGCAAATCGCGGCCAAACCAATGGGTAAGCCATTTCGAGATGAAGGAAGTTGAGAACGTCTTCTGTCCACAGAATCGAGATGAACGCGCACGCAACATTTGCGCCGATGCCAAGCCACATAATGGCTCGGAACCACTGCACGGCGGCAATCGCCGGGGCTCGCGGTGAATTTTCAGAATTCACGGTCATGGCACTTCTTAGAAGGTTAGTAAGTACGCCAAAAGATCCGATTTCTGTCCGGCAAGCAGGTCGACACCATAAAGGTGACCACCATTGCCGTTGCCGGGTTGGCCGGTGTCATAGCAAAACGGCTCTGTCGGCGCCGAAGGTGGCACGCAGGGCGGCGCAACAAAGCCGCCGCGATCTGGATCGAGCGCGTCAGAGCCACGCACGAAAGCCGCTGGCCGTTTGTCGGGAGGATCGAGAAGGTCGGCGAGCGTCGGCACCGAACCGTTGTGCAGATAAGGGGCGCGCAACCACAAACCATCAAGCGGTAGATTGCTGTAGCCATCGGTCTTGATAAAATATTTGAATTGATGAGGGGTGCCGGCGAAGAAATTGGCCAGCTGATACTGCCGAAACTGATCGGTATAGGAATCGAGACGGTGAGGATCGACGGCGAGCCTGCTGTTCGGTTCTATTTGGCCAATCGCTTCACCGGCAAAGACATACTCGGACGTATCCTGGTAGCCATGGCAGGAGCGACAGCGCGCCGTGAAAATGTCGCGGCCACGTGTCACCGCGGGCGGGTCGGGATGATACGGGCTTTGCGGCGGCCGCAACGTCCTTAGCCACTCGGCCACGCGATTGATGGTTGCGAAGTCGGCAGAATCAGGCGTGACACCCGCACCCATCGCCGCGGAAAGATTACGTTCGGCTAACGAGGTGTTGTTTCCGTCCCAATGCAGGTGCATGCCTTCCCGCGGTCCCTGGTTGAAGATCGAAGGAAAATCGGCGATGCCGATCAGCTCGCTCTTCTGCAGTGAGGCAAGCGGCATGTTCGCTTGGATCACTTTGTAAGGATTGAAAGTATCAACCCGACCGGGACCCCAAGGCGGCTGCTGGCGAAACAATGGGAAGAGCCTGGTGCGCCGCTCTAGCAATCCGTCACGTAATGTCGGGATGATGTACCAGCGATAGATCATTTCCTCGAGAAGACTGAGCCTCGGGCCAGTCTGATTGATCGCCGGTATCAATTTGTCCGAGGATAACCGTTCATCGGCGCCGGCATTCAACAGAAACCGAATGAACCGTTCAAGATTGAGATTGTTGGAGGGCATTCCGGGAATAATGTGCCTACCAGTCGACACCTGCCCACCGGCATCGCTCATCGTCGTGTTTACCGTGCCGGTGTGGCAGGTGGCGCAGTTAAACCAAACCACATCGACATTGCGATACGTTCGCCGTGAAATGCCAATCGGCAGGTCGCGCTGGCGGCCGTCGGCGTCGTTTTCGTAGAGAAAACCGAAGGCCGAATAGTCCTGGAGACCGCCAAAATGCTCTGGAAACAAGGCAGGCAAGGCGCGCCAGATTCGGTACGGAATTCCGCTATGCGGCTCGGCACCGATCGAACCGTATTTGAACTCCTCAACAATGTCGGCGTAGTACGGCGTTCGGTTCTGCGCCAGCTGCCAGAGGAGGACAACGCCAAGAATTGTGCCAATAATGCCGATCAACGCAATAATCGCGAGGATTACGTAGGCTGGGAGCAGCAGACGCCAGCGTCGATGCAGGGCATTCTCGACGGCCGTAACGGGCTGTTCACGGATCATGGCGACACCTGCTCTGGTGTCGGTGCCTGCAGAACCGGATGCGTGTTGTAGATCGTCATCAGCTGAGTGACCATTGCCTCATGGTTGGCAAAACGCAGCGGCTCGTAGCAGCCCATCGGATTTTTCGGAGCGTTAAGCAGACAGCGATTGCAATAAGTACAAGGCGATGGCGGCAGATCGTCACCGGCAGCCCAGAATTTTGGGAGATTCGGATTGGCGATCAACGAGCGCGCGATTGAAACCCCGTCACAGGCACCGGAAACAATCGCCTGCTGGATTTTCGAGGCGCTCTGCCAGCCGCCGGTCGAGAGCACCGGGATCTTTACCGCGGCCTTGATCGCGCGGGCTTCATCTTCGCCGACACCTTCCACTGGCCGACCGCGCTTCATTCGAAACCAAGCCCAGTGGAATATTGGCCGCAGGATCGGATAGCGGAACAAAAAATAATTACGCAGTGTACTCATGCCTGACGAAATCATCGCGTCGTAGGTTGCGCTGATGGTCTCGAACGAAAAGCCGCCCGGCGGGTTCAAGGGATGTGGAAATAGGCTGCCGGTCGAGACATGTAGGGCATCGGCGCCAGCGGCCTCGCACCATTTCGCGATCTGCACGCTTTGATCGAGCGTGTTGCCTTTCTTTTCCCACGGCACGACATTGTTGTGATCGACCGCGCTGATCTTTACTTGTAGATGAAATTTGCTTCCGACTTTTGCGCGGATCGCTGAAATCACGTCGAGCAGGAATCGGGCGCGATTGGCCAGCGAGCCCCCATAGTCATCGGTCCGATCGTTGATGCCAGAGCTCAAGAATTGTGTGAACAAATAGCCATTGGCGGCATGCAGTTCGACGCCGTCGAGGCCGGCTTCGCGCGCCCGCCATGCGCCCTTGGCAAAGGCATCGATCGTGTAGTGGATTTCCTCGATGGTCATTGCCCGGCACAAAAAGCCGTGCAACGATTCCTTTTTGCTGGTCGATGACAGGGTCGGACGCACATAATTATGCACGCCGGGTATGTCCATCTGTCGACCAGAGTGCGACAGTTGCATGATGAATTTGCAGTCAAAGCTACGCACAGCTTCGCCAAGCTTTTGCCAGTACGGAATGAAGTCGTCGCGGTGGATGGTCGCGTAGCCGGCGATTATGCGGCCTTCCATCAGCACCGGGACGTAAGATGAGATTATGGCGCCGACGCCGCCCTTCGCGAATTTGCATTCCCAATTGATCCGCGTCTGGGTCAGCGAGCCGTCTTCGTTGTCGAAACGGCCGGAAACGCTGGAGCGAAAAACACGGTTCTTGACCTCGAGATTGTTAAATTTCAACGGTGTAAAGATGACGTCGCTGCTGGCGCTGGCGGCGGCCGATGTAACGCTTTGGTTCATCTGTTCGGTCATGTGGCAATGGACTCCTGTAAGCTCCGACGCCACACCGCAAGGAGGAGCCCGGTCACGAAGGCGCGTGCCGGGCACGCGTTCCAGTGGCCCTGCATGAATACCAGTTCCGCATCGGGTGCTCGCGGCCACGCAGCTTCCAGCTGCAGCATCAGAATGGAGCCGACGCTCAAAGGCTCCTTCACAAGCGGGGTCTCGAGCGGGACTTCGACGGTGCGGGGCACCTGTTTCGGCGGGGCGAGGCATTGCCAAAGTACCGCCTCATCGCTCAAGGATTCAGGATTTGGCGCGCAGCGCAGCCGACGCATCTGCGCCAAGGCCCGTACAATCCCGTGAACACCGATTGCGGTGCCGTGCATCGTCCAACGGTCAGCCTTGGCGCGATCAATCAAAAGAGAGCGCGCGCGGCGCAGCTGTCCGGTGAGCTGCCACACGATTTGAATCGGCGAGATGCCGTCGCGAAACTGATCGATCAGTTTTGCGGCTTTCCAAGTCGCACCATCTGCGTGGTAGAGCGGATCGAATAAACTGCCGACAATTTGCTGAGCAACAATACCGACTGCCTCGTCAGCGCTGCCGCCGCAGACATAAGCGGCAAGCGCGTCGATTTGTGAATTGCTCCACAGAGTGTTGCCGGAGGCCGGGTCAACTACTGCCGCAAGCTTCTGCTGATGATCCGCACGGACGTGGTCGGAGCGCGGCATGAGAGAGGGCAACAGCTGGCCCATAATCTGGAACCAGCGGCGGATACGGGCCACGATCAAGCGATTGACCAGCGGCCCGCGCAGCACGAAATTGCGATCGACGCCGTGTGCATCATTGAGGACGCGAATTTCGGCTGGGTCGGAGACCAGCACCACGTCAACGATTCCTGGCAGGCGGATGCGCCGCGCCATGACGTCAGCTCGTTGCTCTGGGCCACGGAAAGAAGCTGTTGCGCACGTTGCTTAGAACGGGGCGAAGCGACGGGGAA
>Ga0207862_1000285_pt1 | contig 14834 bp, 12 predicted proteins | sample LuqExpMetageno81_FD_187838 | JGI IMG/M metagenome (GOLD analysis project Ga0207862, IMG submission 187838) | Tropical forest soil microbial communities from Luquillo Experimental Forest, Puerto Rico - Sample 81 (SPAdes) | ecosystem: Environmental > Terrestrial > Soil > Tropical forest ... | reverse complement strand
CGGGGAACAGTGGAAGCGTCGAGCAAAATCTTCGACTGTGCGAACGTAGTGACGTATGGTATTTTGTGCATAATTCCGAAGCTGGAGTTCGTCCAGCATCTTTTTTCTGAGATGGGTCACGGGAACACCTCCTGTGACCCACACTTACATCTACGCCATCAAGCAACCAACCCTGGGTTACCTCACGCGAAGCGTCCGCCGCCGGGCGGCTACGTCCAAACGGGCAAACCGGAAGTTATGCCGAAGGCGAGTAAACCGGCTGGAGGCGATTTATAAGATAGGTTCTACTCTGTACTGAACAGAAAGGCCCGACTCCATTCTCCCCGAGTCAGGCCTTTTGCCTTGCCGGCTTGAACCGGCCTACCGGTTACTTCTTCGCGGCGGCGTAGAGCTCGGCAGCCTTATCCCAGTTCACGACATTCCACCAGGCATCAATGTAGTCGCCGCGCAGGTTTTGATACTTCAGGTAGTACGCGTGCTCCCAAACGTCAATACCGACGACGGCTTTGCCGCTCAGGAAGTAGGGTGTGTCCTGGTTCGGCGTGGAATCGATCAGCAGCTTGCCATCCTTGACCACAAGCCACGCCCAGCCTGACCCGAACCGTCCGAGCCCTGCCGCCTTCATCTTGTTCTTGAACTCGGCGAATGAGCCGAAGCTCGAGTTGATCGCGAGAGCCAGGTCGCCTTTGGGCTCGCCTCCCCCGCCTTTCTTCATCAACGGCCAGAACAAAGAATGGTTCCAGTGCCCGCCACCGTTGTTTCGCACAGCACCACGAATGTTTTCGGGGACGGCATCGAGATTCTTGAGCAGGTCGTCGATCGATTTCGCCTGCAGGTCCGGATGGCCTTCGAGCGCCTTGTTCAAATTCGTTACGTAGGCGCCATGGTGTTTGTCGTGATGGATTTCCATCGTCTTTGCGTCGATGTAAGGTTCCAGCGCATCGAATGGGTACGGCAAGGGGGGCACAGTAAACGCCACGGGTTTATCCTCCATTTTGAGATGGAATTCTGACTCCGACCTGGTCGCTGCTTCCAGTACGCCCGGTGCCGCCGCGCCTCCTCCGAGCAGCCCGGCTCCGACAATCCCACTGCTCACGAGAAACTTGCGGCGATCCATCGGGATTCTCCTCAGCTTCGGTGGGCTTCTAGGCTTGCGTGCGAAAGTATAGCGCCTGCCCCCCGGCCTGCTCAACCCAAGTTGAACCGGCCGGGCGACAGCAAAAAACCGGGGCCTAATTGAATATCGCTTTGATACGGGAGAGCGCCCATTCGGCCGATTCCGCAATGGTGGGAATCGTCGAGCCCGCCAGCCGCTTCAAAAGGTCCGAGATCCGCTGGCGTTCTGCCGTCTCAAGCTGCGGGAGCGAGTTGCCCAGCGCAACGCAGGTATTTCTCACCATTCCGGCCCATTTCGCCCTTTTCACAGCACTTCCCCGAAACACCTCACGGAACTCCTCTTCGGTCATCGCCGCAACCCGCTCGAGGCTCGGACAGTACAAGCTCTCTCGCCCGGAGAACGGCCTCGGTTGGAATTGCGGTATTTTGCTGACCGGCGCGGCTCGATTATAGGGGCACACATCCTGGCAGATGTCGCAACCGTAGATCTGCCAGCCGGTCTGCTCGCGGAATGGCTCGGGAATACTCCCGCGCAGCTCGATCGTCAGGTACGAAACGCAGCGTCGCGCATCGAGCACGTAGGGCTCGATCAATGCGCCTGTCGGGCAGGCGTCCAGACACTGCCTGCAGTTCCCGCACAAGTCCGGCGGCGGACCTCCGCCCTCGTGCACGGAAGGTTCGAGTTCGAGGGACGTCAGAATCACACCGAGGAAAAGCCAGGACCCCAGATTTTCGTTTAGCAGCAGGGTATTTTTCCCAATCCAGCCAAGCCCGGCGTACTTGGCAAACACCCGCTCGGCAACCGGGCCGGTGTCGGCATACGCTCGCGCGTAAAGCGGCTGGGGGAGCTTCTCTCTCATCTCCGCCAGGAGCGCATTCAATTTCTCCCACATGACCCGGTGGTAGTCATCGCCCCATGCGTAGCGCGAAATCCATCCCTTCGGCCCTTGCCTGTTCGCGCTAGCCGCCGCCTCGGTAGAGTACGGATAGTCCGTGTTGTAATTCAGCGCGCACACGATCACGCTCGCGAGATTCTCTAGCAGCAACCCGGGCTCGCGCCGTCTCTCATCCTCGAGATACCGCATCTCCCCCGCGTATCCGCGCTCCAGCCATTCCGAATATTGCTCGAGTTCCGCGAACTTCTCCGCGCGCACCACCCCGCAAAGATCGAACCCAAGAGCCTTTGCGCGCTCCCTGATCCACGCGGTATCCCCAGTTGGTGCCATGTGCCGATTGTGCCGCAAAACAGGCAACGAACGAAGCCGGGCAAAGGAACCCGACCAGTCCTTCCGAAATTGTCGGTCGCTCAATCAAAAAAAGGAGGGTTTTCGCCGGCAGCCGGACTAGCCGAAACTCCCCACGGCCGTTCCTTCATCGCTGTACACTTCGAAGACCGTGAAGAGCTTTGTGATTTGCAGCAAATCATGCACCTTTTTCGTCAGGTTCAGCAGCTTCAACTGGCCTTCCCGGCTGCGAACCGCGGTAAACCCGCTTACCAGCTCGCCGATTCCCGAACTGTCGATATAGTTGACGTCGCCCAGGTTGAGCAGGATCCTGGTGTGACCGTTGTCAAGCAAATCGCGGACGGTCCTACGCAAGAGGGCGCTCCCCTCGCCAAGCGAGATGCGCCCGCTCAAATCCACAATCGTGATTGTGTCCACTTCGCGAATCGTCGCGTACAAGATTGCCATAATGCTCTTCCTATGCTTCCTGCTGCGGCGCCGCGCTCGACGCTCCGCCGTTTCCGTTGCTCGAAGGACTTCCCGGCGCCGGGATTTTCTTGGACATGATGATTTCCGCCCCGCCCGTTCGACCCGACACCACGTCAAATTCATCCATGAACGTACGCATCAGGAATATTCCGCGGCCCGACGTGCTCAAGAGGTTTTCTTCCGCGAGCGGGTCCGGCACATCTTGCAGTCGGAACCCTTTCCCTTCATCCATCACGTGAATGATCATCTTGTCCTGCGTCAGGTCTACGACCAAGTGAATCTTCTTTTCCGGTTTCTCCTGGTTTCCGTAATGGAAGGCGTTGATCACCCCTTCCCGCACGGACATCCCGATCCGGTAGCATTCGTCCTCGTTGAAGCCGACTGCTTCCGCAACCCGCAGACACATCTCCTCTGCGAGATTGACGCTCTCGACGTGAGTATCCAAGACAACCTCTAGATGCTTTGCCTCTGGCGTCATTCCCGCCTGTCTGCGGCCGAAGAATGTTAAAAATTGCGTTCTTACACGTAACATAGGCGGCAAACCCAAGTCAATGGAGCGGAGCAGGCAAATCACCGGCTGGTTACCAGGGAGAACGGTTCATCGCCTTTTCCGACGCCCTGCGGACCGCGAGCAAACCCTCCGCGACCGCCCTTCTCGCGGACTCTGGTCTGGGCCCATTTGATGGCGTGGACGTCACCACCCGCTGGCCGCTGGGCACCATGGAAACCTTCGAAGAGGTCGCCGCAAAGCAGTGCATCGTTGTTCGCGAAGGTAAGGGAATCGCCGAGCGCGACTCTTCTTTACTCCCTTACTCGCGCCACGTATAGTGAATTTGCTCCACGTAAGACGAATTCTTCCCCGTGAGGTTGGCCGATGCCCGGTTTGATTGTCCTGGTCGTCCTCGTGCTTCTGGTTATTTTCGGGATTCGACTTTACAACGGCCTCGTCCGCCTGAAGGTACAATGCGACAACGCCTGGGCGGACATCGATGTGCAACTCAAACGCCGCTACGACCTGATACCCAATCTTGTGGAAACCGTGAAAGGCTATGCGGGCCACGAAAAAGGCACGCTCGAAGCCGTTATCAACGCCCGCAACCGCGCCATGACCGCCGCCGGCCCGGCAGACAAAGCGGCAGCCGAAAACATGCTCTCCGGCGCGCTCAAGAGCCTCTTCGCTCTTTCCGAGGCTTATCCGCAACTCCGCGCCATCGAGAGCTTCACCTCCCTTCAAAATTCCCTTTCCGAAATCGAAGACAACGTGCAAAACGCCCGCCGGTATTACAACGCCGTCGTCCGTGACCTGAACACCAAAATTCTCCAATTCCCAACGAACATTTTCGCGGGAATGCTGGGCTTCAAGCAGCGCGAGTTCTTCGAAGTCTCTTCCGCCGCCGAGCGCGAAGCGCCCAAAGTCAGCTTCAGCAATCCAGCGGCTCCGACGGCCTGATTCACGCCGCCCCAACCGCATGGCAGCGCAGAACAAATCGTCCCGGCGGCTCCACGCCTTCCGGCCCTTTGCGGCCAAAACCGTAAGCCGTCATTCCGAGCGGAGTTTGCGAAGCAAGGAATGCCTCAGCATTTCCGTCCGCACTCTGTTGCTGGTCGCGCTTTGTTCGTGTTTCCTCTTCGCCTCTCCCCTTTCAGCCAAGGACCGCCGGCTACTGAAGTTTTTTTCCGAAATTGATGTTCTGCCCGACGCCACCGTCGACGTCACCGAACACATCACCTTTCAGTTCATCGGCGGTCCCTGGCACGGCATCTATCGCGATATTCCGGTTGAATACGCCGGGCCGCGCGGACTCAACTATTCGCTCTTCCTCAATGTCAAAAGCGTCACCGATGAAGACGGCGTCAAGCTCAAATATGAAACCAGCCGCGAGCGCCAATACCTCAGGCTCAAAATCTACATCGACCAGGCCGACAACAGCACTCGCACTATCTCCATCGGGTACACGGTTTCCGACGCGCTGCGCTTTTTCGACGATCACGACGAGTTCTACTGGAATGTCACCGGCGACGAGTGGCCCATCCCTATCCAAGAGGCCGGCGCGCACATCGTCTTGCCTGACGGCGCCTCCAACGTCCGCGCCAACCTTTTTACCGGTGCGTACCACAGCACCGCACGCAACGGCACCGTCGAAATCAACGGCACTGGCGTTGACGTTCCTACGAGCGGCCCTCTCGGCATTCACGAAGGCCTCACCGTGGCCGTTGCCTTCGATAAAGGCGCAGTTCGCGAACCCACCGCTTTTTCCCGGCTCCTTCTCTACCTTCGCAGCAACTGGCCCTTTGTTATTCCGGTCGCCGCGTTCTTCTTCATGTTGTGGCTCTGGTGGACGCGCGGCCGCGATCCTCGTCTTCGCCCCATCGCCGCGCAATATCAGCCACCCGAAAATCTCACTCCGGGCGAAGTCGGTACACTCATTGACAACTCGGTGGACATGCGCGACATCACCGCCTCCATCGTTGACCTTGCCGTCCGCGGCTTCCTGGTCATCGAGGAGCAGAAAAAGGATCAGCTCCTTGGCCTCACCCACAGGACTGAGTACGTTTTCCACTTGAAAAAACCAAGCCCCGAGTGGGCTTCTCTCAAACCCCACGAGCAGGACCTCCTCGAAGGCATCTTCGGCACCGGCACCGCCGGCGATACCGTCGCCCTCGCCGACTTGCACAACCGCTTCTACCAGAACATTGCCGGGATCAAGAACCACCTCTTCGGCTCGCTGGTCGGCAAAGGCTATTACACGCATCGTCCCGACACGACTCGCGCCGCTTACATCCTGTTCGGCATTGTCGCCGGAATCATCGTCCTGGGCGGCGGTTTGTGGCTTTCGAAGAACCTCGGTATGGCCCCGCTTCCCTTCATCGCCGCCGGCATTCTCTCCGGACTCATCATCTGCGCATTCGGGTGGTTCATGCCCGCTCGTACACAAGCCGGCGCGCGCACTCTCGAAGGCATCCTCGGCTTCGAAGACTTCCTGGCTCATGTCGAAGCCGACCGCTTCAACCGCACCATCAAAACGCCGGAAATGTTCGAAAAATTTCTACCCTTCGCCATGGCCCTCGGCGTCGAGAAGAACTGGAGCAAAGCCTTTCAAGGAATCTACACCGAGCCCCCGCAGTGGTATCAAGGCGGCAGCTTTGGCCCCAACTTCTATCCTTATCTGTTCGTCAACAATCTGAACACCATGTCCGTCCAGGCAGGCGACGTCATGTCATCGGCCCCACGCAGTTCGCAGGGCTCCGGCTTTGGCGGCAGTGGTGGCGGCGGTTTTTCGGGCGGGGGCTTCGGCGGTGGCGGCGGAGACGCCTTCTAACAGGTGCTTGTCCGCCAAGCACACATCCGACGGGCTCGGGTGGGCACCTCGAGACTCGGCGGCTTCACCTTTTTCATCCAAGTTCGCGACTTCGTTCAGGAACTGGTCTCTTTAACTTCGCAATAGACGGAGTAGCGCTCGTGGATGACGCTTGACAAAGGCGCGAAGGTCACCGCCTGGGGTTGCCCGACTGCACGGAACCCCAGTTTCTCGCCAGAGGGCTTCAGCCAAGTTGTCGGGTCGTTGAGCTTCCCTTGGAACTGCAACCGAGGAGCGGCTTCCTGTTTCTCGTCCGCCGTGAAATGTCGGTACCACCTCTCGCGAGGCTCTTCTTCGAAACGCGCCGCCAGCACTAGCGGGCCGTACATCGCCGCCTGGAGCCTTTCTTTGTCGGGCATCGGCGCCGCGTGCAAGCTCATCGGCAAAGTCAGCTCAATCCGATCGCCGTTCTTCCATGGCCCGCGAAGAACAAGGTAGCTGCCCGCATCCGCGAAAGCAGGCACGGTTCGCCCATTCACTTTCACGCTGCCGGTTTTCGCCCAGTACGGCACGCGCAATTTGAAGTCAAGATCAACAGGTTTTGCCCCCGAGACGGTTAAGGTGGTCCCTTGTTCTTCCGGGAAAGAGGTTTGTTGTGTCAGGCGGATACCTTTTTCTGGCCAATCGAGCTCCGACGCAATGTAGAGGTTGACGAATACCGCCTCGTCGTCATGGAAGTAGATTGTGTCCGTGAGTTTCGCAAACTCCTCGGCAGCTGTCCCGTTGCAGCACCAGAAGGAATCGAACGGTTTCGCGAAGATCTTGGAGTAACCGTTTCCGAGCGGGAGATAATAAACCGTTGTGCCTGTCTCCGGATCGATGGTGCCCATGCGATGGTTGAACAAGACGCGTTCGTAGTAGTCCATATACCGAGGTTGCGCTGACCAGCCGAACAGGTGCCGCGACAACTTCATCATGTTGTACGCGCAACAGTCTTCCGTTGTTTGTGAACTGAGCTGTGTCGAGAGAACCCCCGGCTCCGTTCGCCACGTTTCGAAATTACTGGTGCCTCCGGTGCAATAGCAGCGCTCGCTGGTGACCTCGTCCCAGAAGTAGTCGGCGATATTAAAGTAGCGCCTGTCCCCGGCCAGTTCATACAAGCGGGCAGCGGCGATCACTTGAGGAATATGGGTATTGACGTGCAGGCCTTTCAGTTCGTCGCGGTGCGCCTCGAGCGCAGCGAAGAACCACTGCTTGTCAAAACGTTGTGCCAGGTCCAGATAGTCGCGGTTTCCCGTTAAGCCATAGAGGTCGCAGAGGACCTCACCCATGCCCCCGTATTCCACGAGAAGAACGCGCTGCATTTGCTGATCACTCAGAGGATCCGTCCAGTTTTGTACCCACTGCGCCATCTTTTCCGTTGTGCCGAGGGCTTGCTCGTTACCGGCAAGCCTGTACATGTCGAGGTGGCCGGCCATGATCTTGTGAAGGGTGTAGAACGGAGCCCAAACCTTCACTCCATCACGTAAACGGTCAAACAATTCCTGCGGAAAGGCACTCAGATAGCCATTCTTGTGCCGCGCCTGGCATTGCGCGAGTTCCGCTACCATGAGGTCCCCTTTGCCTTTGAGTTCCTCGTCGCCGGAACTGGCAAACGCCAGAGCACAAGCGGATAAATAGTGCCCGCCGACGAAGTGGCCGCGCAGTTCACAATCGGGCTTTTCCCAATCGCCCAATGGCTCTGCCGAAGAGGGCAGCCCGGCCGTTAGGCGGAATGTATGAAGCAATCGCTGCGGAGGCAGTGTTTTGAGGTACCGGCGATTCGCGTCAGCTGCCGCACGGAAGACCCCCGGCCCTAGTCTTACGCTCTTCATCGGAAACGGAACTGCCTGAACCGGAACAACTTCCTGGCGCGCCTGCCTCGGAACCCCTAGCGAGGAATTCGCGGGCGGCTGCTCGGCGGACGGGAATCGAGGAGTAGGAGCGAGGGCGCCAGCGCCAACAACGGCCGTGGTTGCCATAAACTCACGTCGACTGATTCGTCTCAAGGGAAGCTCCTCTGGCTCCCGGAAGCGCCGCCCCCGGAACGTGCTGACCTTCGCAGTTGCTCAGTTTTTCGGGAGGCATGAAGTCTGTTTACAGACAAAAGCAATTATGGCATCACTTCGTATGCGATTCCTGGACTTCGTATCTTTGCGGCCCCAAGGCTCGGCCGCTTCCCTTAATCGCTGCGCCGATGTATCGCGTACTTCGGTAGAACGGCCAATGTTCCTCGGATTCACGTGTGTATCGCAAGCGGCGCGCAATGCCCAAAGTCGGTGGCTCCCTGTCCCGCCTGACATCACGCGTGCGCTTCTCCTCGGCTTGTCACTGATCGCTATGGCGACAACCGTGCCAGGGGCTGTCGCACAAAAAGTGCAATTGTCAGTTGAAGTCTCGAGAGCCGGCCCGAAAATTGACCGCAATATTTTCGGCCAGTTCATGGAACATCTCGGCCACGGCGTGTATGACGGCCTATGGGTCGGACCGGACTCCACGATTCCCAACACCCGCGGGATTCGCAACGACGTTGTTGCCGCGCTTAAGGCGCTCAATGTGCCGAACCTACGCTGGCCGGGCGGCTGCTTCGCCGACGAGTACCACTGGCGCAATGGAATTGGGGCTCAGCGCGTGATAACGCTCAATCCCAACTGGGGCGGCGTAACCGAGCAAAACACCTTTGGAACTCATGAATTCATGGACTTCGTCGATCAGATTGGCGCGGCGGCCTACATCTCAATCAATGTCGGCTCCGGTACTCCACGGGAAGCGGCCGAATGGCTGGAGTATTTGACCGCGGCTCAGCCGACGACGCTCGCCAAGGAACGCGCCGCTAACGGTCACCGAGAGCCCTATTGGGTGGCCTATCTCGGCATCGGCAACGAAAGTTGGGCCTGCGGCGGCAACATGACGCCCGACTACTATCTCAGCCAGCTCAAGATCTACAGCCGCTTCGTCAGGAACTTCAACCCGGCACAACAGGACAAGCAGCAAATGCGGAAGATTGCGGTCGGCCCTGGGGGCAGCGAACCCGAGTGGACCGATTGGACGGAAGCAATCATGAAGGCCTATCAGAATCGCGGATGGAGTTGGGACATCCATGGCCTTTCGATGCACTCTTACACAGTCGGGCACTGGCCGCCTTCGTTCGCATCCGTAGGATTCGGCGAAACGGAGTACGGTCAGATCCTCAACTACACACTCGAAATGGAAGAGCTGGTTAGCAAGTATTCGGCCATCATGGACAAATACGACCCGCAAAAGAAAGTGGCCTTGGTCGTTGATGAATGGGGCGCGTGGTACGCTCCGCTACCCGGCAGCAATCCGGGCTTCCTGGTTCAGCAGAACAGCCTGCGCGACGCGATCCTGGCAGCGCTCAACCTGAACATTTTTGCACGGCACGCCGATCGCGTGCGCATGGCAAACATCGCGCAGATGATTAATGTGCTGCAGGCCATGATTCTGACGGACAAGGAAAACCTGGTACTCACGCCGACCTACTACGTTTTCAAAATGTATGTGCCCTTCCAGGATGCCACCTTCGTGCCGGTTGCCTTCAATGCTGGGACGTACACGCACGGCGACATCCGCTTGCCGCGAATCGATGCCATCGCCGCCAAAGACGGGGCTGGCCGGCTGTGGATGGCCATCACGAATCTCGATCCCAATCAACCCGCTGAGGTTGAGGCCAGCTTGGCCGGGATCACCGTTAAATCGGCGGCTGGAGAAACGCTGACCGCGGCTGAGGTCGACAGTGTCAACACCTTCGACGCCCCCAAAACGGTCATCCCCAAGCCCATTTCAGCGCGGGTCGCTGGCGGGAAGCTCGCCCTGACGCTGGAGCCGAAGTCGGTTACCGTAATCTCCACGCAAATCGACAATCGCTAGGCCTCCATGGGCCGCGGTCCGGAGTATTAGGCAAATTCTGTAACGGAATGGGCACCGCCTGGTCCTCCAAGCGGGCTATACTTTCAATGCCCAAGCTTCCCAACCTAGGCGTTACGGATTCAACCGTAGGCGTCGAAGCTTTGGCGGGAGTTACGGATGGCCACGATTCTTGTGAATGGAGTTCGGCACGAGGTCCAGGCAGCTCGGGATACTCCGCTGCTGTACGTTTTGCGCAACGATCTGGAGTTGCTTGGTCCGCAGTTCGGCTGCGGACTCGCCCAGTGCGGAGCTTGTGCCGTTCTGCTCGGAGGCAAGGAGGCCCGTTCCTGCGTAACGACGCTCTCGGAAGCCGCCAATCAGGAGATCACCACGCTCGAAGGTCTGCCCGCGAGATGGGCAAAACAAAAGGGGCTCTCGGCGGAAGAAGCGAAAGGCACCCTGCACCCGGTCCAGCAAGCATGGATCGAAGAACAAACTCCGCAGTGCGGCTTTTGCCAGAACGGGATGATGATCAAGGCCACCGAACTGCTCGAAAGCAATCCGAATCCGACGATTCTGCAAATCAAAGAGGCGTTCACCACGTCCGGGCCGTCGCCCAATCTGTGCCGCTGCGGAACTTATCTGGCCATCATCGATGCCGTGCGACATGCGGCTGCGATCATGGCGAAGGGGAGGTGAGCGATGGCGACCGTCAGCGAAAAAGCAGTGAATGTTTACGGAGCGACGCTGTCGCGCAGGCAATTCGTCAAGGCGGGCGGAGCGCTGGTGGTGGGCGTCAGCCTGGTTGGCCCGGAGATGCTGAAGGGCGGCAAGCCGAAGGCTGCAATGATGAAGAATACACTCGATCCCACGATCGTCAGTTCCTGGATTGAGATTCATCCGGACAACACCGTGCTGATTCGCACCGGCAAGAATGACTTCGGCCAAGGCTCAACCTTCACAGCCTACCGGCAGATTGTGGCGGAAGAGTTGAGCGTGCCGTTCGAATGGATCACTACGGTGGTGGCCGGAGATACTGATCGCACCCCAGACGGAAGCGGCGCCTTCGATTTTCTCGGCCACGGAACGCCGAACATCCGGAAGGCCGCCGCCTATACCTACCAGGCACTGCTGGACGTTGCCTCCGCGCGGCTGGGCGTGGCGAAAGACAAGCTGAACGTTAAGGACGGCGTCGTTTCGGGCGCTCGGAAGAGCATTTCGTACGGCGAGCTGGTCAAGGAACAGCAGCTGCAGCTCACGATTCCTGTGAAGGGAGAGCTCACCAGCATTTTCGGCCTGACCATCGAGGGGAATCCGCCGATGAAACCCGTCAGCGAGTACACCATCATCGGCAAGTCCTACCCGAGTTCCATCATCAGTTCGAAAGTGGCTGCGAAGGAAACCTGGGCCACCGATGTGCGCCTCCCCGGCATGCTGCACGCGCGCATGGTGCATCCGAAGACGCTCGGCTCAACTCTTGTGTCGGTCGGCCAACTGGACAAGAACAAATTCCCGAATTCTAAAGTCATCGTGAAGGGCAATCTTGTCGGAGTGGTCGCCCCCACGGAGTGGGAAGCCATTCAGGCATCCCAACACGTGGCCGACGGCACGAAATGGACAGACTGGAAGGGCCTTCCCAATAGCGCAAAAATCTACGATTACCTCAGGAAGGAAGCGGACTGGACCACCACTCCCGCCACCAAGAGCGATGCCAGCAAGGGTGATGTGAGCCCCGTGCTCGCTTCGGCTCACAAGAAATTTTCCGCCACCTATCAATTGTCGTACATGAAGCACGCGCCGATCGGCCCGACGATGGCCGTTGCCGACGTAGCTCCGGATGGCACCGTACACATCCATACGCATAATCAGAATCCGCAGGCTTTGCGGGGCGAAATCGCGATGATGCTTGGCACCACGCCCGATCAGGTGATCGTGCACGCGTATCCCGGGCCGGGCCACTACGGAAGGTCAAACGGCGGAAATGCAGGCGCGGAGGACGAGGCGGTGATCCTGTCCCAAGCCCTCGGCAAACCCGTGCGCGTTCAGTGGATGCGCGCGGACGATATGCAGTGGTCCACGCAATCACCCGCTGCGTTCTCCGACGTGCAGCTGGCCATCGACGAAAAGGGCAAGCTGGTTGGCTATCAAGTCGACCACCATATGCCGGCCATGCAGGATGACCGGCCGATCGGTGCGGTGATTGCCGGGCTGCCCACCATGCCGGCACCGGAGGTTGAGTCTAAGTCTGTCACTTCGACAGTGAACGGGATTGCCGACCCCTGGGTTTACGGCGTTGTTCCGAACTTGATGGAACGCGGCCACGGCACTTTCCAAGTCGGACAGAAAGCCTCCCCGCTCGCCGTCGGCATCCGCGATCACAGCATGCGCACGCCGGGGCAGTTCCAGCAGAACTTTCCGCGGGAACTGGCGATCAGCGAAGCCGCAGCTCTTGCGGGCGTCGACGCCATCCAGTTTCGAATCGACAACGCCAACGAAGAGCGCCTCATCGGCGTGTTGAAGGCAGTTCGCGACGCCTCCGGCTGGGACACGCGCCCCTCACCGCGTTCCGATGCGAGGTCCACCGGCTCAACGCCTGTGCGCGGCCGCGGCGTCTCGGCCATGTTGCGCTCGGGAACCTACTGGGCTTGCGTTTGCCAGATCGCCGTCAATCCGAGCACAGGCGCGATTGGAGTGGAGAAGTACACGATTGCGGTGGATCCCGGGATTATCGTGAATCCGGCGCAATTGAAGCGACAGGTCGAAGGCGGCGCAGTCATGGGAATCAGCCACGCGCTGCTCGAAGAGGCGACCTTCGACGAGAGTGGCATCACCGTGGAGGACTGGACCTCCTATCCGATCCTGACCATGGCAGACATCCCCGAAATAAAGGTCGTGCTGCTCAACAATCCGAAGGTCGGCCGTTACGGCGGAGGCTCCGAGGCAGCGAATGCGTTGGCTGCACCGGCCATCGCAGCGGCACTCCACGATGCAACGGGCAAGGTCAATCGGCGCCTTCCGCTGAAAGCCGCCTATGTACAAGCGGCGCTGAAGGCTTAATTGGGCAACGAGATGGGGGTGACTCGAAGCCGGGCCCCCGTGACCGGCAGCCGATTCGTTTGTCACCGCTGCACCGTAGCTGTTATTCTGCCTCTGGAACCCTGCCTTGGAGGTACCATCATGACGCAATCGACCGACCCTCTCCTCATCACCATCGTCCTCGCCACGCTTGCCATCGGTCTGCCCATTCTCTTCATCTTGTCGATCCGCTTTCTGTGGGACCGCAACGTGAATCTTGGTCGTTCGAAGGAGCTCGAGAAGCTTATCTGGCAGTTGCACCGCATCGCGAGCGCAATGGAGCACCAGATGAATTTATCATTCCCCCCGGTTCAGCCCGGAACCGAAGAGCCTCGCGATCTTGCCTATCTCCAGCAGCTTGCGACCAAGCCAACTCCTGCCGCGTCCGCGGTCGCAATTCCCAGTTTGGCGGCGCCCGCGGTGCCCCAGCCCGAAGCTAAACCTCCCGTAACTCCGCCGCCATCTCCACAGCAAGCCCCGGCCCCTCTGCCTCCGCTACAGCCGCCTTCTACCGAAGTCGCACAGCGCGCCGGCGTCAACTCCATGTTCGGGCTCTAGGTCAGCCTTTCGTCTTAATCTTGGTCCCGCCGCTCTTCGACCAACCGTTCTAACGCAGACCGAGCGTCTCCTCCGCGAATGCTGTATCCTTGCGGCAAAACTCCGCCCGGAAACGGACCACCGCCATGGGTTATGGGGATTCGCCCCATCTGCCGCGCGCGCCTTGGCGCGACAAGTGGAATGAGATCATCTTTGGACATCACACCGTTCGAGGCCGTCTCTTCGACCTGATTCTCCTGATCCTGATTCTTCTGAGCGTGCTCACCGTTCTCTTGGAGAGCGTTACCAGCATTCGCGAGAATTATGGCACCGCGTTGCGAGTTGCCGAATGGGTCTTTACCGGGCTCTTTACCCTCGAATACGTCGCTCGTTTGGCCACCGCATCAAACGCCGGCCGGTACGCTCGTAGCTTCTTCGGCATCGTGGACCTTCTCGCCGTTGCTCCCGTCTACGCCAGCTTCCTGTTTGGCGTGACTCACTCGTCTAGCGTGCTTCGTTCGCTGCGGCTCCTGCGTGTCTTCCGGATTCTCAAGCTCACGCAATTCGTCGGCGAGGCAGCCGCTCTCGGCGCCGCACTCCTTGGCAGCCTGAGGAAAATCGTGGTCTTCCTGTTCGTGGTCTTCACAATCGTGATCATTGTTGGTGCCCTGATGTATCAGATCGAAGGTGAGCAAAACGGCTTCACCAGCATTCCTGCGGGCATGTACTGGGCGGTCGTTACCGTCACGACGGTCGGCTATGGCGACATCTCACCACACACTACACCCGGACGCTTTCTCGCCTGCCTTCTGATGATTCTTGGCTATGGAATCATCGCCGTTCCTACCGGCATTGTCTCTTTTGAGCTAGCGCGGGGAACCTCTCCATTGGTCAGCAGCGTCTGCCAGGCCTGTGGCCTCCGGTATCACGACAAAGATGCCGGTTACTGCAAACATTGCGGCACGCCCCTGCTGCCGCACAAGCTCTCGAATCCTGGCTGAGGCGCTTACGTCCTTCAAGCAGGGCGGAACGACCGTGGCCCGAACCGGCTGGGTGGGCGATCAAAAACGTCATGGCTAAAAGGGATCGCCTGAGTCAGAACCTTCTCATGCCGCCACCACCCCACTTCTCGAGGCGCTCCATCAGCGCGTCGGAATCCGTCTTCACCTGGTCGCCTTGGGGTTTCACT
>Ga0207862_1000284_pt1 | contig 14839 bp, 15 predicted proteins | sample LuqExpMetageno81_FD_187838 | JGI IMG/M metagenome (GOLD analysis project Ga0207862, IMG submission 187838) | Tropical forest soil microbial communities from Luquillo Experimental Forest, Puerto Rico - Sample 81 (SPAdes) | ecosystem: Environmental > Terrestrial > Soil > Tropical forest ... | reverse complement strand
CGCGACTTCCTCCTCGACGGGGGCCTCCTCGGGCACGGCCGCTGCGGTGGTCGTGGTCTCGTCCCACTCGATCCGCTCCGGCTCGCGCGTCATCGCGCGGGCGCGGCCGGCGGCTGAGGGGTGGATTTCAGACCGCGACGAGCTGTGCGGGCGCAGCCGTCGCGCGCCTTGATTTCTTCGATCTCGCCGGCTCGAACAGCGAGGAAGCAGCAAGACCCGCGGTGTCGGCAACGGCGGGATCGCGCGAAACCATCGCCGCCACGATCGCGCCGTCGATCAGGAGCGCAAGCTGGTGCGCGAGCAGGTGGGGCTCCGCCGCGCCCATCTCGGCGGCGAGTCTTTCGATATGCGCAAGCACGACCTTCTTATGTTTCATGGCGATGGCGCGGAACTGCTTTTGATCCTTGTCGTGCTCGCCGACCGCGTTGATGAAGGGGCAGCCATAGAAGCGCTCCTCGCCGAACCAGGTCTTGAGCGCCGGAAAGATCCGCGAGAGTTTTGTCTGCGCATCACCGCCGCCTGCTTCGATCGCGCCGATGAACCATTCGCGCCATTGCCGACCTTCGCTCTCCAGCACCGCGTGCACGAGGTTGGTTTTCGAGCCGAACAGTTTGTAAAGCGTGGTCTTTGCGGTGCCGGCCGCTTCGATGATGGCGTCGATGCCGGTCGCGTTGATGCCGTTCTTGCAGAACAGATACGTCGCTGCGCTTAAAAGCCGTCCGCGCGCGGATTCGTCGTCGCCCGCCGAGGCGCTCTTCGCTGAGAGTTTTTTCTTCGCTGTCGATCTGGACGCTTTCTGCATGAGTCTCAGTTAATCGGACCGGGCCAAAATCATCAAGCCGCTTCTCTCGATGCGCTCAAAATAATCGCCGCGCGACGGCATTTGCATCGCGTTTGAGCAATCGCGCCCTGATCAATTCGCGGGCAGGGCGACTTAAGCGCCTCGAACATTTCGGCTTTTGATTTTCAGCGCGTCTGGCACGCTTCATGCAGGAAACAGACCGTTCGGTATCCTAGCTCCCAGGGAGAGAAACTGATGACCGCGGTCGCCCAGAAAACAGCGCTTACCGGCTGCCTTGCCCCGATCGACAGACAAGGGCTGGAGCAGCTCATCGCCACCGGCAAGGCCAACCCCAAGGTGGTCAAGACCTTGAAATGCAAGACGGTCGCGGAGGGCAAGTTCCGCCACGCCAACTACATCCGCAACCTGCCGCCCTACATCGTCGACGAGCCGCCGGGGCTGCTCGGTGACGACACCGCGCCCAATCCGTCGGAGGCTTCGCTTGCCGCGCTCGGCTCCTGCCTTGCGGTGGGATTGCACGCCAACGCAGTCCATCGCGGCTGGATCGTCAACAAGCTCGAACTCGAACTCGAAGGCGACCTCAACATCACCGCGGTCTGGGGCACCGGCGACGTCAGCGAGAAACCGGTCGGCTTCACCGACGTGCGGGTGAAGGTCGAGATGGAGTGCGAAGGTATCTCGCAGGACGAAATCAGCGCGCTGGTTGCCCACGTCAAGAAGTGGTCGCCGGTCGCCAACACGTTCACCCGGCCGGTCAATCTCGAGGTCGGCATCTAGCAGAACGCGGCAATCGCAAAAGGTGCGGAGACTGTCATGGGTTCAATGGCTTTTTCGCGGGTCGAAGCTGTCGAGCAGCCCGCACCTTCGATCGCCGACGAGGTTGCAGCGATCGCGCGCAAGGAGCTGGCGCCGCTCGCGGCCGCTATCGACGCCGGTTCGGCCTATCCGGATGAGCTGCTGCGGCGTTTCGGCGAAGTCGGCGCCTGGAGTAGCCACGTTCCGCATGACGGCCCGGCGGATCTGCGCTGCGCCATCGAATCGATGGCCGCAATCGGCGAGGTCTGCGGTGCGACGGCCTTCATGGCGTGGTGCCAGAATACGCTCGTCTGGTACGCGGGGAATTCGACCAACCTGAAACTCGCAGCGCGCTTCGGCGACAGTTTCTCGAGCGGAAGGATTTTGGGCGGGACGGGTCTGTCCAACCCGATGAAGAGCTTTTTCGGGATCGAGAAGCTGAAACTGAAGGGACGCAAGGTCGACGGCGGTTATATCGTCCGCGGCGCACTGCCCTGGGTATCGAATTTGGGCAAGGGCCACTTCTTCGGCACGCTCTTCGAGCGCGAGGATGCGCCGGGCGAAATCGTGATGTTCCTCGCCGATTGCTCCGATCCTTCGATCGCGCTGCAGGCATGCAAGCCGTTTCTGGCGATGGATGGCACTGGCACCTATGGCGTGCAGTTCCGTGACGCCTTCGTGCCGGATGATCTGATCCTGGCCGAACGGGCAGGACCCTTCGTGAAGAAGATCCGCGCAGGCTTCATCCTGCTGCAGCTCGGCATGGGCCTGGGCCTGATCAAGGATTGCATCAACATCATGGATGAGGTTGCGGCTCCCCTCGGCCATGTCAATCGCTACCTGCCGCAGCAGCCCGCGAACTTCAAGGAGCTGTTCTGCGAACTCGAGCGGGAGACGATGGCCCTTGCCCGCGACCCCTTCAATCCGGACGACAACTATTGGCGCAAGGTCGTCGCTCTGCGGCTGCGGGCCGGCGATGCCAGCGTCGCCGCGGCGCATGCGGCGATGCTTCATTGCGGCGCGCGCGGCTACCTGAAAAGCCATCGCGCCCAGCGCAGGCTTCGGGAAGCCTACTTCGTCGCGATCGTCACGCCCGCCACCAAGCAGTTTCGCAAGATGCTGGCGGATGCCTGAGTTTCCTCGATCACCCCTGACCGCAACCCTAACAGGAGAGGCCTGCCATGACGGACGTACTGATTTCTGCCGGCGAACTCGCCGATCTCATCAAGAAAGAACCGTGTGTCATCATCGACACAAGGAATCCGGACGCCTATGGGGCCTCCCATATTCCGAACGCCGTCAATGTGCATGAGGTCTTCACCTACCTTGCGACCTCGACGCCGGAGGGAATGCATGAACTGAAGACCAAGTTTGCCGACGCGTTCGGCGCCGCGGGGCTCGCGGGCAAGGAGACGGCCATAATCTACGAGCAGTCGATGAACTCCGGCTTCGGCCAGTCCTGCCGCGGCTATTATCTCCTGACCATGCTCGGCTATCCCAAGGTGAAGGTGCTGCATGGCGGCTATGACGCATGGGTCGCCGCCGGCTTGCCCACGACCACGGACGTGCCGTCGCCGGCGAAGGCTTCGTTCTCGATCGTGCCGGAAGCGGGCGACATCCTGATCGACGCCAAGACGATGCTGGCCGTGGTCGGCAAGCCCGGGGTCGCTATCCTCGACGTGCGCGATGTCGACGAATGGATCGGCGAAAGCTCTTCGCCTTACGGCAAGGACTTCTGCCCGCGCAAAGGCCGCATCCCCGGTGCAGTCTGGCTCGAATGGTACCGCATGATGAAGCCGACCGCGGAGGGGCCACGCTTCAAATCCAAGGACGAGATCCTGGCGGAATGCGCGACCGTCGGCATTTCCCAGAACACGCCGGTCTACCTCTATTGCTTCAAGGGCGCGCGGGCGTCGAACACGTTTCTCGCGCTCAAGAATGCCGGCGTCAAAGACGTGCGCATGTATTTCGGGTCCTGGAACGAATGGTCGCGCGACCCGTCACTGCCAATCGATGAGGGTCTGCCCACCACTGCTCGCGTAACAGGCAAAGCGGCATAGAACCTGCATGTTTTGTTGCCGTCCGGCGCGAAAAACCGGGCGGCAACAGGCTTTCCGGGCAGGGACAAGGCATTCCGCTGCGCGGGTGTGACAAAGGGGCGCAGATGTCCATATTCGATGACCCTCTCGATCCCCAGCGCAGGCTTGCGCGGGGCTGCATCTGCGGCCGGCACCGGTCGGCGGCCGAGCATGAGCGCGCCGAGCGCACGCTGCGCTACGAGCCGGTCCAAAGCGAGGTGCAAAGTGACGAGAAGCGCTATGAGGGCGTGGTGGCATCTGCCGTCATGCGCGCGGTGTTTCCCAGGGATGCGGCGCGGCGCGCCTTCCTGAAATCGGTCGGCGCCTCCACCGCGCTTGCGGCGCTCTCGCAGTTTTTCCCGCTCAAGACGGCAACCGAACTGTTCGCCGAAGGCGCGACGCCCGAGAAGAAGGACCTCAAGGTCGGCTTCATCCCGATCACCTGCGCCACACCGATCATCATGGCGGCGCCGCTCGGCTTCTATGCGAAGCACGGCCTCAACGTCGAAGTGGTCAAGACCGCGGGTTGGGCCGTCATTCGCGACAAGACCATCAACAAGGAATACGACGCGTCGCACATGCTGGCGCCGATGCCCATCGCGATCACGCTCGGCCTCGGGGCCCAGCCGATTCCCTTCGCAGTACCGGCGATTGAGAACATCAACGGGCAGGGGATTACGCTCGCCATCAAGCACAAGGACAGGCGCAATCCTGCGGACTGGAAGGGGATGAAGTTCGCCATCCCCTTCGACTATTCGATGCACAATTATCTGTTGCGCTACTACCTTGCGGAAAACGGGCTCGATCCGGATACCGACGTTCAACTGCGCTCGATCCCGCCGCCGGAAATGGTCGCGAACCTGCGTGCCGACAACATCGACGGTTTTCTCGCGCCCGACAATATCTGCCAGCGCGCGATCTATGACGGCGTCGGCTTCATGCACATGCTGTCGAAGGAAATCTGGGACGGTCATCCCTGCTGCAGCTTCGCGGCGAGCCGCGAGTTCATCACGGGCTCGCCGGCTTCATTTGCGGCGCTGACACGCGCGATCGTCGATGCCACCGCCTACGCCGCCAAGGCGGAAAATCGCAAGCAAATCGCCGAGGCGATCGCACCGGCCAACTACATCAATGCGCCGGTCACAGTGCTGGAGCAGGTCCTGACAGGCACCTACGCCGACGGGCTCGGCGGCGTGAAGACCGACGCCAAGCGCGTCGATTTCGATCCCTTCCCCTGGCAGTCGTTTGCGGTGTGGATGCTGACCCAGATGAAACGCTGGGGCCAGATCAAGGGCGATGTCGATTACAAGGCGGTGGCCGAGCAGGTCTATCTCGCAACCGACACCGGGAAGGTCATGACCGAGATGGGGCTCTCGCCGCCGACGACTTCATACAAATCGTTCTCGGTGATGGGCAAGGCATTCGACCCCGGCAAGCCGGACGATTATCTTGCGGGCTTCAAGATCAGGAAGGCATCGTGAGGCCGATGATGCTTGTTGCCTCGCCAGGAACGTCCGACCCTCGCCCTCCACGGGAGGGTGGAGGCGTCGCATGAGCTTCTCCCTTCGCTTCCGCGCAGCGATCGTATCGGTCGTGCTATCGCTGGCCTTCATCGGGGTGTGGCACATCGCGACGCGCTCGACCGGAAGCGTTGCCAACATGAGCCCGGAATATGCGAAGCTGATGGGCCTTACCGCGACCCAGGGCAAATCAGCGATGCCGGGGCCGATGGATGTCGGCGCGCAATTGTGGGAGCACGTCAAGCGCCCGTTCTACGACAACGGCCCCAACGACAAGGGGCTCGGCATCCAGCTCGCTTATTCCATTGCACGGGTTGCGACCGGCTATTTCATCGCCGTCCTCGTCGCGATCCCGCTCGGCTTCTTGATCGGCATGTCGCCCCTGATCAGCCGCGCGCTCGACCCGTTCATTCAGATCCTGAAACCGATTTCGCCGCTCGCCTGGATGCCGCTTGCGCTCTACACGATCAAGGACTCCGGGCTTTCCGCGATCTTCGTGATCTTCATCTGCTCGGTTTGGCCGATGCTCATCAACACCGCCTTCGGCGTTGCCAGCGTTCGCAAGGAATGGATCAACGTCGCGCGCACGCTCGAGGTCGGCACCGTCAGGCGCGCCTTCACCGTGATCCTCCCGGCAGCGGCGCCGACGATCCTGACGGGGATGCGCATCTCGATCGGGATTGCCTGGCTCGTGATTGTCGCGGCCGAAATGCTGGTCGGCGGCACCGGCATCGGCTACTTCGTCTGGAACGAGTGGAACAATCTCTCGATCACCAATGTCATCATCGCAATCTTCCTGATCGGCCTGGTCGGCATGCTGCTCGACCAGATCCTTGCGCGCTTTACGCGCATGGTCACCTTTCCGGAGTAGGGCAGTGACCGACAAGTTCATTTCCATCGAAGGCATCGCCAAGCGCTACCCGGCGCCGGGAGGCGGAACGACTGCGGTGTTCGAAAATCTCTGGCTGTCGATCATGCGCGGCGAATTCGTTTGCGTGATCGGCCATTCCGGTTGCGGCAAGACAACGGTCCTGAACATTCTCGCCGGCCTCGACGAGCCCAGCGAGGGTACGGTCATCGTGGACGGGCAAGCGATCGAAGGCACGAGCCTCGACCGCGCCGTGATCTTCCAGAGCCATGCTCTCTTGCCCTGGCGCACCGTGCTCGGCAACGTCGCCTATGCCGTGAGCTCGAAATGGCGTGCTTGGGATCGCGCCAAGGTGAAGGCGCACGCGCAAAGCTTCATCGATCTCGTGGGGCTCAGCGGCGCCGAGCACAAGCGGCCCTCGGAATTGTCCGGCGGCATGAAGCAGCGCGTAGGCATCGCCCGCGCGCTTTCGATCACGCCGAAGATCATGCTGATGGACGAGCCGTTCTCGGCGCTGGATGCGCTGACCCGCGGCACCCTGCAGGATGAGGTGCGGCGCATTTGCCTGACCACCGGGCAGACCGTGTTCATGATCACACATGACGTCGACGAAGCGATCTATCTGGCTGACAAGATCTTCCTGATGACCAACGGCCCCGGCGCGCTGCTGGCGGAAATCGTGGAAAATCCAATGCCGAAGGATCGCGGCCGCATCGACCTGCACCGCCATCCGCTCTATTACAGCGCGCGCAACCACATCGTCGATTTTCTGGTCAGCCGCAGCAAGACGTTCGCGGCGGAGGCTGTCGATCACGATCCGCGCCGCGTGCCGCTGGTGCGGATCGGCCGTACCGAACCGACCGTCATCTCAGCGCCGAGGGTGGTAGACGCAGCCTCGACGCAGGCGGTTGCACGTTAGCTTTCATCTCAAGGGAGAAGACGAGCCATGAAGCGAAATGACCTCACCGAGAAACTGCTCGACATCAAGCGCGAGAAGGGCTGGAGCTGGAAATACATCTGCGAACGGATCGGTGGCTATTCGGAAGTCCTGATCGTCGGCGCGATCCTCGGCCAGATGAAGCTGACCAAGCCGCAGGCTGCCAATGCCGGCGAGTTGTTCGGCCTGTCGAAGTCGGAAATCGCGATGCTGAACGAGACGCCGATGCGGGGAGCGGGTGTGCCAATGCCGCCGACCGATCCCTTGATCTACCGCTTCTACGAATTGGTGATGGTCAACGGTCCGGCCTGGAAGGCGCTGATCGAGGAAGAGTTCGGCGACGGCATCATGTCCGCGATCGATTTCGACATGGTCATGGAGCGCCTGCCCAATCCGAAGGGCGACCGCGTCAAGATCACGATGTCCGGCAAATTCCTGCCGTACAAATATTATGGCAACAGCGGCAACGTGCCGGAGTATGGATTCAAAGAAGGATAGCTTCGCCCTGGCGCGGCGAAGGGATCCTAAACCAGCGGCGAACAGCGAATGGTGTTCGCCGTTCGCCTACATCCCGGCTCTCACCTGAGCAACGGACTGCGCCATCCACTCGTCCATCTTGGTGAGCAGCTCCGTTTCGCTGATGGTCACACCCCCGGCGGAGAGATCGGCCATGACCTTGGCGATGACGCCGGGATCGCCGGCGTCGATTTCGGCCGCGATCACGTCCTTGGCGTAGGCCTGGGCCTCTGCGCCGCTCTTTCCGAGCTGCTCCGCGACCCACATGCCCAGCATCCTGTTGCGCCGGGCCACGGCCTTGAACCTCAGCTCTTCGTCGATAACGAACTTTTTCTCGAACGCTTCTTCGCGCTTGTCGAATGTAGTCATGGCCTTTGGGTTCCCGTCCTTTGCCGGGAGGCTGGTCGGCTCGTTGCGACTGGCCCCGTTCGCGCCTAAATAGCTGGAATGCATGCTTGAAACAACGGCCACGAAGGGTGAAGAGAGGACGGTAAAACTCCCCCCTCCCGGGCCGGATCGATTGTGCTGCATGGACCAATCAGATAGCCTGCCGTCAGGCTCGGTTCTCGTTCTGTTTCCTGGGGTTCCAGGCCGCCGCGGCAGCTCCGCCGCGGGTCTCAGTCCCTGATCATCCGGAGCACACCAAATTCATGGATTTCAACAACACACGGTACATCCCTATGAGCCGTCGACGTCGCATTTACGAAGGCAAGGCCAAGGTTCTCTATGAGGGACCGGAACCGGGAACCCTGATCCAGCACTTCAAGGACGATGCGACCGCGTTCAATGCCAAGAAACATCAGGTCATCGAGGGCAAGGGCGTCCTCAACAATCGGATTTCGGAGTACCTGTTCCAGCACCTCAACGATATCGGGGTGCCGACCCACTTCATCCGCCGCCTCAACATGCGCGAGCAACTAATTCGCGAGGTTGAGATCGTGCCTTTGGAAGTCGTGGTCCGAAATGTCGCGGCGGGTTCGCTGTCGCAGCGGCTGGGCATCGAGGAGGGCACGCAATTGCCGCGCTCGATCATCGAGTTCTATTACAAGAACGACCAGCTCAACGACCCCATGGTCTCCGAAGAGCACATCACGGCCTTCGGCTGGGCGACGCCCCAGGAGATCGACGACATCATGGCGCTTGCGATTCGCGTCAACGATTTCCTGACCGGCCTTTTCCTCGGCATCGGAATCCGGCTCGTCGACTTCAAGATGGAATGCGGACGGCTGTTCGAGAACGAGATGATGCGAATCATCGTGGCGGACGAGATCTCGCCCGATTCGTGCCGGCTGTGGGATATCAAGTCGAACGAGAAGCTCGACAAGGACCGTTTCCGCCGCGACCTCGGCGGCTTGCTCGAGGCCTATACCGAAGTTGCCAAGCGGCTTGGTATCCTCATGGAGAACGAGCGTCCGGCGGGCTCAGGCCCTGTGCTGGTGAAGAGCTGAGAGTGTAGGGGGAAAACGTTGAAGGCGCGCGTCACCGTTACGCTGAAATCCGGCATTCTCGATCCGCAAGGCAAGGCTATCGAAGGCGCGTTGAAATCGCTCGGCGTCGACGGCGTCGCCAGCGTGCGCCAGGGCAAGGTGTTTGACATCGAATTGTCGGGCTCCGATCGGGCAAAAGCGGAGGCCGCGCTGAAGGAGGCCGCCGACAAGCTGTTGGCCAACACCGTGATCGAGAACTATCGGGTCGAACTGTTCTGATGAAGTCCGCCGTCCTCGTCTTTCCCGGTATCAATCGCGAGCGCGATATGGCACGCGCACTCAAGCTCATCTCGGGCAAGGAGTCCGCGATGGTCTGGCATGCCGACACCGCACTGCCCAAGGGTACCGACCTCGTCGTCGTGCCGGGCGGCTTCTCTTACGGCGATTACCTGCGCTGCGGCGCGATTGCGGCGCGCAGCCCCATCATGGATGCTGTGCGCGATTTTGCCGCCAAGGGTGGGCTGTTGCTCGGCGTCTGCAACGGCTTTCAGATCCTTTGCGAAGCGGGGCTGCTGCCGGGCGTGCTCATGCGCAACGCCCGGCTCAAATTCGTTTGCCGCGACGTACACCTGCGCGTCGAACGATCGGATTCGCCGTTCACCCGCGGCTACAATGCGGGCCAGGTGATACGCGTTCCGGTCGCCCACGGCGAAGGCAATTACGAGGCTGACGAAGAGACGTTGAAGCGTCTCGAAGGCGAGGGGCGCGTGCTCTATCGTTACTGCTCGCGCGACGGTGTCGTCGACGAGCCCTCCAATTTCAACGGCGCCGCGCATTCGATTGCCGGCATCGTCAACGAACGCGGTAATGTGCTGGGCATGATGCCGCACCCCGAAAACCACGTCGAAGACATCATGGGCTGCACCGACGGGCGCGGCTTGTTCGCAGGTCTCGTCGCGCACCTGGAACGCGCGGCGTAGGCACTTTTGCCCCAAACAACAGCACGTGAGCGCAGGTCCGCGTCGTCGCTGCTGGCCTGAAATTTGCTCTTACTCTCCCATTCGCGTCAGTCGAGTGGGAGAAATCATGCTTAGTCGTAAGGCCATTTGCACGTTCGCGCTCGCTGCCGCTTTGCTGGGCACGAAATCCGCCACCGCCGAGACGACGCTGCGCATCGCCATGACGGCGGCCGACATCCCGACCGCGACCGGCCTGCCCAACAACGGGTTCGAGGGCATGCGTTTCCTCGGCTATCCGATTTTCGAGGGGCTGGTGCTATGGGATCTGACCCGAACCGACCAGCTCGCAACCTTGCGTCCGGGACTTGCTGAAACCTGGGAACAGGATCACGAGGACACCCGCACCTGGATATTTCACCTGCGCCATGGGGTGAAATTCCATGACGGCACCGACTTCAATGCCGACGCCGTGATCTGGAATCTCGATCGCTATTTCAACTCGAGCAGCCCGCAATATGAGCCGCCGAGTTCGGCGATGTCGCGCGCCCGCGTGCCCCTCATGGGCAGCTACAAGAAGATCGACGACTTCACCGTGGCGATCACCACGACGAGGCCGGCATCTTATCTGCCCTATATGGCGGTCTACCTTCTCTTCACCTCGCCCGCCTCGTTCGAAAAAGCGGGCCACGATTGGGCCAAGGTCGCGACCTTGCCGGCGGCCGGCACAGGACCATTCCGCATCACCAAGATCGTGCCGCGGCAGGAGGCGGATCTTGCGCGTTGGGACAAATACTGGGATGGCGCCAAAATGGCGAAGGTCGACAATGTCGTCTTGATGCCGATCCCCGAGGCCAATTCGCGTCTGGCGGCCCTACGTTCCGGCCAGGTTGACTGGATCGAGGTGCCGCCGGCCGACGGCATCGATTCGCTGAAAGCGTCGGGCTTCACCATCACCACGGGTTCGTATCCGCATGACTGGCCGTGGTTCTACAACATCGGCGCTACCAACAGCCCGTTCAAGGACGTGCGTGTCCGCCAGGCCTTGAACTATTGCATCGATCGCAACGGGCTCGTGGCCTTGCTGAACGGCACTGCCGAGCCGTCCGTAGGCTGGCTGAAAGCGAGCGATCCGGATTTCGGCAATCCCGTGAACCGCTATACGTTCGATCTGGCCAAGGGCAAAACGCTGCTTGCGGAAGCCGGCTACACGGCAGCCAAGCCGCTGTCGTTCAAGGTCATGATCTCGAATTCCGGCTCGGGCCAGATGCTGCCCTTGCCGATGAATGAATATCTGCAGCAGAATTTGAAGGAAGCCTGCGGTGTCGATGTCGATTTCGACGTCGTGGAGTGGCAGGTGCTGTTGACGGCGGCCCGTGCCACACCCGACAGCCCGAACCTGCACGGCACGATGTCGCTCAACATCTCCTCGCCGTCGTCAGACGCCGGCATCATGGCGCGCTACTTCTCGTCATCCAACTTCTCGCCGAACGGGTTCAACTTCGAACAGTGGAAGGACGATCAGTTCGACGAGGCACTGAAAACGATCGAGACCTCCACTGATCCCAAAGCGGTATCGGCGGCCTATCGCAAGGCGCACGAACGCCTCGTCGACAATCCGCCCTGGCTCTACATCGTCCACGATCTCAACCCGCGTGCGATGTCGCCGAAGGTCAAGGGATTCGTCTCGCCGCAGTCATGGTTCGTCGACCTGACTTTGGTCAGCATGCAATAGCCTGGCTACCGCCTGAGAGCGAGCCTGAGCCAGCGTCCGAACTGACGGCCGGGAATGGTCATGGCGGCGACGCCGGCCATCACCAGGATCAGGCCGAGCAAAAGATTCGACGGCACGGACTCGCCGAGCAGCAACACCGACAAGCCGACGCCGATGGGAATGCGCAAGTAACCCTGCGCATTGGTGGTGAGCGTGCCGAGCCGCGTAAGGCACATGTAGAACAGCATCAGCCCGAGCGCGCTTGAGAATATCCCCATCGCGACCGTCGCGGTGAGCGCCTCCAGCGTCGGCCGCAAGGTCCAGGGGTGATCGACGATCATGGCGGGCGGCAGCAACACGAGCCCGCCGAACAGAAGCGAGCCGGCCGCCACCACCATCGGATCATAGTCCGACAGCCTCAGTCCGAAGATGGTGGCACAGGCGAAGGAGAGGGTGGCGAGCAGGATCGCGATCTCCGCGAAAATTTCCTGTCCGAGCCCACCCAGCGCGTCGAGGCCGATAATGACGGCGGTGCCGGCGAGGCCGAGGATGGCACCCATAAGCTTCAGCAGCGTGGCGGGCTCATGGCGTGTGATGCCCCAGGTGATCAGGAAGGCGAAGATCGGCGTGGTTGAGGCGAGCACAACCGTGCTTGAGGCCGGCACGTATTGTTGCGCCCAGGTGATGATCAGGAACGGGATCGTCGAATTGATGGTCTGCTGGAAGGCGAACAGCTTCCAGGCCCTGCCGTCAGTCGGAACCTTGATTCCGCGTAGTCGCAAGATCGCGAGCAGAAAAAATGCCGCGATAAGCGAGCGGGCGGAGATGAAGCTGATCGGTGGGATCGAGCCAAGACCTATCTTGGTCAGCGGATAGGTCGAGCTCCAGCAGCAGGCGAGCGCGAGCAGGAGCGCGTAGTTGCGCAAGCTGTGTCGGGCCGTCCCGGCTGCTGACGGAGCGGCCGTTGTCGCGAGGTTCGTTGCGTCATCCCGTGCTGCCGCCCTGTTTTGCAAGTTGTTGTCCTGCCGCGGTCGTGGTCTAGGCGGTGAAGGCAGCCGCCGGCGCAAGGCTGCGCTTCACGCGCTTGATGGTGCCGGAAAGAGGGGCCGCCCGGCGGATTTGAGCTCGCCGCGCAGGAAAATCAGCGAAGCGCCGGCTCGGGTGATTTCGCCCGTTCCTTCGACGAGCTCGCCCTCGCGTGCAGCGTCGAGAAATTCGCAAGCGAAGGAGACCGTGACACCCGGTCCCTGCAGCACCGGCGAGGCGAAAGCAAACAGGCAATAATCGGCGAACGCCATGAAGCAGCCGCCATGGACATTGCGCATGCCGTTCAAGTGCTTCTTCTCGACCCGGAAGGTGCAGCGGACCGAGCCGTCATCCTCTATCCGGTGCCAGAACGGCCCGTTGTTGATCTCGAAATTGTCGCCGCTCCAGGTGCGCCAGCCCGCAAATTCGCCTTCCGTGCAGACATGCAGGTCGGGGCGGTTCAAAAATGCCGATTTGGTAATGTCGTCCACGCGATAGGCCTTCAATTTGGGGAACAAGTCCTTAAATCCGATCCTCAAGCAGGGTGTAAACCCGCTCTCTCGCATGGCGCTCCTGCAAAGCTCTGGACAGCAGGGAAACGGGCCCTAAAAGGCCTTTTCCGCCTCCTCTGATCTCCCTAATAACGGTTTATGCAGACGAACGAACCCAAGATTACCCCCGAGCTCGTCGCCGCCCACGGGCTGAAGCCGGACGAGTATGAGCGCATCCTCAAATTGATCGGGCGCACGCCGACATTCACGGAGCTCGGGATTTTCTCGGCGATGTGGAACGAGCACTGCTCGTACAAATCTTCCCGCATCTATCTGCGCGGCTTGCCCACCAGGGCGCCTTGGGTAATCCAGGGACCGGGCGAGAATGCCGGGGTGATCGATATCGGCGACGGCCAGGCGGTGGTCTTCAAGATGGAGAGCCACAACCACCCGAGCTACATCGAGCCGTATCAGGGTGCGACCACCGGCGTCGGCGGCATTTTGCGCGACGTCTTCACCATGGGCGCGCGTCCCATTGCCTGCCTCAACGCGCTCTCCTTCGGCGCGCCGGAACATCCCAAAACGCGGCACCTCGTCTCCGGCGTGGTCGCCGGCATCGGCGGCTACGGCAATTCGTTTGGCGTGCCCACCGTCGGCGGACAGGTGCGTTTCCACACCCGCTATGACGGCAACATCCTGGTCAATGCGATGGCGGTGGGGCTGGCCGACGCCGACAAGATCTTCTACGCGGCGGCCTCCGGCGTGAACATGCCGATCGTCTATCTGGGCTCCAAGACCGGGCGCGACGGCATTCACGGCGCCTCGATGGCATCGGCCGAATTCGACGAGTCGTCGGAGGAAAAACGCCCGACCGTGCAGGTCGGCGATCCCTTTGCGGAAAAGCTTCTGCTCGAGGCGTGCCTTGAAATCATGGCGGCCGATTGCGTGATCGCGATCCAGGACATGGGCGCGGCGGGGCTGACCTGCTCGGCGGTCGAGATGGGCGCCAAAGGCGATCTCGGCGTCGATCTCGATCTCGATGCCGTGCCGACACGCGAAACCGGCATGAGCGCCTATGAGATGATGCTGTCGGAAAGCCAGGAGCGCATGCTCATGGTGCTCAAGCCCGAGAAGGAAAAAGAGGCGGAAGCGATATTCCGCAAATGGGGCCTTGATTTTGCGATCGTCGGATACACCACGCCGAGCAAGCGCTTTTGCGTCAAGCATGGCGGCGCCATCATGGCCGACTTGCCGATCAAGGAGTTGGGCGACGAGGCGCCGCTCTATGATCGGCCACATGTGGCTTCGCCGGCTCAGCCGATCGTGCATGCGCGCGATGTGACTGCGCCGACCGGCATTTCTGCGGCGCTGGAGAAGCTGATCGGGACGCCCGAATTGTGCTCCAAGCGCTGGGTGTGGGAGCAGTATGATCACATCATTCTCGGCAACACGGTGCAGCGTCCCGGCGGCGATGCCGCAGTCGTCCGCGTGCAAAACGGGCCGAAGGGGCTCGCGCTCACCATCGACGTGACGCCGCGCTATTGCGACGCCGATCCGTTCGAGGGCGGCAAGCAGGCGGTTGCGGAAGCCTGGCGCAACATCACGGCCGTCGGCGGCAAGCCGCTGGCGATCACAGACAATCTCAATTTCGGCAATCCGGAGCGGCCCGAGATCATGGGCCAGTTCGTCGGCTGCCTGAGGGGGATCTC
>Ga0207862_1000283_pt1 | contig 14845 bp, 18 predicted proteins | sample LuqExpMetageno81_FD_187838 | JGI IMG/M metagenome (GOLD analysis project Ga0207862, IMG submission 187838) | Tropical forest soil microbial communities from Luquillo Experimental Forest, Puerto Rico - Sample 81 (SPAdes) | ecosystem: Environmental > Terrestrial > Soil > Tropical forest ... | reverse complement strand
AACCTCGCCAATCGGTCAGCGAGTAACTAGCGCGACGTGCCGGTTTCCGGGCAGTCGAACACGAGATCAGTCGCCATTGCTGGATCAAAGCTCATGTGCGTATGCAGTTAGGGGTGACGAGCGGCTTAGCCGTGTTATCAGAGTAGCCGACAAATCAACTCAGGAAATCTGAAAGCCAGGGTGATAATTACTTAAAGAGCAATGGAGATCCGCTGACCCGCTTCACCTTGAAGTCAACTGTGACCTCCACGCGGTCGGCAATCCGGATGAACGGAATGCCGCTGTTCATCCCGAACTCCTTGCGATCGAACGCCATTGTTCCTTTGATCTCTCCCGTGCCCTTCCCCTCAGGGTCATCCGTGAAAGCCAGTGTCTCCTGTTTCGAAACGCCGCGAATGGTAAATGTTCCTGGAACATCAAAGGTGTGGGGACCCGTCTGCACAATCTTCGTGGAACGAAACGTTATATAGGGATCTTTCTTCGCGTCGAAGAAATCTTCGCTCCTCAGCTTGTCGTCCTTGAAGCCGCTTCCGGTATCCACGCTGGCCGCTTGGATCTTGACATCGAGAACGCCTGTCGAAACATCTGTCGAGGTAAATGTCAGGGAGGCATCCCATTTGTCGAAAGTCCCGTCGATCGAAATCGAAGCCTTCACAAAGAAAGTGATCTTGCTCACCTCGCGGTTTATCTTATAAACGGGGGCACCTGCGGGAGTTTGGGCTCTTATCCCATTGGCCAAGAACAGCAAGCTTGTACAGACCGCGACTTTGCCAAAAAGATTCATGATTTACCTCCACCTCCTGACTGTTGTTTGCCGGTGCCGGAACACTTGGAAAGCGAGCAGCAAAACTGCGGTCGCAAGGAAATACCGTGATCCCGCAAATATTGGTCTGCTAGGACGGGGGCTGTCATTTCACCACGACGACGTCGATTTCACCCGTTGCATTGTTAACCGTGGCGGCTCCGCATTCGGTCGCATTGCCGTTTGCGTCAAACTTGCAGCCGAAAGTGCCTGCCTTTTTGGCTGCGCACTGTCCGGCATTGAGATTCACGAGATACCAGCCGGAACCGACAGGCTTGTTCGCTGGGTTGCCCTTGGCGTAAAGCGCCATGAGAATGCTGCCCGATTCAGGACTGCCGTTCGGGCAAGCGAAATCATCTTCACGATAGGTGTACAACACGCCTCTTTTCGCATCGTAGAGATACTGCGAATCTTCGACGGTGCCATCATCATCGACGTCTAATTCTTCAGTCCAAAAGGAAGAAGTTTGCGAAGCCTTGACCGATGTGGCACCTTTCCCCACACTGACTTTCTGGGTGGTATTCTTTGCCTTTGCTCCCGGTGCGGGTGTCGCAGCTTTGGCAGTCAATTGCGTGCCAACCTTGACCTTGGGCGCAGTTTGTTGTGTCGTTTGCGCTACCGCAAGAATGCAGAAAGCGAGCATCGTCAGTCCTGCGAAGAAAGTGGCTTTCTTCATCGTTATCCTCCATCTCAAGATATCCGAAATTCGTGAACCTTTACCCTCTACTTGCCAGTCTAACTTTCAATATGTCGTCAACATGCCTATATAAAACTTGCAACAACGTTTGTGGAACTGTCGCTCTTGACAGGTCCGGCGAGGTTTTCGTTGAGAATTGCGGGTACGGCGCAAAGCATCCAAGTGTCACCGCAATTCCCGCACGCGCTCGGATATGAGGTTGAACACCTGATCGTTAACCAGGCGCGTGCCGTTGAATGGTCGGGTTTACTTGAGCCGACAAAGATAATTTGGCGAACCACATCTATCAACATATCGAGTCCGGTGGGTTAGACTAGCTCGGAGTGTTGTCATGAAGTATCCGAATCTTTTACTAGTCGCCTGCGCATTTCTCGTATTCGCTTTTTCCAGGCCAACCAAGGAACACGAGCATTCGTACCCGTTACAAGAAGAAGGTTTTGGACGGGTGCACATGGACATTTCTTGCTCAGCAACCGTCGCAGCCGGTTTCGATAGAGCCCTTGCTCTGTTGCACAACTTTTGGTACGCGCGGGCCCTCGCGCGCTTCGATGAAGTGGCAAAGAAGGATCCGGCCTGCGCTATGGCCTATTGGGGCGCGGCGATGACCTATAACCATCCCTTCTGGGATCCGCCGACAAAAGCAGACGAAAAAGCCGCGTGGGAATTGGTGCAGAAAGGGATGTCCGCTCCAGAAGCTTCGCCTCGCGAGAAACTTTATCTTGCAGCGGTATCGGCTCTCTATAGAGACGCGGGCGCAGGAAACAAATCCACACGCGATCAGCATTATCGAGACGCGATGGCCGCCGCTTATGCTCAGTATCGGGACGACGAAACCGCTTTGTTCTATGGCCTCTCGATTCTTGGCGCTGTCCCGGAAGGTTCTGCAGGCTTTCAGCAGCAGGAACAAGCAGCAAAACTCTTTGAAGCAGTCTATGCTCGTCACCCTGACCATCCCGGCGTGCTTCACTATCTGATTCATGCATACGATGATCCAGTGCACGCAGAAGAGGGGCTACCGGCCGCGCGTGCATACGCGCAGTCCGCCGCAGCCGTGCCCCACGCTCTGCACATGCCTTCGCACATATTCACGCGCTTGGGCTATTGGGATGAATCTGCGGAAACCAATCTAAGGGGATGGCAGATATCCGAAGAGGATGTCAAGCGTGCCGGGGAATCCGGTGCCTACCGCGACTTTCACAACCTCAATTACCTCGAATACGCCTATATCCAACTTGGCCGCTTTCGTGATGCGCAACACACAGTGGACATCGTTACGGCGCAATACCAAGCGCTACCTGATAAAAAGACGGCGCCCGATAGCCCAGAGTTGGAGTCGAGACATGTTCGTGGCCGAACCATTTACGCGGTCCCCGATAGAGTGGTTTACGCCTACTTTGACATGTTGACGCGCCTGGTGGTCGAAGCCGGTCGATGGAATGAAGTGGCTAGCATCCCGCTTGTTGTTTCATCGCGCGATTTTGAGGCCGTGAAATTACAGTGGGAAGCGAAAAGAGCCGAGACCCGGGGCGACGGACAATCCGCGAAGTCAGCGGCTGCAAAGGTCGCAAGTTTATCTCAAGAGCCAGGACAACATCCCTTCGCGAAATTGATCATCACCCTGCAGGCAAAGGAAGCAGAAGCATTTGCTGCCCAAGTTTCGGGTGACTCCAATAGCGCGCTAACGAACTTGAAGGAAGCGGTAGCGATTGAGGACTCCATAGACGATTTATCTCAACCGCCTTATCCAGCAATTCCCGCAGCTGAGCTTTGCGGATATCTGCTGTTGGAATTAAAACAACCTTCGGAAGCCGCCAGCTACTTTCAGAAGACCTTGAAGCGCACGCCGAATCGACCAAAAGCGATTCTCGGGCTAGCCCGTGCCGCGAGAGCTTCCGGGGATACCGAGACCGCAGCGACGCATTATAAGGAATTCCTGTCCGTTTGGAAAAACGCAGATTCAGACCGCCCTGAACTCGCGGAAGCCTCCCAGTTTCTCCAAGGACCTAATTAAATTAGTAGATTTCGCATCTCTCGGGGCTCGCCGGATTCATCGAACACGTTCCGCTTCGGCAATGGCCTAACTGCGGGGACCTATTCGGAGATGACACGGTCAGCCCATTCGACTAAGGAAACGAAAATGGCAGGATTGCCAAACTTCGCGTTCCAACTTGCGAGATCGTTTTCCGAGACCCCACGGGCCCGGGAGCAAGCTCCTCAAGCAAAGACAGGAATGTGTTTGGCGACGACCTTCTCGCGCAATTCGCTGAGCGGCGGCCAACCAATGGGAATCACCGCATCCGAGGTAGCTTTGCGCATAAGATAGTTCGCATCAGCAGTCAGAAATATCTGAACCTCGTGGCCAGCGTCCGCCAACGCAAGTGCGTGCGCGAACACAAACGACGCTCTGGTTGGGTCGTCAGTCCCCCACGAACTTCTCATCAAGATCCTCAAAGTTTTTTTCGATTCCTGCGCTTTCGTTCCAAGTGCCAGAAATGGGAGACCCAGCAGCTGCGACAAGAATCTGCGTCTGGCCATGCTGTTTTCTCCTGAGTTGGGATTCGCCCCAGCGGAAGATTTTTGAGACAATACTCCCAGCTTTTGGCATTGTCAAAGATCAAATTGCGCGAATCATCTGCACTTCTGTAGCACATCATTTCGGAAAAGCCTGGTAAGTCCCCGCTAATCGGACAAGTCGACGCTAATCTCAGTCGGCTCTTCCAACTCCACGAAGACTTTCCAAGCTTAGAGAAGGAGGTCGAATATGGACAGCGGTATATCATACGACTCGCGGACGATCATCCAATTGGGCTGAATTGCACTCCTCGCTCTCGTAGCGGCAGCGATTAGCTTTACAATTACAGCGGTCGTCGCATTTAGGCGAGTACCCGCGCCATGGAACCCGGCCTTTACCTTTTCACACCTGTTCGTGCGCGCAAAAGCCCTTCAGATGGTGACTGTTATCTTAATCGTTATGGTAGCAATGATTTTGGCGCTGTTTGGTAAAATAGATTCTAATGGGGTCGTTGCAATCTTGAGCGGCGTAGCAGGCTACGTGCTGGGCGGCATACACAAGGAGCCGGCAGAAGAAGAATCGAGCAAACCGTCGAAGTGAATACGAGACCGGCGTCTCGGGATCAACCTGGCAAGGCGAATCGCCTGGCAGTTTTTTGACACGGAAAAACACGCATTGACCCTCACTGACAGCGACGGCTAACCGCCTTACCATAAAAGGGTTACAGGGCGGACACAATTGATCCGAGACATTCGAGGGCGGTGGCGTCGAGACCAGCGACGTCCACCTGCAGTTTGATTCCATCAGTATCCTGAATCACGGCACGAACAACCGCGTCCTCGATCTTTGGGGCAAGGCTCTCGCTCCGGCTGCACCCGATGATGTCTCACTACGCTCTCCGCTTTCGCTTCCATTCCCGATACTCAGCATCGGTGACCTCATCCCCCACGTGCAGGAGCTTCATAAGTGCTTCGAAATAAAGTAATTAAACCATTTTTTGGAACGGACGAAGTTTTGGCGAGGAGCAGCGCTGAATATACCGGTTTTGCGTTTGCATATTATGAGCACACCTGTACCTTCGGGCTATTCGAGCGGGAGAGAAAAGACCTGAGACTTAAGTTTGAACCCTCAACCATCGACGAATACCTTATAAGGAGACAAGGATGAAGAAGGTCGTTTTATTGACGTCCACAGGCGTTCTTTTCAGCATTCTGGGTTGCTCAGGCAATTCCCAAAAAGCCGTTTCGAAAGGTGCATTGCCAGTGGTGCACGCATCAACTGCGCCAGCCAATGCGCTGTCTCCCGCGACCGCGTCCGTGACGACGCTGCCCGAAGTGTCGGTCACACAGTCGAATCGTGAGACCTGGCACTCGGAAGATGTCAAGGACCTACTCGGCAATGCTGTCGTGCTGAAACAAACTTCCATAGACGGCAAATTTGATTTAGTCATCCTCCAGAAGGGAAAGCACTCTTTCTTGTCTTTCGTCAAGCACTCGCGATGGGAGTTTGTCCACGACCGTCCAGCCAAAGGCAAGCTGATGAATCTCCGTGCAAAATTTGAAAACGGGGAGGAGAAACACATCGAGTGGGACGAACTCGGTTTCGCAACCGCAGACCTATACAGTGTCTTATGGTCATATCCTGCCAAGACAGACGCTCTCATCGGCCCAGCGGTGGAAGGGGACCACGGTGATTCTGTAGGCGGAGACGAACTCTTCGTTCAAGATATGATGAAGCACACGGCGATGCTGTTAGAGGTCGAACCGGGCGTCACGACGCAATTCAACGTGACTGGCCTAGCTCGCGAAATAGACAAAGCTCGTACTCCCAAACCGCGGGCAGTCCTTGAAGCTCAGCAAACTCCTGAGTAGGTCGAAAACGCCAAGAAATGAGCGGTGGCCGCGGTAGCACGAAAGTCATCGGTAGTGCCGCATCGGTTGTGGGTGAGTGGAGAGGTGTGCGAACCGCTGCGCAACAGCCAGAAGACGATAAGCGCAGCGGCATAGGCAATTTATAACCGAACAGCCGAGCTCGACCGCCGACTTTAAGTGACTGCGATCAACTCCTGGTCCCTGGTCCAAAATCGCGACGGAGATAGAGTTCGCTAATCAGGTGGCAGCACCTACGGAATCGAGAACACCCAACCGGCGAAGGATGCGGGTGGTTTTGGCATAGGAATGTTGGTGTGGACTCTTACATTTGTGGCCTTCTGCGTGGTCACCGTTCTGGTGACAGGCGCCATTCTGAGTCGTCATTATTCGCGGTAAATCCTGATTTAAACGGCGACAGGGTTCGAAACAGTTGGCCTCTTTTGAAAACGTGCATCCCATCTTTCTTTCGAAAAGGACGGGGCCTACGCCCCGGCATTTTGATTTATGTGGTCATGACTGCGGGAGCGGCGGTGGGTTCGACAGGGGCTTTGCGGCGGAGGATTGCAGCGGAGATCAGAGTAATGATAAGGCCGACGGGCAGGGGCTCTATGAAGGTGTAGGCCATGTTGACGAAGGGGTTTTGGTAGAGCTGCTGAGAGCGTTGTATGGCAGCGACCTGCGCGGCGGTGGTGGCAGGGTCAAGTCCGGAGGACTGGATCTTGTGAATCTGCGCGGCGAAGTAGCTGTCCATAAAGTGGGGCATGAAGTTGAAGTAGAGGACCTCCCACATGGCGACGTAGCAGACGGTGGTGATAAGGGTGATTAGGATGCCGCAGGCGAAGGCCCGGCCGAAGGAGATTTGGCCGGCGAGGGTGTTGTCGCGGTAGCTGCGGATGCCGAAGTAGATTAGCAGGAACGACGCCACCATGATGGTGTAGCCGAGAGCCATGCTGTGGACGGAGCCGATCTGGTCGGCAAGGAGAAGCGAGCCGCCCATAAGGACGGAGATGATGAGGCCGGAGATGAGGCCGAAGGTGAGGACGGTTTTCTTCATTTGAGGCTCCTGACGCGAGTGAGGATGGAGTCATTATGCGGTGTAACGGGGCCGGATGTCGTCATTCTTTCGGATGATTTTGCAGGAATGGAGCGGAAATCGTACTTTCGGGTGACGCGGTCACGGCAGGAGGCCTAGTTCTTTGCCGCGCTGGATGGCCTGGGTGCCTGAGCTGGTGGTTCGATATGACTCCCGATTCGTGGAGAACTCAATGTTTGGCGGTGGACGGACAGGGCCGGTTACTTCCCTTTGCGACGCCCACATCCGGGTGCAGTGCGGATGCTCCAGGTGTATCAGTTTCGGGGCGCTACGTGCGTCGACTTCTCTATGTACGGCGCTGGTAAACTCCGTTATCGCCCGCCACTGCGGCGGTGCGCCTCTTTGTCATATTCTCGAGGAGCAGTTTGCGCAGTTTCGTTCTCTCATCGAGCCCCATGTCCACAATTTCAAAGGCAACGTCCTGCGACCGGCAGTCTCGCATCAATGCGGTGGCCTGCACGTTGCCCCATCCGACCTGCATCCGCAGTTGGACCGTCGTGCCCGGTGCGAAGTGCATACCAACCGTCGCCAGACCTCCCGTCATACTGGCGGCCTTGATCTCGAGGCGGCAATTCTGCTTCAAGTTGGTGGTCACCGCCGGCACTCCCTTGTGCAGCCACACGCGCCTGTGCCGCCGCCACCTGGCGAATTTCGAATCACGCGGAACGTCGAGCGGCGCCAGCGCCAAGTCTTGGTGTTCAATTCCGCTCCCCGGCAAATAGTCTTTGACCCACTCCGGCTCAAGTTTCTCGAGGACCTGCAGCGCCGCGATCCGAAGTTCTTGCGCGTGTGCCCATCCGAGCAGTTTGCGCGACTCGAGAATTCGCTTCAGCGCGCTCACGGATTCCGGGGCTTCCAGCCGCAGCATCGCCTCGATCGCCTTCACCCGCAGGAATTGAGTGGCCCCGGCTGGCAAGTCCCCGTCTGCCAGCGTCAGCAGCCGTCCGAGTGCTTCGCGGTCTCGCGTCATTCCAATCTCGTCCACCACCAGCGGCATTAGCAAGGGATCGACGTGATCCAGTATGTCCAGCAGGATCCGGCAGCGTTCGGGCGCACCTGAAGCTGAAATCTGTCTCACGATGCGGTCCTGTCCCGCGCGCGGAAAATCCTTAATCCGTTTCGGCAGGAACACCTGCGCGGCCTGCGGATCCAATCGCACCAGCATCCCCACCAACTCGACCGCTTTGACCTGGGGACCGTTGCGCACCGTGCTCCTCAGATATTGCTGAGCCTCCTCGCCGAGGTCTTGCGCCAGATTGGCGACATTCTCCAGATCCTCGCGATACTGGCACTGATTGAACCTCGCTGCCAATTGTTCCGTGGCCGTCTGCGGGAGTTGTTTCAAAACGCCAATGAGCCCCACCGGAATTTGTCGCGTCTGCAGCGCCTCATCCACAAACTCCGGAAGGCGTTCTTCAATGCCCATTTTGGGCCCTAGCGATCTCGCGATGCCCAGCCTTTGCGACTCCACTCTTGCCAGCCAATCGAGCGCCTGCTCCATTGCAGGGAAATACCTGTTTGCAGCTGCTTCCTGGCTGAGCCGCACAAACGCCGCGCTCACGAGCGACTGCAGATCTTGATCCTGCTCGACGCTCAGCCGCATTCCGACGTGTCTCAGTGCGTCGGCCAGCAGCCCCGGACCAGTCTTCGCGTACAGCGCTGCAAGTTCGGACAATCCGGTCGCAGCGCGCTTCCTTGCCTCCGGCTCCTCGCTGTCCGCGCATCTCGCATAGTTCTGCAGGATGCTGGTGGCCACGGCGATGTCCCCGTGCTCGATCAGTCCCACCACATAGGACTGCAGATTCTTCGGAGGAATGCACCAGGCCTCCGGGGAGAGCAGCACGTCGCGCTTGGCCTTGTCCGGGACCTTGGCCCAAAACTCGCGGTCCAGGATCTCCCGATGCGACTCCACGGCGATGCCCGCATCGGCCATCTTGTCCTCATGCTGGCCGAGAATTTTCCGCAGCTCTTCGACCTCCTGGTTCAAGCGGTCCAGCATTTGCCGTACGGCATTCACCTTCACTTCCCCGCGTTCAAATTTTTCCAGCGCGAAGCGGATCGAGAGATGCTCCGCCAGCTGCACGAGCACGCCCTGGTCGAGCTTTCTGTTTTTCCCTTTTTCCGCGAGCTCCGCCAACGCGCCTCGCAGTGCGTGCTCTGCTTGCCCGGGCATGCGCGCGATCTGGTCCTGGAATGCCCCCGCGGCGGCCATCGGGTTCTGTGTCGTCCCCATTTTCCCGAACATCGACAGCGCCCGCAGGATGCCGCAAATATCCTCCTCACCAGGGGAGCTTAATCCGCTACTAACATGGCTGTTTCCCAGGTCGGGTCCAGACCCTGACCAGCGACCTGTCTGGTCACTTAGTCGCCTGCCGCCATTTCTAGCCGCTGGACCAACCGTCCTGCTCCCGGCCCCGTTTCCGTCGCCCGCTACGCCGCTCGCCCCTTCGGCGGACTTCCTTCCCTCCGCCGCGGCTATCAATTCGAGAAGCTTTTGCGGGTCGCTCAACACCTTGCGGAATTGATCCTGCTCGTCGCCCAGTGTTACCGCGGCAAGCTGCGCCGCCATGCTCGTTTCCTTTAGACGCGAATCCGTGGGCACGAAGCAGATCTCATTCACACGGATGCCCTGTGCGTCCGCCAGCGCGACTTTCAGTTGTTCGGCCAGTTCGGCTGTTTTGGCTTTGCCTGTGGGGAACGCGAGGGCGAAACTCACGAGCTCGTCTTCCGTAATGCAGGGATAGAATTGGATGCTGGCTAGTCCCGCCATCGAGAGCAAACGCGCAAACTCCTTTTCCGCCGGAGTCGCTTCGAGGGGTACGCCATCTAGCAACAACTGGGAACCTGTCGCCCCTAGCAGCAAACTCGTTTCATTGCCTTCGGGAATTGCTTGCCGCAGCTCCTCCCAGGCGATCTGCACCTGTCCGGCGGTTCTCGCGTGGCCGTAGCCGTACATTCGTGCAAACTTTAAGAGAATATTCAGGCTTCGTACGAACGCCCTGCCTGCCGCCATCTTTGGTTCTATCGTTTTCATCCCGCCGTTGCCCTGCTCGCTGCAAATCGCCGGCAGCCATCCTGGTCATTGGGCCGTGACAACTCCTACCACGGTAGGACTCCTGACCAGGACCCCACAATGGTACGGTCGTTCCATCTGACTGGAACTCTTGACGTTCGGACAGGCTCGCAGTTGCTCCCTAGGACAGTGCGCGTCGTCGAATGTCTGTTTTTTCCGTTGCTTCAGGCAGGAATTACTTGGGCAGTGCTACACGGCCTTATCGATTTGGCGACAAGGCTGTGCGGAAGTATCTGGGAGTCGCACGTAAGCTGGTGATCTCGGCTGTGACTTAGAGTGAATGGCTGATCATTCGCGGTTCTCCTTTCTGATACCTCTTTGGTGCCATCGAGCTTCCTTCGCTCGATAACTCGATTGCCAATCAGGCGAGAGTTTGGCACAGTCATTGTGCATGCGGTGACAGTGCAAGACGGAATGCCACTACGGCCTCAAGTCGCCCTCCTAACCTGGTCAAAGTTCCCCATCAGACACCTGCTCGAAATAGGATTTGTTTGGGCCGTCGTAATAGGGTTTGAGATAGCAGAACATTGGCGGTATTGGATTGGTACCGTCGTAGGCAATGGTTACGGACTGCGCATTGCGCAACTCTGTAAAAATCTTCATGTCGAAACGATAATCGCTCTGCTGGATGTAGCTTTTCGATGTCGTGATGTTGGCAGCGATCGCTTTCTCAGAACTCGAAAACGAGTCCGGCCTGATATCGAAAGCTGTTCTGGTTGCGGTGGCCCGTGGTGAGATCGTTAATAAATCGTGTCAGAAAATAATCAGCTTCGACGGGCCGGATTGCCAGGTGCGAGGTAACCTTGAAGTCGATGCCCCCACCAACCACCACATCAAGGCCCCAATCGCCGGGCGAGCTGAGAACACACGCAGGACAATTCTTATGGACATTCTGGTAAAAATTTGTATGCGCGCCCCCGACGAGCCCCTCAAAAAAAGGTTGGAAACGCCCGATACGGATCTTTACCGTAGGCCCGATGTTCGCGGTCCACAGGTTTGCATCCGCTGTCCCGGTGCAACCCGGTGGACACCTTACGCTCCCGGGAGGAAAGGTAAAGTTGACGTTCTGGCTGGCATATCCCTCAAATTCCGCCTTGATCCCGAAAAACCCGGCAAAATAAAGCACCGCAGCTCCGCCTCCACCGTTTAGATTTACGACAGGGAGGTTGTCGATCGGTACGTAACGCAAATAAGAATAATTGGCTGACAGTTCTCCAAGGTGCTGACCCGACGCCGCCTTGCCAAACGCCAGCAGGGCGAATCCAATCAGAATCGCTTTCTTCATTTTAGTTCCCCCGTGTGTGCGATTGAGTCGCGGATGCTCACATCCCTTTGAGCAATCTTTTTCTTTCGAACATCCCGCTTCTCGTGGCCGCCGGGTCTGGTTGGCTCCACGCAGGGATACTGTTCGTGGGCGAGCGCCAATAGAACTGTCTCTAGCGACAGGGGCCGATCTGTTTGATAGAGCTTGGCCTTACAGACCATAACGAAGTCCCGCGCTCTGACACGAAAACGCATTTGCGGAACGATACCTTACCCCTTTTTGACGGACGACCCGAGAAGCGCCATTCAATTGACGACAGGGGAGACGTGACCCGGATTTTGTTGCGCGCTCAAGGAGTGTTTGGGCCTCGGCTTGAAGGCTACGCTTACGAGACCGTTTGTAATAAGTACGAACGTCGGCGACTACAGCGTTGGGTTCGTTCAGGCGCTCATGAATACGAGCAAGAAGAACGTATACATCACCATCGGCCTGAGCCGGGTCGAGGCGGATAGTATCGAGGGCGCTCAGCTGAGCTTCAGGGATCTGGCCAAGAGAAAACTGGACCAGCCCGAGACAGTATTTTGCCGATGGGAGAGGAGGGCGCAACGAGAAGTCCCCTTTGCGCGAGCGCTTCAGCCTGCACGAATTCACCACGCTGGTAGAGAATCATCGACAAGCCAAACAAAGGGGGAGCAGCGGAATTCTTGGAAAGCTCGATCGACTTCTGGAATTCCCGAATTGCGTCTTCCACCAGGCCAAGGCGATAGTGGGCAATCGCTATATCGTGATACGCATAGTAGGAGTCGGGAGCGAGTTCGATGACCGTCTCAAAATAGGGGATGCTGGCCTGCGGCTTGTTCTTCAGAAGAAGAGCAGTGCCCTTTTCCAAGGCTTTTGCGGCCTTATGCGGCATGCTGAGTTGCTGTGCAGAGACCACGGAAGAGTACTGAGAGACTAGCGCTTGGGCCGCAGAGAATACGGGGAAAAGAAAAGAGGCGATGAAGAGTACATAAGGTTTCATGTGCGCCATTCCTTGGGATTTCGCGTGGGAAGCAAACCGGGCGGTAGTTCAGCGGAGAATCGATCGTGGTGACTGAGTTGCGCGACTGCAACCTTCAAACCGCATGCATCGCTTCCCAATGAAAACCGCTCCATCTCTTCTAAAGTATGCTGAGGACTACGCCACTGTCAGTTGGGGCAGGGGCTGCCGAAAACTCGATGCTTCTGAAATATGGCCAACCTGTCGCAAGCGACAGTTCCATCAAGGATCGCGCTTACTGTATTGATCAGCGTCAACAATGCAGACTACCCCGCAGGGGCCGCCCAGCTACCTCAGAGTCAGGCGGGCGGCCCCACCTCACTCCCTTTGCCCTCCCTAGCGACCTGTCAGCACTGACAGTTCCATCGCGGTCATTTTCGGCGCAAACTATACGCAAAGGGGGGAAGTCATGGAAATTAGGTGCCGAGACCTGTTTCGGGGTTCGGCGGTCGCCGTAATCGCCGGAGCCGCCAGTCTGACGCTGGCTCTTAGCGCATCCGCGCGTTCCCAGGAACCAGCAGAATCCGCTGAGTCGGTAGTGGATGCCGCTCGGAACGCACGCGAGCAAGCTTCGAATTCGACGGTGCGCCCTAAAGTCATCACCAACGACGACCTCGGAGTGTTGTCTTCATCCCCGAGCGCGTCCGCAAATCCTCCAAAACCAGCCTCGGGGCCCCCATCAGAGCATCCAACTGCGGAACGAACGCCGGAGCCGGCGGGCTGTCATGATCCCGAAGAAGTCGACAGACTCAAGCAGGACCTGCAGGCTACCCAGGAAGAACTGGACCAGATTCGCCGTGAACTTTCCTACGATCCCAAAGTCATCTCAGACGGCGACGTCGATATGAACAATTTCAAATCCGGCTCCTCCGGCCTTGCGTTTGGCTCTCCACCGCTATCACAAACACAACCGCAAGCCCCTGCTAGGGTGACGGAAGTAATGCTCGAACAGAAGATCGCGGCGATGAAAGACGCCTCGCGCATCGCCTGCGACTCTCCTGAAGACGCAGAAATCCAGAAAAAACTCGATTCCGCACAGCAGCAACTGAAATTGTTGCAGAGCGAGTTCGCTCTGGATCAGGCCGCTTACTATTCCAAACCCAATTACGCCGGCGACTCCGCGGGCAAAGCTAAGCTCGATGCCGAACAACAGCAGATCGATTCTCTACAATCGGAGATAGAGCGCCTGAAGGATGAGCTTGCCGCGGCGAAGGCAAGCTAAAATCGCAGTGTAAGCACAAGCCTCCCGTAACGCTACCGGTCAGCTGGCGCACATCCCTGAAATGAACGCCTACATCCCTTATCAGTTTCAGTCGTTCGCCTGATTGGCAACTCATTTGCTGTACGTAAACGGGCCGCTCGGTTGCAGTTTAATTTGTACGTGGGCGGTGGGCAAAGACGGTTTTGGTTTCGCAATGAAGACATGCTTCAGCGTTTTCTTGTTGAATCCGTGCGTTTTGGCCTCAATCGTATACTCGACGCCAGTCTCTACCCAGAACCTCGCGTAACCATTCTCATCGGCGTGCGCCGATCTGGACGCGCCTTTCCCGCCGGCTGGTTTGACCGTCACCTCGCTATCCGGCAGCGGTATCCACACGGGATCCACGACCTGGACAACCAGTGTGGGCGGCCCCTCGTCCGCAACCGGTAATGGCCGCGAAGCAGTTCCTAACCCAAGAAAGAGCAGGACAACGCTCAACATACCGACTCCTTTTGAAATCAATCCCGCTGATAGGCCCAGGCTCGAAGGCCCTCCAGTCGTTCTGCCGCCGGACGCCGACACTCCTAGCGTCCGGTCAACACCCCGTCTTGGTGCACAAGGATGAGCGAGGCAAGAGCTCCACTGTAACTGTCACAAGGGACAGTTACAGCATCTGGGAATACGTCTCAGGCTGCTGCCCCGAGGTTTACCCCAGGAATCGGTCGACCCGAAGAGGAAGAGAAAGGGAGGGGATTCATGACCTGCGTACGAAGAATAGTCCTTGTCGCCGCAGCACTGCTGCTGGTCCTAGGCTCGGCCGTCTCGCCGCCCGCTTCAGCCGAAGACAAGAAACCAAACATTCTCGTTATCATGGGAGATGACGTCGGTTGGTTCAATATTGGCGCTTACCATCAGGGAATGATGTCTGGAAAAACCCCGAACCTAGACAAGCTGGCGTCGCAGGGAATGCGTTTTACCGACTATTACGCCGAAGCCAGTTGCACAGCAGGACGTGGCAATTTCATCACCGGCGAAATCCCCTTGCGCACCGGTTTAACCACGGTGGGTCAGGCTGGAGCGGACGTAGGTTTACCGGATCAGGCCGCCACCATTGGAATAGCGCTCAAAGCCCGTTGGGCACACCACCGGCGCCATGGACAAAGCCAAGAAAGACGGCAAGCCATTCTTCATCTGGCACAACACCACACGCATGCACGTGTTCACTTACATCCCGCCGAAGTACCAGGCGATGATGAATGCCACGAGCAACTATGGCCTTGAAGAGGCTGGCAT
>Ga0207862_1000282_pt1 | contig 14880 bp, 10 predicted proteins | sample LuqExpMetageno81_FD_187838 | JGI IMG/M metagenome (GOLD analysis project Ga0207862, IMG submission 187838) | Tropical forest soil microbial communities from Luquillo Experimental Forest, Puerto Rico - Sample 81 (SPAdes) | ecosystem: Environmental > Terrestrial > Soil > Tropical forest ... | reverse complement strand
TGTGCCGTTCGAAGCGCTGACTGGCTTAAAGGCTTTTGTCGTCGCCAACGCGCTCACCGATATCGGCGCGCCGAAGGAAATCATCTCGCCGCTGGTCCAACATCTGCCCAAGCTTTGGGAGCTTGTGCACCACTATGGGATCACTACGCTCGAGCTCAACCCGATCCGCATGCGGCCGAGTCGCGAAGGGCGCCTCACTCCAGTCGCCTGCGACTTCAAGTGCGGCTTCGACCGCGACGACCCGCGCTGGCAGCGACTCGATTTGCCGGACCATCTATTCACCGCCGACACTTCCGACTTCGAACATGAGGTCAATCAGCTCCGCACCCATCAGGGGCAATCCGACGTGTTCGTGATTAATCCTGCTGGAACTATTCTCGCGCCGACGTTTGGTGGCGGAGCAAACTCGCTAGTGACGCAAGTGCTCGGCGACGATGCGATCATCTCGTCGGATTTCGGCGGCAATCCGCCTTACGAAAAAATGAAGGAGGTGGCCCGCATCTGCTATAGGCATTGGCTCAAGCAGACCAATGTGCTGTTTATCATCGGCGGCAAGTCGAACAACACGGACATATACGAGACCTTCCGCGCAATGGGCGATGCCCTGCGCGAGCATTTCAGCCGGCACGGCCCATCGCCCCTCTATGTCGTACTTGGCCGCGGCGGGCCCAATCTGGTTCGCGGCATGGGAGCGCTCGCCGAGACCTGCGATTCGCTCAACCTGCCCTATCGTTTCTTTGGTTTTGACAGCGCGATTTCCGAGGTCGTGAACTACACCAAGAAGGTCGACGAATGGATGAAGGGGGGCGGCCGAAAGGAGATCGCCAAGCATTTGGGTCTGCAGCAAGCCCGTTAAGTAGCAGCTAGAAAGAAGCTGGACATGTACAAGAAAGGCATCGAGGGATTTCCGTATTATCTCGGCGTCGCTTCCCTGAGCGAGGTGGCCAAGCGAACTGATCGAGTTTGTGTCCTTAATATCCTCGGCGGAGAGTCCCGGCAGGTGACACCGGTAAGCCACGCGTTTTCGGGCAATAACGTAGTTTTCGGGACGTCGCCGGGACGGCGTGGCCAAGTGCTGCCGACCCCAGCCGGTGATATTCCCGTCTACAACAATGTTCGCGAAGGACTTGTTGATGGGCTCGCGTTCAATACCGGCGTCGTGTACCTTCCTCCGTCCGGCGTGCGCGATGGCGTTGCAGAGCTCGTGCGCGTCAACCCGGACCTCGAAAAAATCGTAATGATCACTGAGAAGATCTCGGTGCATGATGCGCGTGAGATCCGAGCACTGGGTCAGGCAAACGGCATCGACATATTCGGCGCTAACTGCCTCGGTGTTGCAGATTCCTGGAATCGGGTGCGGATCGGCGGAGCGCTGGGCGGCGATAACCCCGAGGAAGTATTGCTCAAGGGCTCGGTTGCAATTTTCTCGAATTCTGGCGGCTTCACGACAACCATCGCGCAATATCTTGGCACGGAAGGTTGGGGAACGACTACGCTCATCTCCTCAGGAAAAGACGTCTATATTCACTACGCGGCGCCCGACTTCGCTCACGCATTCAATAGTGACATTCGCAGCAAGGCGGCGGTGCTCTACGCCGAGCCAGGGGGCTACTACGAACGCGGGATTGAATTCGACAAGCCGGTCGTTGCGTGCATCGTCGGACGCTGGAAGTCGAAGCTAACACGAGCGGTCGGACACGCTGGCGCAATGGCCGGCTCGGGCGATGCGGCCGAAGACAAGGAACGCTGGTTTATGGAAAGCTTCGGCGTGGATGGTATCTTTACGCCGGAGCATCCAGTGGTGTCGGCGAAGGGCGCTGTGGTGACCAACATCGCCCACATCCCGGCCGCGCTCACCGCTGTCATGACGCTCAACAATGTGCAACCGGACTTCGCGTCGCGGGGCAGCCTTTCGCTCAAGCCCTGGATTGCTAACGACCAAGGGATCAAGTTCCCTGCCCGGCTCGAGTTGCCAATCGTAGAAGCAATTCCGCCCTACAACGGGCAGATCAAGGCTCTTGCCCGCCAAGTTGGCGCGGTTATTCCGCGCCAGAACATGAAGGACAAGTCGGGGGCAACAGTCATGGACTCCAAGACGCAGGTGACGAGCGTGCATGGTCACTCTGTGCTCGATCTCGCGGTTCTGCCGCTGGAAGCCAATTTCGCATTGCCTCTCGTGCACGAGATCGCTAGTCCAAATGACCGTGCGATGCTCGACATTGCGGTTGCCGCCGAAACCAATCTCGTGGGCGACTCGGCGCTGGTGGCGGCGGAGGCCGCGCGCGAAGCAGGCAACTCCGCGAACACTATTATGGCCGCGGGCGCAGCGATCATCGGTCCAAAACGAGTCGAGCGGGCGCTCGGCTGCGCGACTCGGCTGATCGACCTGTTTGCCCATTCCAACTTGGTGGACGCAGGCGACGAGGCCTTCGACTGTAGCAAGATCATGGTTGATGACAGCACGCGCGCGCTCTTTTCCGCCACTGCCGCCGAGGTTGGCGATCCCCGCCCGGAGGCCATGCTGAAAGCTGTGCGCGACCGCGGAGGAAAATCGCTATTCTTGAAATTCGTGGAATCGCTGGGCCTGCGGCCCTCGCGCGATGCCATCCTTGCTGCGATATCGACGACCATCGCTTGGGGTCCATTGATGCGCAAGCGTATTTCGCGCCTCACTGCTGAGACGCTGCCTTGGTATCTGCGTCTTTATGGCGTGATGATCGGGGCCTCCATTCCCGCCAAGCACCACCAGCATGGCAGTCTGTGCGGCATTTCGCGCGAAGAACGATTCAGCCGGTGGAATATGGCGGACATGCTTTTCCTAGCCCTCACCGGAAAGAAGCCGACGGAAACGCAAGCAAGACCGATGCAGATGCTCATCGGGCTCCTGATCTCGAACGGTCCCGGTTCGATTTCGGCGCAAGGCGCCAAAGGCGCCGTCGCCGCCGATGGACCACAGACCCCAAGCCGTGTTCAGATTAACAAGGCCATGGTCGGCTTCCTCACCCACAGCGGCTACAGCCATGGCGGCAATGGCTTCGAGGGCATGGCGTTCTTGCTGGAGCAGTTCAAGACCGCGCACCTGAAGGATCCAACCGATCGAGATCACGGACTCGATCTCAAGGCGATGGCGACACGCTTTGCGGAAGCGTACAAGGAGGAGAAATCGCAATCGAAGGAGTCTGGCTTTGACGGGCCGCGCGCACTGCCCGGAGTGCACCATCCGATCTTCAGGGGAAAGCCCGTCAACTATGATCCACGCGAGCGCTTCATCGCCAATTTCATGGACGAACGGGGCGACTATAACGTCTTCCACGCCTTCTATCGCGAGCTTGTCCAGGCGCTTTATGACACTGGCGCGACGCGCTATGTGTTTTGTGTCAACGTCGATGCCGTTATCGCGGCATTGCTTCTCGCCATTCTGTGGAAGGATTATCGCTCAGGTGCCTTAACCGAGAAGAATTTGGAAACTGCGGCTTTCAATGTATTCCTCTATGGCCGCATGATCGGGGCTGCGGCGGAGATCGATGATCATCTTAATCGCGGCCGCAACATGGATACACGGACCCCCCAGGAGCAGTGCGCGTTCGTGGTTTAAAATTGCCGGCTCGAGGCCTTTTTCCTGTAGCGGGTAGTCCGAGCCATGCCCGCTTCACTCCCAAAAGCGGACATGTGCAGTGCAGTAGCCGATGTCCGCCCTGGGCCAAAAGCGGACTCATGCACCTGCCCGTACAGGCGCCGACCAAGTACGAACTTGTGATCAATCTTAAAACCGCCAAGGCACTTGGCCTCACGATTCCGCCATCGGTACTTGCCCGCGCCGACGAGTGATCGTAGGACATCAGGCCGCGCCGGCCGTCGTTCGGTTTTCGACGCTGTTTATACGCCCGTCGAGACTCCATTTCTGAAGAGCGCGCTGGGTGCAGGCCTCTCGGTGATGAGCGGGTATGAGTTGTTCTTCCACCAGGGCGTCGACGCGTTTTGCGTCTTCACCGGTCGCGATGTCGATTACAACAGGTTACGCGAGGCTCTGTGCGCTTGATTTAATCCGCTGCTGCAATCCAGTGCGAGTTTAGCTGCCAAGCGACGCGTTCATCCGAACAACCCGATCGAAGTTGCCGTCGTGCCTGCATCCAGATCTTGGCCTAAGCCGGACCAGCCCGCGTATGAACTCCCGCAGTGCAGACTAAAGCTGACCTGGGACGGAGATCCGTCTACATCCGGATCTGACCCATATCGGACTGTGCGAAGTGCAGGACTCTGTTCCGTGTAATATACTGGGCCGGCCGTTGTGCACAGGTCAGCCAATGGTAAGCTCAAAGTAGGCTACGCCGCGGAGCGGGAGGGGGACATGTTACGTCACACCGCGATTGCAACGGTACTTTTTGCAATGTTCGCATCTCTGGTCACTGTCCGGGCCCAAGATTGCCCGCGCGGCGACCTCGACCGAATGTACTGCGACCGCGACGGCGATCTCGTCGCTGATGCGCCGACCGATCCGAAACAGCTGGTCAACCCCTCCGTCCTGGTTTTCGCCTACACCCCGGTCGAGGATCCTGCCGTGTACGGCAAGGTTTGGGACGGCTTTATCAAGCACATGGAAAAGACGACAGGTAAGAAAGTTGTGTTTTTCTCGGTTCAATCCAACGCGGCGGAAATCGAGGCCATGCGGTCGGGCCGGCTGCATGTGGCCGGGTTCAATACCGGGTCCAATCCGATCGCGGTCAACTGTGCCGGCTTCGTGCCGTTCGCGATCATGGGGGGCAAGGACGGGCAGTTTGGCTACGAAATGGAAATCATCGTGCCAGCGGACAGCCCAATCAAGACGCCGGCAGATTTGAAGAACAAGAAAGTGGCGTTCACCGAGCCGACCTCGAATTCCGGCTTCAAGGCGCCTTCGGCGATTCTCAAGGCGGACTTCAATCTGGAGAAAGACCGCGACTTCACCGCAGTGTTTTCCGGCAAGCACGACAATTCGGTGATCGGCGTTGCCAATAAAGATTACGATGCGGCCGCGATTGCGAATGAGGTGATGTATCGCATGTTCGAACGCAAGGTCGTTGATCGTGCCAAGATCAGGTCGATCTACAAGTCCGAGACGTTCCCTACAACCGGTTACGGCTATGCCTACAATCTCGATCCCGCGCTGGTCGCGAAGATCAGGGAGGCGTTTTTCACTTTTCCTTGGGAGGGCTCGGCGCTGAAAGCCGAATTCAAGGAGCAGGACCGCTTCGTGCCCATCTCGTACAAAAAGGATTGGAGCATCATTCGCAAAATCGACGCAGCGAACGGCGTGAAATACACATGTAAATAATCGGCACGAACGTCGGGCCGGCGCATGCTAAAGATCAGGGGACTTTCGAAACGCTATCGCACCGGCGACCTGGCGCTCGATAATGTCGATCTCGACGTCGCACAAGGCGAGGTGCTCGCGCTGATCGGTCCGTCGGGGGCGGGAAAGTCGACATTGATCCGCTGCATCAACCGTCTCGTCGAACCGACAGTCGGAACCATTACGCTCAACGCTGTCGAGATCACGAGCCTCTCTCGAAGCGCGTTGCGGCGCGCCCGCCGGAAGCTCGGTATGATCTTTCAGGAGTACGCGCTCGTCGAGCGCCTCTCCGTCATGGAAAACGTGCTCAGTGGGCGGCTGGGCTACGTCGGTTTTTGGCGCAGCACCATGCGCAAATTTCCCCAGTCCGATATCGATAATGCTTTTCGCCTGCTGGCGCGCGTCGGTCTCGATCAGTTGATGGACAAGCGCGCGGATGAACTCTCGGGTGGGCAACGTCAGCGGGTGGGCGTCTGCCGCGCCTTGATGCAGGAGCCCGATATGTTGCTGGTCGATGAACCGACGGCGTCGCTCGACCCGAAAACGTCGCGGCAGATCATGCGGCTGATCACTGAGCTGTGTGCCGAGCGCGGGCTCCCCGCCATCATCAATATCCATGATGTGCAGCTCGCACGGATGTTCGCGTCCCGCATCGTCGGTCTGCGGCTCGGCACGATCGTGTACGACGGTCCGCCGGCGGAGCTCGCCCCGGACGTATTGACCCGCATTTATGGCGAAGAGGACTGGACCGCGACGCTCACGAAAGACACCGAGGCCGACGATGACGAGGCGGATGATCATCGCTCGGCGGCACGCTCGACCCAAAACTTGGATGGGCGGCAGTTCGACCGCGACCGAATGGCGGGCTTGACCTGATGCCGGATAGCTCGCCCGAGCGGTTACCGGCTGTGCGCATAAGTCGGTTTGTGCCATGAGCGTCGCCGCAACCGCTCCGGGCGGTTGGCGGAAGCCGCCGGTCATCAAGAGTGCGGCGCTGCGCTGGGCGATCTGGATCGGTGCTGTCGTGTATTTGGCGGCCGCATTCGGAACGACCGAAGTGAATTGGAGCCGCGTCTGGGAAGGGCTGCCGCGCGGCGCACGATTCATCTCGGCGTTTTTGCCGCCGGACTTCACCACTCGCTCGTCCGAAATCCTCGAAGGTATGTTGGAAAGCCTCTGGATGACCGTGGTGGCGACCGCGGCCGGGATAGTGCTCGCCGTTCCCGTCGGGCTCGGGGCTGCCAGGAACGTGGCGCCCGCGCCCGTCTATTATCTCTGCCGCGCATTCCTCGCGGTCTCGCGCAGCTTCCAGGAGATCATCCTCGCGATCTTCTTCGTCAAATTCTTCGGCTTTGGTCCGTTTGCAGGCGTCGTCACGCTGGTCGTTGCGACGATCGGATTTTACGGCAAGCTGCTTGCCGAGGACATCGAGGATGTCGACCCCGCGCAAGCCGAAGCGGTGCATGCGACCGGCGCTGGCTGGTTGCAATGGATCAACTATGGAATTCAGCCGCAGGTGATGCCGCGCATGCTCGGGCTCGCGCTGTATCGCCTCGACATCAATTTCCGGGAATCCGCGGTTGTCGGCATTGTCGGAGCTGGCGGCATCGGCGCCACACTAGATACAGCGTTCAACCGTTATGAATTTGACTCCGCAGCAGCCATTCTGCTGATCATCATCGGCCTCGTCATGCTGATGGAATATTCGTCCGGCTTCATCCGGCGCTGGGTGCAGTGATGCCAATAGCGCTGCGCGGCAAAGCGAAGGCTTGGCAGCGGCGCGACCGCAGGACACAGTTCGCGATTTGGAGTCTATGGCTTGCTGGAACGGCAAGCTTCGTCTTTTGCTGCCAGTTCATCGCCGACAAGACAATCTGGCCCTTCGTGTTCGACGCGCCGGAGCAGGTCGCCGATCTTGCCGTCCGCATGGTACCTCCGGACTGGACCTTCATCGGTGTGCTGTGGCGGCCGATGTGGGACACGATCAACATGGCCACGCTGGGAACGGTGATGGCCATCGTTCTTGCGGTGCCGATCGCCTATTGCGCTGCGAGAAATACGACGCCGAGCGCCGCTGTCCTTCGTCCTATCGCGATCTTCGTCATCGTATCGACGCGCTCGATTAATTCGCTGATCTGGGCGTTGATGCTGGTCACCATCATCGGCCCCGGCGTGCTCGCCGGCATTTTGGCGATCGGCCTGCGCTCGATCGGGTTTTGCGCGAAGTTGTTGTATGAGGCGATCGAAGAGATTGACGAGCATCAGGTGGAGGCAGTGCGCGCGATGGGGGCGAGCGCGCCGCAGGTCGCCGCCTACGGGATCGTGCCGCAGGTTATGCCAGCATTCGCGGGCATTTCTGTGTTTCGATGGGATATCAACATCCGCGAGTCGACCGTGCTCGGCCTCGTCGGAGCGGGAGGCATTGGCCTACCGTTGAATGCGGCCATTACGACGCTCGCCTGGACTAAGGTGTCGCTTATCCTGCTGGTCATCCTCGCCAGCGTGGTTGTGAGCGAATGGATTTCCGCGAAGGTGCGGCGGGCGATCATTTGAGTTGTGCTGGACTATGCAAGGTCCACAACAGGGTCCTTAGCCAACGTGGGGTCCCCCGTCTGGTTTTTCGGTGGAAGCAGACATTCGGAAGCTCCCCTGCGCCGTGGCTGTCCGCACACCAACCCCTGAATACCTTGGGGTGCGATGTAGTACGCGGAGAATAGTTCGAATCTGGTTCCTCTCCCTCCGCCAGCCCGTCTTGCGCCCCTGTTCTCTAGGTGTTTGGCCAGCGTTCAAACGGCCAGGATTGGCGACATCTAAGCGGATGCCGCTGGGATATTTGCCTGACCGACCTCTGCGGCAAAATACTCAGTCGTGGGCACCAGATTCGAGGTTTGGTGAGGACCACCGAAATCACCCGCGCTCAGTTTAGCTGCGCGTTGGCGGCCTTCGCGACCTCACCCCATTTTTCTCGTTCGTGCGCGAGATAGGCCCCGAACTCCTCGGGCGATCCGCCATGAATATCGACCGCGAGCTTCTGTAGCACGCTCTGCACCGCGGCATCCTTAAGGCTCTCGTTGGCAGCCGCATTGAGCTTGTGGATTATTGCCTCAGGAGTGCCAGCCGGGGCGACGAGTCCGGTAAATGACACCGAGACGAAATCCGGGACGCCGGCCTCGATCATCGTGGGCAGCTCAGGAATTTGTGGGTTGCGCACGCTGCTGGTGACTGCAAGCGCACGGATGGACCCGCTGCGCGCGAGCGGAAGCGACACTGCCGGATTCTCGAAAGTTAGCTGCACCTGGCCGCCGATCACGTCCTGGGTGGAGTTGCCGCCGCCCTTGTATGGCACGTGCACCATGCGAATGCCGGTCTTTAACTTAAGCATCTCGCCAATCATATGCGGCGGCGTGCCGACCCCCGGCGATGAATAAGATAGCTTTCCCGGATTAGCCTTGGCGTAGGCGATCAGCTCCCGCACGGAATGGATCGGAAGATTCGGATTGACCACCAGGATGTTCGATGTCGTTCCGATCAAAGCAACCGGCACCAGGCTCTTGGACGGATCGTAATCCGGCAGCTTGAACACGAGCGGACTGATGACCAGCGGACCGGTGGCGCCAAACATCAGCGTGTATCCGTCCGGATCGGAACTGGCGACCAGCCGTCCGGCAATCGACCCTCCCGCCCCGGCTCGATTCTCGACGATGAAGGTCTGGGCTAGGATGGCGCTCATGCGCTGGCCGATCACACGCGCGACGACGTCGGCCGGGCCGCCGGCGCTGTAAGGCACGATCAGCTTGATCGGCCTCGCCGGATAATCCTGCGCGGACGCGCCGGTGCACACCGCGACGCCGACGATCAACGCGAGAATGGTGGCAAACCTCATATCGGCTTAGCTCCCTTTTCGCCTGGCGGCATCTGCGACCCACCGCCGGTCCGCTACTATTTCGTTTCTTTGACTTCGACCTGCCAAACTGGCGTTTCTGGTTCGACCCCGTCACGCTGGCGTCGCAACGTCTCCTCGCCGTTCGCTTCCCAATCGCCGACGATGGCGCGGCGCGCAAACGTCTCCCACGTGTCCGTCCAGTCGCCGAGCTCGTATCCATGCCAGGGTTGACGGATCGTGAGCGGCGGCAGGCCGAGCCTTTCCCAAATTCTGCGCGCGCCATCCATGAATTCGCGCGCCGGCAGCGCCAGCGGCGGCATTTTGTGCTTTAGCGTGGCGTCGATGAGCATCGCCGAATCCGTTCCTCCGCCGCTGTAAATCGAACCCTGCACACCTCGGCGCCAGGGCGCGATGTGCACATCCTCAATCGGATTGGATCGGTACGCGATGGACCACAATATCGCGTCTGTGTTGGTGGGCTCGATGTCCTCGCTGACCGCAATGCAGACCTTGCCCACTCCGGCTGTGAAATTGGCAGCGCCGTGCAGCGCACGCCACACTTCGGTCCGCGACGTGTCGCGCTCAAATTGCAGGAAGATGACCGGCCGCAGATTGGTGAGCGCCTCGTGCATCACCACGCGCTTGACGCCTCGCACGCCGAGACTGTTGCGCAGATGAGAGAGATAGAGCGGCTCGTAGGCGACCAGTTTGATGGTGCTCGATTCGCTCGGCGTCACCTGGCTGATGATTGAGGCAAAGACCGCCTGTTTGCGATGAGTTATCGCGGTCACTCGCATCGGCATGTTGAAAGCTTCGAGTGCGACATAGCCGTTACTCTCGCCAAAGGGCGCCTCCGGCTCGAGAACCGACGGATCAATCACGCCCTCTATGACAATTTCAGAATCCGCCGGCACATCGAGATCGACGCTGACGCAACGCGCGATCGGAATCGGCCGTCCGGCAAGACCGCCTGCGACCGCCATCTCGTCGAGATCGATGGCAAGCTTCTGCGGGCCGGTGAACTCGACCACTGGGGCTGCGCCGACGACAATGGCGATCTCCATCGGCTTCTTCAGCTCGCGATATTTGAGCCAATGAATATAGCCGCCGGCGCCGCCCGGACGCGCCACCATGCGCACGGCGAGGCGGTCGGTTGCCTTAAGCGCGGCGCGATAAGTGCCCATATTTTGGACGCCCGTCTCCGGATCCCGGGTCACGCATAGCGTCGCCGTCAGATATGGCGCCGCGTCGAATCCCGGCGTCGAGATCGGCACCGGCAGCGCGGCAAGCCCGCCGCCTTTCTTCGTCAAGGCCTCACCCTTAATCACCACCTCCTGGCAAACAGCGGCGTTGACACGGACCGGCGGGATCGGATGCTGGATGGCGTTCACCCACGCGTCGCCGATCTCTTCAACCTTCCTGCCCATGCCGAGCGCGTAGATGCGCGGAGACGCCGCCAAAGAGCCGACAACCACCGGCATGTCGTATTTGCGCCCCTTCGAATCGGTGACATTGGTAAATAGGAAAGCGCGCCGTTCGTCGGCGGACATGCCGCCAAGGAATTGCCACCGCACCAGCGGATGCAGCTCCGTGTCCTTATTGATCGGAGTGTCGATGCGCAGAAGCAGACCCTGCGCTTCGAGATCGCGCAGATGGAGTTGCAGGTTGAGGCGCGGCTTTTCGTCTCCCACACCCACCACAGCATTGTTTTCAGCGAGGTTGGCAGACATCATTCAGGCTCCCATTCTATTTCATTTAACAAAAACGCGCGGCTCAAATCGTGCAAAACATCTTCGAATTCCATGAGACGGAACTTTAGGATCACAATTCTGGCAACTGCGAGGATCAGCGCTGCCTATTTCTCTTGCCGCACCAGTGCCAACAGCGCACCTGCGTAATCGAAGCTTTGCGCGGCCGACAGGCCGACAGCACCGTTCTGGTATTTCTTGATCGTCTCCAGCACTGGACGTGGGCGCGCCGCAAGCTTGGCGAGAAATGCGCTGCACGACGCCGCGAAGTCTTCCCTCGGATAGATCTTGCCGATCAGGCCGTACTGCAGGGCTTCCACCGCCGTGATGCGTTCGCCCGAGTAGATCAGATAGCTGAGAACCGCAGGCGGCAGTTTGCGGATCACCGCCGACATAGCCATGGTCGGCGCGATGTTGTGGGCGATTTCCGGAAAGGCGAATTCCGCCGTCGATGTGGCCAAGGCGATATCGCAGCCGCCGACGAGTGCCGCGCCGAACCCGATAGCGTCCGCATGCACGCAAGCGACGACCGGGATGGGCGCCGCCGCAAGCGCCTCATAAACCGACAGCACCGGCCCCATCATCTGGTTGCGGACCTGATAAGGCGTTAGCCCGGCGGCCGTTTCACCACGGCCGTCGCGCCCTCCGCAGAAGGCCTCGCCACGGTTGCGGATGGCGATCACATGAATATCGTTGCGCTCGCCGAGTTGTCGGATCGTGCGGGCAAGGCCCGCGATCATCCCACGCGTAAGGCGGTTTGCTTCTTCCGGCCTATTGAGATCGAGGTAGCCGATTTTTTCTTCGGCTTGGATGGCAAATTCAAATTCTGTGTCGGTGGACATTTTTTTATTCGGATGTGAGGGATTGATGGCGTTTCGGGAGTCGGAATTTTTGTAGCTGGAACGCGCGCCGGCTTGAGCCTTCCGAACAGAGCGGATGTTCGTCCAAAGTGATGTCCCAACAGGTGCGACAAATGCCGGGAATGCAGCTTGACTAGCGTTTCAATGGCCGCGATCCGCTCGGGCGGCATACGGAAGTCCGGCGCAACGACGCCCAGGCCGCCGCGAACCTGCCCGGACGAGTCGAAAAACGGGGCGGAGACGCCGATCGCGTTCGGCGCGGCGCGCTGGCCGCGGCTGACGGCCACGCCTCGCTCGCGGATGAGTTTCAAGTCCTGCTGGAAGCTGCTCCAGTCCGGCACTGGCGCTCCGGTTGCCGGCGAGGGTTCGGCCTCGGCGAGCGCACGGCGGATTTCGGCCGGCTTCAGCCAAGCCAAAACGCAGCGGCCGAGCGAGCCCCAAATCGGTGTGTTGTTTGTCAACAGATCGAATTTGAATCGATGCGAAAGCTGCGTATCGATCTTATAGGAAAGCACAATGCGGCTGCGGGACGGCGTCAGCAGGCCGAAGATGCAAGTCTCTTTTGATTCCGCGGCGATTTCAGCAATCAGCGGCTTGGCAATAGTGATCAACTCAAACCGGTGCTCGATGCGCGCAGCGATGCGGAAAAGTTCGGTCCCAACCCGGTAGCGGCGCAACGGCGCTCGTTCCACCAGCCCGAGTTGCACCAATGGTTCGAGGATACGATGCACCGAACTCGGGGGGAGCGTCAGCCGCTCAGCTATCTCCTTGACGCCGAGCGTTTCCGAGCCCTCGGCGAACAAGCGTAGAATGCAGAATAGCCGCTCGACATAGCTTGCCGGCTTGGACGTACCAGCTGCGATGTCATCGAGTTCGTCCAAGAGCCGCATCTCCAAGCAATTCAACGATTCTTTGGGGTGTTATCGGCGTTTCCAAGATCTTCACGCCGAATGGCGAGAGAGCATCTTCTACGGCGGCGACAATAGGCGCAATGGTCGGAATAGTGCCCGACTCGCCTGCCCCTTTAATGCCAAGAGGGTTGAGAGGGCTCGGCGTTTCCTGGTGGACGATCTCGATCCGGGGTACATCAGTCGCAAGCGGCAGCAGATATTCACCAAAGTTCGTCGACAAAGGCTGTGCTTGATCGTCGAAGAGCATGCGCTCGAATAGTGCATTTCCGATTGCGTGGGCAACGCCCCCCATCACTTGGCCGTCGACAACCATCGGATTGATCAATCTGCCGCAATCATGCGTTAAAATCAGACGCAGAATGGTAACTCGGCCGGTCTCAATATCGACCTCGACCTCGACGACGGCGGTGCCGTTCGCGTAGGTCGATTGGGTCGCCGTGAAATAGGCCGTGCTCTCAAGCCCAGGCTCGGCGCCATCCTGCATAGCAAAACCCGGCATTCCGGCTGCAACCACCGCCAGCTCCGCGAGGCTTTTGCGCATCTGTCGCGCATTGTCCGAGGCCGCGCCCGAGCTCCCGGGAATTGCGGCGAGTTGGACATAACCGTCCCGCAGTTCAAGGTCTTCCTCACGCACGTCGAGTAGCTTGGCAGCAATGGCTTTCGCCTTTGCCGCTACTTTCACGGAGGCCAGATGAACAGAAGAACCGGCATTCACCGCGGTGCGCGCGGCGAAAGTTCCGATGCCCTGCGAGATCTTGGACGTATCGCCGGTTTCCACCCGGATCGCATCGATCGGTACGCCGAACTGATCGGCTGCGATCTGCGCTAGTGTCGTCTTGTGCGACTGTCCCTGCGGCGTTGCGCCAGTGCTAACGGTGATGCGGCCGTTTGTGGCGACCTTGACGGCGGCCCCCTCATAGGGACCGAGCCCGGTGCCTTCCACCGCATTGCCAATTCCGATGCCGATATAGCGGCCTTGCTGTCGGGCTTCGGCCTGGCGTTTGCGGAATGTGTCATAGTCGATGGTCTGCAACGCGGCCGCTTGGCAGGCCGGGTAATCGCCGCTGTCGTAGACGACCTTGCGTCCGTCACGGAACACTACGCCGACATTGTAGGGCATTTGCGAAGGCTGGATGAAATTCCGCCGGCGCACTTCGGCCGGATCGAGCTTGAATTCACGCGCAACGCGATCCATCAGTCGTTCCATCACAACGACGCCCTCGGGCCGGCCGGCGCCACGCACCGGCGTCGCCATGACTTTGTTGGTCAGTACCGAGCGCATCTCCAAGTGATACGCCGGCACAACATAAGGGCCTGGCACAGTCGCCACCGAGATCCAGGGAAGAACAATACCCCAAGGGGTGTAAGCCCCGTTGTCGTGGGTCAAGGTGCCGCGCAGCCCTCGGATGCGCGCCGCATCATCGACGGCGATTTCAACATCCCAGTATTGGTCGCGCTCCTGGTGGGTCGCGACAAAGTTCTCTCGCCGATCCTCGATCCATTTGACGGGGTGACCCAGCATCATCGCGCAGGCTGCGATGACCGCATATTCGGCGTAGAATGAGCCTTTCGGGCCGAAACCGCCGCCTACGTCGGGAGTTACAACGCGCACCTGGGTATCGCTCAGATCGAACAGATCCAACAATGCGCGCTTGATGCGGTGCGCACCTTGCGACGAGACATATATCAGCAGCGCACCTTCGGCCACGTCGTAATTGGCGATGACGCCGCGGCACTCCATGAAGAATGCGCCGCCGCGGTGCTGAAAGATCTCTTCCCGGAAGACATGTTCGGCGTCGCGGAATGCGCCCTCAATGTCGCCGACGCTGCTCAGCATGCGCGAGGCAATATTGGATTCGAGATCAAGATGCGCCCGGGGCGCATCGGGCCTGGCTCCCGCTTTGCAATCGGATACGGCGGCAAGCGGCTCGTAATCAACATCAACCAGCTGGAGGGCATCTTCGGCCAAGTAGCGATTGTCCGCTACGACGATGGCCACTGGCTCTCCGACGTAACAAACTTCTTCCTTCGCCAAAGCATTCTGCATCCGCGGGGTCAGGGTCGGATGCGGAACAAACAGCGGCAATCGCCGCTCGCGCAACGTGGCGGGCAGATCATGGTAAGAGATAACCGCGTGAACGCCAGGCAT
>Ga0207862_1000281_pt1 | contig 14890 bp, 15 predicted proteins | sample LuqExpMetageno81_FD_187838 | JGI IMG/M metagenome (GOLD analysis project Ga0207862, IMG submission 187838) | Tropical forest soil microbial communities from Luquillo Experimental Forest, Puerto Rico - Sample 81 (SPAdes) | ecosystem: Environmental > Terrestrial > Soil > Tropical forest ... | reverse complement strand
ATGCCCGAGCGTCCCGCGCTCGCGGCCTGTGCGGCAAACGCAGCGATCAGAGCGGAGCCAATACCGCGATTACGGTAGCGTTCGTCGAGATTAATATGCAGATGGCACGGATAGGGATCGCACAATGACGCAAATGGCGCATAATAGCCGATGTCGGCAAAGCGTGGATTGTGCGTCGGATTGTCCAGACAACCCGCGAGGCAGGCCTTTCGCCTCGACCACGACGAAGTTTTCTTTCCCGCATAGGATTAGTGCGCCCACCGCGCGAACCGATCCCAATTGCCGAGCAGCTTGATATTGTGCGAGCGGCGGGCCGCTGGTTCATCTTTTGGGGCGAACGCGGCCATCCAATTCACGCATATTTTTGAGATTAGATTGAGCGCGTGCGCTACTTCAGGATTCGCCTTGAAACTCAATAACATACATATTCGTAGCGCCGGCTATTTGCAGTAACGGGAATAACGGACCTCCGCCGCGCATCTAAGCGTTGCCCCGGGGTGGCAACCGTGACGGAGATGCGCCATGGCCGCGACAATGCACTCGACCACGTCCCCGACAACACACGCCGCCAAAGACTATTTGCCTGCGCTGGCGCGGCTGTTGCTGTGCAGCCTCTTTATCTGGGACGGCGTGGTGCAGCTGCGCGATCCGGCGGGCACAATGACTTATTTCACCAGCCTGCATATTCCGGCGCCGCAGATCACGGTCTGGGTCTCGATCGCTGTTCACTTGCTCGGCGGGATCGGCATCCTTCTCGGCTTTATGACGCGCTGGGCTGCGGCGTTGTTGATCTTGTTGTGCCTTGGCACCGCGTTTGGCGTGCATCTGCCCGCGGGCGACATGGAGAACATGATGCATTTCTACAAGAACCTGGTGATGGCGGGCGGCCTTCTCTACGTGATTGCGTTTGGTCCGGGGGCGTTCGCTTTGGACAAGTCCGCGCGCAACTAGCAATTTCCGCTCGTCCCCGCGAAAGCGGGGACCCAGTCATAAATGTCAGCTTCGGAAAAGCATCTGGATTCCCGCTTACGCGGGAATGAGCGAATGATGATCTAAAACTCCTCCACCGCGCGAATCAACTGCTCGATATCCTCCGGCCGCGACAGGCGGTGATCGCCGTCCTTGATCAGCGTGAGCACCACGTCATCGCAGGCGAAGCGCGCGACCAACGCCTTGGCGTGCTGCCACGGCACGTCGGGATCCTGCACGCCTTGGAGGATGCGCACTGGACATCCGGTCTCGATAATTCCGCCCAATAGCAAATGATTGCGGCCTTCCTCGATCAATTGCCGGGTGACGAGATAAGGCTCCGGCGAATATTGCGATGGCCGCGCCCACACGCCCTTGTCCGCAAGCTCGCGCTTGATCTCGGGCGTAAACCGCTTCCACATCAGCTCCTCAGTGAAGTCGACCGCAGGCGCCACCAGAACGAGGCCCGCGAGACTGGCCGTCTCCTTGCGCGGTCGCAGCGCCCGCGCCAGCAATAACGCCAGCCAGCCGCCCATCGACGAGCCGATGACGACCTGCGGCCCGCGGCAGCAGGCGTCGAAGACTGAAAGCGTCTCGCCGAGCCAGCGGCCGATCGTGCCGTTGGTGAACGCGCCGCCCGATTCGCCGTGTCCGGAATAGTCGAATCGCACGCAGGCGCGATCGTTTCGCGCTGCCCAGTCCGCCAGCGCCTGAGCCTTCGTTCCTTTCATGTCGGATTTGTAGCCACCGAGCCAGAACAGGCCCGGCGCGGCGCCGTTGTGCTGGCGCACCGCGATCGCGCGCTGGTCGGCGCCCTCGCCAACGGCAAGGAATTTCAGGCCGTTATCGGTCATCGTGTTAGCCATCTTGTTGGACTTGGACGTTCCAGATCGGGGCTCGCTGATCGAGGTCGCGGAAAATAGATCATGCGCGGCCAATCGACTATGGCGCGCACCCTATTGGCGTTGACTTAAATCGAAAAACTCCCGATCTTGAGGCTTCGCCATGCGGCCCACGCGACCGGTGACCCGAGTCGCCGCGCCGAGCGGCGGTGTAGCAACAACACAAGGAGATAGCACCCATTCGTCGCCCGATCAGAACGCCGCAGCCCGCCGCCAAGGAGGGGCCGCGCATCAACGAGGAGATCCGCGTCCGCGAGGTCCAGCTCATCGACAAGGACGGTTCCAACAAAGGCGTCACCGAGATCAACGCAGCGCTTGCCATGGCGCAGGAAGCCGGGCTCGACCTGGTAGAGATCGCGCCCAATTCGGTTCCGCCGGTTTGCAAAATTCTCGATTACGGCAAGTATAAATATCAGGCGCAAAAGAAAGCCGCCGAAGCCCGCAAAAAGCAGAAGGTCGTCGAGATCAAAGAGATCAAACTGCGGCCGATGATCGACGATCACGATTACGACGTCAAAATGCGCTCGATCCAGCGGTTCTTTGAGGAAGGCGACAAAGTCAAGGTGACATTGCGGTTCCGCGGCCGCGAAATGGCGCATCAGGAGCTCGGCTATAAATTGCTCGACCGCGTCAAGGACGACACCGCCAAGATCGCCAAGATCGAGCAAGAGCCGCGCTTCGAAGGCCGCCAGGTGGTCATGGTTCTGGCGCCGCGGTAGGCAGCGCCACTAAATTTCGACGGAATTGACATTCGATGAAGCGGCGCTTCCGCGCTCGCTTCGTCGCGTTTGCAAGTGCCAGTCTTGTCCTTAGTCAAAGGGAGGAGTCCATCATGCCGACTTTCCTTATCACCATGAGTTGGACCGAGCAGGGCATCCGCAATATCAAGGATGCGCCGAAGCGCGCCGCCGCGGCGCGCGAAACGGCGAAGAAACTCGGCGTCGAGATCAAAGAAACCTATGTGACCACGGGCGAGTCCGATCTCCTCGCCATCGTCGAAGCGGCAAGCGGCGACAATGTCGCGAAGTTCTGCATGGCGATCGGCTCGCAGGGCAATGTGCGCACCCGTACCGTGCGAGGCTGGTCACAAGCCGACTACGCGAAGCTCATTTCCGAGCTGCCGTAGGCATTCGGGCCGCACATCCTTCCCTCTCCCCAGTGGGGAGAGGGTCGGGGTGAGGGGGTAGCGAACTTTCAAATTCGGATCCCACTCGCCAGCGCGCGGAGTTCTGTCATCGGGCGGCGCTTGGCGCCGACCCGATAGCTCGCGACCGCCGGATCAAAGTCTGGGGGCAAGCTCTCTCCCCCATCGGGCAGAGGTGAAAAGGACGGCGCGGCCGCCAGGCCGCCGACGTGATCCCTGTAATTGCTCGGAAAATTTGCAAACTCGGGTCGGCTCTGCCATAACCCGCGCGCCCGCCGCCCGGCTGATAAGGGCTGCCGTGGCCGGCGGCGAAGTGCTCAAGAGCATGATCCCGGAAAGTGGATATCGGTTTTCCGGAGAAAGTGCTCGACCGCAAATTAAGCACGCAAAATGCAACGCGATCGTCACGATCGCCACCGCCGGCTTTGCCGGCGGCGAGACCTGGAGAGCAAAATGCCCAAGATGAAGACCAAATCGGGCGCCAAGAAGCGCTTCAAAGTGACCGCCTCGGGCAAGGTCCTCTATCAGCAGTCGCGCAAGCGCCACGGCATGATCAAGCGGACCAAAAAACAGATTCGCCAGCTGCGCGGCACCAACGTGCTGTTCAAGACCGACGGCGATAACGTCAAGAAATATTTCTTGCCGAACGGCTGACGTCCCACCCAAACCCTCCTCGCAACCGCAGGAGGCAAGGGAGGGGACACTTTTAATTCCGCGAAAGGAGATCATTCATGGCTCGCGTCAAACGCGGCGTCACCGCCCATGCCAAGCACAAGAAAGTGCTCAAAGCCGCCAAGGGCTATTATGGCCGGCGCAAGAACACGATTCGGATCGCCAAGCAGGCGGTCGAGAAGGCAAATCAATACGCTTATCGCGACCGCAAGCGGCGCAAGCGCAGCTTTCGCGCTTTGTGGATCCAGCGCCTCAACGCCGCGGTCCGCCCGTTCGGCCTCAACTACAGCCGGTTCATCGCCGGCCTCGCCAAAGCCGGCATCGCGGTTGACCGCAAGGTACTGTCCGATCTCGCGATCCGCGAGCCGGCGGCATTCGAAGCAATCGTCGGCCAGGCAAAATCGGCGCTCGCTGTGTAATTTTCGTCACGCCCGGCACTCGGGTCCCGCCCTCTGGCGCGCCCAAGCGTAAACTCTTGTTCCGGGCATCCACGTCTTTCGTCGCAGCAGATGAGATGTGGATGGCCGGCATAGGCGAGCGAAGCGCCGTCGTTGTATGAACGGCTATGCCCGGCGATGACGGCTATGAGAACACCATGATCAATCGTGCTTATGTACAGGGCATGGCGCGCTATAACCGGTGGCAAAACGAAAACCTCTATGGTGTGGCCGATCGGCTTACCGCGGAGGAGCGGCAGCGCGAGCGCGGCGCGTTTTTCGGCTCGATCCACAAGACGCTCAGCCATCTCTTGTGGGGCGACCAGATTTGGATGAGCCGGTTCGCTGCGGCGCCGAAGCCGCAGGGAAACATCGCGCAGTCGGTTGCACTTTATGCGGAATGGGAAGGCCTAAAGTCGAAGCGTGCGGATTTCGACCGGCGCATCATCGCCTGGGCCGATTATATCGAGCCTGATTGGCTCGCGGCCGAGCAGACTTTTTTCTCCGGCGCGATCGGCCGCGAAGTGACCAAGCCGCGCTGGGTCCTGGTCACGCATATGTTCAATCATCAAACCCACCATCGCGGTCAGGTCCATTGCATGCTGACCCAGGCTGGGAGGCGGCCGTCGGACACCGATCTGACATTCATGCCGGAGTGAGCGATGACTGATCTGACGCAGCTCGAAAACGAAATTCTCGCCGACATCACCGCCGCCGGCGATGACGCTGCGCTCGAAGCCGTGCGCGTTGCGGCTCTGGGCAAAAACGGCACGATCACCGCGCTTTTAAAAACGCTCGGCACTTTGCCGCCCGAGCAACGCAAAAGCCAAGGCCCGCTCGTTAACGGCATGAAGGATCGGGTCAATGCCGCACTCGCGGAGCGGCGCGAGGCGTTCAAGGCCGCGGCGCTCGAGGCGCGGCTCAATACTGAGAGCGTCGACGTGACGCTGCCGGTGCGTGAAGCGCCGGCCGAGATCGGGCGCGTCCATCCGATCACCCAGGTCATCGACGAGCTCACCGCGATTTTCGCCGATATGGGGTTCGCCGTCGCCGAAGGTCCCGACATCGAGACCGACGACTACAATTTCACCAAGCTCAACTTTCCGGAAGAGCATCCGGCGCGGGCGATGCACGACACGTTTTTCTTCAATCCGAAGCCGGACGGCGCCCGGCTTCTATTGCGCACGCATACTTCGCCGGTGCAGGTGCGCACCATGCTCGCGCAGAAGCCGCCGATCCGCGTCATCACCCCCGGACGCACCTATCGCTGCGACAGCGACCAGACACATACGCCGATGTTCCATCAGGTCGAGGGCCTGGTGATCGACAAGGGTTCGCATCTCGGCCACATGAAATGGATTCTCGAGGAATTCTTCAAAGCGTTCTTCGAGGTGGACCGCGTCGGCATGCGGTTCCGGCCATCATTCTTCCCGTTCACCGAACCCTCGCTCGAAATCGACATCCAATACCGCCGCGACAAGGGCGAGATTCGCTTCGGCGAAGGCGAGAATTGGATGGAGATTCTCGGCTGCGGCATGGTGCATCCGAACGTGCTGCGCAATTGCGGCCTCGATCCGGACGAGTACCAGGGCTTCGCTTGGGGCATGGGCATCGATCGTATTGCAATGCTCAAATACGGCATGCCGGATCTGCGCGCTTTCTTCGAAGCCGATGTGCGCTGGCTGTCGCATTACGGCTTTCGCCCGCTCGATTGGCCGACGCTGGCCGGAGGATTGAGCTCGTGAGCAGCGACGCGGGAAAAATCCCATGATGAAGCTCACCTTCGGCTGGCTCGAAGAGCATCTCGACACCGCGCGCTCGCTCGATGAGATCGCCGGCAAGCTCACCATGATCGGGCTCGAAGTCGAGCGCATCGAGGAGAAGGCGAAGCTGTTCGCGCCGTTCGTCATCGCCCGCGTGGTCGAGGCCAAGCCGCATCCGAATGCCGACCGGTTGCGCGTGTGCATGGTCGATACCGGTGACGGCAAGCCGATCCAGGTGGTGTGCGGCGCGCCCAATGCGCGCACCGGGATGAAAGGCGTGTTCGCGCCGCCCGGTGCGTTCATTCCCGGCAAGAACCTCACACTCGGCGTCGGCAAAATCCGCGACGTCGAAAGCCGCGGCATGCTGGTGTCGGAGTTCGAGCTGCAAATCTCAGACGATCACGAAGGCATTATCGAGCTCCCCGACGACGCGCCGGTCGGGGTGCCTTACGCCAAATATGCCGGGCTCGACGACCCGATGATCGAGATCAATCTGACGCCGAACCGAGGCGATGCCACCGGCGTGCACGGCATTGCGCGCGACCTTGCCGCCGCCGGCATCGGCAAGCTCAAGGATGGGCCGATCAAAAGCGTCAAGGGCCAATTTCCCTGTCCGGTGAAGGTGACGCTGGATTTCGCCGCGACGCCGTCATTGTGTCCGGCTTTCGCGCTGCGGCTCGTGCGCGGCGTCAAAAACGGGCCGTCGCCGGATTGGCTTCAGCGCCGCCTCACCGCCATCGGGCTGCGCCCGATCAATGCGCTGGTCGATATCACGAATTTCATCACCTATGACCGCGGCCGGCCGCTGCATGTGTTCGATGCGGCGAAAGTGCATGGCAATCTCACGGTGCGGCGCGCGCGCGCCGGCGAGAGTCTGCTGGCGCTCGACGGCAAGACCTACGAGCTTGATGAGGCGATGTGCGTCATCGCCGATAATGACGGTGTCGAGTCGCTCGCGGGCATCATGGGCGGAGAAAAAACCGGCTGCTCGGAAACGACCAGTGACGTGCTCATCGAATCGGCCCTGTGGGTGCCGATGAATATCGCCCAAACCGGCCGCAAGCTCGGCATCGATTCCGATGCCCGCTATCGCTTTGAGCGCGGCGTCGATCCAGCTTTCATGGTGCCGGGTCTCGAATTGGCGACGCATATGGTCATGGATCTATGCGGCGGCACGCCGTCGGAAGTCACTGTCGCCGGCAGCGCCGCGATGCCCGCGCGTGTGATCGATTTTCCGGTCGCGGAAACCGAGCGCCTGACTGGCCTTGCGGTGCCGCTCGCGGATGCGCGGGCGGTGCTCGAAAGCCTGGGCTTTAAAGTCGCGGGGCAGGGTGCGCTCGTGAAGGTCACGGCGCCGTCGTGGCGCGGCGACGTGCAGGACAGGGCCGATATCGTCGAGGAAGTGGTGCGCATCGTCGGCGTCGACCGCGTCGCCTCGGTGCCGTTCGATCGCGGCACGGCGCCGCGCAAACCGGTCTTGACGCCGATCCAGCTTCGCACCCGCAGAGCCAAGCGCGCGCTCGCGGCGCGCAATCTGGTCGAGGCGGTGACCTGGTCATTCATCAGCACAAAGCACGCCGAACTGTTCGGCGGCGGCAAGCCCGAACTGGCGCTCGCCAATCCGATTGCCGCAGATCTTTCCGATATGCGTCCGAGCCTTATTCCCGGGCTTGTGGCTGCTGCGCAAAAAAACGCCGACCGCGGTTTTCCGGACGCTGCTTTGTTCGAAGTGGGACAAATATTCCACGGCGATCGGCCCGAGGATCAATTGACCGCGGCCGCCGGCGTGCGCCGCGCGCTGGCGAAACCGTCCGGCATCGGCCGGCATTGGACCAAGCGCGATGGCGAAGTCGATGCGTTCGACGCCAAGGCCGATGCGCTGGCGGTGCTCGCCGCCGCCGGCGCGCCAGCGGCCGCGCTGCAGACGGTGCCTGGCGGCCCGGCCTGGTTTCATCCGGGGCGTTCCGGAACGATTCAAATCGGGCCGCAAAACGTGCTCGGCCATTTCGGCGAATTGCATCCGCGCGCGCTCGAAGCCCTTGACGCCGAAGGACCGTTGGTCGCGTTCGAAATCATTCTAGAGCGCATTCCCGAGCCGAAAGTGCGCGGCACGCGCGCCAAGCCGGTGCTCGAACTCTCGCCGTTCCAGCCGGTGCAGCGCGATTTCGCTTTCGTGGTCGATCGCGAGGTCAAGGCGGCCGACATCGTGCGCGCTGCGCAATCGGCCGACCGCAAGCTCATTGCCGGCATCACCGTATTCGACGTTTACGAAAGCCAAGGCATTGCGCCCGGCAAGAAATCGATCGCGATCGCGGTCACGCTGCAGCCACGCGAGCGAACGATGACTGATGCGGAAATCGAAGCGCTCGCCGCCAAGATCGTCGCCGAGGTCGGCAAACGCACCGGCGGCGTGCTGCGGGCGTGAGGGTGCTCTCACCGGGCTCCGTGCAATCATGCGCTCGTCCCCGCGAAAGCGGGGACCCAGCAAAAGAATTACAGCGCTAGGAAAATCATGCTGGATTCCCGCTTACGCGGGAATGAGCGGAGGCAGCGTCTACCCCCTTATCGCTCGTCGCGCATGATGCGCGGGGTGCCGTAGCTCCGCGGTTCGGCTTCGTAACGCGGCGCGCTCCGTTCGACCCGTGACGGCCTGGTTTTGCGTGTCGGCTGAGTAGTTTCCGCCGCCGGGGCGGCCTGTTTGACGCCGCCGAGCCGGCGCACCACGGCGTCGGCGGCGCGCTCGCCAGATTCCCAAGCGCCGCCCACCGTGCCCCAGAGGGTCTCGTGCGCGGCCTCGCCGGCGTACCAGACGTCGTCTGCGATCCGGTCCATCAGCAACCGCCGCGCCGACTGCGCGCCCGGTAGCGCGGCCGACCAGGCGCCAAGCGCATAGGGCGCGGCGTTCCAGCGTGTCGCCTGCTTGCGGCCGACCGCTCTTTTGATTTCGGTGCCGTACAGTCCGCCGAGCCATTCGACGGCAAAATCGAACATTGCGGCTTCGCCTTGCGCCGCAAGGTCGCGACCGAATCCGCCGGCGACATCGACGAAACAGAGCGGCGTGCCGCCGACATTGGCGAGGATCGCGGCGGTGTGGGTATTACTCGATTTCTCGAAAACCAAATCGTCGCTTTCGAGGCCGAGCGGATTGCCGAGAAGCTCGAGCGCGATGCGATCGTAGCTACCGAGCGGCAAGCGGGCGAATAAGTCGCGGCGATCGGGGCTGAATTTAAGCGCGCCCGAGGCGATGACATTGGTTGGCACGGTGACGATGACGGCGGTGGCAGAGATCGAGCCATTGGCGGTTTCCACCGTCGCCACGCCGCGCCTGCTCTCGATCGAAATCGCCGGCGTTGACAGCTGGATCGCCAGTCCCTGGGCCAGGGAGGCAAGCAACGCGCCGAAGCCCGGCTTGCAGAACGCCGCGCTGCGGCGTTCCGCGGCTTTGGTAAAGTCGGACGACGAGACCTGCGCGAGGTCCTTGGCGCAATTATATGGCCCGAGTACGAATTCGATCGTCGCGCGCCAGTCGCCGAGGTCACCCGACATCGCTTGCGCGCAAGCGATGTCCGCCTTGCGGGCCGCGTCACCGATGGCGCGCGTTGCGCGGACCTGCGCCGACAGCAAATCCTCAAGCTCGCCCTCGCGCGCGTAGCGCCGGCCGATTCGTATTTTCTGGCTGAGCGAGGCCGGATAAATATCGCCGCGGTGTGGCGCTGCTTTGATCAGCGGATTTGAATCGGCCAGATAAAACCAGCGCGCACCGCGATCGAACGGCACGCCGAAGCTCGTCGTGTCGGTGATGCAGCGGCCGCCGACGTGGTCGGTCGCCTCGATGACGAGATAGCGCCGCCCGGCTGCGGCGAACCGGCGTGCGGCTGCGATTCCTGCGGCGCCGGCGCCGATGATGATCACATCAAGCGGCCCGCCGGAGGGCGCGATCGCGGCGAATGCCGGACCGGCGGCGAACGCGGCCGAGGCCGCAAGCAGCGAACGGCGGCTCAGAGACGACATACTTTCCACTACACTTGCGGCCGGTGTCTCGATGTGGTCGGTTCGCCCCAACTCCGCGCGCACATTGCCCCAACCGCCGCCGCGGGGCAAATGTTTCGGCTTGATCTGAACGCAAGGCGGCGGCAATGACGCGCAGCAATGCTCGACGATGCGATTAAGGCGATAACCCAATTGTTCGCAGCCCCGCTGCGCGGAGTGCTGTGGAAGAGCATTGGCCTTGCGCTCGCGCTGATTGTGGTAGTCGGGATCGTGCTCGAACGCCTGATCGTGCATCTCGTCAATGCCGGCGGCGCTTCGGCCGAGGCGACCTTCGGGACGCCGGTGCATTGGCCGGTCAGCGCCGTAGCGTGGCTCCTCTCCATCGCCGCCGGACTCGGCATCATCGTCGGCAGTGTCATGCTGATGCCGGCGGTCACGGCGATGGTCGGCAGCTTCTTCGCCGACCAGATCGCGGACGAGGTCGAGCGCGAACATTATCCTGCCGATCCTCCGGGCAAGGCGGTGCCGCTTTGGCTTGCGCTGTGGGAGGGCGTTAAGACCGCCTTGCTCGCTCTGGTCGTTTATCTGTGCGCGGCGCCGCTCTTGCTGTTCGCCGGCTTCGGCGCGGTCGTCTTTTTTCTCGCTACCGGCTATGTGCTCGGGCGTGAATATTTCGAGCTCGCCGCCATGCGCTTGCGCTCGCGCGCGGAAGCCAAGGCGCTGCGCCGACGCAATGCCGCCATGGTCTATGTCGGCGGTCTGTTCATTGCCGCTTTCGTTTCGATTCCGATCGTCAATCTGGCGACGCCGCTATTCGCCATGGCCTTCATGGTGCATCTGCATAAGAGGCTAAGTCGAAAGCCTTTATAATCCGCTCATTCCCGCGTAAGCGGGAATCCAGGTCGGGGTGCACTGGGTCCCCGTTTACGCGGGGACAAACGGCTTAGATAGCTCACCTCCACACCTCATTGGCCAGCTCGACGATCGTCCGCAGCTTCGCCCATTCTTCGTCCTCGGCCAGCACATTGCCTTCCTCGGTCGAGGCGAAACCGCATTGCGGCGACAGGCAAAGCTGATCGAACGGCGCGAACTTGGTGGCTTCCTCGATGCGGCGCTTGACAGCGTCCTTTTTTTCGAGCGTCCCGGACTTGGTGGTGACCAGCCCGAGCACCACGATCTTATTGCCCTTCGGCAGAAACCGCAGCGGCTCAAAGCCGCCGGCGCGGGCGGTGTCGTATTCGAGGAAATAACCGTCGTAATTCAATTTCGCGAGCAATGTTTCGGCCACGGGTTCATAGCCGCCCTCGGAAATCCAGGTCGAGCGGAAATTGCCGCGGCAGACATGCGTGGTGATCACCATGTCTGCGGGCTTGCCTTCGAGCGCCATGTTGATGACGCGGGCATAGTCCTGCTGCAAGCGGTCGGCGTTAAGCCCGCGCTCGCGCGCCTTTTTCAGCTCGACCTGCGAGCACAGATAGGCCCAGGCGGTGTCGTCGAATTGCAGATAACGGCAACCGGCGTCGTAGAAGCCGCGGATCGCTTGCCGATAGGTCTTGGCCAGATCGTCGAATATGGCGTCGCGATCCTTGTATTCCTTTGCCGTGACCGCATTCGGCTCGAGCCGGAAATGCATTGTCGCCGGACTCGGTATGCACATTTTCGGCGTCACTCGCGCGTGCGCTTTAAGAAACTTGAAATGGTCAAGCATCGGATGATGTGAGAAACCGAGTTTGCCGTGAATGCGGATGCTGCGCGGCTTGGTCTGCACGCCCTGAAATTGTATACCGTGATCGAGTTCGTAGATCTCGACGCCGTCGAGCATCCCGTAAAAATCGAAATGCCACCATGACCGCCGGAATTCGCCGTCGGTGGCGACTTTCAGTCCCACGTCCTCCTGCTTTTTTATGATTTTCTCGATCTCGCGATCTTCGACCTCGGCGAGCTGCGCGGCGCTGATCGCGCCTTTCTCGCGTTTCGCGCGCGCCTCCTTCAATGGCGCGGTGCGCAACAGGCTGCCGACAATGTCGGCGCGAAACGGCGGCTTGCTTCTGGTCATTGGGGATCCTCCACACCGGCTTCCCCGCGATCTGGCGCGCGGGCTTGCAGAAAGAAGCCGGGCCGGTGCGTTGTCGTCAACTGAAAAGCGCAAAGTTGGAAGACGGCGGTCGGCGCTTGATGGGCCGCTTCCCAACGGGGACGCTCAGGCCTCAATGGTGACGCGGCCTTCGATGACCGTCACCGGATAGGTTCTCACCGGCACCATGCACGGCGGCGATACCACTTCGCCGGTGCGGATATTGAACTGGCCATTGTGGAAATTACATTCGACCACGTCGCCCTCGATATAGCCCTCCGACAGCGAGCCGGGCCCATGCGTGCACAGGTCGTCGGTGACGAAGAATTCGCCGTTGACGTTGAACACCGCCAGCGCCAGATCATCGATCTCGACCTTGAGCGCGGTGCCGGGTACGACCTCGCTCGCGGCGCAGAGATCAAGACGTTTTGCTGTTGAGGACATCGCTGTCTCGGCGAGTGATCCGTCAAATGATCGCTTATAAGAGTGAAAGCCGGCCGTTATACAAGACTGTGCTGATAATGAAATAGCGCGTCCGCTTCGCTATAGTGATACGGCCATAGGCCTCGGGAGATTAAGGGATGCTGAGCGAATCGGCCCGCATGAGTTCGGCGGCAGAGGCGAAGTTTCGCATCGCCGCGCCGAATTCGCGTCCGCGCGCCATCAAAGTCATCGCGCTCGATGCCGCGAGCGAACGCGTGGTGAAGGACTTGGCGCGCGACTCCTGGCAGGGTGCGACCTTTCTCACCGCTTCGGCCTTCGCCGGCGCGGCTTCCGGCAGCGCGCCGGAGCGTTTTTCGCTTGGCGGCTGGCTCAATGACCTCGCTGGGCGCACCAAGAATCTGGTTGAGGAGGTTGCTTCCGCGGATCTGGTGGTGATGGTGGCGAGTGCGGGCGAGAGTGCCGGCGCCGCGGCCATTATCGGCGAAGCCTGCGCCGTCCGTCACGTGATGACGACCGCGCTGATCCTTGGCACCGCCTCCTCCAGCGACGAAGCGCTGTCCAAGATGCTGGCGCAGTTGCGACCGCATGCGATGATGCTGGTGATTTCCAGCGCCGATGAGTACATCAAGGATATGCTCACCGCGTTGCGCGCCTGAGCGACGAATTCGGAAGCCATGAAAATATCGGGAACGATCATGGTGCAGGCGTCGCGCCTCGAAGTCTACAAGGCGCTGCACGACGCGCGGCTATTTGCGTCCTGTGTCGAGGGCGTACGCGATCTTGCTGAGACCGGCCCGGACGCTTACAGCGCGATGGTCGAGACCAAAGTTGCCTACATGAAATTTGCGTTCAAGGTGACGGTGCAGGTTGTCCGCGCCGACGAGCCGCGCGAGATCGAAGCCAAAATCGAAGGCGCGCCGGTCGGCATTGTCGGGCGCCTGACCGCAACGTCAGTCACCCGGCTTACCGAAACGGCCAGCGCCACCCGCATCGACTACGACGTCGACACCGCGCTCACCGGCAAGCTCGGCAGCCTCGGTCAGCCGGTGCTTCGCGCCAAGGCGAAGGAAATGGAACGACAATTTGCCGCGCGCCTTGCCGAGGCTTTTGCCGCGCCGCATCCCGGCTCGCCGTGACCGCGGAAAGACTTTCCGCTAAGTTTCGCGCGATGCGCCCCCTTCGATAATCCGAGGGGCGGGGACAAGAGCGCACGGCCGGGAGGAACAAATGACCGAACTGACCGCAGGCACGCTGCCGTGGTATCGCACGCTGACAGCAACCCAATGGCGGACTTTGATCGCCACCAATCTCGGCTGGCTGTTTGACGGCTATGAGGCCTATGCGCTGTTCCTCACCGTCGCTCCGGCGATGCGCTCGCTGCTCGATCCGTCGCAATATGCGCAGATTCCTGCTTATGCGGGAACGGTGGTGGCAATCACGCTGCTGGGCTGGGGCATTGGCGGCTTCTGCGGTGGAATTCTTGCCGACTATATCGGCCGCAAGCGGACGATGATCTACGCCATCCTGGCCTATTCGATTTTGACCGGATTGACGGCGATATCGTTTAATTGGATTTCGTTTGCGCTTCTTCGTTTCCTGGTCGGCATCGCCATCGGCTCGGAATGGGCCACCGGCTCCTCGATGATTGCCGAGCTGTGGCCCAAAGAGGCGCGCGGCAGGGGCGCCGGCCTGATGCAATGCGGGTTAGGGATCGGGTTCTTTCTCGCTTCATTCATCTGGCTGTTCGTCGGCGCGTTGGGGCCGGAGGCCTGGCGCTATATGTTCGTGATCGGAATCCTGCCGGCATTGTTGACGGTCTGGATCAGGACTTCGATCGACGAGTCGGCGGCTTGGCAACGCGTTGACGCGCAACGCCGCGAAGCGCGCGCGCGCAAAGACAGCGGCGCCGCGCTGTCGGCGCACGAACAGGCGCTGACCCGCTTCACCATCGCCGATCTGTTCGCTGAGCCGGAAACCCGCCGGCGCATCGTACTCGCCTTCTTGATGTCGCTGACGACGACGCTGGCCTGGTGGGGCATCTCGTCGTGGGTGCCGCCCTACATCGCTTCCGTCGCCGCCAAGTCGAATTTACCGGGGCCGCAATGGGCAAGTTATGCCGGCATGGCCTACAACCTCGGCGCTATCCTCGGCTATATCAGCCTTGGCTTTCTCGCCGACCGCTTCGGCCGCAGGCCGGTCGTGATGCTTTACTTCGCGGCGGCGCTGTTGATGACACCGGTCCTGTTTCTGTGGACGACCGATCTGAACCTCTTGCTGGTCGCAGCTGCGGTGAATGCGTTCTTTACGCTCGGCCAATATTCGTGGATGCCAGTGTGGCTGCCGGAACTGTTTCCGACCCGGTCGCGCGCCACCGGCATTGCGTTCTCCTTCAACGCGCCGCGCTTCATCGCCTTTCTCGGCCCGCTGTTTGCCGGCGCACTGATCGCGCAGTTCGGCGGCTATAGCCACGCCGCCATGATTATTTCCTGCATCTA
>Ga0207862_1000278_pt1 | contig 14911 bp, 16 predicted proteins | sample LuqExpMetageno81_FD_187838 | JGI IMG/M metagenome (GOLD analysis project Ga0207862, IMG submission 187838) | Tropical forest soil microbial communities from Luquillo Experimental Forest, Puerto Rico - Sample 81 (SPAdes) | ecosystem: Environmental > Terrestrial > Soil > Tropical forest ... | reverse complement strand
TGGTGAGTCTATTTTCGAGGCGCGCCACAACCCCGAAATCGCGTGCGAACCCGCCGGTCCCTTGGCGACTCGCATCGACTGTCCGTTCCAGGTCACCGGATCAGCATTCGGCGCGCTGCTGTCGCTGAACTCGAACAGCAACGTGTTTCCGTCGGGCGATACCCACACCTTTGACGTGGCTACCGTCTTCCCGTCCTTCTTGTCGGTCGTTTCAATTGTCCGATTATCCATCACTTTCACGCTATACGTGTCGAAGTAAGGATACCCGGTAACTTTGTGGTCTTGGCCATCGGCCTGCACCTCAATCGGCGGAGCGCAAGTTTTGCACTGGTAGATACCGTCCTTCAGCAAATACTCATCGGGCTTCTCGGGAAACTTGGCCGTGTTCAAGTTGACTTTCCACGTGCCATCGAACGCACTCGGCAAATTGTCCTTCTCATACTGCGCGGCGAACGCGCTGACAGCCTCGTTGATCGAATCGCGAACAGCCGAAGCCATCGTTGAGTTCGATCCGGTCAACAAAGTGCCCCGATGCCAAACTGTCATTGGGGCGGAATAGACTTTACTGCCGTCGTCACCCGCGATCTCGCCGGGCCTCACCAAGGAGATGGCAATGAAACTTGCCGTGCCATCACGGACCGTGGTGACTTGAACGTAAAACACCGAAACTGGCGGGATGGAATCGATCTTGAGGTTCGGAACGTCGCGCTTCAAGCCAACGAGAACCGTGTCAGCCAAAGCTTGTTTGGTTAAGCCGATGCCCTCACTTTCTCTGCTAAGGTCCGCGACAACGACTGCCATGTGTTGCAAATCAGCGAGCTGTTGGGCATTCGCTGATTTCGTTGTCATAAAAAGACAGAGCATTGCGCAGCCCAGGGCGGACATCTTCATCTGGTTGTCTCCCGAGAGCTTTCAGGACCGACAGGTAAAGCCAATGTCCAGGACACAACTCGGCACCTTCGGTGCGAACCGCTTCACGTCAAGGATTCTAACAGGGAGTCCACTTTTTCGGACAATCAGTGTGGTACGGTCCCCGCGTGCCAGCCAAAGAACCAAAGCGCGACTTTAGCGTTGGTGACAAGATCCGCGTGAACTAGCATCACGGCAAAATTGAGGATGCTGTCGTTCGTGCCGTGATTCACGACGACGACGGTCTCAAATTACAGGTGCACGTTGTCGGCCTCGATCTCACGGCACTGATCGACCGGCAGCAGGTTGTCGAGTGACGATAAGCCGATCTCGCGCTGCGCCATTTTGTGGCCGGTTCGCCCAGGCAGAGCCGAGCTGCCCGTCCGAAAAGGTGAAAAATTAGCCCACCGCGGTTAATTTCTGACCAAAGATGAACGATTCAGAAAGCCCGTTGAACTGTCACTCGCTTTTCTGAGGCAAACTCTTGTTTTTCAGTGGATTCAGCAGCAGCGGTTCATAGGCACTCTTCACACGGTGCCCCTTCGCTTTTTGCTTTTGCTTCACTCCGCAACCAGGGCCCAATGAACGCGCCCGAAGGTTGTACTGCGAATCTGGGCAAAAAATGCTGTGATTACCTGATAGACAGCGCCCGGCACGAAACTACAATCGGTCTAATCTACTCCTTCAGTACTGAGTGACGGCACGGACCACAACTGACGTTGTGCATGCCACCCCTCGGTACGATGGAGTGACCGACTGGCCGCCCTCCGTCAGGCCGGTCGGGATTCCCTTATGGGAGAAAAGGGAGGCGGGAGACCTGGCCTGCCTCCCTTTTCCTTTGGCGTCAACGTTGCCCAATTCATTCCTCTAGACAGCGGGTTGGATATATGATTGAATCCGCAGTTCTATAACCAGGAATGAGCCTTGTTTCCGCCCGTCAACATTTTCAAGGTGCAAGCCGACGGTAGCCTTCGTTGGATGGAGGCCGCGCCAGATCTGGAACGCGCCAAAGCACTTGTAAAGGGGCTCGCGGCGGCTTCACCCGGTGAATATGTGCTCGCCGACCCGAAAGGCGAGAGGGTTTCCATCAAGTCGCCGCATAAGCGAATAATGTTTCAGATCGGTTATGACGAAAAAGAACTAAAGGTGAGGGCCCAGCTGTTTCGATGCTGCGGGCACGAGGTCATTTCGGTAGCTGACAACGAAGCCGCAAAGAGTGCTTTGGCCTCGATTCAAAACGTCGACGTTTTCATCGTCGGCCATACGGCACCCGAGCAAACAAGAAAAGAAATGATCGACTGGCTGAAAGCGAATTTCCCTAAGGTAAAGATTGTTGCGCTCATCCCGTCTGCCGATCGTCAGTTGCTGCGGGCGGATTGCAATGTCGTGCTGAATGACTGGGATGAGTGGTTATGCCTGCTCACAGCCGCGGCCAGCTGAGGCCAAGCCAGACGGGTTCTTTTGCTGGCTGACATGAGACCAAGTGCTCGGCGTGCTGAGCTCCGTGTTGACCAGCCACTTCATTTCGGTTCCCACAGGGGCTCGCCGCAGTGCGAGACTAACCGCCGGCGATGGCTCCGACAACAAGCAGCGGCTCGGCGCCGGAGACAACCGCCTCCGGCAGTGGCGCGTCGGGTGATTCGTGCGTAACGTCTTCCCCACACGCAAAGAAGCGCAGGAACGGCCGGCGCTGTTGCGTCAAATGATCGCGAATTGTCCCGCGCAGCATCGGATAGCTCGCCTCGACTGCGTCCACAACCGACCGAATCGTTACTGGTCCGCTTATGGCGAGCTGAATTTCGCTTCCCACGTGCGCCAAGGCACGAAGATGCGGTGGCAGCACCACGCGTATCGTAGCCCCCGTCATGCGATCGTCTGGACCTCGACGGACAACACGGCGGGGAGATCGCGCACGATGGGGTTCCACGTGTCTCCGGCATCGGCCGAGCAGTACACTTGGCCTCCGGTCGTGCCGAAGTAAACGCCGCAAGAATCGAGTGAGTCAACCGCCATGGCGTCGCGCAGGATGTTAACGTAACAGTTGGCTTGCGGCAGGCCGTGGGTGAGGGCTTCCCACTCATTGCCGCCCGTGCGGCTGCGATAAACGCGCAGTTTGCCGTCGGGGACGAAGTGCTCGCCGTCACTCTTGATCGGCACAACGTAAATGGTTTCGGGTTCGTGCGCATGAACGTCAATGACGAAACCGAAGTCGGTTGGCAGATTGCCGCTGACTTCGTGCCAATTGTCGCCGGCGTCGTCGCTGCGCATCACGTCCCAGTGCTTCTGCATAAACAGAACGCCGGGCCGTCCCGCATTCATAGCGATGTGATGGACGCAGTGGCCAACCTCGGCCCTTGGGTCGGGAATGTACTGTGAGAATAAGCCGCGGTTGATGGGCTTCCACGTTTTGCCGCCGTCATCGGTGCGGAACGCGCCCGCGGCGGAAATGGCGATGAACATACGGTTCGGATCCTTGGGATCGAGAATAATTGTATGAAGGCACAGGCCGCCCGCTCCGGGCTGCCAGTTCGGACCAGTTCCATGACCACGCAGGCCCGAGAGTTCGTGCCAGGATGTGCCGCCGTCCGTCGAGCGGAACAATGCGGCGTCCTCGACGCCGGCGTAGACGGTATCAGGGTCGCTCGGCGAAGGCTCGAGATGCCAGACGCGCTTGAATTCCCACGGATGCTGCTTGCCATCGTACCACTGATGCGTTGTGAGCGGCGCGCGGGCGGCGTCGTAAACAAACTTGTTGCTTTCGCCTTTTGGCATGCCGCCCGGCCCGGTGGTTTCGCCCGGGGGTGTACCGGGCTGGAACCAGGTTTTGCCGCCGTCGTCGGAACGCTGAATGATTTGGCCGAACCAGCCGCTGGTCTGCGAGGCGTAGATGCGATTGGGGTCGGCGGACGAGCCTTTCAGGTGGTACATCTCCCATCCGGCAAAATGGGGACCGTTGACTTTCCAGTCCTTGCGCTTGCCGTCCGAGGTGAGAATGAATGCGCCCTTGCGAGTGCCAACCAGTACGCGAACCGTGCTCATGAATTTCCCCCCCATGCGATTGAATCCATCGTTCGATCCGAAAATCTGCAGAATTCCGTCGACTCGGCCAGTATTAGTCGTCAATAGACTGGTACAACGAAGCCCAAAAGTCGAGAAAAACGTCAGGCCCACTGGGGGAAGTCCACATGTGCTGCGTCAGCAAAATGCCCGTAAGATTTTCTGACGGGTCTGCGCGCCAAGACGTACCAAGACCGCCATCCCAGCCATACATTCCGATAGACCCGGCCAGCCTGGTACGGCGCGTGACAACGGACACGCCAAATCCCCAGCCGTGCGACTCAAAGAAATCCTCGGTTAAGCCAGATGTGGCTTTCTGCTCCGGCGTCAGCTGGTCGGCGGTCATTAGTTCGACAGAGGGCCTCGAGAGGATGCGCACGTTGCCGAGTTTGCCCCGATGAAGCATCATTTGGCTGAAAGCCAGAAAATCGTCAGCCGTCGAAACAAGGCCGCCTGCGCCTGATGGAAAAGCAGGTGGCCGGCTCCACTGCCCATCCGCCGCGGGATCGTGGACTTCCAGGGCGCCGGTTTGCAGATCGGTTGAATAGGAAGTCGCGAGACGGCTGATTTTTGCAGAAGGGACGCTGAAAGCGGTGTCCTTCATGCCGAGAGGATCGAAGATGCGTTCGCGCAAAAAAACTTCGAAGGGCTTACCTGAAGCGCGGGCGATCAAGACTCCCAGCACGTCAGAGCCGGTGTTGTACATCCATTTTTTTCCTGGCTGATGCATGAGGGGCAGCGTTCCCAGGCGCTTAATCCACTCGTCGGGAGCGGGCATCTTGGCGGGAGTGGGCGGACCCATGCCAATGTGGAGGTCATTGGCGGCTTTCAGAATTGGATAGGTATCCGGCGGGGCAACTACGACGCCAAAGCCCATACGGAAGGTGAGCAGGTCGCGCACAGTGATTGGCCGTTTGGCCGGGAGCGTATCGTCGAGAGGACCGTCAAAGCGCTTTAGGACTCTGCGATTGGCGAGTTCGGGCAAGAGGCGCTCGACAGACTCGTCCAGGCGGAGTTTGCATTCTTCAACAAGGATCATCGCAGCCGTGGCGGTGATCGGTTTGGTCATCGAAGCGATGCGGAAGATAGTGTCGCGCCGGACTGGGAATTTGCCTCCAGCGCTTAGAGATCCGAGGGCATCGAGGTGAAGCTCACCAGCGCGGCTCACAAGCGCCACGAGTCCCGGAACTTGGCCGCGATCGATGTAGCCCGCCATGACGTCGTGCATGCGCTCGAGCCGAGTCTTTGACAATCCCGATGTCCTTATGGATATGTTTCTCCCCGCCGTTTTATTCAGGTTGGCCGATGGCGCAGCTATGCCCACCGGCGAAGCCAGCGCGCCGGAAACCGTTGCGCTCTTGAGGAATCTGCGGCGATCAAGTTCCGACATGTCCTCTCCGTTCACGTCACCTTTGCTTTTTGACGCCGCTTTTGGCCGTCTTTCTCAAAGCCTTCAAAAGACACCGCGGCGGAGATCCCTCGCTCGCAAAAAAGTGCCAGCTCAGGATTTCAGTTTGAGTAGGGTCGAGGTGTGGGCAAACTAAGCGGCTTGCTGCCCGGCTTTTTCGACGTTAATCATCCACGGAACGCCGAAGCGGTCCGAAACCATGCCGAAACGGAAGGCCCAGAAAGTCTCCTGAAAAGGCATGGACACCGTACCACCCTGCTCCAGGGCGCGGAAGATGCGTTCGGCTTCGACCGGATCGCTGGTGGCGATGTTAATCGAAAACCCTTGCGGTTTATGGTAGTGGCCTGGAGGTGCGTCCGAGGCCATGAGCACCGTCTGGCCGATGGTCATGCGGGCGTGGAGAATCTTCTGGCCCCACTCGGGAGGAACGTGGCTTGCGGCCGGCGAACCTTCGTGCCGAAACACCGCTTCGATTTTTCCGCCAAGAAGCTGCTCGTAGAATTTGAAGGCCTCTTCGCAGTCTCCATTGAAATAAAGATACGGATTGTATTGCATTCTTCCCTCCTTGAGAAATTAGAAATCAGGTACCGCCGTTTGCACCTTTAGGTGATCAGAGCTCCGCTTGCGGACCCGCAGACAAGTTCGGAAAAAACGGAACAAGCATTTTTGCAAGCTGTAAAGCTGTGCGGCTTGCAACGCATTTCGCCCGCTGCCGCCATAGCTCAGGAGCTAGCGCTCAGCGCGCCGGACGAGGCCGCGCGTTTCAAGGTTTCGATATCAATTTTGTCCATTTTCAACATGGCCTTCATGACCCGTTGAGCCATCTCCGGGTCTTTCGAGTGCAGGAGTTCGCCAAGAACCGTTGGGATGATTTGCCAGGAGACACCGAATTTGTCCTGCAGCCAGCCGCAGTGATCTTTTCTTCCGCCAGCCGAGAGCTTTTCCCACAAGTTGTCGACTTCGTCCTGAGACTGGCAATCGACGAAGAAGGAGATCGCGGGCGTAAACTTGAACTGCGGGCCACCGTTCAACGCGATGAAGTCTTGCCCTTCGATTTGGAAGGTGACGGACATGACAGAACCCTTTGGTCCGGGTCCGGTCTCACCGTAACGAGCAATGTTTCCGAGTTTTGAGTGCTTGAAAATAGAAGTGTAGAAATTTGCGGCTTCCTCCGCGTTGTCGTTGAACCATAAGAATGGGGTGATCTTTTGCATAAAGTTCTCCTTTGTTTGGGTCGGTGTTGCCTCAAGATTTGATCGGTATCCATAGTTCGACTTCCCCGGACGCTGTTCGCGGATCGAAGTGTTCCGTGTAGCGCTCGAAGAAGGCAGGCGATTCTGCGGAAGCAAAACCGACTTCGTGGCCGGATTCCGGAAGCCGCTTCTGCCAGATGGCGTCGAGCGAATCGCGAAGTTGCGAGACGTGGCCGCGGTGGACAAACACGGCGTACGGCTGAGCGAAGATGGTCACAACGCTGAAGTCTTCCGGAAGACCAATGGGGTGGGAGACTTCAACGCCGGAGAGATAGTCGATGCCGACAGTTCCACTTGTGGGATTCAGACATACGCCGTATGTGGCACCTCCGACCTGGCCGGGGATTCGGCCGAGATAGTTGACGAACTGCTGCCACTGAATGGGAATTCTGCTGATGCGGTCGTCGGTATAGTGGCGCCGCAAACCGGCGACTAGAAACGAACCAGCTTGTTCGACGCGTGGGCCCTGGAGAGAAGGCTCGGGCAACTTTTGAAGTTTGGGATGGCTCATGACATCGCTCCGTGTCGAGATTTGGCGTTAGGAGGTTTTCGCGCGATGTGCAAGTTCATCGCCAAGCGCGCTGGCACGATCGACCGCACGGCTGGGGGCGAAATCGCTGAGCTCGAAGACCTGGCGGAGCTCAATGTGGCCGTCCTGGGGGGCTTCGCTGGGACACGGGACCCGGAGGGCCCAATCGATGGCTTCTTGCTTGGACTTGACCTGGATAAGCCAGTAGCCGGCGATGAGTTCCTTGGTTTCGGGGAAGGGCCCGTCGATAACGGTACGTTTGCCATCGGAAAACTGGATACGAGCCCCCTTCGAGCTGGGATGGAGCCCTGCCAGGTCGAGGAGAACGCCGGCTTTTAGTAGCTCCTCGTTATATTTGCCCATAGCGCTAAGGAGTTCCTCGCTCGGCATCTTGCCTGCCTCCGAGTCCTTGTTGGCTTTGACGATCATCATGAATCGCATGGTTGTGTCTCCTCGCGGGTTTGGGTTCAAGTCGGCTTTCTACCAGTTAATCGAATCGGGCGGGGAGGGATCGACAGCCTACCGCAAATTTTTTGGAAAGAAAATCGCCGGGATGCTCAAAACCGAGCCTCGGGCACGGCCTGGATTGGAATGAGCGTGGAAATCCAGTCAGAGGGAGCGATTATCTGGCCGGCAGACCCTCGACCTCGATGATGGGACGAATTTCCACAGTGCCCCAACGGCCGGCAGGAACGCGTCCGGCGATGTCGATGGCTTCGTCAAGGTCCTTGGCGTCGATCAAGAAGAAGCCGCCCAGTTGTTCGCGCGTCTCGGCGAACGGGCCGTCGGTGACCACGCGTTTGCCGTCTTTAACGCGAACGCTAGTGGCAGTGGAGGTAGGGTAAAGGGGCGCGGTACCGAGAAAATGACCGGTTTCGTGAAGCTTGCAGGCGTAGGCGGCAGAGTCTTTGTAGCACTGATCCCTCTCGGCTTGGGTAATGGCGTTTTCGTCGAGATAGATGAGCAACATATATTTCATGAGAACCTCTCAATGGTCAGTCGAACGGCAAATGCCCGAGTCGACAGTGTGCCGTAGAATAGTCATCCATGCCTAGCGACGCAATCAAAGCAGTTGAAACAGTTTACCGGGTCGAGTGGGGGAGGATCGTGGCTACGCTCATCCGCTTGATCGGCGACTTTGACCTGGCTGAAGAGTGCGCGCAAGAGGCGTTCGCGGCCGCCGTCGATCAGTGGCAAGTCTCGGGCGTGCCGGATGCCCCGCGGGCGTGGGTCATCCAGACTGCACGGCACAAAGCCATCGACCGCATCCGCCGCCGCGGGCGATACGCGGAAAAGCTTGTATTGTATACCAGCTCCGGGATGGCACCGGAAGCGGTGGAACCCGATTATGACACCGGTGAGATTCCCGACGACCGGTTGCGGTTGATCTTCACGTGCTGCCACCCAGCGTTAGCGCTCGAAGTGCAGGTGCCGCTGACGCTGCGGACACTGTGCGGACTGGAAACCGATGAAATTGCGCGTGCGTTTTTGGTGTCGCCTACAACGATGGGGCAGAGGCTGGTGCGCGCCAAGCACAAGATTCGAGACGCCAAGATTCCCTACACCGTTCCCGAAACACGGGACATGGCAGGGCGCGTGGAGTCTGTGCTTACGGTGATCTACCTGGTGTTCAACGAAGGGTATGCGGCGACGCGAGGCAAAACGCTAGTTCGAACGGACCTGTGCGCAGAAGCGATACGGCTAGGCCGGCTCGTAGTCTCATTGATGGGGACGCAAGCTCCGGCGGAGGCAAAGGGGCTGTTGGCGCTGATGCTGTTGCACGATGCGCGACGTGAAGCGCGTATGGACGAGTCGGGAGACATTGTGGTTTTGGAGGAGCAGGATCGAAGCCAGTGGGACGGCGGGCAGATTGCCGAAGCGCTGCCGCTCGTCGAGGAGGTCTTGAGGGGCGTGCCGGGGCCATTTTCACTGCAGGCGGCCATCGCCGCGGTGCACTGCCATGCAGCACGCGCAGAAGACACAGATTGGGAGGAAATTGTGGGGCTATATGACGAGCTGTCGCGGCTCCAACCTTCGCCCGTCGTGTCGCTGAATCGTGCGGTGGCGATCGCGATGCGGGATGGTCCGCGCAGAGGGCTTGTGCTCATCGATGAACTCGCTGCGGCGAACGACCTCGACGGGTATCATTTGCTGCATGCGGCGCGGGCCGATTTGCTGCGACGGCTCGGGCTCGGAGAGGAAGCCGCTAAGGACTATCGGCGGGCCCTCGAATTAGCCACGAACGAGAGCGAGAAACGGTATTTGGAGAGAAGGCTGAGAGAAGTACAGGCGATGGGGGCATGAGGGTTAGAAAGGGAGCCCAGTGAAGCGCGGACAAGATCGTGCCAGGATCCCTCCTCTTCGAGTCGGGACGACAGCATTGGCAACAGAAGGGTCGCTTTAGGTTAACCGAGAGAACGCGCCAGGAGGCCGGCCGCAGTGCCGAGAGCGGCGACCGTAGCGTAGGCAGCTATAGCAACCTTCCAAGAAATGGACTTACCGACAATCGAAAGCGAGTAGACACTGACGATTCCCAGCGTGCAGAGAATTGTCACAACGTAGGGTAGAGGCACGCCACGCGTCAATGTGACGTAGGCAATGGCCACGTCGAAGGCCATGGGGACGGGCAGGAAAGCAGCGATGAGCGCGACGAGAAGAATGCCGCCTACCGTGACCGGGGCGAAGAGCGCTTGGGCGGGAAGGAGTTCAACGAGCAAGGCGCCGAGAAAGGCTGCGAGCAGCATCAGCGGAAACGCGATGCGGAACACGTGCCAGAAACCCCTCGCATAGGACCGAGCGATCCCAAGAAGGCCTCGGGCCACGTTTCGGCGACCGGGATTTCGAGAGGGCACGGGAGAGAAGCAGCGTCGGGCAGCGCGCGAGACGCCACGGCCGGAGCAAAACGAAGATGAGGAAAAGCACCGTAGCGAGCTGAGCAGAGCAACGGGAACGGGAAAGAGAGCGAACGTCATCGCGAGGACAACCACATTGAGTGCGGGCGAGGCAAACATAGTGGCGAGGACGGACTCGTCGCTCATTCCCGAGGCCAGGAACCCTTGAGCCATCGGTGCGACGCAGTTGGTGCAAACCGCCAACGGGACTCCGGCAACGGTGCCGAGGAGAGTGTTGAGGTAGCGGGAATTGGTGCGGCGGCGACGCAGTGTGGCGAGGAAGGTAAGGGCCGCGGGGCCAAACAGGAACGAGAAGTTCATGCCGACGCGGTTGGCATCCAGCCAATTCAATGTCGTCCGCCACACGCGAGTGACGAGCGGCATGGTGCGATCCACGAGATAAGGCTGGCCAAAGGTCAACTCGCCCGCGGCTTTGATTTGCGGGCCCGCGTGATAGCGTTTGAGAAGCGCGAGAAACGGGCGAGAGCCTAGCGCGAAGGACGTATAAGCAGAGCAGAGAGATCGGAATAGTAGAAAAGGATTAGCTGCGGCGGTGGTTCCGTCGGGGGAAGAGCGCATCAAAATCGTCATCGCTCCACTTTGGATCGCAAACGATGTGAGCCTTCGCTCGGGAATACAAGCGTTGGCCGGAGCGGCGAGAACCCAAGGAAGAAGTCAGTCGAAGGTCGTGGGAAGTGCGGGATCGCGGAAGTGCTCGAACATGTGAGCGATCTGCGCGGAAGTGACGCGGGAAAGGGAGAGAGGTGGAAGCCCGTCTTCGGAAAAAAACTGGGCGCCGGCGGTTTCGTGGCTGTCCTGAGCAGAGCCGCCTTGGAGTTCGCAGAGGAAAAAGAGCTTGTACGCGTGGAAAGCGTGGGGCGGGTGCCCGTGAAGGTCACGGTCGTAGAGCGCTGCGAGCTTGGTGATGCGAACGTTGTAGCCTGATTCTTCCCTGGTCTCGCGCGCGGCGGCGAGGCTGGGAGGCTCACCCACATCGGCCCAGCCGCCCGGGAGCGTCCAGCCACCGTCCTCAATCTCGCGGACGAGGAGAATGCGGCCATCGTGAAAAACTGCGGCGCGAACGTCGACTTTGGGAGTGGCATAGCCTGCTTGACCCGCGAAAAGCGCAGCGGCAGGCTGCTCGGAAGGAAGCACGGCGCCAGAAGCCATGATTTCGGCAGCGACGGCGCTGATTTCGTGATAGCGCTGCACGTCGAACTTATCCTGACAATAGGTAAGACCTGACTGCGCGATGGCCTGGAGACGCCGCGCCCAGGCAAGCCATTGGGGATTCTGCATAGAAATATTGTGGCAGCGGAAGATGACGCGGACAAGGATACGCGGACGCTCTCGACTGGAAGTCCAAAAAGACGGAAGGCCGCCGTACAAGTTCTTTGGCGGGAAGAGGCAGCCAATACAGATTACGGGACCTGCGGCTGGAGCGGAGCTCGGTGCTAGTGAGGCCGGAAAGCACCACGGACGCGTACGACGAGCGATTGGTCGCGTAACAATTAAACCTGCGCAGCGAGTACCGCGGCCCAGCGGGCTAAAAGTGCTGCTCGGACCGACTTAAGAGGGGACCGAGGCGCGACCGAGCACAAACTCACATGTGCGCGGTCGTTTGGTTGCCACCACGACCTCTCCAGTGCGAAACGACGCGAGTTACATGGGGATGGGGTCGTTGGCGTGGCGCGTGACGTACCAGCAGGGATGATTGCCGGCGTGCGGAAACAAGGAGTGAGCGCACGGAACATCTTCCTCGGGGCGATTGGAATCGATCTCGTACTCAACCTTGTTGTTTTTTTCGGCGATTGCCAAGACGCGCGTGCGGTGAACCGTGCCGTTCGCCACACCCAGTTGAGGGGAGACAACACGCAGCTGGTACCAAGCAAAATCGATGAGATAAAGAAGCAGGACAAGGCCGAACAGTATCAACGTGACGCGGCGGATGAGAGTTTGAGAAGAGTGCTGAGAGCTAGGTTGAGTATCAGTCATAAAGATTGAAGAACCGAGGAACCAAGTTCATCATAGTTGCAGCGTCTACGCCAGCAAGGGCGCGTGAGGCTTTAGTAACGAAAAGAGAGTAGTGCCAGCGCGACGGGGTGCGTGGAAAGCCGCACAGAAAAAGTAGAATGGCGCAGTGACGTCCGACACACGGGTACGGCGATCCCCTGCGATTCGATGCGTACACAAGAATTAGAAACGGCGTTTTGCATGGGTGTGGTGGCCTGTTTATTGCAGATGAGACTGAGGACCGGTAGCGTGGGGTTTTCCATCACCGAGGTCCTTCTCCCCTTCCCGCGGAACTCCACGCCTACTTTTCCTAGAGAAGCGCCGATCGGATAAACAAGGTCAATTAGAACCGGGTAGCCGACGCGCAATCGGATTGCATAAGATCGCGCTGCAACGAGATTGATGGGGAGGCCGCCATGAAGATCCTGTTGGCTTGGGACGGATCGAGTTCGTCGGACGCGGTGATACGAGAAGCCGCAACACGACCGTGGCCGGAGAGAACGGAATTTCTGGCGGTAACGGGGCTGGATCCGTTCTTCTTCACGCACGCGCCCCTGTTGCTCGAGGAAGCAAAAAAAAGCACCCTCGATGCGCTGGAAGAACAAGCCAAACAACTTGAGAGCGCCGGCTTGAACGTAGGGAGACAAGTGGTGCTGGAGAATCCCCGGCATGGGCTGCCGCGGGTGGCGGCAGAGTGGCGCGCTGATCTGCTATTGGTCGGTTCGCACGGACGAGGCGCAATCGGGAGATTGCTGGTTGGAAGCACAGCGCAAGCGGTTCTGCGCCATGCACAGTGTTCGGTTGAGGTTGTGAGAAATTCTCCCCAAAAAGAACCTGGTGACGACGGAGGAATGCGAGTGCTCATCCCGACGGATGGGTCGGACCTTGCCATGACGGCATTGCGTTCCGTGGCGGAGATGCCTTGGCCAAAAGGAAGCAAATTTAGAGTGTTGTCGAGCCCGGAATTCCCGGTGTTGGCGGGCGAATATCCTTATTACGCTCCGGAGCAAGTGGCGCAGCTGGCTAAGGCGGGGAAGATCCACGCGCAGGAGGCGGTCGCTGAAGGACTGGAGTTGCTGACAAAGGTGGGATTGCAGGCGGGAGTTGAAGTGACCGAACCAAAGGAGACGCCGGCTTACGCAATTCTGTCTTCAGCGGAAGAGTGGAAGGCGGACCTGGTTGTGATGGGGTCGCACGGACGGCGCGGGTTTGACAGGATCGTGCTGGGAAGCGTGTCTGAGACGGTGGCGTTACACGCAAAGTGTTCCGTAGAACTGGTTAGGAAACAGGGGAAATAGAGACGAATGTAACAGCGAGCGAACTCCGAGTCGGCGAGGTGGGCACGCGGATGGTATTCAGTTGTAGTGAAGACGAAGATGTACACACGACGCTTCAGACAATGAAGGGCTCGAGTACTCGAGAACCGATTGAAATAAGCCGGCCGAGAAGGGACCTAAAGAGCCACGGCCTTGGCGTGACCGTGCGAAGAGGTCTGCGCAAGAGTACAATCGACGATCTGATTGATGGCATAAATCGACTCGCGTTCGCACGAGCGGCAGCGAAGAATAAACACCCGCGAGATGAGCTGAAACTGCGACTCGTCAGACTGGGGCCGTCCTTGAGCTTCGTTGTCCTTGCGCAAAACGATGTTGGGAATGCGAACAGGCTTACCGCAATGGCGGCAAAGAACACCACGGAAAGATTGCGTGGGCGAATCAACTGACATGGAAAAGACTCCTTGGACAGGTTCAACGGGCTACGAGGCTCTAGCAGGATACAGAAAAGCCTGTGAAAATGTCCACCCGAAGATAAAGGGACGATTTGTGGAAAAAAGTGATCGGCGTCACCCTGCAAGGTGAGGAGCTAAGTAGTTCTGTTTGTTTGAAGTAGAAGGAGATCCACACAGCGGGCAACTCGAGCAGGCTTATATTCGGGTTTTGTTCGAGTGAGGTGGAGGGCCGATTCCCAGATTGGGAAGGTCAAGGACCCGCAAATCCTGCATTCGAGAATATCGATGTGGCAGAGCTCCCGGATGTTGTGCAAGACGACTGCCGACGAAAATGTCCGAGAGTGTATGGTAGACTAAAAATAGCGATTCGCGGTGGGGCCGTGGCGCAGTTGGGAGCGCGCCTCGATGGCATCGAGGAGGTCGTGGGTTCGAATCCCATCGGCTCCACCAAAAACCTCGATGATTCCGTTGATCTTACCTAGCCGAGGACTCCAAAACAGGCCCCAAACGACGGGATTTTGGTCCAAAGTTGGTCCAAAATTTCTAGCACTTTCTACCACGCCCTGATCATTCGGGAAAAGCTGCCCTTATTTTTCACCGATCCTTAACACGGCTGCGATATCGAAGCGGCTACATTTTTTTCAATCCGGTATTTCCCGGAAGTAATGCGATTCAAGGAGGAATTTCCATGAGTGTATCTTGCTCCCCCATTGGTACTGGTGTGTCGGTTTTACGGTGGACACGAATCGCGCTAGCGACGTTTCTTGTATTTACCAGCAGTCTCCAAACCATCCCTGCCTCGGCCCAAAGTGACGGTGACACAACGACGCCGATCAAACACCTCATTGTAATCATTGGCGAAAACCACAGTTTTGACAATGCCTTCGCCACATTTCAGCCCGTGCATGGGCAAAGGGTCAACAATCTACTCTCCGAGGGGATTGTGACCTGTGACGGTCAATCAGGGCCAAATGTCGGTCTAGCTCAGCAGGAGCAGGCGACCGACACTACCACCTATAGCATCAATCCTACCCAGACGTCCGAAGAATGTGGAGAGCGGCCAAGCGGGATGGTGGAATCAAGACGTCGGGCTCGGCAAGGGTCGCTTGCTCCTTTCGAATA
>Ga0207862_1000277_pt1 | contig 14927 bp, 13 predicted proteins | sample LuqExpMetageno81_FD_187838 | JGI IMG/M metagenome (GOLD analysis project Ga0207862, IMG submission 187838) | Tropical forest soil microbial communities from Luquillo Experimental Forest, Puerto Rico - Sample 81 (SPAdes) | ecosystem: Environmental > Terrestrial > Soil > Tropical forest ... | reverse complement strand
CGCAGCTGGCTTCTGGGCACGGGCTGGCCGGCGGTGTACTGCTGGGCCACGGTGCGGGGCAGCGCCACGCCCACCCGCTGGAAGGCCGCCATCACCAGCCCGGAGCAGTCCACCCCGGCCGGCGAGATGCCGCCGGAACGATAGGGAGCCCGGTAAAATTCGGCCAGGGCCTGCTCCAGGGCCGATGCCTGGGGGACCTCCGGGGCCGCCGGGGGAGGCGGTAAGGGAGCTACTGGCTTCTTGCGACCCTTGGCGCAGCCCCACAGCAGCAGGGTGGCAACCAGAACCACCGTGACCGCAACCTTCCAGGTAGACCCCCCCCTGTCCGCCAAGGCGCCGATCTCCTTTTATTGTTCCCGCAAGAAACCCTCTACAGCCTTTGCCGCCACTGCCTCCCCATAGCTGTTCCAATGACTGTCGTCTTTCCAGAAGGTCAGCTTGCCTTCAGGAAGGAGCCGCCGGGATTCCTCCTGAAGGGGGCTGGTTAAGTTCACACATCTGATTCCCAACCGATCGGCCACGACCTGCAAATACTCCCACTGAGCATTGGGCAGGGGCGGCCGGGGTTCTCCTGCTATAAGATTATAATAAACTCGGAACTTCGTCGGAATAAAGAAAATTCCCCCCAGGTGGTCCTTGATGCGGGACAACATGAGCGGGAACTCCTCCCCGGCGTTATAGGAGGCCCGCTTGGTCACCGCCACATATTCGTTTAAAAAGCCCATATAAGGATTGCCAGGGCCCTCCAGTTTCAACACGGTGACCTTGGGATAGGCGTCCGGCCGCAGCCTTTTATTGAGCAGGTGATAGAAGGAAAAGGCATAGCGATACACCAGGAGTTCCTTGAGAGACTGCTGCGTTTCCTTGCGGGTGATCTCGAAGGCGGATGGTCCCGCGGAGCCTGGTTTGGCTGGCGAGGCCCCCCCCGGTTTGAGCAGGGGGAACTTATTGCCTTCAAAGAAAAACATGAGTACCTTGGGCCCACTCGGGTGGCTCTGAAAAAAAACCTGGACATAGCGGACATAGCTGTGCAGTTTCCCGGGGAAGGCCAGGTTGTAAGCGGGAATGCCGTAATTCTGCTTGAGCTGGTTGCTGAGAATATCATCCTGGGTGGTGCCGCTCCCGGCGATAAATGAATCCCCTACCAGGAGGAGCTTTTCTCCGGAATAGTCCGAGTCATTCCTGAAACCTGTGGAATCTATGTGATAGCGCACCCAGCGGGGTTCAGCGATGGTGGACCTGGTGTTTGGGTCCATGGCCACGAGATCGCCGAAGGGGATGAGCATCTCGCCGTGCCTCTCAGGCTTGTAATGGCCGTGCCCCAGGCGGTAGTCGAAGGTGGCCAGCATGTCATCGGGGGAGCGGTAAAGGTGGCCGGGACCAAGAAACCGCAGCAGGATTTCCAGGAGAAGCACAGCTGCCAGCAGGCCGCCCGCCACCGTCAACAGGGTCAAGCCCAGCTGGCGTAAGCCTTTTGATGGTAAGTCTGTCATGGTGCAGGTTTTGCCAAGAATCTAATGGGGTTATTCTATGGGAGGACCAGGAACCAAATCCCCCCCACCCCCCTTTATAAAAGGGGGGAGTTAGGGTAACTGCCTGGTAAGTCCCCCTTTTCTAAAGGGGGATTTAAGGGGATTTGATGATGAACGAGGTCCCCTCCTGGCTCCCTCCCTCAAGGCTATTCCAGCCTGGGAAACAGGGCCTTGCCCTGGCTGAGGGTGCTCTTTGGGGTTAGTCTTCCCCACTGCAGGGCCTCAGGGAGTGGGCTGTCCCAGCCAGGAATTCCCAGGCCGAGGTGTTCCGCCATTTTCAGGGTGCTCCCGGGTATGACGGGCCGCAAGAGCACCGCCAGCCACCTCAGACCCTCCAGCAAATGATAGAGGACCGTGTCCAGGCGGGTCTGGGCGGCGCCCTCCTTGGCCAGCTTCCAGGGTTCGGTGGCCACGATGTAGCGGTTGAGGTGCCCCACGAACTCCCAGACCTTGGCCAGGGCCTTGGGGAACTCCAACTCCGGGAAAAGCCGGAGGAAATCAGCGGCGGTCTCCTGAGCCAGGGCGGCCACCTCCTTATCGTCGGGTCGGGAGTCTCCCGGGGCCGGCACGATCCCCTGGCGGTACTTGAAGGCCATGCCCAGGCTGCGGGCAAAGAGGTTTCCCAGGTCGTTGGCCAGGTCAGAGTTGATCCGGGTACGCAGGGCCTCCTCGCTGAAGGTGGCATCAAGACCATACACCATTTCCCGGAGGAAAAAATAGCGGACCTGGTCAATGCCGTAGAGTTCGGCCAGGGCCAGGGGCTCCACTACATTCCCCAGACTTTTGGACATCTTGCCTTCGGCGATCTGCCAGTAGCCGTGGACGTTGAGCTGCTGGAAAGGGTCCAGCCCTGCGGCCTTGAGTATGGTGGGCCAATATATGGCGTGGGGTTTCAGGATATCCTTGGCGATGAGGTGATGCACGGACGGCCAGAATTTGGGGTAATCTGCACCATCGGGATAGCCCAGGCCCGTCAGGTAGTTGAGAAGGGCGTCGAACCAGACGTAGGCCACGTAGCGCTCGTCAAAGGGGAGGGTGATGCCCCAGGTGAGGCGCTGTTTGGGCCGGGAAATGCAGAGGTCCTCCAGGGGCTCCCTCAAGAACCCCAGGACCTCATTGCGGTAACGCTCGGGCCGGATCCAGTCCGGGTAGTCCTCGATGTGCCCCAGGAGCCAGTCCTGGTAGCGGCTCATGCGGAAAAAGTAGTTCTCTTCCTTGAGGAAGGCGGGGGCGGTTTGATGGTCGGGGCACTTGCCGTCCTCAAGCTCCCGCTCCAGGTAAAAGCGTTCGCAGCCGTAGCAATAGAGGCCGCCGTACTCGCCGAAGTAGATGTCTCCCTGGTCGTGGAGCTTCTGCAAGATTCCCTGCACCACCACCACGTGGGACGGCTGGGTGGTGCGCACGAAGACGTCATAGCTGATCTCGAACCTGTCCCAGGTGTGGCGGAAGGTGTTGCTGATGCGGTCCACAAAGTCCTTTTCCGGGAGGTCAAGCTTCCGGGCGGACTCCATGACTTTGTCCCCGTGCTCGTCCGTGCCGGTCTGGAAGCGGGTTTCCTCCCCCAGGAGCCGGTGGAAGCGGGCCAATGCGTCCGCAACCACGGTCGTATAGGCGTGCCCCAGGTGAGGCTCGGCATTCACGTAATAGATGGGCGTAGTGATGTAAAAAGTCATGGCGGCGGCGGGAGATGAGGGCGAGGGCAGCCTGGGAATTCAATTTTTCCCTGGCGCCGGCCCTCAACTCCCTTTCTCTTTCAGCTCCTTCAAGTGTTCCAGGGCTTTTTCCAGCAAGGGTTTTTCGGTAGTGGGATTAGCCTCCTGGAGGAAGGTCCGGTAAGCTCCCCGGGCCTCGGAGAGACGCCCCAACTGCTCCAGGGCCCGGCCCCGGTTGTACTGCGCCAGGGAAAATTTGGGGTCAATAGTCAAGGCCTGCCCGAAATCCTCCAGAGCAGGGCCGGCTTGCCCCAAACCCAGGTGAGCCAGCCCCCGGTTGTGAATGACCTCCGGACTTTTCGGGTTCAGTTTCAGGGCCGCACCGTAATCCTGCAGAGCTTCCTTGTACTTTTCCTCGTCCAGATAGGCGTTGCCCCGGTTGTAGTACACCTGCCAGTCGTCCTTTTTGAATTCCAGGGCAATGGTATAGTTAGTCACCGCTTTTGCCGGTTTACCCAGTTTGGTGTAGACCCGGCCCCGGTTGTATAAGGCCTCGAAGGACTCGGGGTCCAACTCCAGGGCCTTGTCAAAATCCTTTAACGCCTTGTCCAACTGCCCCTGGAAGACATAGGCCTGCCCCCGGTTCACATAGGCCTCCACCCAATCCGGCTTAAGCTCCAGGGCCTTGGTGAACTGGGCCGCGGCCTGGGCCCCGTCTCCGGCCTCCAGGGCGGCCAGGCCTTCGGTAAAATACTTCTCCGCAGTCTCCTGCGCCGGAGCTGATTGCGCTTGCGCCACACCGGTAAAAACGAGGGCGAGTAGGAGAACAGCAAAACCCCAAAGGACACGGCATTTGATCATGAGTTTCTCGATTCGGTTAATTTGTTTCTTGTTAGTATCGAATTTTCCTAAAAATGAAAAGAGAAGCAGGCGATCTATGGAAAATTTCCTCAATTGTGCCAACTACCAAATAACCTTTGGCCGGGCCAGAAGGCTCGCCAAAACAAATCCCCTCCACCCCCTTTTATAAAAAAGGGGGGAGTTAGCGACAACTGTTTGACAAGTCCCCCTTTTCTAAAGGGGGATTTAGGGGGATTTGGTAAGGGGTATGTCACATGACTTTTAGAAATCTCAAAGCCTCCCATCATCTCGTTTCCCGTGACGCCTTGATAAATTCCTCGTGCCCGGCATCGGCGGCCAGTCCCGGGCAGGCCCCCTTGGCGGCTTCGAACTCGTCGGCATGGTCGAGAAGGGCCCGGAGGAAGGGCCACTCCCGGCAGATGCGGGGCTTTACCGGGTGCACCCGGCAGAGGCCATCCGCCTGCAGGGCGCAGGAGCCGTTCCGGCTGACGACTTGCGGGCCCAGCGGCGTTCTCACTAGGAACCGGGCGGCGAAGTCCTCCAGGGAGAGGCCCAGATGTGCGGCCATGGCCTGATGCTCGGCAGGGGTAACCAGAATGCCCCTTTCTCCCTGGCAGCACTCACCGCACTGGCGGCATAAAAACACCTGACGCGCCAACATATCCTGCATGAAATTTGTCTCGCTTTTTCAGCCACTGATAACTAACTACTGTCCTGGCAATTCGCAGGCATTCTTCAGCGGCGGTTGGCCGGTGGTCTCGAGGACGCTCCGCCACAGGGGGGAGTCCAGGTCCACCTCTTTGGTCTTGCCCACCGAGGCCTTGATGGGCACGTGCACAAAGTGGCCGTGCCAGCGGGAAACCAGCATGGAGGTCTTCCCGGCCATGCCGGCGTGCACGGCATTCTGCCCCAAAAAACCGCAATAGATGCGATCGTTATAGTTGGCCGGCATGCTCCGGATCATGTAGCTCGGGTCGATGTACTTGAGGTTGACCTCCATGTTCTTTAAGATCAGGTGCTCCTTGATGCGTTCCGAAAGATAGGAGCCGATGTCCCCGGGCTTGATGTTTCCCGAGGCGTCCCGGGGCAGCGTCGTTTCATCGAAAAATTTCTGCCCGGCGCCTTCGGCCACCAGAATGACGGCATGCCCCCGGCATTTCAGACGATTTTCGAGGCAGGCCAGCAGACCCTGGTCCCCTTCCATGTCAAAATCCGACTCGGGGATGAGCACAAAATTAACTTCGCGCAAGGCCAGGGTGGCATTGGCGGCCACGAAGCCGGCATAACGGCCCATGAGCTTCACCAGACCGATGCCGTTGGGGGCCCCCAGGGCCTCGGTGTGGGCCGCCCGGATGGCCTCGGTGGCCATCTCCACCGCGGTGTCAAAGCCGAAAGACCTGGCCACCAGCGGGATATCGTTGTCGATGGTCTTGGGGATGACGATGACGCTTTTCTTCAGTTCCCGTGCTGCAATCTCTTCACTGATGCGGTTGGCCGCCCGCAGTGTGCCATCGCCGCCGATGAGAAAGAGAACGCTGATATTCAGGCGTTCCAGGGCGTCGACGATCTCCTCGATATCCTGGCTGCCCCGGGAGGAAGACAGCACGGTGCCGCCGTAGTTGTGAATGTCCGTCACTTCGTCGGGAGTGAGGCGCATGAGGTCGTGGCCGTGATGGGGAATGAAGCCCTGAAAGCCGTAGCGCACCCCGTAGATGTGACGCACATTGTAGAGATGATGCAGCTCGAGAACGATGGCCCGGATGACGTCGTTGGTGCCGGGGCACAGGCCCCCACAGGTGGCGATGGCGCAGTGCACCTTGGAGGAATCAAAAAAGATTTTGGCCCGGGGCCCTGCCAGCTCGAAGCACAACGGCTCTGCTTCGGCAGGGAGTTGCTCCAGGTATTCCAGGGTGTCATACACCAGGACCTTCTCAGCATCCTGAACGAAACTTTTTTCCACCAGCTCGCCGTTGCGGGTGAACAGGGGGATATTCTTGATGGGGGAGTCGACCTTGGGCTCCCCCAGATTAGGAATGGCGGTGCCGAAGTGTTCAAACAGGTAAGGCCGCTCGTCCTTGACCCCGATTACCTCGCCTCTGCTCATATCCTCCACTCCCTTTGCGTGAGGTTGACATAATATACCCTTTCCCTCCCTCCCCGGCCTCTGTCAAGGCGATCATCCTTGGCAGTCCGGGAACCACTCTTGGAAAAGGTAAAGAAGGCTGGTGCTACCAGGTTTCTTTCATGGCTTCCAGTTCGTCTTTGAGCTCCCGGCTCATGAGTTTCTTGATGGCTTCCTTGGGGGAAAGGTCCTCATGAACGATGCGGTAAACCGCCTCCACCAGGGGCATGTCCACTCCCAGGCGCTGGGCCAGCAGGTGAAAAGCCCGGGAGTTTTTGACGCCCTCGGCCACCATCTGGGTGCTGGCCAGAATTTGGGCCAGGGTCTCTCCCTGTCCCAATCTCAGTCCCACCTGAAAGTTGCGGCTCTGGCGGGAGGTGCAGGTAAGCACCAGGTCTCCCAAGCCACCCAGGCCCGCCAGGGTCATGGGATTGGCCCCCAGGCGCAGTCCGAGGCGGGTCATCTCCGCCAGGCCCCGGGTGATGAGGGCCGCCCGGGAGTTTTCCCTGAGTCCCATGCCCTCCAGAATGCCGGTGCCGATGGCGAAAATATTTTTAAGAGCGCTCCCCAATTCCACCCCGGTAACGTCATAACCTGTATAGACCCGGAAATAAGGGGTGGAAAAGAGGCGCTGGAGGCGGTGGGCCACCTTGCCATCCCGGCAGGCGATGGTCACCGCGGTGGGTAATTTCTGCGCCACCTCCCGGGCAAAGCTCGGGCCACCCAGGACAGCGTAAGGGACTTCAGCCCCCAACACTTCCCTGGTCACTCCGTTCATGGTCAGGAGGGTCTCCGTTTCGATGCCCTTGGTGGCGGAGAGGAGAATGGTGCCGGGCGGCAGGTGAGGGGCCAGATCTCCCAGCACACCCCTAAAGACATGGGAGGGCACGGCCATCACCATCACCTCGGCCCCGGTCAAAGCCTCGCCGAAGTCCCGGGTGAAGCTGACGCGGGCTGACAGGCGCACATCCGGAAGAAAGGTGGAGTTGACCCGATTCCGGGAAAGCCTCTCGTAGACCTCGGGTTCGAACACCCACAGGCGCACGGTGTGGCCCTTCTCACCCAGGAGTTGGGCCAGGGCGGTGCCCCAGCTGCCGGCGCCGATAACGGCCAGGGGTGGTGACTGTTGGGTCTCAGGAGTCGGCTTCGCCGTCATCGCCCTTTTCCACCACCTTGGCCACGCTCACTACCTTTTCCTCCGAGTCGGCGTCCATGAGTTTCACCCCCTGGGTGACCCGGCCGACGATGGGGATGGATTGGGCCGCGATGCGGATGATCTTCCCCCGGTCGGTGACCAGCATGATTTCATCGTCGGGCCCCAACTGCAGGAGGTCAAGTACGGGGCCGTTTTTCGAGGTGATGTGGAGCCCTTTCACCCCCTGGCCGCCCCGGTGGTGCCGAGGATAAGCGTCGGCCCGGGTGCGCTTGCCAAAACCCCGTTCCGTCACGGTCAGGATAATATCCTCGGGCTGAACCACCTCCATGTTCACCACCGTGTCTTTGCCGGAGACGTCGATGCCCTTGACCCCCCGGGCGGCCCGGCCCATGTCCCGGACCTCCGAGGACAGGAAGCGGATGACCTTGCCTTGGCGGGTCCCCAGGAAAATATCCTGCTCCGGCTCGGCCAGGCCCACGCCCACCAGTTCGTCGCCCTCGTCCAGGTTGATGGCGATGATGCCGCCCTTCCTTGGCCGGGAAAAATTCATGAGCTCCGTTTTTTTGATGATGCCCTGCTTGGTGGCCATCACCAGGGAGGCCCCCTCCACGAATTCCTTGATGGGCAGGATGGTGGCCAGCTTGTCTTCGAGGGCCAGCTTCAGGAGGTTGACGATGGCCTTGCCCTGGGCCGTGGGAGAGCCGGCGGGAATCTCGTGGACCTTGATCCAGAACACCCGGCCGGTGTTGGTAAAGACCAGGAAATAACTGTGCATGGTGGCCACGTAGAGCTGGGAGACAAAGTCGTTTTCCCGGGTGAGCATCCCCGTGCGCCCCTTGCCGCCCCGGCGCTGGCTGCGGTAAATGTTTAAGGGGGTGCGCTTGATGTAGCTCCGGTGGCTGATGGTCACCACCATCTCTTCGTCGGCGATCAGGTCCTCGTCGGTGAAATCCTGGGCTTCGCGGATGATCTCGGTCCGGCGGCCGTCCCCGAACTTTTCCTTGAGTTCCCGAAGTTCCTCGGCGATGAGCGCCCTGACCTGGGCCTCCTCGGCCAGGATGAGGCGATAGCGGGCAATGGCCGCCTCCAACTCCTTGGCTTCATCGACAATTTTCTGCCGCTCAAGACCGGTGAGGCGCGCCAGGCGCATGTCCAGTATGGCCTGGGCCTGGAGGTCGTCTAAAGCAAAGCGGCTAATGAGCTGTTCCTTGGCCGCGGCTGCATCGGGGGCCGCCCGGATAAGGTCGATGACTTCGTCCAGGTGGTCAAGGGCGATGAGCAGGCCCGCCAGGATGTGGGCCCGGGCCTCGGCCTGCTTGAGTTCGTAACGGGTGCGCCTTAAGATCACTTCCCGGCGATGGGCCAGGAAGTGGCGCAACAGATCGCTGAGGCTCAGGAGCTCCGGCCGGTTCTCGACGATGGCCACGAGGTTGATGCCGAAGGTGACCTGCATCTGGGTGTGGAGGAAGAGCTGGTTCAGGATGGTCTGATGGGGCTCGTCCTTCTTGAGTTGGATCACCACCCGCAGGCCTTCCCGGTCGGATTCGTCCCTGATCTCCGAGATGCCCTCGAGTTTTTTATCTTTCACCAGTTCGGCGATGCGCTCGATCAAACGGGCCTTATTCACCTGGTAGGGAAGCTCCCGCACCACCAGGGTCTCCCGGCCGCCCTTGTGCTCCACCGTCACCTTGGCCCGGATGCGGATGAGCCCCTTGCCGGTGCCGTAAGCCTCGGCGATACCCTCGGCGCCGTAAATATAGCCCCCCGTGGGAAAGTCCGGGCCGGGGAGCAGGGCCATGAGTTCCGGCAGAGGGATGTCCGGGTTTTCGAGATAGGCCAGCAGGGCCTCGCAGACCTCCTCCAGGTTGTGGGGGGGGATGTTGGTGGCCATGCCCACGGCGATACCGGAGCCGCCGTTCACCAGGAGGTTGGGGAGGCGCGTGGGCAGCACCAGGGGCTCCTGCATGGAGCCGTCATAGTTGGGGACGAAGTCCACCGTGTCCTTGTCCAGGTCCTGGAGGAGTTCGTGGGCCAGGCGGGAGAGGCGCACCTCGGTGTACCGCATGGCCGCGGGGGCGTCGCCGTCGATGCTCCCGAAGTTCCCCTGGCCGTCCACCAGGGGGTAGCGCAGGGAGAAGTCCTGGGCCATGCGCACCACGGCATCGTATACCGCGACGTCGCCGTGGGGATGGTATTTACCGATGACGTCACCCACGATCCTGGCGCTTTTCCGGTAGGGGCGGTTGTAGTCGTTCCCCGCCTCCCCCATGGCGTAAAGAATGCGCCGGTGGACCGGCTTCAAGCCATCCCGCACGTCCGGCAGGGCCCGGCCGATAATGACGGACAGGGCATATTCCAGATAGGACTTGCGGATTTCATCCTCGATATTGATGGGTACGTGTCGTGCTTCCATGTTGAATAACTTTAGTTGGTCCAGAGTTAAGGATCCTTAAAGATTAAATAATTTCGGAAATGTAACAGGTTTCTGGTCCAGGTTAAAACCCCGTTCACTAAGAGTGTGCACTATTCACACGAATCCGAGGCTGTCAATAAGAGGTTCTAACCTGGCGATCAATTCATGAACATGCACTGTTGCCACCTTCCAAATCAACTCATGTTTGATTTCACCATACTCATGGGCAATCACATGGCGTTGGGCGATAATGCGGCGCCAAAGGATTTCCGGATGCTTTGGCTGAAATTCAATTGAAATCCGGTTGGCTGCTTCCCCAATGATCTCCAGATGGCGTTCCACTGCGCCCCTCAACATCCGATCATGCTGGTAATGATGAAAAGTCTTCCCGCAGACAAACTCTTGTATAGCTTTTGCTGCATCCCACATATCCCACAGGGATGCCTGATCCGTTGGTTCAGGCGGCATAAATAACCTGCCGGGTCGAAAGGATGGCTTGGCGTCGGAATGGGTTTCGCAAACCGGATTTTTCCACCAGATCAACCTCACGCCCAAGGATCTCCTGCAATTCCTCGATCATATCCATCCAGTCAAACAAGCTCCAGGGAATTTCAGGTTCAAAGCTGATGAGAACATCGACATCACTGTCCGGACGAAAATCCTCTCGCAGCACCGAACCGAAGAGGGCAAGCTCCTCGATCTGCCAGCGCCGACAAAAATCTTCAATCTGCTTTGTATCGAGAGGAATGGGAAACGTCATGGATTTATCGTCGTCTGATACACAAACTTGCCATTTTCAACTTTTATAATCACCACGCCCTTGATGGGATTGTGGTCCGGGCCCAGGGTGATGGTGCCGGAAACCCCCGGGAAATCTTTGGTCGCGGCCAGGGCCTCGGCGATTTTGGTCCCGTCCAGCGAGTTGGCCTGGGTCATGGCGTTCAGCAAGAGGAAGTAGGAATCCGCGCCCAGGGCGGTGAAGGCCCCCAATTCCTTCTTGTGGGCCTCTTCGTAAGCCTTGCGGAAGTCCTGGGCCAGGGGGGTAGCCGCCTGGTCCCGGTGAAAGTGGGCGGTAAAATACATGCCGTCCACCGCGGGCCCCCCCAGGGTGATGAGCTCCGCCACCTGGGCCCCGTCGCCGGTTAAGATGGGGACCTCGACTCCCAGGTTTTTCAGCTGCCGGGCCAGAAGCGCATCTTCGGCGTAGTAGTTGGGGGCGTAGATCAGGTCAGGCTGTTGGGCCTTGATGGCGGCGATCTGGGCGCTGAAGTCCTGGTCCCCCGTCTGGATGTGGGTCATGGAGACGATGTCCCCGCCCAGGCGTTTGAATTCCCGCATGAAATAGAGGGACAGACCCACGCAATAGTCCTGGGCCTGGTCGATAATCACGGCCACCCGCTTGGCCTTGAGGTTCTCCCGGGCAAAGCGGGCCGCCACCTTGCCTTGCAGGTCGTCGGCGAAACAGGCGCGAAACGCGAATTGTTTGTTCTGGGTTACCAGGGGGTTGGTGGCGGTGGGGGAGATGTTGGGGATGTGGTCCCGCTCGGCGATGGGCCCCCCGGCCAGGGAGTCGCTGCTGATGACCTCTCCGATGATGGCCGCCACCCGGTCCTTTTCGATGAGCCGGCTCACCGCGTTGGCCGCCTCCATCTTGTCGCTCCTGGTGTCCACCAGGGCCAGCTTGACCTCTTGATCCAACACCTTGGGCTTGAGCCGGTGGGCGATCTGCACCCCTTCCCAGACCATCTCCCCCATGGCGGCGGCGGGGCCGGTCATAGGGAGATAACACCCGATGGTGACCTGGGCGGCGGCAGCGGAGGCCAGGCATCCTGATACCAGGAATGCTGCCAGTAACTGCCGGCTAAGCCTGAAAAATTTCACGTTATGCTCCTGAAGCATGAAAAATGCTGGCCCGGGCCAAGAGCCTGCGTTAACGTTTAATTATAACACAAAACTATCTAGCCTTAAAGAGTTCCGGTAACCTTACCGTTTTCGAATATTCCCTGGTCTGCCAAGAAAGGCTGCTGCTCCCCGGAGTTTTGCGATACAATGGGCAGGACCTGTCCGGGGAGAGATAGAAGCGCCACAAGAGAACAAAGTTCCCGGGCCTGAAAGGAGGAGGAGACCATGGAATTGCTCGCGGTAAAAATGGATATTCCCGAGGGGGCAAACCTTATTTTGGGGCATAGTCACTTCATCAAAACGGTGGAGGATCTTTACGAAATCCTGGTGGGGGCGGTGCCGGGCATCAAGTTTGGCCTCGCCTTCTCAGAAGCCTCGGGGGAATGTTTCATCCGGGTGGAAGGCAACGACCCGGAGCTGGTGGCGGCAGTGACGAGAAACGCCCAGAGCCTGGCCGCCGGCCACAGTTTCAACATCCTGATGAAAAACGCCTTTCCCATTAATATGCTGAACGCCATCAAACTGTGCCCCGAGGTTTGCCGCATCATCTGCGCCACGGCCAACCCGGTGGAGGTGATCCTGGCCGAAACCGAACAGGGCCGGGGCATTCTGGGAGTGGTGGACGGTTTTGCCCCCAAGGGCGTGGAGGCCGAGCACGGCCAGGCCTGGCGCTATGACTTCTTGAGGACTATCGGGTATAAGAAGTGAAGGCAGGGAGCGGGCCGGAGGAGCACGGTGGCGTAATTGAAGCAATCCGGGCTCTGCTCCGAAAATACCGCTCATGAAAATACTGCTCATAATGTGTCGTCCCGTCATTTTTTAAGAGTTTGAACCCTTATGCTCCCTCCCCCTTGATGGGGGAGGGCCGGGGTGGGGGTGAAATAACTACCGGATTATCTTGATTTCTTACCCCTCCCCCAGCCCCCTCCAACATGGGGAGGGGAAGTTTAGAGACCCTAAAATATGAAAGGTACTTTAGGGACACCACACTAAAGGACCCTGAGAAAGCCATGCAGGCAGCGATCTTAGCGGCAGGCCTGGGGGCGCGGCTTAGGCCGCTCACCTACACGACCCCCAAGGCCTTGGTGCCGGTACTCAACCGGCCCCTGTTGGGGGTGATCCTGGCCCAACTCCGGGAGGCCGGGGCGCTTAGAGTGGCGGTGAACACCCATCACCTGGCGAGCCAGGTGCAGGACTTTCTGGAGGCCAACCGGCCTCCGGATATGGAAGTAGCGGCGCGGCCTGAACCAGAAATTCTCGGCACCGGCGGCGGCTTACGCTCTCTGGCCGGGGCCCTGGAGGATGCGCCCTTTTTGGCGATAAATGCCGATATCCTGACCGACCTCGACCTGGCCAAAATATTTCAGGGACACCGGGAAGAGGCTCTGGCCACCCTGGTGCTCCATGACTGCCCGCGCTTTAATAATGTCTGGCTCAACCAGGAGGGCAGGGTGGCAGGGGTGGGGACGCCGCCCCCGAACCATGCCGGTCCTGCCCTGGCGTACACCGGCGTCCAGGTGGTGAGTCCCCGGATGCTTGAGTGGCTGCCCAAACAAGGCCCCGCCGACCTGGTGGCCGCCTGGCGGGAAGCCATGGCGAGAGGGGAGCATCTGGCGGCCATGGTGGTCACCGGACACTTCTGGCAGGACCTGGGCACCCCCGAGGCCTATCTCGCGGCTCACCAACGCTTGCTCTCGGGGGCGGGCCCGGGGCTGCAGAAATATTTTCCGGCCCTGGCGGACCCTTTGATCGGCGAGGGGACGGTTCTGGAAGAAGGGGTTACCTGCGCCGGCGGCGTCTGCCTGGGGCGGGAAGTCCGGGTGGGGCAGGGGGCCTGGCTGAAAAATACCGTAGCCTGGGATAAGGCTCAGATAGCCCCCGGGATTACTCTGGAAGACTGCGTGGTGGGTCGGGGTGCCCGGGTCACGGCTTCGGCCTGGCAGGCCATAGTGATTTAAAGTCCAGCGAGGGGAGGGTTGGGGGACCAGATGCCTTCTCTCCCAAGGCCTTCAGGCGGCAATCTTAACTTCAATGCCTTAACTATCAGAAATAAGTGAGGGCTAATCGGCCCCCGCCGGTCTGGCCACCAGCACTTGCCTGCCGCTGGGATAGAGAACTTCGATGATCTTGGGCCGGGGCCGGGGGGCCGCCCTTTCCGCATCGGCTTCAGAGGCCGCGGCTCGGGAGGGGGTGGGAAGGATCTTGTCGTTGAGAGATGGGCGGGCAGTCACGGTATTCTTGGGCTTAGCCGGGGCCTTGGCCTCCGGCACGGGCGCCGGTGAGCGCCCGGTATAAGACCCCATGACATTTTTCACGAAGGCCTGGGTTTCCGGGATGGCGGGCACGCCCTGGGACCTGGCCACCCGACCCGGCCCGGCGTTATAGGCCGCCACCGCCAGGGGCACGTTGTCCCCGAAACAATCCAGGCAGTGGCGGAGAAAGCCCACGCCCCCGGCGATATTTTGCTCGGGGTCGAAGGGGTTGCTCACCCCCATGGAAGAGGCGGTGCCGGGCATGAGCTGCATGAGCCCCTGGGCCCCCTTAGGGGAGACGGCGTTGGGGTTGAACCCCGATTCATTGCGCATGACCGCCCGCACCAGGGAGGGGTCCACGCCGTAGCGGTTGGCATATTTTTGAATGAGAGCTTCTAAATAAGGCCCGGCGGGCCGCTGCCAGCGATCCACCGAGGGGTACAAGCGGGTCTGGGCCAGGGGATAGGGCTGCGGGAAGACCCGGGGTGAGCCGCGGAAGATATAGACCTCTACTTCCCGGCTGAGCATGGTGTTCAGGGAATCTTTCCTGGCGGAATTCGAAGCGTCTTTTTCTCCTCCGCCGAGCACCAGGGAGCCCTCCCCGGTCTTCATGAGGGCAATGGGAGTTTCGGCCATCGCCGGGGTGACGGCAGCCATCCACACCATGGTGACAGACAGGAGAATGATCGAGAGCCGCATAAGCTTTTGTGCAACTTTGAAGAGCACTATTCAATAACCACAGAGTGTTTGTCAAGCACGTTTTTGACCCGGCAGAGTCTCCAGAGGTATTTTTTGTCTATGGCCTTATAATATTGAGGAAAAATAAGCACCCGTATCAATATCGAACTGGAACCCCGAGGCTTATGACATTAAGGATTATTGGCGTTCAGCCTGCTCCTGTGATAATGATGGAGTAGATGCTCCTTACATATAATTATAGTTCTGTCCGGTTAACTGATTAAAAAAGGCCCGAAAACTCCTGGGAATCTGTTAGAATGGGTTTAGCGTAACCTATCAAACAGACAGGAGATTCCGGA
>Ga0207862_1000276_pt1 | contig 14930 bp, 12 predicted proteins | sample LuqExpMetageno81_FD_187838 | JGI IMG/M metagenome (GOLD analysis project Ga0207862, IMG submission 187838) | Tropical forest soil microbial communities from Luquillo Experimental Forest, Puerto Rico - Sample 81 (SPAdes) | ecosystem: Environmental > Terrestrial > Soil > Tropical forest ... | reverse complement strand
AACACCTCTTCCCCCGCCAGCCACCGTTCCGCCAACCGAGGTTCCAGGAGAACCTGCCCCAGAGCGAAGGACAGCTCCAGGACCAGGGTCTGGCAACCCGCAGCCTGAAAACCCTCCGTAAGTCCGGCGCTCACCGACATGGGGAAAACATAACGGTGCAGGTAATATTCGTCACTGGACAGGTCTCCGGCGGTGAAGGAGGCCCGGCAGTGTTCCCGGCTAAGCGAGTGCATGGCCCGGCACATCAAGGGGCGCCAGGGGTAGGCCACACATTTCTCCTCTTCGAGGAGGGGGCACGGCTGGCTTTGTCGGCTGGCCGCAAGTTCTGCCTTGCTTTTGCCGACCTTGAGGGCCGCCATCCTCAGGGTCTTTTCCTTAAGGCCCTCTTGCCTGGGGGGAGGAAAATACAGGCTGATCACCTGGGCGATGCCGAACACTTCGGCAGGCGTCACCTCCACCTGGTTGTGGCAGCAGTAAGTGCATCCGGGCTGGCAGGGAACGGCTTTGGGGAGAGGGTTGGCCGACTCAAAGCCCTCAATGAGCCGGTCGGCCCAGTGCATGGCCTGGCGGGTGACCTCCAGGGCCATCTCTATTGATTTGGCCGCGGCCAGGGCCTGCACCACCATGTGCTTCACCCTGGCAACCAGGTCCTCGTCAACCTGAGCCCATGGCCTCATGTCAAATCAGGCCTCATTACCGGTGCTTCTGGTGGCAATACCGGAGGATATGCAAGTCCAGCACTACGGGGAAGAAAGGCAAGGCTGGTCCGGAAGAGAAACGAGATTCAGGCTGAGACATCTTGATCGAAACCGTGTGAGAAACGGGGAAGCTGGCAGGGGGCCTAGACCCACATTCAAGCCCCCTGCCGCTTCTGCTAAGGTTCATCTATACTTTCTGGTCCCTCAGGGCGCGGTGGCCCGCCAAGGCTATTGCTTCGGCGCCGGTTGGATGGTCAGGCCTTCCTGGACCAGGTCCAGATTCAGCCCCGTTTGTTGTCCCTTGATATTGATGGTGACGCCTCTGTCGTTCCGGATCACCAGTCCTTTTTCGCCCACGATGAAGGTGAGGCCGGCCGGGTCGGCTTTCTGGAACGTGCCGGCCAGGTCATTAACATTTTTAAGATTGTACACGTCACCGTTCAAGGACAGCTCGCGATAACCCACCGACAGCACTTTCAGGCCCCTTACCTGGTAAAGGTAGGTCTTACCCTGAAAGGTCAGGACCGATTGCCCCCAACTGGCGCCCATCAGGGCGCTGGCGGACCTCAGTTCGATGCTGATGGTGCCGCTGGGCTGATCGGCCAGCGCCACACCCGCGGTTAATAAAACTGCCAGGACCAGAGCCACAACCAAAAGTTTCTTGTGCATGTAGTTACGTTTACCTCCTTTATTCATGGGATTTGCACCAGCCGCAACCGGCCGTGCAGATTAGCTAGGTTGGTTGGACGCCCACACTAGAACAAGAATTGACCAGGAATGCTTGCTTTTTCTTCTTAAAATGGGGGGTGGCTAAGGGCAAAGCACGATAGGGAAGCGCCTGACCATAAGCTCTTGCCGGGCGTGGCTGGTTGGACCGGTTCTGTTTCACTGGAATGACTGGTGGCGGGGGACAGAATCGAACTGCCGACACGGGGATTTTCAGTCCCCTGCTCTACCGACTGAGCTACCCCGCCACAAGCTTTTTCTTTATCCATTCAACGCCCACTTGTCAACAGGAAATCACCTTGCCAAACCTTCCCATTCCGGGGAAAATATCGGGAGGAACACAGGAGAACAGATGAAGGCCTCGCAGTGCGTCTGGCTTACAGGTCCGGCGGCCGCCACTTCGGTCCTGCAGAAGATCCTCACCGGAGGCGGCTACGAGGTGAAAGTAAAGGAAGCGGATGAACTCGCCTCGCCCTCCCCGGGAGAACTGCCGGACCTCCTTATCCTGGCCGAGGAACCGCCCCGCCTGACCAGGCTTATGCCCCTCCTCAGGGCCAAGCCTCCCTGGCGGGACCTGCCCATCATTGCGGCCCTGACCCGGTTCAGCGACGCGTTGGCGGCCCAAACCCTGGGACTGGGAGCCGACGAATTCCTCACCGGCCCCTTCCAGCCCCAGGAAGTCCTGGCCCGGGTCATGGTGGTCCTCCGGCTGCACCTGCAGCGCCGCCTGCTTCTGTCCTCCCAGACCGAGTTTGCCCGGGTCTTCGCCGAGAACCCCCATCCCCTTTTCTACTGCGACCGCCAGGGACGCCACTGCCGCCTCAACCCCACCCTGGAGCGGCTCCTGGATTATTCCTCCAGAAAGGGGGAAGAGCCCCCGGAGGACATGAATGCCTTGCTTTACGAGGACGAGGACCGGGAACGCTTCCGCCAGGTGGTCCAACGTTCCTCCGTCCCCGGCCGCGTCAAGGTGCGCCTGAAAAGCCGCAAAGGCCAGCCCGTGGCGGTGCTTCTGGCCGACCTGGCTAATCAGGCGCCATCGCCCGATCGCCTGAGTTTTGAAATCCAGCCGGTGGGCTCGCCTTCCCCCTTGAAACGAGCCTTCCATAGCCTGGTGGAGAACTTTCTCCCCACCGCCCGGGATTACCTGAGCCTCCTGGAAATGACCCCTCTTCTGGGGGGCCGCTACGAAAAGCTCAAGAAGCTGGGCCAGGGCTCCTTCGGCGAGGTCTGGCTGGTCAGGGATACCGAGGAGCTTGACGGCCCCCGGGAATATGTCTGTAAAATCCCCTTCCTGCGCGCCGCCAATGCCAAGTTCCGCCTGGAGGCCGACATCTGCCGCCGCCTCTCCCCTCACCCCGGGGTGGTAAAGCAGGTAGCCACCCTGGAGGAGGAGGACAAAGTAATTCTTATCCAGGAATACCTGGCCGGGCAGACGCTCGAGGACATGCTCAGCGGAGAATTGCCCCGGCCTCTGGTGGAGCGCCTGATCCTGCAGCTCATCGAAGTGGTGGCCCACGCCCACCAACACCGGATCATGCACCGGGACATCAAGCCCGGTAACATCATGGTGCTGCCGGATGGCGCCTTGAAGCTAATGGATTTCGGCGCCGCCAAGGTCCTCAAGGAAAAAGACATCAGCTCAACCATGGTGGGCTCCCGCCCCTTCATGGCCCCCGAGCAGATTATGGGAAAAAGCGAAATTCGCAGTGACATCTGGGCCATCGGGGTCATTATGTACATGCTTTATGCCGAGGAGTTGCCCTTTTACAGCGAGGTGGAAAAACTGTTGATCGACCAGATCCTGGAAAAAGAACCGACGCCGCCCCGGGAGTTGCATCCCGAAATCCCCGAAGCCCTGGAAGCCATTATCCTTAAGTGCCTCGAAAAAGATGTGGAAAAGCGCTACGCCAGCGCCGCGGCGCTCAAGACTGATCTTTTGCAACACTTTCCGCACTACGGCGAACCAACCGCGGCCTGACCTATGGACCCTCTCACTCACATTGTCACCGGCGTCACCCTCTCCCAGTTTGTGCCCTCGCCCTCACGGGCCGGGGCGACCCTGGCGGGGCTCTTTTTTGCCGTGCTTCCTGATTTGGATTATGTCTTCATATTCCACGACCGGTTGTCCTACCTCAAGCACCACCGGGGCTTCTCCCATTCTCTGGCCGCGCTCTTCCTGTTTGCCTTGGTCGTTGCCGGCCTGGGCCGGCTGCTGGGAGGTCCCCGCTGGTTCCGGCCCCTGCTCATCATCGGCCTCCTGGTCCTGGCGAGCCACCTTTTCCTGGACTGGATAACCTCTTACGGCACCCAGCTCTTAAACCCCTTCACCCGGGCCAAGTTCAGCCTGGACTGGCTGTTTATCATCGATCCCTACTTTACGGCCCTCCTGGCAGTGGGGGCTCTGGCCACCCTCCTATCCACCGGCTGGGGCCGGACCGTGGGTGCCGCCTGCCTGGGGCTGGCCGGGGTTTACATCCTCTTGTGCGCCTTTTACCACCACCAGGCCCTGAACCTGGCGCGACAGGTTTTTCGGGGGACCGGCGGGGATACCACCACCCTCGCGGCCCTGCCCCAGCCCCTCTCACCCCGGCGCTGGCTCCTGGTGGCGAAATCTCCCGGCGAACTCCGCCAGGCCTTTGTCGAGCTGCCCTATTGGCCGGTGGGGGCAGAAGTCCCGGCGCCCACCGAGGTCCTTGTCCATTATGATCCCCGGACGCCACCCCAAGCGCCGCCGGCCTCATACCGCCAACCCTCCGCCCTGAAGGTCTACCTCTGGCAGGCCGTGCCTGCTCCCACCGCCGCCCTGGGCCCGAAAACCAGCCGCATCCTGGACACCTATCTGGAGTTCACCCGCTTCCCCATCCTGGTTTCCAATGACCATGCCCCCGACGGCACCACCCTGACCTGGGTGGATTTGCGCTTCAGCGTGCCAGGCCGGACAATTCCCTTTGTCTTGCAGGTGCATCTGGACCAGAATGGCCACCTGGCTGCCTGGCATGTGGGTGGCGCCCGGGTCCCCGCCAACAAATTATCGACACCATCCCCTCGCTCTGGCTAGGAGGCTTTTCCGGGGGCGAAACTCTTGCCAAATTAATAATCAGGAACTATTATTATCCGACAATTACTTCATAAGTTTGGAGGATCTACATGGCTGGTGATGTGCCCGAAAAAGGAGCGATCCTGCAGCGTGACAAACAAAACTTCGCCATTGCCCCCCACATCCCCGGGGGCCTCATCACTGATTTCAACCTCCTGCGCAAACTGGCCGACGTGGCTGAAAAATATCACGTCCAGGCCGTCAAGATTACCTCTGCTCAACGAGTCGCCCTGGTGGGGCTCAGGGAGGAGGATCTCGATCAGGTGTGGGCCGACCTGGGCATGGTGCCGGGTGCGGCTATTGGCCTGTGCGTGCGTTCCATCAAGATCTGCCCCGGCACCGACTATTGCCGCATCGGCATGCAGGATGCGGTGGGCGTGGGCCTGAAGTTGGACGAGAAATACCACGGCATGGAATTGCCTTACAAATTTAAGATGGGCGTATCCGGCTGCCCGAATAATTGCTCTGAATCCTCCATTAAGGATGTTGGCCTGGTGGGTATGCAGAAGGGCTGGCGGGTGCTGGCTGGCGGCTTTGTCTCCGGGCTGAAACCCCGCCTGGCCGACATCATCGCCACCGGTCTCGATGACGGGGAAGCCCTGTCTCTGGTAGACAAAATCGTCGACTGGTTCCGGGACCAGGGTAAGCCCAAACGCCTGGGCCGGGTCATCGACGACGTCGGCCTGGCCCGCTTTATGGAAGAATTGGGCCTGCCGGTGCAGGAATAGGGTAATAAAGTCATTTTGATGGGGGGCAGAAACCAGAATTCCCTGGCCCTCTCCCGAAAGCCATCTCCCAGAGCCTTCATGGCTTCACTTCGGCTCAGATTTACCTGGATGGCCCTTGCCATATCCTTAAGCGCCCTGCTGCTGACCTTACCGCGGCCGCTTGTCGGGAAAGACATGGAAAAAGAAGAGATTCGCCGGCGATTGCAGCACCACCTGCAGTATCTCAGCGTGGATCTGGGAGAACGCTGCATCTTCCGCCCCCAGAATCTCAAGGCCGCAGAAGACTACGTGACCCGGGAGTTTGAGGCCCTGGGTTATCCCGTCCAGCGCCAGACCTTCATCTGCCAACGGGTAGAAGTGGCCAACGTCATCGCCGGCCACCCAGACCCCCAGGGTTATTACCTGCTGGGGGCCCATTTCGATACGGTAGCCGGCACCCCCGGCGCCGATGACAACGCCAGCGGCGTGGCCGTACTCCTGGAGGTAGCCCGCCTGGCCCGGGAGACCCCCACCTTCAAACCTTGGGCCTTCGTGGGCTTTACCACCGAGGAACCTCCGGCATATTTTACCCCGTACATGGGTAGTCGGGTGTATGCCAAACAGGCCCGGAAAAACCGGGAAAACCTCCTGGGTATGCTCTGCCTGGAAAGTGTGGGGTATTTCGTGCAGGAGCCCAATTCCCAGCAAATACCCCTGGCTTTGAAATTCCTGGGATATTCCACCACCGGCAACTACCTGGGCCTGGTGGCCAACTGGCATTCCCGGCCGCTCCTGCAGAAACTGGAAAGGGCTTTTCAGGCGGGAAGTTCCTTGCCTGTGTCCAGCCTGGCGGTGCCCCTGGGAGGTGTCTTTATCCCCGAGACCCGCCTGAGCGACCACGCCAACTTCTGGGACGAGGGTTACCAGGCCGTCATGCTCACCGACACAGCATTCCTTCGCAACCCCAACTACCATGGCCCCGAGGACACCCTCGACACCCTGAACCTGGATGCCATGGTGGACCTTACCCTGGGCCTGGCCCATTTTGTCAAAGAAGCGGGAAAGTAGTAATATTAAGGGGTAGGTCGGAGGAGGCCGGCTCCCCACCTCCCTCAAACTCCCCTCCCAACCCTTTTGACGGACGGTAGCACGGGCATCTTGTCCGTGCCTGGACGGGCCCCGTCCTACCGTGCTTGGAAAAAGGACAGGAGAGTGGGGGCGCGGGGGTAAGGGCCTATGGTCCCGGTAGCACGGGCATCCAGCCCATGGGAACCCCTCCCCAGCCATCATTTACCAAGGACTTGTTATGGCCAAGAAGCGGTTTACGGGCAAGATACGCACGGACCCCTGGGAGTCTCTGGCCCGGGGGGCCAGGGAGGTGATGACCTCCATCTGGCAGGAATATCTTGAGGACCTTCTGGGAGGCGGGCTAAAAAGTCCCCGGAATCGCCTCCTGCAGCAGGCAATTGAGAAGGCCGCAGGATTCTCCGAAATTTACCGGGGTTGGAATGAGATGCCCGTGGAGGAGCGGGCCGACGCCTGGCGCCGGCTCATCACTACGGCCCGGGCCGAGATCGAGGCCACCCGGGAAGCCTGTGTCAGGTGCGGCGAATGTTGTTTGCGCTCCGGCCCCACCCTGCTGCTCTCTGACCTCGAGCTTTTGCAGAAAGAGATTATTACCTGGAACGACCTTTACACCTTGCGGCCTGGTGATCTGGAAACTTCCCGGGAGGGGACTGCCGTATGCCTTGAGGAGGAGCGCCTGAAAATCCGGGAAGTCCCGGGCAGCCAGCAATGCACCTTTTACCAGGCGGCTACCCAGGCGTGCCGCATCTATGACAACCGGCCGGAGCAGTGCCAAAGACTGCACTGCTGGGGAGAGCCGCCGTCTCCGCCGGCTCCGGAGGACTTCCTCACCAGGGAGCATCTGTTTCCCCAGGTGCCGGAACTCTGGGACCTCATTCTGGCCCACCGGGAACGCTGCAACCTTCAGCGTCTCAAGGAGAGTCTGGAGGAAGTGGTCGCCGGGAGTGAAGAAGCCTCTGAGACTCTGTTCGAGGCCCTCCATTTTGACCACTACCTGAGAAAGATGCTGCAAGAAGAGTGGGGCCTGGCGCCGGCGGTGACTGAGCTTGTCCTGGGCCGGCCCGTCACCCGCTTCCTCAAGGATATGGGTTTTCATGCCACCCTGACCCCTGAGGGCGTCTTTCACCTAACCTCGAGGTGCTCCTCATGATCGAAGATCTTATTCGGCAAAGCCGCAGTTGCCGCCGCTTCTACCAGGATCAGACCGTTTCCCGGGAAACCCTCCTGGGGCTCGTGGATCTGGCCCGAGTCTCCGCTTCCGCGGCCAACCTGCAGCCCCTGAAATACACGCTCTCCTTTGAGCCCGGGAAAAACGCCGCCATCTTTGCCACCCTGGCCTGGGCCGGCTATCTCAAGGACTGGCCGGGGCCGGGCGAGGGAGAGCGCCCCGCCGCCTATATCGTCATGCTGGGGGACCGGGACATTGCCGCCAACTTCGGCTGCGACCACGGCATTGCCGCCCAGAGCATTCTCCTGGGGGCCCGGGCCCGGGGTCTGGCGGGCTGCATGATCGGCTCCATTAAGCGGGACCAGCTGGGCCGGGTGCTCGCTCTCCCCGACCGCTACGACATCCTACTGGTCATCGCGCTGGGCGCCCCCAAGGAGCAGGTGGTCCTGACCGAGGTGGGCCCCGACGGCGACATCAAGTACTGGCGGGATGAGAATGGCGTGCATCATGTCCCCAAGCGCCGTCTGAAGGACATTGTGGTGGATTAGGGTTCTCGTGCCGTGCTCATTTGCATGCTGTAAATTCGGGCTTGATCCTCACCAGTGAATCCTAAAAGTCCCCCTTTTATGAAGGGGGATTTAGGGGGATTATTAAGCACTTATTTAATCCCCCCTACCCCCCCCTTTATAAAAGGGGGGTAGAATAAAACACCCGATTCAAGGAACATAAGGCTTCACACTATCAATGGGCGCTGGAGAGCAAACCTCCTTTCCATTGCAAACTGATTCTACCCCAAACACTCTAGCAAGCGGCGCCACAATTCCTCCCGGCCCTCACCGGTGGCGGCGGAAAACCACAGGAATTGATCGGGAGTAACCTGGAAGGGCGCCAGGGCTGCGGCGATTTCTTTGAGACGTTTGCCCCGTTCCCCTCTCTTCACCTTGTCCGCCTTGGTGAGCACCGGAATCACCCGGCGGCCCCAGGACATGAATTTTTCCCACAAGAACAGCTCCTCCGCTCCGGGCAGGCGCCGGGGATCCTGCAGAAAAACCAGGGCGGTAAGATTGGGCCGCTTCTCCAGGTAACCCAGGATGAGCTCCCCCCACCGGGCCTTGGTCTCCCGGGAGACCTTAGCGTAGCCATATCCCGGCAGGTCAACGAAATACCACTGCCCATTGATCAGGAAAAAATTGAGGGCCTGGGTGCAGCCGGGGCGGGAACTGGTGCGCACCAGCTTTTTCCGGGCCAGGAGCGTATTGATCAGGGAGGACTTCCCCACGTTGGAGCGCCCCAGAAAGGCCACCTCCGGGAGTTGCGCCGGGGGCAGCTGCCCTCTTCGATGCACGCTGACCGTGAGCTCAGCGCTGGTGATTATGGGAATGTCCATGTTAATAAACCAATATATTCTAGAGCAGGCGCTCTCGCCTGCAAAATACAGCCGGGGGCGGCTGTTCTACATGATTTTCGCAGTCGTTCATGAACCTTCAGCCTACCCGAAAATTCTGAAAAGTTTGACTCCCCCCTCACCCCAGCCTCTCCCCCCGCCAGCGGGTGGAGAGGGGGACGAGGGATTTCTCATAAGAGAAACCAGCCAATCTGAAACTCGAAACTCGAAACTTTTCAGAACAGAGGTCTCAACCTTCATTCCGGTTGACGAGCCCGGTAATTCCGGGTATGCATAATGCCATGAATGGCAACCGGCAGGGGCTGTGGCTGGCCCATGGCCTGTGGTTTACCTTCTGGCTGATTCTTCTCACCCCGATTGCCGGGGTCATGGTCATCCTTTTTTCGTTGCTTGACCCCCGGGCCACCCTGGCGCGCAAGGTCGGGCGCCTCTGGGCCCAACTTCTCCTCCAAATCACCCACACCCCGCTCACCGTGGAGGGCCTCGAGCATCTGATTCCCGGCCAAACCTATGTCTTTGCCGCCAACCACCGCAGCCAGTTTGATATTTTCGTTCTCATGGCCACGCTCCCCGGTGAGTTCGGCTGGGTGGCGAAAAAGTCCCTCTTTCAAATCCCCATCTTCGGCCAGGCCATGACCAGCCTGGGCAACATCTCCATTGACCGCAGCAGCCTGAAGGATGCCATCAAAAGTCTCAACCAGGCCGCGACCCTGGTCCAAAGGGGCTTCTCCCTCATCGTCTTTCCGGAAGGCACCCGGGCCACCACCCGTGAGCTTTTGCCTTTTAAGAAAGGCGTGTTCATCATGGCCCTGAAGGCCGGACAGCCCGTTGTGCCCATCAGCATCAACGGCACCATGGCCATCCAGCCCCGGGGCTCCCTGCACCTCCGGCCCGGGCCGGTAAAAATGGTGATCTCCCCGCCCGTCGATCCCGCCGATTTTAAGGGGCGGCCCAAGGAAGAGTTTATGGCCGCGGTATACCAGGCCATCGCCGATCATTTCGACCCTGATTTTCCTTATGGACCTGTCAAACTCCACGCCTGATTGGGTCGACCTCACTTTCCTGGGGGGGCTGGGGGAAATCGGCCTCAACTCCCTGGTCATAGAAACCGCCGACACCTTGGTGATGGTGGACGCAGGCCTCATGTTCCCCGAGGACCATATGCTGGGGATCGATATTGTCATCCCCGACTTCTCTTATATCCTGGAGCGCCGGGACAAGGCCGCCGCCCTCATCCTCACCCATGGCCACGAGGATCACATCGGCGCGGTCCCTTTTCTCCTGAAGGAATTGCCGTTGCCGGTGGTGGGCACCGCCTTCACCCTGGCCCTGCTCAAGGAAAAACTACGGGAGCACAATCTCCTGGACCAGGCGGACCTTCGGGAAATCAAGCCCCGGGAGACCCTGACCCTGGGCTCCCTCACCTTTGAGTTCATCGGGGTGGCCCACTCCATCGTGGACGGCGTGGGCTTCGCCGTGCACACCCCCCAGGGCATCCTGGTCCATTCCGGAGACTTCAAGGTGGACCAGACCCCGGTCATCGGGCCAGCCACGGACCTGAACCGCTTCGCCGCCTGCGGGGAGGCCGGGGTCTTGGCCCTCCTGTCCGATTCCACCAATGCCGAGCGACCGGGTTTCACATTGAGTGAGCGCCAGATCGGCCTCACCCTGGAAGAACTTATCCAGGAAGCCCCGGGCCGGGTCATCGTGGCGGTCTTCGCCTCCCACATCAGCCGCCTGCAGCAGATCGTCCGCCTGGCCGCCAAGTACGGCCGCAAGGTGCTCTTTAACGGCAAGTCCATGGTGGTGAATTCCCGGATCGCCAAGGAACTGGGCTATCTCATGGTGGAGCCGGATATGGAGATCACGGTGGGGGATCTGGAGCGCCTGCCCCCCAACCAGACCATTATCGTCACCACCGGGAGTCAGGGCGAGCCCCTAAGCGCCCTGGCCCGCATTGCGCTCGAGGCCCACAAGCACGTCCACATCCAGAAGGGCGACTTGGTGATCCTGTCCTCCAAGTTCATTCCAGGGAACGAACGGGCCATCACCACAGTGATCAACAACCTTTGCCGCCTGGGGGCCGAAGTGGTTTACGAGCAGGTGGCTGCCATTCACTCTTCAGGCCACGCCTGCCAGGAGGAGTTGAAACTCCTGCTCAACCTCACCCGGCCCCGTCACTTCATCCCCATCCACGGCGAGATGCGCCACCTCATAGGCCATGGCAAGCTGGCCCGGTCCCTGGGTCTTCCCGAGTCTCAGGTTTTGCTGGCCACCGATGGCGACCAGGTGCGCTTCGACGCCGGTGGGGGACGTCTGGCCGACCGGGTGGAGGTGGGCCGGGTTTTCGTGGACGGCAAGGGCGTGGGGGACGTCTCCCGCATTGTGCTCCGGGACCGCCGCCACCTGTCCAGCGACGGCTTGGTCATCGCCACCGTGGCCGTGGACCCCCAGGCCCGCAAAATGGTCACCGAACCGGATCTCGTGACCCGGGGGTTCGTCCTGGAAGAGGAGCATGAGCATCTGCTGGCCCAGGCCCGGAAGGTCTTCGCGGACATCGTGGCCAAAAGCCTCACCGAACCCACCCAGGATTGGCTGGAGATTCAGGCCCAGGTGGGCAAAGCCTTGCGCCGGCTCTTTTTCAAGGCCCTGGAGCGCCGGCCCATGATCCTGCCCCTGATTCTAACCCTTTGATGCCTTCATTTTATCGAGAGGAATACATGCAGAACCAAAAGAAGCTCTGGTTTCTCATACCAGCGGTTGTCCTGTTCGCCTTGGTTGTCCTGGCGACGGCGGCTTTTTTCGGCCTGGAGTATTACACCACCACCGTGCTCAAACGGGAGATCGACAGTCACATCCAGGATCTCTCCGATTATGTCAGGGTGGACTACGACAGCCTGGGGGTGAATTGGCTGGCCTTCACCGTCGACATGCACAAGGTGAGATTGTGGAAACCTCCCCTGCCCGGCACCATCACCATCGATAAGGTCGCGGTGCGTGATTTTACCTCCATCGGCATCAGGTGGATTCCCACGTCCGTGGTCCTGGACAACATCGTCTGGGCCAACGAGGATTTCAAGATCACGTCCCAACGGCTGGCCACCTCCTTTTCTTTAAGCCGGATTCCCACCGAAGAAGAAGTTGACCACGACTGGAAGGTACTCCTGGATGATCTCCTCGCCGGTGAGGTGAAACTGGATAAGCTGGCGTTTGCCGGCAAGGAAACCCACCTGGATATCGGTAATATTAAAACCGATTACGCGGTCGCCGGAGGCAACCACAAAAATTTTGGCGTGAACATCAATAACCTGAAGTTGCAGGGAGGAGATGTCCGGTTGGATTCTCAGATTTTTTCCCTTGCAGCTTCCCTTGACCAAAACAACGTTCTCAATCATCTGTCGGAGAAGTTGAAAGACGTTTCTTTTCAATTCTCCAGGGATCTTGTTAAAAATGTTGCCTTTTTCGAAAAACTCAAGGCTTTGGGATATGATCGGCTCGCCTTGGGGATGGATCTCACCTATGATTATCAGCCGGATTCGAAAAACATGAACCTCCTGTGGGATACCTCGGCGGCCGACATGGGGCGTCTGCAATTTGATTTGCACCTGGCGGACTATATGAGCCCACCGTTGCCGACAAACGGCAGCCTGGTCAGTTTACTGAATTATCTCGAGCAGCTGCGCACTCCCGCCGAAAACGCCAGCCTTCGGGGTTTCACCGCCAAGTACCAGGATTTTGGACTGGCCCCCAGGGTCATTAAGGCCGAGGCCCAATCCCGGGGGCTCACCCCCGAGGCCTTTACCCAGAACCTGGTCGGCTCCATTAACGCTTCCATGGCGATCCTGCCCCTCCCGGCCGCCATCAAGGAACAGGTCAAGGCGGTAAACCGGTTCCTCTTGAACCCTAAAGAGATTCAGCTGGCCATCACCTGCACCAGCCCGGTGCACTTAAAAAACCTGCAGGAGGGCTCGGTTTCCGGGTACCTCGAACTGCTGGGGAAAACTGAGATCAAGATCACCGCCAAATAATCTTCCTTCTGGAACCTGGACCTGGGCCACGGCATGCTTCCCTACCTGCTCCCGTCCCTGGCGGCTTTCCTGGCCGCCGGCCTCACCTTTTTCTCGGGTTTCGGTTTGGGGACCTTGCTGCTGCCGGTCTTTGCCCTCTTCTTTCCCCTGGAGGTGGCCATCGGTCTGACCGCGGTGGTGCACCTGGCGAACAACCTCTTCAAATTGGCCCTGCTGGGGAAATACGCGAATCTCGGGGTTGTCCTTCGTTTTGGGATTCCGGCGCTCCTGGCCGCCCTCCTGGGCGCCGCGGCCCTCTTGCAGCTGTCGCACCTGCCCCCCCTGGCCACCTACCAGCTTGTCGGCCACACCCTAAAGGTGGCCCCGGTGAAGCTAATCGTTGCTGTCCTCATGGTCGTGTTCGCCCTGGTGGAAGTCCACCCTGCCCTTTCCGGCTTTACCCTGCCTCCCCGCTGGCTCCCTCTGGGCGGCGCGCTGTCCGGCTTCTTCGGGGGGCTCTCCGGCCACCAGGGAGCCTTGCGCAGCGTCTTTCTCCTCAAGTGCGGTCTCAATAAGGAAGGCTTCATCAGCACCGGGGTGGTTATCGCCTGCCTGGTGGACATCTCCCGCCTGGCCGTCTATGCCGAAGGCTTTCCCCGCCACCTCATCCAGGATAACGCCGACCCGCTCCTGGCTGCCGTGGCCGCGGCCCTCCTGGGCTCCGTCCTGGGACAGCGCCTGCTCACCAAAGTAACCATGCGCTTTGTCCAATTCTCGGTGGCGGCCCTCCTGTTCCTGGTGGCCCTGGGCCTGGCCAGCGGTTTGATTTGAGATAATGGCAGACAATCTTTGGGAGAGGGGGCCAGGATATCAAACGCTTTGAGCCTTGAGCTCTGAGCAGTTAGCTCAATCGACTATAGCTTAAAACTTATAGCCTATAGCTGACCGCTCACTGCTCACTGCTCAGATTTGTCTTTTCTTCCAAGCTCTGTCAAAATATGTTGGACTAAGTTCGATATTCCTAAAAACTATGGCTTCCCTGATTCCCGGCGATCTCTACACCACCGCCATGGGCATTCTGCCCCACGAGCAGATGGACCCGGCCCTGAAGCTGGCCCTGTCCGTGGACATCCCCTTTTGGCCTCAGCTCCCCCACATGAGCTATTACGAGGACATGTACGTCCAGGCCGCCGAGCACTTTCCCGGCATTGTCCTGTTGCCGGAAAAAAACAGTCTGCGCTTTGACACCAATAAGTTTTATGAAGAGCTTCCTGGTCTTCTGGACCGCTGGTCCGACCTGGACTATTTCGATATCTCGCCGGCCTGTTCCGCGGTTTACCACCGCTTTCTGGAACTCGATCTCTCCGGCTTTGTGGCCATCCGGGGACAGATGGAAGGCCCGGTAAGCTTCGGCCTCAAGGTTCTGGACGAAAACGACCGGCCCATCATTTTCAATGACGAGGTGCGGCCGCTGCTCGTGGATTTCCTGGCCCGGCGAGTCCAGGCCCAGCTTATCCGCCTCAAACAAAAGCACCCCAGGGCCTTCATGTTCGTGGACGAGCCCGGCCTCCAGTTCGTTTTCAGTTCGGTCTCCGGCTATACGGACATCACCGCCAAGGAGGACCTGGACCGCTTCTTCTCCCAGATCGACCGCCCCCGGGGCATCCATCTCTGCGGCAATCCGGATTGGGAGTTTCTCCTGAACCGGGACATCGATATCCTCTCTATGGACACCTTCACCAACGGGGAAATTCTCAAGGCCTACGGCAAACATTTCAAGCGCTTCCTCGAACGGGGCGGGGTCATCGGCTGGGGTATCATCCCCACCTGGTATGAGGCCGTGAGCGAGGCCAATATCGAGCAATTGACGGAGTACCAGGAGGGCCTGTGGGACGTTCTGGTCCAGGAAGGCGTGGACCGTGATCTCCTTCTGTCTCAGAGTCTGCTCACTCCGGCCCGCTGCTGCCTGGTGAACCCGGACCGCTACAAGACGGTAACCCTGGCCTATGCCTGGCTCCGGGAGATGTCCCACC
>Ga0207862_1000275_pt1 | contig 14955 bp, 8 predicted proteins | sample LuqExpMetageno81_FD_187838 | JGI IMG/M metagenome (GOLD analysis project Ga0207862, IMG submission 187838) | Tropical forest soil microbial communities from Luquillo Experimental Forest, Puerto Rico - Sample 81 (SPAdes) | ecosystem: Environmental > Terrestrial > Soil > Tropical forest ... | reverse complement strand
CCCTGCGCGGCTTTCCGATACGATCGCTGCTAACCTGCAGTTGCCTGTCGACGAAAAACAGGACTTATTAGAAACGGCCGATCCGCTCGAGCGTCTGAACCGTATTGGGGACATTCTTGAAATTGAACTCGAGAAGCTTAACGTCGATCGCAATATCAATACGCGCGTCAAGCGCCAGATGGAGCGCGCCCAGAAAGAGTATTACCTCAACGAAAAACTCAAGGCCATCCAGAAGGAATTGGGCCGGGGCGAGAAAAGCGAGTTTGACGAACTGAAAAAGAAGATTGACGCGGCGGGCATGCCCAAGGATGTGCACGAAAAGGCTACCGCCGAATTGAAGCGCCTCGAATTGATGCCGCCGATGTCGGCCGAGTCCACGGTCAGCCGCAATTACATCGATTGGCTCATCGCCGTGCCCTGGAAAAAACGCTCGAAGGAAATTCGCGACATTAAAGCTGCAGAAGACATTCTGAACAAAGAGCATTACGGCCTCGAAAAGATTAAAGAGCGCATCCTGGAATTTCTCGCGGTGCGGCAGCTTGTTAAGAATCCCAAGGGCTCTATCCTGTGCTTCGTCGGGCCGCCGGGCGTTGGAAAGACCTCTCTTGCGATGTCCATTGGGCACGCGACCGGCCGGAGATTCGTGCGCGTTTCACTTGGCGGCGTGCGTGACGAAGCCGAGATTCGCGGCCATCGGCGAACCTACATCGGCGCGCTACCCGGCCAGATCATCCAGATGATGAAGAAGGCGGGGACGGTCAACCCCATCTTTGTCCTGGATGAAGTCGACAAGATGTCCACCGACTTCCGAGGCGACCCGTCTGCCGCGCTCATGGAAGTGCTTGACCCTGAGCTGAACCACGCGTTCACGGATCACTATTTGGATGTGGAATACGATCTTTCGAAGGTCATGTTCGTGTGCACGGCGAACGTGCTGCACACCATCCCGCAGCCTCTTCAGGACCGCATGGAAATTCTGCGCCTGCCCGGGTACACGGAGCAAGAGAAGCTCGAAATCGCAAAGCGGTTCCTGGTGAAGCGGGCGCTTGAAGCCACCGGCCTGACGGAGAAAAACCTCTCTTTCACGGAAGAGGGTTTGCTGCGCATGATCCGACATTACACGCACGAGGCCGGAGTGCGGAATCTGGAGCGCGAAATTCAGAACATCGCCCGCAAGATGGCAAGGCGGGTTGTGGCGGAAGGCGCGGAAACGACCGTGCAAATCACGCCCGCGAACGCGAACGAATTCCTCGGAGTAATCAAGTACCGCGAATTCTGGCTGGAAAAACAGAATGAAGTCGGCCTGACGACCGGCCTGGCGTGGACTGAAGTAGGTGGCTCGGTGCTTGCTGTGGAAGCGACGATCATGGAAGGAAAGGGCCGGTTAACGCCGACTGGCAAGCTCGGCGAAGTAATGCAGGAATCGGCGCAAGCCGCGATGAGCTATGTTCGTTCGCGCACTGAACAGTTCGGCCTGCCAAAGGATTTTTACCGCACACTCGATATTCACGTGCACGTGCCGGAAGGGGCGATTCCAAAGGACGGCCCGTCGGCCGGCATCACCATCTGCACGTCGATCGTGAGTGCCCTGACAAAAATACCGGTCCGTTGCGACGTGGCGATGACCGGCGAAATCACCTTGCGAGGCAAGGTTCTGCCCATCGGTGGGGTCAAGGAGAAGTTGCTGGCCGCCCATCGAATGGGCTTGCGCACCATCATACTTCCGAAGGATAATGAGAAAGACCTTGCGGAAATCCCCCAGGAGATACTCTCCAGCCTGAAGATACACCCTGTGGATCTGATGGATGAGGTGTTGCAGATTGCGCTGGAGCGGCCGATAGTGCCACTCGAACACTCCGGGGTTGCGCCTGTTGCGGAGACGTATACCGGCGGCGCCGATAAAGACACGAGTTTGACCAACTAGCACCGTTCCAACTAAAGGGACCGAATTTGCCCGAGGCCTTTCGGCACTTGCGGCGGGAGAGGTCCGAAGGCAGTTCACCGCTGCGGTTGGAGCGGAGCTAAGCGGCACGCTTCAGGCACGGCCTGCACCCGCGGGCTGCAGTTCGGAAGGCGCCTGGTGCCGTTTCCGGTTGCAGACAATTTGGTTTGCCCACCCTGGCGGGATATCTCGTCCGCCGGAAGGTATACCACCACGCAGGCCAGTCCGGAAATTCAAGGTCAAGGTTCATCATCACCAATCACTAAAGTCAGGATATATGGCAAAAGAAACTACTCCAGAAGCAAACAACCAACCGAGCATCAGCCTCGCTGAGCTCAAGGAAAAGAACATCACCGATCTCGCGAAGATCGCCAAGGAATTGAACATCCCTGGTGCGAGCGGAATGCGCAAGCAGGAGCTGATCTTCCAGATTCTCCGAGCACAGACGGAGAAAAGCGGACTCATCTTCTCCGAAGGTGTCCTCGAATGCCTCCCGGACGGCTTCGGTTTTCTCCGCGCCCCGGAATACAACTATCTCCCGGGCCCGGACGACATCTATGTTTCCCCGTCGCAAATCCGCAAATTTGACCTCCGCACCGGCGACACGGTCTCTGGCCAGGTGCGGCCGCCCAAAGATGGTGAGCGTTACTTCGCTCTGATTAAGGTCGAAGCGGTCAATTTTGAAGACCCCGAGGTCGCGCGCAACAAGATCTTCTTTGACAACCTGACGCCGCTGTACCCGCAGGGCCGGCTGAAGATGGAGACCACGAAGGAGAATCTCACGGGCCGGGTGCTCGACCTGCTGTGCCCGATCGGCAAGGGCCAGCGCGGCCTGATCAACGCGCCACCTCGCACCGGTAAGACCGTCATGCTGCAGTCCATCGCCAATTCCATCACTACCAATCATCCGGAAGTTGCTCTGATCGTTCTCCTGATCGACGAGCGCCCCGAAGAAGTCACGGACATGCAGCGCACGGTGAAGGGCGAAGTCATCAGTTCGACGTTTGATGAGCCGCCCCAGCGTCATATCCAGGTGGCGGAAATGGTTTTGGAAAAGGCGAAGCGCCTGGTCGAGCACAAGCGGGATGTCGTCATTCTGCTCGATTCCATCACACGCCTCGCTCGCGCTTACAACGCAGTCACCCCGCCATCCGGCAAAGTACTCTCCGGCGGTATTGACGCCAACGCATTGCAACGGCCACGGCGGTTCTTCGCGGCCGCGCGCCATGTGGAGGAAGGCGGATCACTCACGATCATCGCCACGGCACTGATCGATACCGGCAGCCGCATGGACGATGTGATTTTCGAAGAGTTCAAGGGCACCGGCAACATGGAGATTTATCTGGACCGACGCCTGGCCGACAAACGCGTCTTCCCAGCCATCGATATCCAGCGCTCTGGCACACGTAAGGACGAACTGCTGCTCCCACCGGAAGAGCTAAGCCGCGTGTGGGTACTGCGCAAGGTGTTGAGCCCGCTATCGACTGTGGAAGCGATGGAACTGCTCCTGAGCCGGCTAACGAAATCGAAGTCCAACACGGAATTCCTCAGCTCAATGTCGTCTCCGGCCTGAGGAATTGCTTTCTCGCACGGCATCCCTTCTCGCGACTTCTCCACATGAGTCCGGCGTACCGTGCAGGCAACGCCCAGCCTCGCTCCAAGTATGGGTGCCTGATGCATGAAAAGTTCATCGCGCGCCAGCCGATTTTTGACAAGCGGCTCCGGGTATTCGCCTATGAACTGCTGTTTCGCGGCGGGCCGCAGAACGTTTTTCAGCCTTCGCCCTACGCCTCGCCAAGCGTTATCGCCGATTCCATTACCCTTTCCGACCTGCAAATGCTTACCGGGAACGCGCGCGCCTTCGTGAACGTCGATGAGCTGGCGTTGCGGCTGGGGGCGGCTCGGCTTCTGCCGGCCGACCGCATCGTGGTGGAAGTCCTTGAAACCGTTCGACCCTGCGAGGAAAACGTCAGGCATTGCCGTGAACTTCGTGAAGCCGGCTATATCCTCGCTCTTGACGACTTCATCGATACACCTGAGATGGAGCCGCTTGTCCGGTTGGCACATTTCCTGAAGGTTGATTTCCAACAGCTCGATAGAAACGCGCGCGAACAAGTCGCCAGGAAATACCGCACGAGCAGCTTATCGTTGCTCGCAGAAAAAGTGGAAACGGAAAGCGAACTTACCGAGGCGCGTCAACTTGGTTATGGCTATTTCCAGGGATATTTTTTCTGCCGCCCGTCGATGATCGAGACACGCGACATCCCAGGCAACAAGCTCGTCCACCTTCGGCTGCTTACGGTCGTTGCCTCGGCTGTGCCCAACTATGCCGCGATCGAAGAGATGCTCAAGCAGGAGCCTTCCCTGTTATACCGCTTGTTGCGCTACCTGAATTCCCCGGTGCTTGGGTTGCCTGGGGAAGTTCGAAGCGTCCGTGAGGCCTTCACGTTGCTCGGCGAAGAGGAGTTCCGCCGCTGGGTTTCGATCTTCGCAATAGTGGCGATGAGCAGTGGAAAGCCTCCAGAGCTGATGCGCACCGCGCTGACACGCGCTTTTTTCTGCGAAGAGGTGGCAGTGGCGGCGGGTCTCGGCGGCAGCAAAGCAGCACTTTTTCTTATGGGGCTGCTTTCCATAACGGACGCGCTTCTTGACAAGCCAATTTTCGCGGTGCTTCGCACCCTGCCGGTTGCGGAGGAAGTCAAGACGGCGCTGAATGGAGGACAGAACCGGTTGCACGACGTTTACGAATTGCTTCTCTCCTTCGAACGCGCCGACTGGCCCCAGCTTGCCGTTGTCGTGAGGCGCCTTGGTTGCCCCGAAGAATCGGTCCCGGCTTCCTATCAAACCGCGATCCAAAAAGCCTTGGCTTTTAGCGGCTAGCCTTTCCGCGCGAAAAAAGGCGTAGCGGCAAATTAAGCGGCCACGCCCGGTTGGGATCCTCAGGGAATTGCTCAGTCGGTCTCTTCTTTTTCCACCGCAGCGATGTAGTCCATCAGACGCTCGGACCATCCGTCGATGTGGGTCCACCCATTGCCGTGACTGACACCGGTTTTGTACGGCGCTAGGTTCACGACGTACGCCTTCGGTGCCCACGCAGGAAGGATTCCGTCGTGCGACCGTTCGTCGGTAACGACGATGAGCCGGTCGAGCTTCCGCCACTCACCGTTCTCGCTGAGCTCGGCCAGAGCGTCCTTCAGGTAAGTACCGGAGTGTGCTTGCGACCCAACGATCGAGTCGCGCAGCGCGAACCCACGCCGCGGCGGCAACTCGACGCATTTTTCCGAGAAAGTGGCGATCGAGAACCCGTCGCACTTCTCGCGCAGAAAAATGGCCAGGCCCACGGCCGCATCCATTCGGATCGTTTCGCCCTTTTTGGCAAGGCGGTCGTTCATCGAACTGGAAACGTCCAGGAGCAAACCCGTCGCTCCCGGAAGTGCCTCAAAACCGCTGATGCCCTTCAGCATCGCAGCCTCGATCGCATCCTCAAGCTTCGGCGCGTACCGCGCGGCTGTGACGAAGCGGAACGGCAGCGCCCGTGCCACGCCTTTGCTGAGCCGTTCGCGGATCAGCTTCGGCGAAACACCCGCGGCCCACATCAGTCTCAGGTTGCGCAAAACCGCCATGCCTCCGAGCTTGTCTTCGCTCAACAGTCGTTCAAAGATCTCCTTCTTACCCTTCCGGGGGGAGAGCGAAACCTCCCACGTGTCTGGAGCTTCGAGCTCGCCTTCGACCAGTTTCTTCCACACCTCGGCTTGTTCGGCATCACGCGGCTTGGCGTGGCACAGAAAAAGCACGTCCCGGAGTTTCACCGGCAAGTCGCGGTCATACTTCGCGAGCTGGTAGGCGTCAAACTTGGTGAACGCCCGCGCCAGTCCGCGCTTCACCCCCGACGAAAGCGGCTGCTTCTTGTCCTTCCAGTAGAGCGCCACAAACTCGCCGAGTTCGTCAGCGCGCTGGATCACGTCCACTAGCGTCCCGGCTACAAGTGGTCCTGTGCCCTTGCGCCGTGCCAGTTCGCGCACCAGGAAGAGCGGGACGTGGCGAAGCTGCATTGCGTCGCGTGCTTCGCGGGCCAAAGAGGCGACGTCCTCCGCCTTGTTGGCCTCGACAAGCTCCGCGAGCCGGTTGGCGACGCCACTTCCCTTCTCGTAAAAGGCGTCTTCCCATAGCAGGCACGTCAGCACCGTCCGGCGCAGTTCCGCCTTCGCACTGATTCTCTGCGCTAACGCTCCTTCGTGTACCCGGCCCGGGAACGTCTGCTTCCCGTAATTTACGTTCGCCATGAGAATTGCTCCTCCTCTCTGCGGCCTACACCGCTTGTCGCAAGCATCCGCCTGAGAACCATTCCTGCGGTTCTCTCCATGCTATGTCAAAACCGGGAGGAACAAGTGAGCATAGCTGCGCGAGCTGTCGCCCCGCAAAATCGTTAGTCTACGAACTAGCTCTGCTCTTCACCATCCCGGTAACCGATCCGGCGGAAAGCCCGGGTCGCGCTATGATTGAGCTACTGTTTTTCACCAGACGGCTTTTCGCTACCGTATCTCCGACTTTCGTCGAAGCGCTCTGTTTCGTTTTACGAAGTAACGCGCTCCTTGGCCACGCCGGAAACTCAAACTGAACACACCTCGACTTTCCTCTCCGCAAATCAACCCTTCGCGCTGTCGGCAACTCTCAAGGAAAAATTCCGGGGAAATCGGCGTTTACGGCCCCGGGATTTGAAACCGGGCTTGCGGCTCTACCACGAAGTAGCCGTAGGCTTCACCATTCCGGGGACAAAGATTCCCGAGAAATGCCTTTGGATCGAAATGACTTAAGCGGAGTGAGTTACAGTCGCGTGTTAATGCAGAACACGACACCGACAATCCGCCATGTCATCCTGCCGTCTTGGCTTGGTTTGTCTTGTCCCATGATCTGCCTTTCACGCTCAGTGAGGTTCTGCCTCTCAATAAGACAGAAAAACTGAGGTATCTGCAAACTAAACGGGCGCCAAAAATCTGTCAAGCACTATTTTCGAGAAAACAAGGCCATTTTGGCGGCTTTTTTTTGAGCAATCCATTCATTTTTTCAAGTGCCTGAATCTAAAACGCCTTCGAGTCGACCAATTGCCTTCACCCCGTGCGCGGGAAAACGAACACAAGCGGCAACGCTACCAGGCTAGTTTGCGGCTGCCGTTGCTTTCGCACGCAGCCACGTGTCCATGTGTGCCTCCAGAACGTCGAGAGGAACGCCGCCTTGCTCGAGAACTGCATCATGAAACGCGCGCACATCGAACCGGCTTCCCAACTCCTTTTCGGCGCGTGCGCGTAATTCGCGGATTTTCATCTGCCCGATTTTGTAGGCGAGCGCCTGTCCAGGCCACACAATGTATCGATCGACTTCCACCGTAATGTCCTGATCGGTCTTGCTGGTGTTTTCCCGGAAAAAATCGATGGCCTGCTGCCTAGTCCAGCCCTTCGAATGCATTCCGGTATCGACGACGAGCCTTACGGCGCGCCACATCTCATAGGTAAGCTGGCCAAACTTCGAATAGGGGTCCTGGTACATTCCCATTTCTTCGCCCAGGCTTTCCGCGTACAGTCCCCACCCCTCGACGAAGGCGGTGGAATCAAAATATTTGCGGAACTCGGGAACATCTTCCAATTCCTGCGCCAGGGCCAGTTGCAGATGATGCCCCGGCACCGACTCATGCAGTGACAGAGCTTCCATCTCCCACTTGGGCCGGGCTTTCAGGTTGTACGTATTCACGAAATACTGCCCCGGCCGTCCGGCGGACTCCGATCCACCCTGATAGTACGCGGTCGTTTGCGATGGGGCATCAAAATCGGGGATCGGAGTCACGCCGTAGGGCAAACGCGGCAATTTCCCGAATTCGTGAGCCAATTCCGGGTCGATTTTCTTGGTGATGATGCGATAGCCGTTGATCAGGTCTTCCGGCTTGTCATAGAAGAACCTCGGATCCTTGCGCAAAAAGTCCGTGAACTCGCGGAAGCTTCCTTTGAATCCGATTGACTGAATGATCTTGTCCATCTCCGCGCGGATACGCTTGACTTCCGCGAGTCCAATCCCGTGAATTTGTGCAGGGGTGAGCGACGTGGTTGTGTGGTACCGCACTTGGTATGCGTACGCCGCTGCTCCGTTCGGCAAATCGCTTGCTGCAATGCCCTCGCGACATGACGGGATATAGGTGGAAACGAGATAATCATGCAGTCTGTTGAAGGCCGGAACGTCTGAGTTGGTATAAATCTCCTTGGCCTGGGCGACAAGTTTCGCCCTGTCGGCCTCGCCAATCGCCGGCGGGAATTCCTGAAACGGCTGAAGCAGTGGACTCTTCATAGGGTCCAGCGGAATCAGATCGACGATCTGTTTTGGCACATCCCGCATGGTGATCTTCGGAGGCGAATAACCTTCGCTGATTCCCTCCTTCATACGCGCGATGGTTTGGTCCACCAGCTCGACTAAAGCCGCCATCCGCGCCGATATGTCGTCGTAGTCGGCGATGGATTGATGCGGCATCAGTGCCAACAAATCAGCCGGCCCTACTTGCACGCCGTCCATCTGAGTAACTGGGATCCAGATATTGCCGCCGCCAAGCGGACTACCCCCATATTGCAACCCTTCTTCGGAAAGCATCCGGCTCTTCAGGTACAAATCGTAGTTCAGTTGCTCGTTCGGCGGCAGTTGCTCACGGTGAAATTGCTTCATCGAATTCAGGCTTTCGCGCAGATGCTTTACCCGTGCCTCATAGCCCGCTGGCGACTGATCGGTCCACCGCCGATTCTGCCCCGGGTAACCCGTATAGGTTGCAAATTCCGGATAGTCCTCCATTAAGCGCTTCCAGTCGTCCGCCAAAAATGCGCGAAATCGCCGCGTTTCGCCATTCTGAGAATCGGCGGGGCCTTTACTCGTCTGGGAGTGAATGCCAAGCGCCAACAACAATAGACTGACAGTGAGAACACCTTGCTGAAACAACGAGTGGATGTTCATGGATTCCTCCGGGTGGTCGGAGGATTTCACTTTTCGCGTTCGTGGGCAAGGAAAACGATCAGTCGTGCGGTTTCGTCAATCCCCATGGCGGTGTTGTCGAGCAGCACGGCGTCTTCTGCGCGGACCAGTGGCGACACCTTGCGTTCGCGGTCGCGTTTGTCGCGTTCGCGGACTTCATGCAAAACGTCGAGCAGCGTCATGTTGTCGCCCTTTTCCTGGTGCTCTTTCCAGCGCCGCTGAGCGCGAGTCTCAGGTGATGCGTCTAGAAAAATCTTCAGCTCGGCGCGCGGGAACACAACAGTGCCGATGTCCCGCCCTTCCATGACCACGCCGCCGCCCTGGCCCGCTAGCTGCTGCTCCGACACAAGCACTTCACGCACGCCCGCGATCGTCGCCAACCTCGACGCTGCCTGAGCCACCGCGGCCGTGCGGATTCCTTCAGTGACCTCGCGGCCGTCCAGAAAAACTCGGTTCTTCAGGCCCGCGGCCTCTTGCTCCGCTGTCGGCGGCTTCAGTTCGATGTGCGTGTCGCTCGCCAGCGCTTCGAGCGCTGTTTCATTGTCGAGGCAGGCTCTGCGTTCGAGAGCTTTGAGTGCCAGGGCCCGGTACATCGCCCCGCTATCGAGATAGGTATACCCGAGCATAACGGCCACGCGCCGCGCCACCGTGCTCTTCCCCGACCCGGCCGGCCCATCAATCGCAATTGTCAGTCTTGTCGTCATGGTTTTGGTTGAGCATCGCTGACATCTGAGCCCAGGTCGCTGAAATCAGTTTTCTGCTTACCGATATCGCGAAGCCGCGAGCAAAAGCAAAGGCTGCTAGAAGCCCATGATGTTGTAGCCGCAGTCGACGTACAAAGTCTCTCCGGTGATGCCGGAACCGCCTTCTGAAAGGAGAAACGCCGCAGTTGAGCCTACCTCGGCGGGATCGACGTTGCGCTTCAGCGGTGAACGCTCCGCGTGTGATTTCAGCATCTCGCCCAGTTGCGAAATACCGCGCGCTGCCAGCGTTTTGATGGGTCCGGCAGAAATGGCATTCACGCGAATCCCCTTCGGCCCCAGATCGTTTGCCAGGTACCGCACGGTGGCTTCGAGAGCCGCCTTTGCCACGCCCATGACGTTGTATTTCGGCACGACCTTTTCGGCGCCATAGTAGGTAAGCGTCACGATCCCGCCGCCAGACGCCATCAACGGCGCGGCCCCGCGAGACACGGCGATCAGTGAATACACGCTCACGTCATGAGCAATTCGAAAGCCTTCCCGCGACGTGTTCAGGAATTCGCCCTTGAGGTCTTCCTGGAGAGCATAAGCGACACTGTGCACCAGTCCGTGCAGGACGCCGTAGCGCGATTTCAGGTCCTCAAACAGCTTTGCGATCTGCTCGTCGAAGCTCAAGTCGCACATGAACCCGTCCGCACCCGGCAAATCGCTGATCAGGTCTTTGGCTTCCTCGGCAAGGCGTTCGTTCTGGTAAGTGATCGCGAGCTTCCATCCGTCGGCATGTAACTTTTGTGCGATGGCCCAGGCAATGCTTCTCTTGTTCGCTAATCCAAATACCACCGCCGTTCTCTGTGTTTCGTTCACAACGCCCCCGGTTTCTGTAATCTGATTCGCGAATTACGATAACCGATATCAGATGTCAGTAATCAGACATGAGGAATGACACTTCCCTCAGCACCTTCTTTGTGATTGCTGGTCGCCGATTTGCTGTTCAAGTTCTATGAAACGCCTTCTCGATTTCCCTGATCGAATACCGTAAAACCACCGGTCTGCCATGCGGACAAGTCATCGGGCAATCCGTTTTCGCGAGGGCCGCGAGCAGCCATTCCATTTTCGTCTGGTCGAGCGCCATGTTCACTTTGATGGCCGCGTGGCAAGCAGTCGATGCAGCGATTTTCGACTGCAAGGTATCAATCGAAATCGCAGCATTCTCGCGCTCCAGCCCATCGAGGATTTCTCTCAGCAAATGCTCCGCGTCGTTCGCCGCAACTCCCGCCGGCACAGCCTGAATCGCAACACTCTTTGGCCCCATCGGTTCGACTTCAAATCCGTTCGCAGCCAATTCCTCGCCAATTCTTTCGTAGATGACGAGTTGCCGTGGCGCCAGCTCGATGACCATGGGCATCAACAGCCGCTGCGCTTCGACCTTTCCGGCACGGCGTGCTTCGAGGTGTTGTTCGAAGAGCACTCGCTCGTGAGCCACATGCTGGTCTATGATCCACAGACCTTCGCCGTTCACCGCTACAATGAAACTCGCGCTCACCTGACCGAGCGGCTTTAGATCCGCAATCTGATCCGGACGAGGTAACGCGGCCGGTGCTTCGCCGGTCGTGCGTGAAAAATTCTCTGCCCAGTTCGGTGTCGCGTTCTCGCGCGGCGGAGCTGCGCCGGGACTGAATCGGGTTCCCGGCTCAAACGCAAAGCGCTGCGGTACAGGCTGCAAAGGTGCGGACGCCAGATCGAAACTGCCCGCCGAATACCCTGTGTCGACTCCGGAAGCAACGCCGATTTCTTCCATCGAAGGAATTAACGGGCTCGGGACGCCGCCATTGCCGCTCGTTTCGGTGAAGCTACCAGCAAAGGTTCCAGGTGGTGCAACAGGGTTTGGCGCGATCGTGGCCGCGGCGGTCGCAAAGCTGGCGATGGGCCGCGTATTCATTAGTGCCTGCCGTATCGCCTCGCGCGTAAAATCGTGCACGAAATGCGAACGTCTGAAGCGCACTTCAATCTTTGCCGGGTGGACATTGACGTCCACTTCGTCGTACGGCATTTCGACAAACAGGAGAGTCACAGGAAACACGTTTGGCGGCATGATATTGCGGTAAGCCTCGTGAATGGCATGCAGAATGAGGCGGTCGCGCACGAGCCGCCGGTTCACGAAGACATAAATTCCGTTGCGGTTCAGCCGCTCGACCGACGGGCGCGACGTGAACCCAGTCACAGTCAGGGTTGCGGCCTCTTCGCCCGCCTCTATTTCCGGTTCCGTGATGGCCGCTCGGAACGCAGAGGAGATCGTGGGAATTTCCACCAGTTCGTCGAGCGCTTGCCTTCCGAATAGCTGGTACACGCGGTCGGCAAGTTTTTCGGACGGCGGACAGTCGATGATCGTTTGCGTCGGGGTGGTCAATGTGAACTGCTTTGCGGGATTCGCCAGCGCGTAATGGGTCACGAGCGAGGCAATATGCCCGAGTTCGGTGGTGTCGGATTTCAGGAATTTTCGCCGCGCCGGCATGCAGTAAAACAGGTCCGCGACGCTCACGGTCGTTCCCGCCGCCAGGCCGGCCGGCTTCACACCAACCAACTTGCCCGCAGCAAACTCCACGCGGGTGCCTTCGGCTTCGTTTCCGTCGCGCGTTTCGAGAAGCAAGCGCGAAACAGCCGCGATCGATGGAAGTGCCTCGCCGCGAAATCCCAGCGTGGCAATCGAGAGGAGGTCATCGGCGGTTCGCAGCTTGCTGGTTGCGTGGCGTTCGAATGCCAGCAGGGCGTCGTCGTGCGTCATGCCGTGTCCATCGTCGATCACGCGGATCATGCGCTTGCCGCCCATCTCGGTTTCGATGCGCACGGCTTTAGCGCCGGCGTCCAAGGCGTTCTCGAGCAGTTCCTTCACGACCGATGCCGGACGCTCCACTACTTCGCCCGCAGCGATCTTGTTCGCCACAGCCTCCGGCAATATGCGGATCCTGCTCATTGGTTCTTAATCTGTATTCCTAATTGATCCAACTGCTCTCTGTCCACTTCACTGGGGGATTCTGCCATCAAATCCTGGGCGGCGGTTGTCTTGCCAAAAGCAATCACTTCGCGAATCGATTTTTCGCCCGAAAGTAGCATTGCAATGCGGTCTACGCCCAGAGCGATACCTCCATGCGGTGGAGTGCCGTAGGTCAAGGCATCGAGGAAAAATCCGAAGCGATGACGCAACTGCTCCTCGGTCAGACCAAGCGCCTTGAACACGCGCTCCTGAATATCCTGCCGGTGAATTCGAATGCTGCCCGAGCCCAACTCGTAACCGTTCAACACCAGGTCGTAACCCTTCGAACGCACTTCCCACGGCGCTGTTTCGAGTTTATCCAAGTCTTCGTCAACGATTCCGGTAAACGGGTGCTGAGCGCTGACCCAGGTCTTGTCAGAGTCGCTCCATTCAAAGAGCGGAAACCCGGTGAGCCAGACAAATTTCCATTTTGACCGATCAATCTGATTCAACGCTTCGCCGAGATGCAAGCGCATGTGGCCTGCGACCACCGCCGCGGCTTCCGTACCCTTTATCTCCTGTTTCGCGGAGACTGCCACGACCAGGTCGCCGGTCTTTGCAGCGCAGGCTCCGGCCAATTTCTTCGCATTTTCGGCGCCGATCAGTTTTTCGACGGTGGATGTTGTGCCTTCGGCCGCGACCTTCACGAAATACGCACCGCGCCCACCCACGGACTTGGCCTTCTCGGTTAATTCATCCAGTTGCTTGCGCGAATATAGCGCTCCACCCGGCGCCGCAAGTGCAAACACGTTTCCTTCAATTTGAAGCTTCTCTTTCGCTTCGGCGGGAAAGCAATCAGTCACCTCGTGTAGTTCCATTGCAAAGCGCAGGTCCGGCTTGTCGGTTCCGTATTTTCGAATCGCATCCTTGTAAAGCATGTGTGGGAACGGCGCCTGCACTGGAATGCCCCCGACCGCGCAGGAGCGCACCATCACGTTTTCGATGACGCCGAAAATGTCTTCCTGGCGCGGGAAAGACATCTCGAGATCCAGTTGCGTGAACTCGGGCTGGCGGTCGGCGCGCAGATCCTCGTCGCGAAAGCACTTCACGATCTGGAAGTAGCGGTCGATCCCGCCAATCATCAGAATCTGCTTGAAGATCTGTGGGGACTGCGGCAGAGCGTAGAACTGGCCATGGTGGACGCGGCTTGGCACCAGATAGTCGCGCGCGCCCTCGGGCGTCGAGCGAGTCAGCATCGGTGTTTCCACCTCAACGAATCCCATTTCGTCCATGGCCTTGCGCATTTCGAGGACAATCTTGTGGCGCAATGCGAGGTTGCGGTGCGGTTTCGGTCGGCGTAGATCGAGATAGCGGTAGCGCAGACGCGTCTCTTCGGCGGCGTTGATTTCGTCTTCCATTGGGAATGGCGGCGTCTTCGCAGTGTTCAGGATGTACAGCTTGTTCGCAACCAGTTCTATTTCACCGGTCGGAATCTCCGGATTGGCCTTCTCGCGTTTCACGACCTTGCCTTCGATTGCCACCACGTACTCGCTGCGAGCCTGTTCGGCCTTCGCGTGCGCCTCAGGCTGGGTTTCTTTGTTGAACACGATCTGTACGAGGCCAGCTCGATCGCGCACATCGAGGAAGAGCAAATTGCCCAGGTCGCGGCGACGATGGACCCAGCCCATCACCGTCGCGTCGTGGCCAGCGTCGGCAGCGCGTAGCGCTCCGCAGTAGTGAGTTCGCTTCAGATTTCCCAAAGAGTCGAGCACGTTGGTTTCTCTCCCCGATTTGTGCGGCCTGAATTGGGATCCCTCGCTCGCCTACCGGCAGGCTCAGGATGACAACTGCTTTTGCTTGCTCAAAAACTCCAATAGCGTCGCTTCCGAGTACTTCTGCTGCGAACCATCGGCCAAGGTTTTCAGCGTCCACTGGCCGCTTGCCACTTCGTCCTCGCCAAGAATCAGGGCGTAGCGCGAACCTAGTTTATCCGCTTGCCCCAGCGCTTTGCCAAACTTCTGTTCCGTCGGCGGCAATTCCACGCGAAATCCTGCATTACGCAGTTTTTGCGCAGCGTCAATCGCGGCTGGCTGTGCTTTCTCCCCCAGCCACGCGATGTACACGTCGCGGCGCTGGGTGACACCACCTTTTCCAGCCTCCTGAAGCGACAGAATCAGACGATCCTCGCCAATGGCAAAGCCAATTCCTTTCGTTGGCGGGCCACCAAGCAGCTCCACAAGGCCGTCGTACCGTCCGCCCCCGCAGACCGCGTTCTGAGAGCCCAGGCCCTTTGCAGTGATTTCAAACGTTGTGCGCATGTAATAGTCGAGGCCGCGGAC
>Ga0207862_1000274_pt1 | contig 14975 bp, 12 predicted proteins | sample LuqExpMetageno81_FD_187838 | JGI IMG/M metagenome (GOLD analysis project Ga0207862, IMG submission 187838) | Tropical forest soil microbial communities from Luquillo Experimental Forest, Puerto Rico - Sample 81 (SPAdes) | ecosystem: Environmental > Terrestrial > Soil > Tropical forest ... | reverse complement strand
CGTTGAGCGAGCCGCGCCGGCCTATCTTGATCGTGTCGCCGAGTTCGCGCTGGCTGCTTGGCTCGCCGAGAATGCAGTGATCGAACCTTTCGCCGTGCGCCGCCAACCAGTGCAGTAGCTTGAGCGTGCCGTTGACCGCGATGCCTTCCTCGTCGCCGGCGATCAAGAAGGAGATCGAGCCGGTCCCGTCGGCGCGAACCTTGCCGCCGTTCGCGGCTAAATGATTAAGCGCGGCCGCCACCGCGCAGGCAATGCCGCCCTTCATGTCCACCGCGCCGCGGCCATAGAGCTGCGTTCCGGTGACTTCGCCGGAGAACGGCGGATGCTGCCACGTCGTCTCGTCTCCGGGCGGCACCACGTCGGTATGGCCGGCGAACGTCAGATGCGGCCCTTGCGTGCCGATGCGCGCGTACAGATTCTCGACATCGTCGGTGCCGGGTTCCGAAAACATCATCCGATGCACGGTGAAACCGGCCTGCTTCAAGACCGACTCGAGATAGGCGAGCGCGCCGCCTTCCGCCGGGGTCACCGAAGGACAACGGATGAGCTCGCGCGTGAGAGCTACGGGGTCAACGGCCAACTCAATCCCTCAGCAGCTCGTTGATGCTGGTCTTGGCGCGCGTGCGCTCGTCGACACGTTTGACGATGACGGCGCAGTAGAGGCCCGGGCGGCCGCCCTCGCCCGGCAGCGTGCCTGGCACCAGCACCGAATAGGGCGGCACTTCACCTTGCAGCACCTGGCCGGTCGTCCGATCGACAATCTTAGTGGATGCGCCGAGGAACACGCCCATAGACAGCACTGAGCCTTCGCGCACGATCGCGCCTTCGGCGACTTCGGAGCGCGCGCCGACAAAACAATTGTCCTCGATGATGACCGGACCCGCCTGCAGCGGCTCGAGCACGCCGCCGATGCCGACGCCACCCGAGATATGACAATTCTTGCCAATCTGCGCGCAGGAGCCGATCGTCGCCCAGGTGTCGACCATCGTGCCGGAATCGACATAGGCACCCAAGTTGACGAAGGACGGCATCAACACGACGCCCGGCGCGATATAGGCCGAGCGGCGCACGATCGAGCCGGGCACGGCGCGAAATCCGGCCGCGCGGAAATCGGTGTCGCGCCAGCCGTCAAATTTGGACGGGACCTTATCCCACCATGCGGCATGTCCCGGCCCGCCCGCGATGACGCTCATGTCGTTCAAACGAAACGACAGCAGCACGGCTTTCTTCAGCCATTGGTTCACCTGCCAGCGGCCGTCCGGTTGACGTTGGGCGACCCGCGCCTTTCCGGCATCGAGAAGGGCGAGGGCCTCGTCGACTGCCGCGCGGACCGCACCTTCTGTGCAAGGACCGATGCTGTCGCGCGCCTCGAAAGCGTCGTCGATAGTGCGGGCGAGTTCGACCATAGTGATAAGGTCCTGTGTAACTGGTGCGGTTTGTCGAGAGAACCTTCAAGCCTGTCAAGTGGCTACAAAATGTGGAAGCGCCCGGTTGGAGTCCCCCCCTCCTTGCGCGCTACCCGCTCCATTCAGGCGCCAAAGACTACTTCTCCAGGCGGCCGAGGGTGACATCACAGGTCGGCGCGGTTAACTCAACCGGCAGATCCATGCAGAGCCGCTGTTTGCAATTGCGACCGGAACCGATCGACAGGTGGACCGTTGAACATCGACCGCAGTAACGTAAATATTCAGTTTGTTTTGCGCGACCCCACTTGGCCAATTTACGCCTGCCACCATAAAGGAGGCAATGTCATGCTCGCGATCCTGGCGATAGTTCTCGCAGAGACTAGCGGTTATGGCGCGCTGCCGGTACCGCTGCCCGCAACGGGTCAATGCGCTTCCGGCTATGCGCAGTCGAGCGCCTCGCACACGCCCACGTACTGCGCTCCGGAGCTGGGCAAGGCGCAGAGAGTTCTGCCAGCGACAGGGTTGTGTCCTGAGGGTTTCGGGCAATCCGGCAATTACTGCGTCAAGCTGCGCTAGCGCCTTGTGGTCGTGAACACATGAACTGTCGAGCACCGTGGTCACCGCGGGTCATGATCGTTCGGAGTTATTGCTTTGTTGTTCGGATTAATAATGCGCTTACCAGAAGGATCCACGCTCTTGATCGACTAGCAGCGGCACATCCACATCGGCAGCAACGGGCTTGCCGCCGTCAGATATGGTAAACGCGAAGGTTTGGAATTTTTTGCACCCGCACTCTAGCGAACTTTGTCCAGTAACTCCGTTTGATGCTGGCCGAGCCTCCCGATCGACTGTACGTAGTGCTTAGGCAGGGAACCGGTCGATTGGACAAGATCGCACCTGCTGATTTGCTAAGCCTCTGCCCTGCGACCGCGCGCGACCGTTCTAACATATCTTGTTAGTGCTACAGGAATCGTGAAGCGCGATTGGGATCCCAACTTTCTCGACCGATCGCTTTCTGGCTGAGGGCGAAGGAAAGCCATCCTCCGGGAAACAACGCGTCGGAGCTATGGGGTGCCTCTCCTGGAGAGTCTGCCCCGTCTCGATGGTCGCTGCGGACGAGCAGCGCCCTTTTCGGTGCGCGTCAGACGCTTCGGCGTGCCGAGTGAGCAAATCGTCGCTAGTAAAAGGCATACAGAGGCCGCACTGCAACGCCGACTGAGCGTGAACGAATGGCCGAGATCCCCGCAATTCCGACGTAAGGAATGGCAATTTAACGGAGGTTCGGTCGGGGAGAATCCGTCTCAGCTCCACCTCCCACCAAATGTTGGAAATGAATAACGAATCTACACGTGCAACTTTCTACTCTAAGTTTAATCAAGCTGCGCCATGCACGCAGACGAAACCACAAGAAGTCCCTCCCATATTGCCTCTGCAATTACGAGGAATAATTCAGATGGCAAGCATAAATTTCAAACCGCAAAACATAGTTCAGTTTCCGCGTGGCATCAAACCGCGCGTGCTCCAACTTATCTTGGACAGCGTGCCTCAAGGAGTTATTGTCCTTGACCAAGCTGAGCGAGTTGTGTTCGCAAACGAGCGTTATCTTGAAATGTATGGAGTTCCGAATACCGAGCAAAAGACAGGAATCGGACTCGCGAGCTTGCTAATTGCGAGCCTAGTGGACCGACTAGGATGCGTCTCGAATTATATGGATTGTGTAAGACGTGCGGCTGGTAATGTGGAGCAGGTTTTTCGCCTGCCGGACGGGCGAACGCACACAATACAAGCAAAGCAGGTACATGAGATTGGACTGGTTCTAACGCATGAGGATGTCACCGAACGTTGCCGCTCAGAAGCGCAGATTGCTCACATGGCGCATCACGATGCCTTGACCGATTTGCCGAACAGAATTCTTTTTGTTGAACGTCTTTCGCACGAGCTCAAGCGCGTGAAACGTGGAGAATTGATCGCGGTTCTCGCCTTAGACCTTGATCATTTCAAAACCGTAAATGATACACTTGGGCATCCCGTTGGGGACGAGTTGCTCAGACACGTTGCCGACCGACTTCGCAGCTGCATTCGTGAACCTGACACCGTCGCTCGTTTAGGTGGGGATGAGTTTGCTATCATTATGACTCAGTTGCGTGAGCCGCAGGATGCCGTCATCTTGGCAAGACGGGTGCGAGAATCCGTTTCTAGAGCCTTCCATGTGAATGACCATCAAATCATTACTGACGTTAGCATCGGAATGTCGGTCGCTCCGGAGGATGGAACCGAGCCTGACGTTTTGCTCAAGAATGCTGACATGGCGCTGTACGGCGCTAAAGGCGACGGCCGCGGGACGTGGCGCTTCTTCGAACCTGAAATGGACACCAAAATGCGGGCGCGGCGAGTGCTCGAAATGGAGCTACGCGAGGCCCTCGCAAAAGGGGAATTCCAGCTCTATTACCAGCCCCTCGTAACCGTTATCAACAAGCAGGTTCGAGCCTTCGAAGCGCTCATTCGGTGGAACCGCTCCAATCACGGACTCGTCTCGCCCGCCGAATTCATTCCAGTAGCTGAGGAGACAGGCCTTATTGTGCCAATCGGCGAGTGGGTGCTTAGGACTGCTTGTCGCGAGGCGGCAAAGTGGCCTTCTGAAATAAAGGTTGCGGTCAATATTTCTCCAGCCCAGCTTTCCAACCGGAATATTGTTGATGCCGTCAAGAACGCGTTGACTGAGTCGCAATTATCTTCAAACAGACTTCAACTTGAGATTACTGAAACGGTCTTGATGCAAAACACGTTTGCAACTCTCTCAACGTTACACAAATTGAAAGAAATCGGCGTGCAAATAGCACTCGACGATTTTGGCACGGGATATTCATCTTTGAGCTACCTCAGGAGCTTTCCATTCGACAAAATAAAAATCGACCAATCCTTCGTCCGCGATCTCGGCCAAGGTACAGAGCCGTACGCAATCGTAAATGCGGTTGCCGGTCTGGCTAAGGGCCTCAAAATTGCTTCAACGGCTGAGGGTGTTGAGACAGAAGCGCAGTTTGATATTTTGGAGGACATTGGCTGCAGCGAGATTCAGGGTTATCTGTTTAGTCGCCCCCTCCCAAGTGAAGAAGTTCGCGTCCTCTTGGCCAAGAGCCGGATCTAGAGTGGAGAGGGCACGCGGGGCCGGCTGGCGTTTTTGACCAAACTGTGTACGTCGACGGCGACTTTTTATATAATGCCGCGCATCGGCGGAGTTAATCGTTGATTGGGTCGCCGAGTGCCAGAAAACGCGGCACCGACGCCTGCTTTCGTCAGCGCGCCCCTCTGACTTGCCTGCAGCTATTCCACGCCCCTTGCTGAGTGGCCTCAAGCGGGCATGACGCTGGCCTTAATAGCCCAGAAAGATGGATCGGATACGCTGCGGGCCAGTCGGTTGCGTAGGGATGCAAGCATGCCCTCTGAGAGGCTTGACTACATGCTCGTTGCCGCAGGCATTGGGCTTGCTGTCCTTAACATTTTGTACGCCCTTGCCGTGTTTCCTGGCCTGCGGTAACCGCTTTCGCCAGGCTCAACTTTTTTGCTTGGCTCTTCCGAGTGTGGCGGGGCGACGGGGCGGATTCACAGATCCAAAATGTCAAACATGACGTAGCCATCGGCCGATCCGCCAGGCAGGTTCGGGCAAGGATAACGAACATCAACTGAGTGTGTGCACGACCAGAGACACCAGCGACTGAACATTACGGAAATAGGTCCCGTGGCAATACTGATCGTCGACATACCATAGCACCGTTGCAGCAATGCATGCTGCCGTAATCGCCTTCAGCATGACACCTTCCCTCACTTGCTGTTATGTCGTCTCCTGTCTCACATAGCGGGCCTATGATCTCGTGCGTTTATTACAAACAAGGAAATTTCGCTGCTCAAATTAAAGCTAAATTTGGATATTTGCAGTTTTGCACCGCAGAACGAGCAGGACCTGCGAGACGCTTCGGCGGACGGGCCCGGTCATCGGGCCGAAGTCACCGCCCTGAGGTCCCGTCCCGAGGATACGGTATTTCGGGCGTGTGCGCTTGGGGCAATACCCAAGGGTAATTCTAACAATCTCGTCTTACGTCCAGTTACGGCACTCATTGCAATGGGACGGCCGTATTCTGGCTGCGATACCCATCCATCATGGTTGGACGGCTGTAGCCGACGCGCTCATTCAGAAGATGGGCCGTTTAACCATGTCTCCCCAGGAGCTCAGAGCCCATATCGAATGTTCAACCCGAACATTATGCTTTGAAAGCGTGGCTTAAAATTGATCGAGCATCCAGAAATACATGAGGATCCGTCAGTGAAAGTCAGATCTGCGGCTGTTAATTGTGAATAGTTGTACTCCACAAACACCGACCAATCTGGAATGAACATGTACTCAGTTCCGAGTCCTACTGTCCACCCGCTGAATGTCTTTTGGACATGACCGACCTCCGATCCAGAGGGATTACGAAGATATTGATCTGAACCCATCCAGGCGCCTCCGCCCTGGACGTAAAAGAGCCAGCTCGGGTACAGCAGGATGCCAGCTCGCGCCGTAAGGAGATCGAACCAATCCGGTTTGCTGTGCACCGAAAAGCCGGCGAGTGGTGCGGCCTGGAACGTCGCATTGCCGTTCTCAGTGAACCCATTAAACGTGTTTCGCAGCCCGAGGACTACGCTTCCTACTTGATAATCACACCCAACTTGACCTCCGCCCATAAAGCCACTCGAGTTTTGAGTCTGGAGTTCAGACGCAAAGACGTTCGTGAGTTCGGTGCGGCTCGAGGAGAAACCGCCGTTCAAACCGATATAACAGCCGGTCCAGGAGCCGCTTGAGTAATACTCAGGCAAAGGAGAATATGCTGGGGCCGCGGGCATGTCTGCGCCTTGTGCGGCTTCGCACAACAATACACCGGCAAAAACGGGCGTAGCCAGAAAGGCCAAAACGGCAGTTAGACGCATCGCTTTTGTCCTCCGGATCGCGATTTCTTTATTGATGGCAAATTAACGTTAAAATTCCGTTAGCGGTCATCAACGATTCCAGAACCTGCTCGGCAATGACCAGCGCGCGTTTACTTTGGATTCGACCAGGATCGGACAGCGCGTTCCGACAGCGCGCGGCGGGCGCAGCGCTTGCGGACGGTCAGCCCTTCCTCAGGGTAGAGCCGATTGATCCCGGTGCGCTCCCCTTCGCGGCGGAGCAGGATGAACAGTCGTCGATAGCCAAACCGGCGGTGTTGACTTGCCAACTCGCGCAAGCGTGCCCGCAGAGCCGTGTCCCGCGGCCTGCAGAACCGATAGCGGACTATCGCGCGATCTGCGGCAACCCAGGCTACATCGGCCCCCTCCCCAAGGGGCCGGACCGGCCAGCTCGCTCGAATATTCCCGCTAGTGCGCGTGCTGGAGGATCACTAAGCAGCAGGCGCGGTCAGGCAAATGCAGCTTTGGTTGCGCTTGGCTGCCTTCCGGTGACCCACAGACGTCTCGCAATCAGCAAAGCGATCCAGACGATCGCGACAAATCCAACGGGCATCTTCAGTGCAGTGAAGCTGATCAATAGTGCGCAGGCGGGGAGGAAGCGGAGCAACTCCGCAGCTGTGTCTCCGCTGCGCAGGCTCATTCGGATGAGGAACGCCATCGGCACCGCGAGCGCGGCGAGGTCGTACATGAACAAGTACGGCGTCACGAGCAGCGCGCCCGCGGTCACTCCAGCTGCCTTCAGGTCAAACGGCCCGCGTGAGCGCCACAGCAGCACGATGGCCGCCATCACGCCCGCAGCGAACATGCCGTGCACCGTCCAGCCGAGGCTCTCGCTGCCGCCGAGCATGCGCACGAGCGCGTAGAGGCTCTGCATCTTGCCGAACTCGGCACTGCCGTCCGTCAGCACGGATTGCGAAGTCGCGGGCAGCGCGTGCAGGAAGGCCACCCACGTGTCCATGCCGAACGCCAGACTCGACGCGGCGGCAAACGCGAGCGTTGCCACCGCTGCCGCTGCGAACGCGCGCCAATGGCCGCCGGCGATCAGCACCAGCGGGAAAAGCAAACCGAAGTGCGGCTTGAAGCTGAGGCATCCGATCAGGCAGCCGGCCAGCAGCGGGCGGCGTTCCAGGAAGAGCAATGCGCCGCCGATCAGCGCGGCTGTCACAAAGCCGTTCTGTCCCGCCATCACGTTCGGCACAATGCCGGGAAATGCGCAGGCGAGCAGCAGCGCGCTACGCTCGCCGATGATCGCGCGCAGCGTGGTCAGATAAAGCGGGAACGTGAGCAGCAGCAACGCGATATTGGCGGTGACGAGCGGCAGCAGCGCGAACGCCGTTGCGACGAACAGGAAGGTCGGCGGATAATTCCACGGGTACTCGCCAGCGAAAGCCAGGCGGATGGCTGCGTCCTCAATGAGCTTGTGCGCATGCACGTCATATGCCGCCGCCGCATGCCCGGCGAGCGCCTGCTGTCCGGCCGCCCAGACATTGACGAAGTCGTTTGGAATCAGCGCGCCGTTCAGCGCGACGAGCCAATAGCCTTTGACGTAACAGCCGGCGACAAACACCGCCTGCGCCACGCAAAGCGCAAAGCAGGACAATTCGATCGCGCGGGTTAGCTCGAAGGCGCGGCTTGGGGCATCGACATCGGGGGCCGCGACCATAGGCTCACATATTCGCGGCGCGCTTGACGTGCTGCGGCACAGGGCGCTCGCTGCGCAGCGCCTCCTGCGCACCGGATGCGCCCGCCTCGTGATATTCGGCGTCCTCGTTCACGTCCCATACGTCATAGAGGCGCTCGCCGGCCAGGATGTTGCGGACGGTCAGCATCGCCGTCATCATCGCGTGATCTTGATTGTTATATTTGTGCATCCCGTTTCGGCCGACGAGATGCAGCGTCGGATAGTTCATCTCCAGGTCGAGCCGGATGGTCGCGACATTCTCGCGATAGCTGTCGTCGTACACCGGGTAGGCCTTCGGCTGGCGCACGACGCAGGCGTCGAACACGTCACTATCGGCGATCAATCCGGTTTTCGCGATCTCAACCTTCGCCAGCTCGATCAGTTCCGCGTCGTTGGCATTCCACAGGCCGTCGCCTTCGAAACAGAAATATTCGAGCCCCAGGCAACTCATGCCTGTGGGTACCATCTCCGGCGACCAGGAGCGGAAATTCTGCACACGCCCGACCTTGATCGCCGGGTCGTGGATATAGATCCAGTTGTCCGCGAACAGGTCCGGCTTGTTCACCATTAGGGCAACGGTCAGGAAATCGCGATAACGCAACCCGCGCGCATGCAGTGCCGAGATCGGCCGCGGCGACACCTTCGAGACCAGCTCGTTGATCGGCGCGGCGCTGATCACATGCCGCGCGGTATAGGTCTCGTATGCGCCTTCAGCCGTCGCGACCTCGATGCGCCAGATTTTGCGGTCGGCATTGTAATCGAGCTTCTGCAGCTCGCGGCCCATCATCACCTGACCGCCGCGCTCCTTGATCTTGCGCGCCGCGGCTTCCCACATCATGCCGGGTCCTCTGCGCGGATACTGGAAGCTCTCAATCAGAGTCTTGACCACAGGCGCGCCCGTTTGTGCTTGTCGCTGCGGCTTCAGCGCGCGCGTCAAGGCGTTCGCGACCGCGACGCCGAGATTGAGCCCTTTGATCCGCTGCGCAGCCCAGTCGGCGGAAATCTCATCGCACGACATGCCCCACACCTTTTCGGTGTAGGTCTTGAAGAAGATCGAGAACAGCTTCTCGCCGAATTGGTTGCGAACCCAGTCGTGAAACGTGCGCGCGTCGGAGATCGGCTGCGCCTTGGCGTAGGCGTAGGAGAGCATGCAGGCGACGCTGGTGAAGAGGCCAAGATTGCGCAGCGCCTCGAACGCGTTAAGTGGGTAGGAATAGAACTTGCCGCCGTAGAAGATGCGCGAGAGCCGCGGCCGTTCGATGAAGTCATCGGGAAGGATTTCGCGCCACAGATCGACGACTTCCTTCGCTTTTGAAAAGAAGCGATGGCCGCCGATATCGAACATGAAGTCCTTGTAGCGCACCGTCCGGCTGATCCCGCCGACATAGACCGGATCTTTCTCGATCACGGTGACGGACGGTGTCTCTTTCGTGAGGCAGTAAGCGGCGGTCAATCCCGCGGGACCTGCGCCGATGATGAAGACGTCGACATCGGTGCTCATGCGGAACGCTCCGCAGGATGCGCGGCGTGGGCACTTCGCGGCATGAATGCGATGAGACGCTGGCCGTTATAGGAGATCAGCGCCACCGACACCGCGCCGATCACGATCGCGATTTGCGGCAAGCGAGAGAAAACCGTGAGCGCGAGCGCCGCAAAGATCAGATAGCCGATGCCCTGCGCTGCCGCGGCGACAAGAGCGTAACGCATCGCTTCATCGGCTTGGTGCCGGCCGCTCTGAGCAAACGTGAAATGCCGGTTGAGGCGCCACGTCACCACCGTCGCAAACCCGAGCGAGAACGCGCGCGCGATCAGCGGATGCAGGCCGAACGCAAACAGGATCGTGAAAAATCCGACGTCGGACACGAGCCCGCAAGTGCCGACCATAAGGAAGCGGATTGGGCGCGGCAGCCATTCTAGCACGGCGCGGAGCACGTCCTTGTCCGGCAGGAGCGCGTCCTGCGTCCCACCTTCCGCAACGCCTTCGAGGGCCATGGTTGGTCTCTCGCCTGTCCGCCTAGAACGGTGCCAGCCGCGCGGGCAAAAGGGCGCGCGCACGGGCCGGTTCTAGCTGGGAGATGATTAAACCGGTGCTAACGGGCGCGTCGCAATTAAGCGATTTGCAGGATTTAGCGTGTTGCTGAAACGCATCCGCCGCTTTCGGCTACGGTGCGAGACAAGGTGTTAACTGGCGTGTAACCGCAAGTGTCTAAGACTCGCAGAAAGCTCACGTCTCTTTCTTGCACTATGTCCCATCCACAAACGGAAATCGCATCGGGTCGTTCGTCGTTCGCGGGATCGGCGATTGATCCCTACGCGGCGATTGGTTGCCTGACGCTAGCTTTTGGTGTCTGGCTGCGTTTTCTATACCGCGACGGACTTCCCCTGTGGCTTGATGAGACCTTTACGGGGGCGATTGCCTCTGAACCGACCCTCGCAGCCGTAATGCGGCAGACACTGCTCGACGTGAACGCGCCCGGTTATTACGTGATCGCTCACGTTTGGTCGACACTTACTTCCTTCTCCAACGAAGCGCTGCGCACGCCGGCACTGTGTTTCGGTCTGGCGGCGCCGTTGGTCTGCCTAGTCGAGACGCCAGGTATTACGCCGCGAGCACGATGGATATGGCTTATGCTGACAGCCCTATGGCTGCCGGCAGTTATTTATTCGAACGAGGCGCGTGGCTATTCGCTCCTCTATGCTTTGGCGATCGCCAATACCCTCGCGTTCGCGCGCTTCTACACGCGACTGATGCTGCGCGACGCCACGCTCTGGACTGTTTCGGCTGCGGCCCTGCTGCTGACCCATTATGTCGCCATCTTTCTGGTCGCCGCCCAAGGCGCGGTAGCGCTGGCGATTCTGCGCCGGCGGGCGCTTCGCCTCTGGCCCGCCGTTCTGCCGCTCGTTCCCGTCCTCGCCCTCATGGGCTATCACAGCGCGCGGGTGAGCGAATTCGCCGATCGAGAAATCGCCTGGTATCCGTTGGTCGACATTGGTCTCGTTCCGCATATCCTCATTTGGACGATTGGCGGTATTCCGACCGCGATTTGGATCTTGCTAACGACCGGCGCGCTCCTGCATCGTTCAAAAAGCTCGGCGGCGCCTGTCATGCGCGCGGCCGGGCCCGAAGCGGCCTTCGCTGCCGGCGCAGCCGCGTGGACGGCCTTCGTCATCCTCTGCATGTTCCGGCCGAATTTTACGGCCCGCTACCTGATCACCTTCGCGCCAGCGCTGTTGCTTGGCGTCGCGCTGTATGCGGACCGATCTGCCGTCCTGCACCGATATGCGCCGCTGACGCTCGTTCCGATGATCTTCATTCAGCCGCTTGCCTATCTCCGGGCCGATCGTTCCCAGATCAACGCCTTCCAATTCCAGTCCGGATCGCAATTCCTGATGGACGCCGGAGCTAGAAAGGTGACGTTGCTCTGGGACAATCCCACCAATCAGGCGGAAGCGCCTGAGCAGATGGACCGGGTAGCCGGCTTCTTTTTCAGGCGCGCCGGGTCCGACGTTCTCGCGAGGTCGATCCGCCTCCCGCGCGGCGCGGATCCGAATATCGACTTGCCCATCGCAGCCTCGGCGCCCGGAGACGGCTTCATCTGGGTATATGACAGGAATGTTCACCACACCGCCGCCATCCTGTTTCCGCCGCGGCTGGATGAAGCGCTCTTCGGCTTCCAATGTCGATCGGTCGGCGACGAAATGAGTTCAGTCCTTGCTTGCATCCGTCGGAAGCCCGCATGACCGATAAGCCCGCGGACAAGCCTCGCCTCTCGGTCGTCGCGCCCTGCTACAACGAGGAGCGCGCCCTTCCCTGCTTTCTCGAACGGATGATCGCCGCATGCCAGGAATGGGCCAACGGCGCATACGAGATCGTCCTCGTCAACGACGGATCGCGCGACGACACTTGGGCCTGCATGCGCGCCCTCGCGCACACCAATCCCGGAGTCGTGGCCGTCAATCTGTCGCGCAACCACGGCCATCAGCTCGCCGTTTCCGCGGGCCTTAGCCTTGCGCGCGGCGAACGCGTGCTGGTGATTGACGCGGACCTCCAGGATCCCCCGGAGGTTCTCGGCGCGATGATGACGCGCATGGACGAAGGCGCCGACGTCGTCTATGGCCGCCGCCGGGCGCGCGTGGGCGAAAGCACGTTCAAGCGCGCGACCGCGCACGCGTTTTACCGGTTGCTCGGCAAGATCTCCGAGGTCGCGATTCCTCTGGACACCGGCGACTTCCGGCTCATGTCGCGAGATATCGTCAACAGGCTGATCGCCATGCCGGAGCAGGACCGGTTCCTTCGGGGCATGGTGGCCTGGCTCGGAGGCCATCAGGCCGAGGTCGAATACGATCGCGACCCGCGCGTCGCCGGCGAGACTGGCTACAGCTTGGGCAAGATGATTGCGCTCGCAGTCGCGGGCGTGACCGGCTTTTCGACGCTGCCGATGCGTCTCGCCGGCCTGTTCACCGGCCTCGGCGTCATGGTCGGAATCGGCATCGCCTTCTATGTGCTCCATGGCCTCATATCGGGCCACGCGGTGCCGGGATGGACGAGCCTTGCGCTCGTCATGGTGTTCTTCTCTTGCGCACAGCTCGCCTGTCTCGCTGTGATGAGCCTCTATATCAGCCGCATCTTCACGCAGGTGAAGCAGCGCCCGCTATTCCTAATTCACGAAGTGCTGGAATGTCCGGTCCGCCTCGGGCTCGCTGCGCCGCGCGCCATGGCGCGCGACGCGTCCGCCGACGCCGCGCGGTTCAGTCCGGCACCTGAAATCCGGTTCGTCAGGAGGGCCGGGACGCCGCCGAGAAGAGAACCAGGCCGATGACCACGAGCGCCCAGCCGGGATAGGCGAGCGAGCCCGGGCGTTCGCCGAGAAAGACTAACCTGAAGACGCCGACGCAGAGCGTCGTAAGCAATGTGAAGGGGTAGGCCACGAAGAGCGGCAGGCGCGAAAGCGAGAACATCCACAGCACGAGGCCTACTGCATAGCCCAGCAGCCCGAAGAAGACATGGGCGTTGGCGAATTCGATCGGCCCTAGGCGGCCCGTCGCACCAAGCTTGAGGAGCGCCTGGCCCGCGGCGGCGCACAGGCAACTGGCGACAAGCACCGCAGCGACGGTTCCGTTCATCACGCCGCCCGTCGCGTGAGGGCGCAGGCCATCCGATACCGCAGGCGGGACAGCCGGGTCACAAGCGGCTCCGGCAGAGGCGCCAGCAATGCGCAGCGCAGCCGCCACAAGGCGTCGCCGCCGCCGTCGAGATCGTCGGGATCCGCAATGCGGGCCGACAACGCCTGCGCCGACAAGCGTCGAACACCGGCCACGTTCGCGTAAATGATCGAATTAAACCGATACCAGGGCGCGATGTCCGTCCTGCCGTGCAGTTGCGGGCGCAAGGGATCGAAGGCGGCGTAGCCACGCGCCGCGAACTTGCGCGCCCACCAGGACGGCGGCTGCTCGTTCACGTGCATTTCGCCGCCCTGGCCGGGAACGGCGGCCGAGAAGAAGACGATGTCGCTGAGCGCGCAGAGACCGTCGACGAACCCGTCGGCGACGGACTGCGGCAGGTGCTCCCCGACCTCGAGAGATTGTGCGAGATCGAAGCGGCGGCTGATTGCGAAGGGCTCGACCAGGTTCGTCGGGAAGAATTGATCCGGGCACACCGCGAGACGGTCGGCGCGCACATGGGGCCCGTCCAAGCCCAGCAGGTCTGGCGCGCCGAGGTCGCTCCAGACGGACAACCACACGCATTCACCGCAGCCGACATCGACCACGCTGCGCGGCTGTGTCATCGTATGGACCAAAGGAAGGATGATTTCGGCTGACCTTCGGGAGGTCAGATTAACCCAGTCGTAAAATCGTTCGTCGTAAAGTTCCGTCATCGTCATTTCTAAAGCAGGTAGCGGATATCCAGAGGGTCCACTGACCACGTCAATTTTTGGATAACGTCCGCATTAGGGCTGCATTCATTGCAGCTTTGTCTTGATCCCAAATCCGACTAAGCCCCATGACATCGCCCTTGGACGCGACGGCCCGAGCTGTGCGCCGAAATCGAGCGGCAACTCTTGTCATCCGCCTGAACAGTAGGAGACGATCGTTTTCTCGAAGCTAAGCAGTGCATCCGAGAGACCTTTTTTTGATTTCAGGGGAATCAGAAGTGGCTGGTGCCCAGGGCCGGATTCTACCTCCCGTTGGCGGCAGGTCGAGTGCAATTGATCCCGATGATTCGCGAGAGGCCCGCCTCGCGCGCGGGAGCGAGGAAATGCGAAGACCGAGCGCAACGGTACACAACCACTCGGATAATTGGTAAATCAACGGTATTGCAGACTCAAAGACTTTGGCCAGCACACTTCTCTGCTTCTAAACCTGTTCCTCGTTAGGATCTACCGAACACTCCTCAATGGGGTAGGTAGACGGTCGATGCAGGTTGCGCTCAAGCTGGCTTGGTTATGCCGAGTACAGCAATTCTGTCGAGAGCACAGCTTGTCTATTAAAGCGGATGCACCATGCACATCAGCAAAACACTCCACTGTTTTGGTTCAGGTCGCAGGGTGGGCCGGCGGCTGCGCGCCCAACCGCAAAGATATTTCTCCTCAGATGAAAGGGGAACTTCGGCCATCGAATTCGCATTCTTCGCGTCTATCTTGTCTTTTGCGATCCTGAATGTGGCAGACATCTCGATATACCTGTACAAACGAATGCAGGTGGAGAATGCAACACAGATGGGAGCTCAAGCTGCTTGGAATGCCTGTGATCCAAGCCAAAATCAGCTCCCCGCTACCACGAACTGCCCAAGCCTCACGACGGCTATTACGAACGCAATTCATAGCACGTCATTAAGCACAGCGGTGTCGTTGCAAGCCGGCTCGCCGGCGGAGGGTTACTACTGTGTGAACAGTTCAGGGCAATTGCAA
>Ga0207862_1000273_pt1 | contig 14985 bp, 16 predicted proteins | sample LuqExpMetageno81_FD_187838 | JGI IMG/M metagenome (GOLD analysis project Ga0207862, IMG submission 187838) | Tropical forest soil microbial communities from Luquillo Experimental Forest, Puerto Rico - Sample 81 (SPAdes) | ecosystem: Environmental > Terrestrial > Soil > Tropical forest ... | reverse complement strand
CACAGCTGAGGAGTTTGACCGCATCGTTGATCCCAAAAAAATGGTCACCCCTTACGTCGCCAAGGACTGAAGGCCCTGCCTCGCAAGATCCTGGCATACCTGCCTGCTTAAGCGATTGAGAGATTATCATGTCAACGATAAACCTGCTTTGCAGGTGAGTAGTGGCGATACCTGCTCTGACTAGAAACTTATCAACTTCCTGAAAATTCAACCTATATGGATCATACCTTCACTTTTTAATCTGAATAATTCTTTGCTTTCATCCCGGATATTATGAGATTCACCCTCTCACCGGCACCTGAAATCATCCTCCCCACAAAGGCCTGGAAGGATATGGAGACCATATCTGTATTTTTTGCTGGCTCGGTGATAAGAGAAAGGTTTGGCAAGTCAACGTGACTCTCCCTGCCTTTTTATTGTTGCCCTTTGCTTTAAAAGTTCATGAGCTCGAACCATTGTGGCAGATTTCCGCAACTGGTTCCCCCTTCGTCCTTAACGCTTGACCAACATCTGAGAGGAAATTTTCATTTCCAGAATCTCAAGAACCTTAGCATGGGCCTGTTTTGTCAGAATGATAGAGCGGAAAAGACCCCGGTGCAATTTTTCTCAAATCCGAAAGGAGATTGAGGTTCCCCCAAGCGCCATATAATGGGTCCCAGATTGATAACATCCTTATTTTATTATGATTTATTTTGCTGATAACCTTGGCAAGCCCTATGCATAGCCATGATTCAATCGCAGTGAGCGGGACTGCAACTCTCGGGGTTGAAGATTTCTATCCCGCTTTTCCCTTCACCCTCTCATTTCGCCCACGTTTAACCAGCAAAATCTGAGAGCTTATCTCTCAGGGGAAGTCAACATGAAACGCAAATCGATGCAAAGCATGTTATTCACAGTTTCTTGGGTGGCCATGATCTCTCTGGCCGGATGTGGCACTGAAGCCCAGAACTATCTTCTGACGGGTGCCGGTCTGGGTGGAGCCGCAGGAGCCGCCATCGGGGCCGCGGCCAACAGCAGTAATCCTTGGAAAGGGGCAGCCATCGGTGGCTTACTGGGAGGCGCCACAGGTGCCGTTGGCGGGGAAGTGTATCGGCGAACCCAACAACCTGCCCAACCCCAGCAGGGCTACTATCAATATGGGCCCCAGCAGCCGGGTTACGGCTATCCGCCTCCTAACCAAGGCTATAACCCGGGTCCGTATTATGACCAGCAGCCCTCCTCTGGGCAGTCCGGTCCGCCCCCCGGTTATTAATCTCAGGATGCCTGCTCCCGAGACAGGATCCATGGGTCAGATGCACGGAATGACCATTTTCTCTGCTTATAATGACCATAAAAGAGGGAGCGCAGGCTACTTTTCTCCAGGTTTCAAATCTTCAACTATCATGAATTCTATGAAATTTCGGTCATGGCAATCTTGGCTAATGAGGAGTGATTCCTTGCCATCAACAAATAACCTCTCTTAACATTTTTCGGGCCGACTGCTTCTAATTAGCAGATCCAGGTTGCAAATTTTTTCCGGAGGGAAAGCCAATGAATCTGAGAAGATGGTTGAGCGTTATCCTGGTGATGGGCGTTATCCTGGCGTTAAGCTCCCTGGGCGCCCAAGCAGATCCATACGGACCATATGAACCATATCACCGCCCCCATGGGCATGCCTATGGCTGGGATGGCCCAAGGCATCATGACTATGGCCGCCACCAAGAGCGTGGCTGGCGCTCCTGTAGGGGGCCACACAATCCCCACTATGTAGAGAGAGTTTACGAAGGACCACCGTCGGTTACTTATGTCACTCCCGTTGCTCCTGTGATGGGAATTCCCTATGTGCCACCCCAGCCCTATTTCTCACAACCCTCACAACCCGCACCTCTAGGTTTACATGGCCAATTTAATTATGGTTTTTAAAAATTCGGAAAAATTCAATCAACCTTTTCACATGGGCGCCCTGCTGAATTACCAACAAATCCGAAGTGCAAGCTTATGTCAAGGAGGACAGTAACATGAGACCGGGAAGATGGTGGAGCGTTATTCTTCCGATGGGTCTGCTTATGGCTCTGAGCCCGTTAAGCGCCCAGGCCGGCGGACCTAATCGCCCGTTTGCCCAACAACCAAATCGTCAAGCTGTCACCCAGCCCCAACCGCGTGCCTTTGCCCCGCAGATGAATCGTCAGGCTTTCACCTCAACCCAGCCGCGCGCCTCTGTTAGCAGCTGGAATAGTCAGCCACATCAGTGGCAGCAGCCTCGTGGCAACGCCTACGGCTGGAATAATCAGCCACATCAGTGGCAGCAGCCCCGCGGCAACGCCTACGGCTGGAATAATCACCAGAACCAGAGGGACCAGCAACGGAATGCCTACGAGGGGAACGGCCAGAACCATCAGTGGCAGCATACCAACGGCAATGCCTACGGCTGGAATAATCACCAGCGCCAGGGGGATCAGGACAGAGATGCCTATGGTCGGAACGGCCAGAACCATCAGTGGCAGCAACCCCGTGGCAATGCCTATGGCTGGAACGATCACCAGCGCCAGGGGGATCGTGGCCGAGATGCCTACGGCTGGAATGGCCAAAATCGTCAGTGGCAGCATACCAACGGCAATGCCTATGGCTGGAACGATCACCAGCGCCAGGGGGATCAGCAACGGAATGCTTACGAGGGGAACGGCCAGAACCATCAGTGGCAGCAACCCCGCGGTGATGCTTACGGCTGGAATAATCAGCAGCGCCAGTGGGGCCAGCCTCGTCCCTCAACCGCCCAGGGGGATCGACCAGGAAACCAGCAGTTCCAGCCGGCCAATTGGGGTCAGCATAGTAATACTGGTTCTTCTTATAATCGTGCCGGCTACCCGGCACAGGCTCAATCTCCCAATACTACCCCCCATTGGTCGGGCTATAACCACAATACCACTATGCCAGCATCCCAGACTGGCGCACAGCCCGGTTTTCGCCACCCCGAACCTGCCGGGAATGCCCCTCAGCCTATAGGCCAATCCCCTTCAGGGTCAATTTAGGCTGCTGCTATCAAGAATCGCTGGGGTCGGTCTGCAAGACCGACTCCGGTGATTACCCCAGATGGAATCCAAGGGAGGGATGAGCCAGCTCATGCACTTGTCCCTCTCTTGTTCGCTCTCAGGAAAGGAGATGGGAGATGGCTTTCAGGAAGAGCGGGATACTCAATGGGATGAGAATGGTAACCGCGGTGATCGCGATCCTTGCTCTCTGGGCAACCGTATCCAAGGCAGGGGGTTACGATTTGGTCTATGCAGCATATTATGGCGATCTGCCAGAGGTCAAACGACTCCTCGCCGCAGGGGCCGAAGTCAATGCTCAGGACAAGAATGGCATAACCCCTTTGATGGCTGCCTCCCTGGCGGGACACCGGGAAGTCGTGGAGTTCCTCCTCGCCAAAGGGGCCGAGGTCAATGCCCAGACAGAGGACGGCCAAACCGCCTTGATATACGCCTCAATAAAAGGTGACCAGAAGGTTGCGGATATGATTCTGGCCAAAGGGGCCGAGGTCAACGCTCAGGACAAGAGCGGCAAAACCGCCTTGATGTTTGCCACCCGGATGAACCACCCGGAGGTGAGAGAATTGCTTATTAAGGCGGAGGCAAATTGATGGGCGGCGGTGGAAATTGGCAAGATGTCATCGGTAGGGGGGCATGTCGCCCACCAAGGAAAAGTTGATCACCTTAGGACTCAATCGGGCATGGGCCGGCAGGAGTCTCAGCAAGTAATTGGGGTTTTCATATGATCGAAATGGCCATATGAAAATGGTCATTCCAGGCATGGACCTTCATGCTTTCCTATTCTATCGTAAACTGCCTCTAAATAAATATTCGTTTAAAGACCAAGGGCAGGCCTCTCCAGAATTCCTGCATCTTAACTCAATTTCCAAAGGTCAACCATGTAAAATTAACCGGCAAGGTCAATAAAATGGGAGCCTCCGCCAGAAAGACTAAAGCCTTTCTTCATAAACTGCCGGCCAGTTATTGTCTTGGTAAAGCCCGATGAGACAGAGGAGCAGGCTTGGCGACACCATGTAAAGAATCAACCTGAAGACATTCATGCCGATATCCGAATTTCCACATTTGCTGAAGCAATCTTTAGGTCCAGCGTTCTTGGCGAGCAATGAAGTGGAAAGATAGAAAGACGGACTGCATAGCTGCGCAACTCTCGAAGAAGAATCAACTTTTCATCAGCGTCTCCAGTTAACCTAATACCCTGTTCCTGGATAAGTGATAGGGAGAGGCAACACATGGAACAAATACCTGAAGATAAAGAATTTATGCAGGCAGACGGAACAGCCCCTGAAGGTGATAAAGCCGAATCCGTGAAGATGGTTGAGGTAGTGAACCTCCTGCAGGGCAATCTCGTAAAAACCACGAGGTTGATGTGGTTTCAGTTCTTTTTCATTGGGGCGTTAGTAATCTTTCTTTTTATCACCTATTTTTCCTTGCTTAGTAAAATACCGTCTGCCAGTAATGTTGCTGCCATGGGTCCGAAATCTTTGGAAAAACCCTTGCCCACTTCGGAGATTACCATATCTCCTCAAGTCCCCCAGACACCAAAATCAGAAAGATCCACTGATATTCTTGAACGGGAAGAAGTTCGGGGGGTTCTTGATCAGGTACGGAAAGCACAATTGGAAAAGGATATCAACCTGTTTCTCCAGGCCTATTCCCCAACCTACCCTAGTCTGGTTGAAAAAAAGGAAAGCCTCTTGAAGAGTTGGAAGAAATATAATTATATCGATATGGACTTTAATATTGAGAATATTCAGAAAAAAAATGCCCATACCATCATTGCTGAGGTTGCCTGCGATATTACCCTTGAAGATATCCACTCAAGAAAGAGGAGTAATTTGATGAAAGATTACCTCATTTACTTTTCCAATGTCTCGGGGAAAAGGCTTATTCAGGAGGTGACTCAGGGGAAAAAAGGCAATAAAGGCGGGTGCTTAGGGTTTAATGACAGGATGCTCTAGCGCCACTGCACCACCTGCTATAAACCTCCAGGGTCTTGCGGCGAGATAATTTCTCAAAATTATGACGGGGGTGTGAAATAATGCGTTCTTTCAAGAAGCTCAGTAACCCAATCTCACTTCTTTTTATGATTGTGGTAATCAATTCTTGTTCTTCTATGAATCCCAAGCCAAGTCAGGAGATCTATTACACGACACCGCCGGTCACCTTTATGCGGGAATTCCCCAGGTATGATAGTCCTAATGTCGCTGCGGTTTACCGCGGTGATCAGGTACTAATCTTATCAAGACAGGCGGATGACTGGTGCCTGGTTCAAATAGTGCAGAGCGGGAAAATGGGCTGGATTCAAAGTCCGTTATTAAGCGCGGAGCCAATTCCCACCCCAACGTACTCTGTCCAGGTGAGTAAGGTCCGGTTGCAAGATACCCCCCAAAAGAATGCGACTTCCCCTGAAGTTTTGTACCGGGGCGATAAGGTCAGAAAACTTTCGGAAAATCAGGAAGGCTGGTGGATGGTGCTGGCGGAGAAAGATAAAAGCCTAGGTTGGATACCAGCGACAGCGGTTTCCGAACGTCAGCCGGAAACCGCCTCTCCCATGCAGGCAGCCGGGCCTTCTGAAAAAGGTCCAGCCATGGTTACCGCTTCCCCTCCGCCTGCCTCCAAACAGTTTTATTATGTCGCCACTTCCAACCTGAACCTACACAGTCTGCCCATGGTTAGCTCTCAAGTGGTGAATACCTTAAAATTCAACGACAGGGTCGAGAAAATCGGTCAGTCCGATTCTCAGTGGATTAAAGTAAGATACCCGGTTACCGGATCCCAGGGTTGGGCCCGGGGAATTTTCCTTGCAGATTCTTCCCTAAAGACTCCGAGGGACTTTCCCCAACATACTCAACAAAGGAGAACACACCCAAGGCGAACCGTGTGTCCGAAGCCAGCCGAGCCAGAGAAAACCCAACCAGAAAAAATCGAGCCTGTAGTGATGTAAGGGTAACGCTGGCATCAACACAAAGGAGATTGTCATGTTTCTTGACCGCGTATTGGGCTGGTTCTCCAATGATCTGGCCATTGATCTGGGGACCGCCAACACCCTGGTGTACGTCAAAGGGAAAGGCATTGTGCTCTCTGAGCCTTCAGTGGTGGCGGTGCGGAAAAATGCCAAGGACCACAACAAGGTGCTGGCCGTGGGCCGGGAAGCCAAGATGATGCTGGGCCGCACGCCGGGGAACATCATGGCCATCCGCCCCATGAAAGACGGGGTCATCGCCGATTTCGAAATCACCGAGGCCATGCTCCGGCACTTTATCCGCAAGGTGCACAACCGCCGCTCTCTCGTCCGCCCCCGCATCATCGTCTGCGTACCCTCCGGCATCACCCCGGTGGAAAAGCGGGCTGTGAAAGAGTCCGCCGAATCCGCCGGCGCCCGGGAAGTCTATCTCATCGAGGAACCCATGGCCGCGGCCATCGGGGCCGGGCTCCCCATCACCGAACCCGTCTGCAACATGGTGGTGGACATCGGCGGCGGCACCACCGAAGTGGCCGTCATATCGCTGGCCGGCATCGTCTACTCCAAAAGTGTGCGGGTAGGCGGCGACAAAATGGACGAGTCCATTCTGCAGTACATCAAGCGCACCTATAACCTGGCCATCGGCGAGCGCACTGCCGAGATCATCAAGACCACCATCAGCAACGCCTATCCCGGGGAGACCGAGTCCATGGACGTCAAGGGCCGGGACCTGGTCACCGGTATTCCCAAGATCATCACCATCAATTCGGACGAAATCAGGACCGCCATCCAGGAGCAGATCGACACCATCGTCTCCACCGTGAAAACCGCGCTGGAACAGACCCCCCCCGAGTTGGCCGCGGACATCGTCGACCGGGGCATTTATCTCACCGGCGGCGGGGCCTTGCTCAAACATCTGGACGTACTCCTGCATCAGGAAACCGGGTTGCCCATTAAGATCACCGAAGACCCCCTGTCCACGGTGGTGCTGGGCTCCGGCCGGGCCCTGGACAACCTGGATATCTTGCGGGAAGTAACCCTCGATTGAGGCAATGAATGAACGTTTGAGAAGCCGCTGGCGCACCCCCCTGGTCGTTGCCGCCACGTTGTTTTTCGTTCTCGCGGTCCTGTCCTTAAGCTTCAAACGCGCCCCGGTGATGAAGACCGTGGAGGGAGCCATCATTTCCCTGACCGCACCGGTCATCAACGGCCTCAATACCGTGGGTTCTTCAGTCAAGCGATTCTGGCTGGACTACTTTTATCTGGTGGGGGCGAGAAAGGAAAACGCCGAACTCAAAAGGCAGGTGGCCGAGTACGACCAGAAGGAGGTGCGCTACCAGGAAGCCCTGCTGGAGGCCCGGCGCCTGGAAGCCCTCCTGGATCTCAAAAAACAGCTCGCCCTGCCGGTGGCCGGGGCCCGGGTGGTGGCCTACGATCCCTCCCAATGGTCCCGCTGCGTGATCATCGACATGGGCAAAAGCGAGGGGGCTGCCCTTGGCCTCCCCGTCCTCGGCAAGGGCGGCATCGTCGGCCGTATCGTCGAAGTGTATCCGCACTACGCCAAGGTCATGCTGATTGTGGACCGGGACAGCGGCGCCGACGCCATGGTGCAGCGCACCCGGGTGCGGGGCATCCTCGAGGGCAAGGGGGGCAACCGCTGCGCCCTGGAATATGTCCCCAAAAACGCCGACGTGGAGGTGGGTGACCTGATTCTGGCCTCGGGCCTGGGGGGCATCTACCCGCCGGGGCAGACCTTCGGCCGGGTGAGCCAGATAAACAAAGGCGCTGGCGGCCCCTTCCAGGAAATCATCGTCACCCCCGGGGAGAACCTGTCCGCCCTGGAGGAAGTGCTCATCGTCAAGACCGCCAAGCTGGCCCTGACCCCCTGACCATGCTGTCATCTCTTCTCTTTTTCATCTTTTTGGGACTTGGCTTGTTTTACCTGAAGGAGCTGATGCTCGACCCTCAGGTCTACATCCGCCCGCTGGCGCCTCTCCTGTTTTATGTGAGCCTGAAGGACTCCCTGGCCCTGGCCTTCATCCTGGCGGTGGTCCTGGGCCTCCTGCAGGACAGTTATGCCCTGGCCCCCTTCGGGGTGCACCTGCTAAGCTCCCTGATCCTGGTGGGTGTGGCCCGCCTGGCCCGGCGGACCTTCCTCATGAAAAATGCCCTTTCCCTGATCCTGGCCATGCTGGTAGCCTTGATCCTCCAGGAATTGGGGGTGCGCCTTATCCTTACCATCCTCGGGTCCCGGGATATTTTCTTGGCGGATCTGTCCCTGGCCCGGGGCCTGGAGTTGCTGGTCACGGCACTACTGACCCCGGTGTTTTTTGCGTTGATTCGCACCCTGGAACGTCACCTGGGACGCCTGGGACGCCCCCGCCGGCGGCAGGCGGCCACCTGGTGAAGGCGGCCACCGGGCCCAGATGTTGTTAATATGAAGCCCTTTCATCGCCAGTCGCTGAAATACCCTTACCAGGAAGAACCCCTGGGCGACCTCATGACCCCGGAGGAGTTTGACCACTCCCGGCGGGTCCTGGCCCGGGTGGTCCCCGTCCTGCTGGTGCTCTTCGGGCTGTTGTGCCTGCGCCTCTGGTTCCTCCAGCTGATTCAGGGGGAATACCTGCAGCAGCGCTCCGAGTACAACCGCATCCGTTCCCTGGATCTGCCCCCCTGGCGGGGCACCATCCTGGACCGGGACGGCAACGTCCTGGTGGACAATAAGTACAGCTTCAATCTCATGGCCACCCTCGAAGACATCCAGGAACCGGAAACTTTGGGGCGGCGCCTGGGATCGCTCTTAAAGCTCGATGGCGACACACTCACGGCCCAGATCGACAAGGCCCGGAAGGCGGGACTGGCCCAGGTGCGCCTCAAGGCCCAGCTTTCCTGGGAGGAGATGGCCCTGGTGGAGACTTACAAGGCCGAACTCCCCGGCGTGGCCATCGCCATCGGTTCGAAAAGGGATTATCGCCAGCCGGACCTGGCCGGCCACGTGCTGGGGTATCTCGGGGAAATCACCGATGCCCAGCTGAAAAGTGGCCGCTTCCCTACTTATAAGATGGGGGATTACCTGGGCCGGGCTGGCCTGGAGGCCTCCTGGGAGGATGTTTTGAGGGGCCAGCAGGGCTCCCGCCGCATCGAGGTGGACGCCTACGGCCGGGAGTTGGGCAGCCTGGATGAAAAACTCTCCATCCCCGGCGCCAACGTTCAGCTTACCCTGGACACCCGGCTGCAACAGGTAGCCGAAAATATCCTCCAGGACAAGGTAGGCGCCATCGTGGCCCTGGACCCCCGCAACGGCAAGATTCTGGCCCTGGCCTCCTCGCCGACCTTCTCCCAGGAGGCCTTTCAGCCGGGAGTGAAGTCCGAGGAATATCAAAAGATCATCGAGGATAAAAATCATCCCCTGATCGACCGCGCCATCAGGGGGCAGTATCCCCCCGGCTCGACCTTCAAGATCGTCATGGCGGTGGCGGGCCTGGAGGAGGGGGTCATTACTCCCGATACCTTCGTTCATTGCGGCGGTTCCATCCACGTGGGCAACCATGATTTCCACTGCTGGAGAAGGCGGGGGCACGGCGACGTCAACCTGTACCAGGCCCTGATGCATTCTTGCGACATCTATTTCTACGAGGTGGGACGCCGCCTGGGGGTGGAGCGCATCGACAAATGGTGCAAGCGCTTTGGCCTGGGAACGTCCTCAAATCTCCGCCTGGGCGGCGAGATGCCGGGGCTGGTGGGCTCTCCGGCCTGGAAAAAGACCCGCTTCAAGGCGTCCTGGCAGGAGGGCGACACCCTGTCCCTGGCCATCGGCCAGGGTTACAACCTGGCCACCCCCCTCCAGGTGGCCCGCATGGCCGCCACCCTGGCCAACGGCGGCACCCTGTACGAGCCTCAATTAGTGGAAAAAGTGGAAACCCCGGCGGGGGAAGTCTTGCAGCAGTTCCATCCCATCGTCCAGGGTCACCTGGACGCCGACCCCGCTAATCTGGCCCTGGTGCGGAAGGGCCTGGTGGCCGTGGTGCGGAACGGCACCGGTCAGAGAGCCTATTTGGACAACGTGGAAGTGGCCGGCAAGACCGGCACCTCCCAGGTGGTCTCCCTGGAAAGAGAGAAGGCCGACAAGCAAGTGCGGAAATACAGGAACCACGCCTGGTTCGTGGCTTATGCCCCGGCTGACGACCCCGAAGTGGTGGTGTCGGTCATCATCGAGCACGGCGGCCAGGGCGGTGAGGTGGCGGCCCCCCTGGCAAGGCGGTTTCTGGCCAGCTACTTCTCCAAAAGTCGGGTGGCCCGGGAAGGTAAGCCGGATACCGGGGAATAGAAGTTTCACCTCCCTCTCAGTACCCTACGTCGTCCCCAGTCTCGGCCTGCCAGCCGTGCTTGCCGATGAGCTTGACGAAACGGCAGCCCCCTAAATATTCGTGTTGCAAGCCCTCGGGCGTCCGGCGCACCCGGGTCAGGGTCTGCGTGTAGCGGTCCCCCACGGGAATCACCAAGCGCCCTCCCATGGCCAGCTGCTCCACCAGCGGTGCGGGCACCTGGGGGGCGCCGGCTGTGACCAGGATGGCGTCGAAAGGCGCCGCTTCGGGCCACCCCAGGGTGCCGTCGGCCACCCGCATGTGCACATTGGTGTATCCCAGGAAGTCCAGGACCTGCTGTGCTTTCCGGGTAAGCGAGGGGAGTCGCTCGATGGTGTAAACCTCCCGCGCCAGCTCCGCCAGGATGGCGGCCTGGTAGCCGGAACCGGTGCCCAGTTCCAGGACCTTCTCGGGGCCCGAGATTTCCAGGGCCTCGGTCATCAGGGCCACGATATACGGCTGGGAGATGGTCTGGTCCTCGCCGATGGGGAGAGGGTAGTCGCTGTAGGCCTGGTCCCAGAGATGCTTGGGGATGAAAAGGTGGCGGGGCACCTTGGCCATGGCCGCCAACACCCGGGGATCAGTGACCCCCCGGGCCCTGATCTGGGTCTCCACCATTACCCGCCGGTCTTCGTGATAGTATTCTTCCCTGTCATCCCGCATGAGTCCGCTTCCCCCCGGGCCAGGCCTGCCGGTTTTTGATATGATGTTGTGGGGGAGGGCAGGGACCTCAGGTCCCTGGCCCTCCCCCCAGAAAAAATCTGTTATATCCTTGGCGGAGACAAGGATATAAGCAATTGCTTTATCTTATCCCAAGGAGGGAAAAAGAGAAACATGGAATGCCGTTTTCATCCAGGCCGGGAGGCCCACTACCGCTGCGACAAAATGGAATACTATTACTGCCAGGAGTGTCTGGATGCCTGCCGCGCCTGCACCGACCCCTGCGTCTACTGCAAGTCCCGGCGGGCCTGTGTCATCTGGGAACTCTGCGGCAAAGAGGCCAAAAAGCGCTGCCAGGAGGAGCGCCAGGAAGGGTAATTGGTGTGAACCGCGGGCGATCCCCTTATTTAATCTGGGTATAGATGCTTGCCAGGGCAATGGGGATCAGGATCCAGCCGAGGACCTGCTGCAGGTGAAAGTAGAACCAGATGGGGAAGCGGCTGGCCTTGGCATCCCAGTTTTTGGCCAGGCCCAGCTCAATGGGCAGGAATCGGTCCAGGCTCAGGAAGAATCTCAGCAGCAGGGATTTGTAGATGCTCCCGTCCGTAGGTGTTCTATTGTCCATAAGATATTCCGGGTCGAACAGGCAGGCCCCCAGAATAATCAAGGCCATGCTGATAAAAAAGACCCGGAAGGGTTTCTTACCATAGCCTGCCAACCTCCCCCAGAAAAGCCACTCCAGCCACCGCACCGGGTCATACCAGTGCAGGTTTTCCTCCAGGTCACGGTCGTTCATGCGAATATAAATGTTATTAGCCCAGTCTTCTTTACCGATGCGTTTGAAAAAGGCCTCCAATTGTACGTACGTCTGGGTATTGAAGGGGCTTTCCTCGACAAACCGCTTGATTGAGTTGAAATCGTCCTCGCCATAGTCGCTGCTGTGGTCCTCATCCTCTGGCTTGTCAATGCTGAGGCTGCTGTAAGTCAAGTCGTTCAAACAAATTTTCCGCTTAGCCTTCCCCTTTTCCTGCCTGGGTTTCGGCCAGGCGACCTTCTGAAAATCCAGGGCTTCAAATGAGCTGTGGCGAAAGTCCGCCATGCTTCTTATTTCGATATTGCTGAGATGCGTCGGGCCCTTGACGTGGACATTACTGGCCAGAAGTTCGCCGATTTTGGCATCGGCAATGGTCAGGTCACGCTGCACCCGGACCCCGCTCAGGTTTAACCTGGGGACATTCATGGTGCTTTCCTGCACCGTTTTCTGGTCCTGTATGACCCCGCTGATCTCGACATCGTGAAACTCGCCATAAGACAGGTCGATGCTGCAATCGATGGTGACCTTGTCCAGAAAGACTTCCTGGCCCACCTTCATTTGAGAAAAGCTCTTGGGATTGCAGGCCAACTTGGCCCCGGTAGCCCGGAAGTTCAGGCCGATCTCGGCGAACTCAAATCTCACCGGTCCCAGAAATTGGGCTTCCCGGAAAAAGATGCTGTTTCCTGTTTTAATGCTTCTAAAATCGGCCCCCGGTTCCTCCGGGTAAAGGAATTCGGCGCCATCGGCCCAAAACTGGATGCCGATCTGGGCAATCACAAAATTAACCGGCCCATGGAAGCGGGCCCCATTAAAGACCGCATATTTATCGACGATCAGGGCCAGAAAATTGGCGTTTTCCTTTTCATTAAAGAATTCGGCTCGATTCATATTGAGTCGCACGCCGATATGGGCCAACTCAAAGTCCACCGGGCCATAAAACTTGGCCGAGGTAAAGTGGGCTTCGGTGCCTACCCTCATGGCGTGGAAGTCGGCCGGGTGGGCCACGCTATGGAACTCCGTCCCGCCGGCCAGGATTTTTTCACTGATGTCAGCATCCACCCACAGACATTGCCCCTCAAAGACGGCGCCTTCCAGGTTCACACTGCCGTCGACTTTCATTCCTCTAAAATCGGCGCTTTTTAAAAAGGTGGAGCCGGCGAAGGACACGTCTTTTGTGGCATGGCTTTTGGTAAAAACTACCTGATCGGCAAAGCGGCAATGAGACAGGGTCAGAGGATAATCTAGGGCAACGCTCCCCAGTTCCAGGGGCCCGTCGATGATCACGGCATGGGACAGGCTCACCCCCTGGTAGGGAATCCGCAAGTCTGTGAAGCCCCCGACCACTAATTTCTTCAGGAAGGCCGCCCTGAGCCGGGCTCTGGGATCTTCCCGGCCAAACTCTTTTTCCAGGTCGGCCTCCCTTCCCTGCTTTACCTGGTTAAGCACCCAGGCTTCCTGCAAGGTGAGCTGCTGTTCCTGGCCCGGATTGACCAAGCTGCTGGCTTTCTGCGGCTGGCCGGCCAGCAGCAGGGTGAGCAGGAAGAAGATCCCCGCAATTTTGCCGAACTTAACCCCTTTCAGGCCATTTCCTCTCTTCGGCGGAGAAAAGGCTGACATGATGCCTCCGCTCTTCGTGGTTACTTGCTGGTCGGCCATTGTAGCACAAGTGGATTTAAACTTCAGCCTGTCCCGAAAATGAAACAGTGCAAGGTTCGGGAAAGCCGGCCGGAGGGGGGGCCGGCCCGTCGGGGAGGGCGCCAATTGCTGCGTTTGGCCCCCCCAGCTAAAATACACCTTCCAGAGATTAAGGGTCGCTTACCTTCCTGTCCCTAGGAAAAAAAGAAGTTACTTGTTTTTTATAATCGACATTATTTTTTATTGACAAGAGTAAATTGTCGATTATTCTAGTTGCGAATAAACTTTTGGGGAGATGATGATGAAAAAAGTGGTTCTGGTGGTCATGCTTGCTTTGTGCTTTCTTTCCGTTAACATGTCTGCCTGGGGTGCTGCTCTCCTGCACGGAGATGTTATTTACCAGGGACCCGGTAAACCCCAGGACCCCAAAGATCCTCCCAAATAATTAAAGAGCTTTTTATTATTCTTTAAGAAAATTTTAAATAACAGGAGACGGTTTATGAAAAAAGTGGTTCTGCTTGTCATGCTTGCCTTGTGTTTCGTCAGCGTCAGCGCGTCGGCCTGGAGCGCCGGCCTGGCGCCAGGGGATGTTGTTTACCAGGGACCTGGCGAACCCCAACCCCCCAAATAACCGGCGGATAACAAACCATTTTTCCTAACTTGTGATCGCCGCAGGTGACCTCAAAAAAAAGGGGGCCGAAGTTCTGGCCCCCTTTTGCTTTCCCCAACCTTTCCGGCAGCCTGTAAGAACGGTTCACACCTTCTTTTCCCACCGGAGCAAATCCACCACTTGGGCCAGGGTGCGCCCCTCCATGATTTCCTCCCGGATGCGGTTTTCCCTCTCCAAGACGTCCATGGCCCGGTTGGCGTACTCCACCGCCTGACGCTGGGGCAGGACCGCCACCCCGTCGTCGTCCCCCAGGAGCCAGTCCCCGGTCTCCACCCGCACGTGGCCGATACGGATGGGGACGCCGATTTCGCCAAAACCCCGGGGCTCTCCGGCGTTGGGCATGACGAGGCTGGAAAACGCCGGAAATTTCAGATTGATGACGTCCCCCGAATCCCTGATCCCCCCATGGATGACCACCCCGCCCAGACCACGGCGGATGGCGGAGTTGGTGGCCAGCTCCCCCCAGATAGCCGGTCCCACTCCGCCGGCATCAATGACCAGGATGTCCCCCGGCCGGGCCTCATCGATGGCCTCCACTGGCTTGGCCCAGTCCCCAGGGTAGGTGCGCACCGTCAGGGCCTGACCCACCAGGCGAATTCCCGGGAACAGGGGTTTGATGCCATCCAGTACTCCTCCCCGGTGCAGGGCGTCCGAGAGATTGGAAGTGGATACCATTTCCAGGGCCCGGCGGATTTCTTCTTCCCCCACCCTTTTAAAGAGGGTGGTGGGGATGACTTCCCCCTCGTCCAGGGCCCGGCGGATTTCCGCAGTGGCCACCCCGGGGTCCTTGGCCTTGGTGATGGCCCCACCCACCACCACGTAGCTGGCACCGTGCGCCACGGCCTGAGCCGCGG
>Ga0207862_1000272_pt1 | contig 14995 bp, 9 predicted proteins | sample LuqExpMetageno81_FD_187838 | JGI IMG/M metagenome (GOLD analysis project Ga0207862, IMG submission 187838) | Tropical forest soil microbial communities from Luquillo Experimental Forest, Puerto Rico - Sample 81 (SPAdes) | ecosystem: Environmental > Terrestrial > Soil > Tropical forest ... | reverse complement strand
GCGAATCCGGTGGATGGCTCGGCGCCTCAAGCAGCTCACCCTGCGTCATCTGGACGTTCCCAATAGAAAGCTCACCGAAAAACTCGCCCCCCTTCTCAACTGCGAATCCACGACCAAACACGGCGCCCGTCAGCCTGCCAGTTTTCTGAATCAACACCTTGCCCGTGGAAATGATTCTTGCGGAAATAAATCCCTCGATGTCGACTAATTCTGCGCGGATCGGGCGCACGAATTCCGCCTCGCATTTTCTATCGATATGGACGGTCTTTGCCTCGATGCTGCCGCTTAACTTGCCCTTCAATTTAATGTGGACAGTGCCACTGCAAATCAGGCTTCCGCGCAGAGATCCCTGGATTTCAGCCGATTGGCAAATCACTCGGTTGTTGTTCAGATCGCCTTTGCTTGTAATAAAAAGGCTCCCCCGAGTCCGAATCGAGCGGCTGTAATTGCCAATTATCCGGTAGTCCTGAAGATCAATGTATGCTCCGCATTGTGGACAGATCGTCGACGTTGCATTCCTGGGGACCTCACGTTTTCCTGTGCATTCGAAGCAGCGGGCAATAACGGTACGCTGAACACCCAAAAGACCTTCCAACTTCTGGAAGACTCCAGGATGTTTCTTTGCCTCCTGCGGTTCACTCGATTTTCGACCTTTACCTAGCTGAATGTATCCGCTGCATTTTCGGCAGTAGGTAGACCTGGCAAGCTCAGGTTCAAACTGAATATTACCGCAATGAGGACATTGTACTTCGATCCGTCCTTTAGCAGCCACTCAGAACCCCTTAACGTGGAGCACCAATTTTTTGCGGCTCTTCCTTGTGTGGGATACCCAAATCTTTGACGATATTCTTATTCGGGGTAACCTCGGATTTGCCGACGAACGTCGCACCTTCTTCGATCACCAGACGAGCGGCCTTCAAGTCACCGATCAACTGGGAGCGTGAATGCAGTTCACAGCGTTCCTGCACCGTAATATTACCGTGCACTTTGCCCTTTACGATCACAGTTTTGCTCTTCACCTCACCACGAACATCCGCATTCTCGCCAACCGTTAGAACACCGTCGACAGATGAAATCTCACCTTCAAGATTTCCATCAAAGACGAATTCATTTACAAACTTGATCGAGCCTTTAATTTCGACATCCTTCGAGAGGTTATTCTTATTAGGTATATCTGCCATAACGGGTGTTGGTTGTGTTAACGGTTCAGCGGCCGGCGGAGTCGGCGGACTCGCCCCAGATCCAGCGTCTTCCACAGGAGCCGCTTGTCCTGGCTTTTGGGGGATAAACTTCTTCAGCACGCCCGCAACTATGTAGGGGCCTAAAAGCAGTGTCAACGACCGGTTTTGATTTTGAGTTTTACGTTTTGCGTACGCAACTCACGCCGGGATCACGCAAAACGCAAAACTTAAAACTTAAAACTTAAGACCCTTCCCGGAGTTCTTCGGCGGGGTAGGTCCAGATTTCGCTTAACGTAGGATGGTAATGCGGGATCGAGGCCAGCGTTGCTGCAGTCGCGTGGAAATGCATTGCGACCACAATCTCGTGGATGAGTTCCGAAGCCTCCGGCCCGAGCACTGCGCCTCCGACGATTTCGCCGCTTTTGGCGTCAGCGATCAATTTAACAAAACCTTCGACCTCGCCGCGGATCATCGCTTTTCCGTGATCTTTAAAGGAGTATTTGGCGATCCGAACTTCCAAACGTTGTTCCGCTGCTTCGCGCTCACCGATTCCCACAATGGCGAACTGGGGCTCAGGGAACATAGCGAACATTTTGAGACGATAATCGATAGTCAGCAGATCTTTGGATTCCAGTAACCGCTTCGCATTCCTGGCTGCCAACTCCCCTTGTTGGATCGCGATGTGCACAACTTCGTGAAGACCTGTAACGTCCCCGGCGGCAAAGATGTGCGATTGCGATGTCTGGAGGCTGTCGTTGACAGTCACCGCGTTTTGTTTCGTGACTTCAACTCCCGCATTCTCCAGACCAAGTCCCTGGACGGCGGCCTTACGACCCAGCGCATAGAAAATTTCGTCTCCATCGGCAAAATGCTCTTCGCCGTCCCGTTCGTACCAGACACGTTTGCTGGACGCAGTTCGTTCGACGCGCACCAGCTTTGTGCCGCAGATCACTTTGATACCACGCTTCCGGAAGGCTGAGACCAGTGCTTCCGCGACATCTGAATCTGCTTCCTTGATGACCTGCTTGCTCCTTTGCAAGATCGTAACCTCAATGCCGAACGCGTTATAAAAATGAGCAAACTCGAGCGCGATCGCTCCGCCGCCTAAAATGACGACCGACCGTGGAAAATGATCGCTGTCCAGCGCCGTATCACTGTGAAGAAAACCAACATCAAACAGACCAGGTAGATTAATCACGTTGAGGACTGAGCCAGTCGAAATCAGAAATGTCTTTCCTTCGATCTCTTCTTGGCCCCCGCTCATCATTTCCACTTTCACGTGGTCCCGATCCGTGAATTCGGCGCGACCCCGCTTGAACTCAAATGTGCCACCAGTCAATTGTTTCACTCTGTAACTGGCAAATTCGGAGATCAATTCCCGCTTCCGCTGAACAATCGCCTTGGAATCGAACGCCAAGTGTCCGGCGCTTAGCCCAAACTCTGCCGCTCGCCGCAGCGTCATAAAGTGATTCGCGGATTCGATAAACGCTTTGCTCGGCATACAACCGCGCAGGATGCAGAGCCCTCCAATCTGATCCCCGCCTTCGATACAAACGGTTTTCAACCCTGAACGCGCCGCTGCCGCCGCCGCCGAGTAGCCGGCACTCCCTCCACCGATCACCACAAAGTCATACCTCTCCATCGCGCCGACAAGTTACAGCAGGCCGTTATTTTTCCAAATCTGGAACGAAAAGCATCCACTTGCCGGCCGTTACGCGCCCGTTGTGTACGGCTAGGCGGCGGCCGCGTCGCAATCACCCAAGGGGGCCGGATGGACCCAAAATATTGCGTAGAAGAGTGGTTCCTCCCACAATAAGTTGTGTCTCTTCATTGCTTGCAAATCGTTGCCTTCAGTCTTAGAATTGCGTCCTAACCCAGTAGTCACCAGGTCTTATCCATTAGTTCAGACCTGTCTATCGGATATGTCTGATATTTCGAATTACGGCGCAGCGCAAATTGATAAATTGGAGGGTTTGGAGGCCGTTCGGAAACGGCCCGGGATGTATATTGGAGATCCGGACGAGCGCGGGCTTCATCACTCCGTATTTGAGGTCTTGGATAACTCGATCGACGAACATCTCGCAGGTTTCTGCACGAAGATCGATGTAACGATTCACATTGACGGGTCGGTGTCAGTCCGTGACAACGGGCGAGGAATTCCGGTCGAGATGCATCCGAAGTTTCAGATGCCGGCCATTGAACTCGTACTGACCAATCTGCATGCTGGCGGTAAATTCGGCCAGGGAGCCTACAAGTTTTCCGGCGGCCTGCATGGTGTCGGAGCAAAATGTGTCAATGCTCTGTCGGAATGGTTCAAAGCTGAGGTTACCAGGAACGGTAAAGTCTATCTTATCGCTTTTTCCCGCGGCAAAACGACTCGCAAACTCGAAGTCATTGGAGAGGTCCAAAACAAAAAGTATTCCGGAACCCTGATCACATTTTTGCCGGATCCCGAAATATTTACGATCACGACAGAGTTTAAGTTTGAAATCCTAGCGACCCGGTTGCGCGAGCTTGCGTTTCTCAATAAAGGTTTGGAAATCCATCTGACCGATGAACGCACGGAGCCTCACCGGAAAGAAGCTTTCAATTACAAAGATGGGATTCGCCAGTACGTAAAGGAACTAGGTGAGACCAAACAGCTCATTCATCCGGAGCCGATCGTCATTAGCGGGATGCGCGAGTTCCAGGTGGACGACAAGACGGAGGTTTGCTACGTCGACGTTGTTCTGCAGTACACTGATGCCTACTCAGAGTATATTCAATGTTTTGCCAATTCGATCGCAAATAGCGATGGCGGGATGCATCTTGAGGGACTCAAGACAGGGCTGACCAACGCAATCAAGAATTATGCGAAGGCCAATAACCTGGTGAAGGAGAAAGATCCTGATCTCACCGGAGACGATCTACGGGAAGGTCTCGTCTGCGTACTGAGCGTGAAGCTGACTAATCCGCGGTTTAGCTCCCAGACCAAAGGGAAGCTGGTAAACAACGAGATCAAGCCGGTAGTTCAATCTGTCACCTACGAGGGACTTAGCCGGTTTTGCGAAGAAAATCCGGGCATTGCAAAAAAGGTTATCGACAAGTGTCTGATGGCCGCACGCGCCCGGGAAGCGGCCAGAAAAGCCAGGGAAGCGGTGCGAAAGACCGCCCTTACGGGCGGTGGCCTGCCTGGTAAACTGGCGGACTGTTCCGAACGCGACGCTGCCCTGACAGAGCTCTACATTGTGGAAGGTGACTCCGCCGGTGGCTCGGCCAAACAGGGGCGTGATCGGCGATTCCAGGCGATTCTTCCAATCCGCGGAAAACTCTTAAACGTCGAGAAAGCCCGATTGGACAAGGTGCTGCAGAATCTGGAAATTCAAACGATGATCACCGCCATCGGCACTGGGATCGGAGAAGGCGATGGCGAAGGGTCTTTCAACCTCGAAAAGCTCCGATACGGTCGGATCATCATCATGACCGATGCGGATGTGGACGGCTCCCATATTCGAACGCTTCTTCTGACGTTCTTCTACCGCCAGATGCCGGAACTTGTACGATGCGGCCACATTTACATCGCGCAGCCGCCGCTATACCAGATAAAGAGGAAGAAGCGGGAGGAATACGTCGACGACGACGCCCAACTGAACAAGATACTGATTTCTCTCGGGGCTGAGGAAGTCCAATTAAAGCACCTGGCAGACGGTCGAGAGTTTACAAAGGAACAGCTCGGTGAGGTTCTCGATTTGCTCGAAAGATTATCGAAACTGAGCGATTCGATTCGACGGCATGGCGGAGATTTCGAAGAATATCTCTCTCATCGGGATCCGGCTTCGGGAAGGTTTCCGGAGTATCTCGTGAAAGTACGGGAGGGCAACAACGAGTACGTAAAGTATTTCTACGACGAGAGCGCATTACGGGATTTTGCCAGCCAGAACCTGGATCTCAATCTCTACGAGGAAGAGGCTGTCGCGGAAAACGGCGACGGCATCGGAGCGCCGGGCGGTGTTCCCGCTGCTAACAGCAACGGAGGTTCCATTGTGGCTCCTCATCTGCGACGCAGGGCGCGACGAGTTGAGCTCCACGAGTCGAACTCAGTCGCAAAAGTTTTTCAGGAACTCGAGAAACGTGGGATGATGATCGATCATTACTCTGCAAGTGACGAGCCGATCTTCGAACTAGTCGAGGGAGAAGGTGACAGGACAACTGTTACTCCGCTGTTCTCGATTCCAAAGATTCTCGATGCGATTAAGGAAATTGGTCGCAGGGGAGTTCAGATCAAACGATTCAAGGGGCTCGGTGAGATGAACGCAAAGGAATTGTTCTCCACCACGATGGATCCGCTCCACCGCAAACTCCTTCGGGTCGATCTGAACGAGAGCAACGCAGGCGAGGCCGACAAGATGTTTACTATTTTGATGGGCGACGTGGTCGAACCGCGCCGCGCCTTCATCGAAGACAACGCGCTCAACGTCAGAAATCTGGACGTCTAATTCGGTTTTGAGTTTTGAGTTTTGAGTTTTGGGTTTGGCGTCCAACCACCGGTCGTATGCTGAAAAAGGGTGAGCTAAGCGGTTTGCCTCCGCTTTTCACTGTCAAAACGAGAACCGTGAAACTCAAAACTCAAAACCCAAAACTCAAAACTCAAAACCGCCTCCTCAATGCCGATTCATCCAAATGAAAAAGTAGAACCAGTAAACGTCGCCGAAGAGATGTCGAAGTCGTTTCTCGACTACTCGATGTCAGTCATCATTTCGCGCGCGCTTCCGGACGCCAGAGACGGGTTGAAACCTTCGCAACGCCGAATTCTCTATGCTATGAACGCTCTCGGGCTTCTTCCGAATCGGAAACATAGCAAATGCGCCAAGATCGTTGGCGAAACGATGGGTAACTATCACCCGCACGGCGACATGGCGATTTATCCCACGCTGGTGCATATGGCCCAACGATGGGCGATGCGCGAGATCCTGATCGAAGGCCAGGGAAACTTCGGTTCGATGGATGGCGATCCGCCGGCCTCGATGCGGTACACGGAGGCGCGATTGACCCATCTCGGCGCAGTCCTCATGGAAGATATGGAAAAGGACACGGTCGATTTCGTCCCGAATTACGATGAGACGACGACCGAGCCAACCGTTTTCCCCGCCGCATTTCCGAATCTGCTGGTCAACGGCGGAACTGGTATTGCCGTCGGCATGGCAACTAACATTCCGCCTCATAACCTCAGTGAGGTCATTGACGGCATTTGCGCGCTTATCGATGATCCGGACCTCAGCGTCGATCGGTTGCTAGGATTTATAAAGGGTCCGGATTTTCCGACAGGATGCACCATTTACGGCTCGAGCGGGATTCGGCAATACTTCGAAACTGGCCGGGGCGGTCTGAAGGTTCGCGGCAAGGCCACGATCGAAGAAGCCAGGAACGGGCGCGAACAGATCGTGATCACTGAAATTCCGTTTAATGTCAATCGCGCCGAACTGATCAAGCGCATTGCGGGACTCATTCAGGAAAAGGTCATTACCGACATTGGCGACGTAAGAGATCTTTCCGACGAGAATACGCGAATCGAGTTGGAGCTGAAGCGGGACGCGAACGCCAAGGTCGTTCTCAATAACCTCTACATGCACACAGCGATGGAAAGTTCCTTCGCGGTGAACATGCTCGCGATCGATCATGGACGGCCTAAGCTCCTTTCACTCAAAGAAGCACTGCATTGCTATATCGAGCATCGGCGAGACGTCGTTCTTCGGCGTACCCGTTTTCTTCTCCGCCAAGCCGAGGCCAGGGCTGAAACGCTCGAAGGCTATCTGATCGCGCTAGCCAACCTCGACGATTTTATCGACATTATTCGTCGTTCCACGAATCGCGAAGAAGCAAAGATTAAGCTTCTCGCCTACGAATTCGGGCGCGAGACAGTTGAGCAAATCGGCATTCGGATCCGAAACGAAGCCCGGTTGATCGACGGGCGGTATATTTTTAGCGAACATCAGGCGGACCAAATCCTGGACTTGCGTCTGTACCAACTTACCGGTCTCGAGCGCGAGAAAATCGTCAATGAGTACACCGAAATCATCCGAAAGATTGATGATCTACTTGATATTCTGAAACGGGCGGATCGGGTGATGTCCATCATCAAAGAAGAACTGCTGCGAATTAAGGATAAATACGGGTCCGAGCGGCTCACTGAGATTCTCCCCGGCCAAGGCGAAATCGATATCGAGGACCTGATAGCCAGAGAAGGATGCATTATTACTATTACCCACGGTGGCTACATCAAACGGACCGCCGAGAGTGAATTCCGCGCCCAGCGGCGCGGTGGCCGAGGCGTCATCGGGATGAGTACACGCGAAGCACAGCTAGCTGGAGATCTGGGAGATTTCGTTGAGCACCTCTTCACGGCTAGCACTCATGATTTTCTAATGTTTTTCACGCAGTCGGGCCGGTGTTACGTGGAAAAAGTCTATGAGATCCCCGAAATGAGTCGGGCTTCCAAAGGCCGCTCGATCGCGAATCTGCTCGAACTGCGGCCCGAAGAAAAGATTGCTGCGACGCTCCGAATTGAGGCCGTCGACCAAAGTGGGGATTCCGATCGGAACGAAGGTACATGGAATTCTTCCCTTCATATTATGTTTGCCGCACGGTCCGGTATCGTGAAAAAGACGAATCTTGCCGACTTCAGCAATGTCAGGAAAGGTGGCATCATCGCGATTCAGATTGAGCCGGAAGACGAATTAATCGACGCGCTTCTTACCTACGGGATGGATGAAGTTGTGCTCATTACACGCCGCGGCATCAGTATTCGATTTCACGAAAGCGAGGTTCGAGACATGGGACGAAATGCAGTCGGCGTCTGGGGCATTCGGCCCGAAAGTGGTGATGAAGTTGTCGGAATAGCGAAGATCATCCCCGACGCGCAACTGCTCGTGGCGGGTTCCAACGGTATCGGGAAACGGACCGGCTTCGAAGAGTATCGGGTTCAATCTCGCGGCGGCAAGGGCATCATCACGATGAAGACCGGTGAGCGCACGGGCGACGTCGTCGGTGCGTTAACCGTCCACGATTCTGACGAATTGATGTTGATCACTACCGGTGGTCAAATGGTCCGGATCCGAGTCAGCGAAGTGCGCGAAACCGGCCGGAACACTATGGGCGTGAAGCTGATTGATCTTCGCGAAGGTGAAACTCTCCAGGACATTGCACCCGTTGTCTCGCAGGAAGAAGGAGATGTTGAGCAAAACATGGAAACATGATTGCGACGAATCACGTTCGTTGACGTTCGCCGACGCTCGCTGAACTTGACTTTAATGAAATACCGCAGACTTGGCAAAGCTGGAGTAAAAGTGAGCGAACTTTCTTTCGGTTCGTGGCTGACTTTCGGAAATCAGATCTCGGACGATATGGCCGAAGCGTTGATGCGAAAGGCCTACGACAATGGCATAAACTTTTTCGACAATGCCGAGGGTTACGCACGGGGACGTTCCGAACTTGTCATGGGCAAGATCTTGAAAAAGGTCGGATGGCCCCGCGACACCTGGCTTGTCTCGAGCAAAGTCTTCTTTGGCGCAGCGCCTGAGCCGCAGAAGCCAAATCAGTATGGGCTCAGTCGGAAACATGTCTACGAAGCCTGTCACGATGCATTGCGCCGACTGCAGGTCGACTACCTCGATTTCTTCTTCTGCCATCGACCTGACAGTGAAACCCCGATCGAGGAGACCGTCCGTGTCATGAGCGACCTGATCACTCAAGGGAAAGTCCTTTACTGGGGTACAAGCGAATGGAGCGCGCAGGAGATCATGCAAGCCTATACTGTGGCCATTCAGTTTAACCTGATCCCTCCCACCATGGAGCAACCCCAGTACAGTCTCATTGCTCGAGAACGGGTCGAAAAAGAGTACGCGCGTCTCTATGCGGAGATCGGCCTCGGCACCACCATCTGGTCCCCCTTGGCAAGCGGTCTTCTGACTGGCAAATACAACAGTGGCATACCAAAAGAGACGCGTCTCGCATTTGAGGAAAACGATTGGCTTCGAGACTATCTCCTGAGCGACGAGAAGCTCGCGAAAGTAAGAGAACTCGCCACCGTGGCATCCGACCTCGGAATCTCCCAAGCTGTCCTCGCAGTCGCCTGGTGCCTGAAGAACCCGAATGTCAGTACAGTGATTCTCGGAGCCTCGAAAGAGCACCAACTCGAGGATACTCTAACAGCCTCCCAAGCGACTGAAAAGATTACTCCCGACGTGCTGGAGCGAATTGAGCAACTCCTTCATAATAATCCACTTAAGTAAGATCGCACGGTCGCACAACGCTTGGCATTCTCGGTGGATGCACGTGGAGAACCTGTTGGCGAGCTTTAGCCCGGAGCCCTCAGAAGGGCTCGTATGATACCGCCAAGAGGCCCGCCGCAATCGGACCTGCCTATTTGTCCGGACCTCGAAAAAAAATTTGTTCCTAACTTATCTCTTTGCGGTTGCGACTCTATTTTTACCCTCTAGACTAAGGGCACTTCTCTTATGGGAAAGCGAAAGAGAAAATTGTCATTCAAAAGGCTTCCCGCTCAACGGCAGCTTCTATTTTCCCCGGAAGGTGAGTATTTTGATCTCAAGACGCTATTCGACAAGTTGAACGCCGAATATTTCAGTAACGCGCTACGAGGTTACACCATCACCTGGGGCCGCAAGCGAAAGTACCCCCCAAAGGAATACTTTGTCTTCGGAACGATCCAGGAAGAAGATAAAATGATTCGCATCCATCCATTATTGGATGCGCCATTTGTCCCAACCTGGTTCCTCGAATACGTCATCTACCACGAAATGCTCCACGCGGTAGTACCTGAGGAGATCGACGATTACGGGCGTAGAAGAGTTCACACGCGTGAATTCTACCGACGAGAGAGTCAGTTTCACTGTTATCATCGTGCCAGACGCTGGGAAGACGAAAATCTCGACCGATTCCTTCTTTAGTGTCCAGTCGCTGGAAGGGGCGTTTGCTTGCAACGCCTTCGGCCGAAAGGCCGAATGGTATTACGCGCACCACGGCGAAGAATTGCAAGGCCCGCGGCGCTTGGGCTTTAGACCGGGAAAGCGCGTCTTGGAGCCGCGAGGGAGCTCCAATCAGCTCCCCTCCAGCTCGTCGGTGTTGAGCCAAGCGATATTACAAGGCATGGCTCACAAGAATTGGGCGCATCCTGGGTGTCTCTCCTGCGGCCGGTGCCAGACTATCGGGGCTTTTTACCTAAATCGCCCGCAGGTTTGACCGTCGTCGCCGGGGTATTCGTCGGAGCGGCCGATGCCGGTCTCTGGGAAGCGGCGGGTGTTGGAGTAGCGGCCGGACGGTTCGCGTTAAGCTTTGTGATAACCGATTCGCTGAAGTCGTAATTGTCCCTCGCATACAGCAACACAGGAACGATGTTGTTCGCACTGAATCCAGACCGATCGAAGACTATGTCATAGTTCTGCGTTTTCACCTGGTCGTTGACGACTTTCATGATCTCTTCAACAATCCCGTCGCGCATCCGCTTCAGCTGATCTTGAATCTGTCTCTCCCGTGTTGCGCGAAAATCGGAAATCTCTTTTTCCAGGCCTTTCGTTTCGGCAATCTTCGAGTCACGTTCCTGCGCCTTCTGATCCTTCGACGCACCGCTCAACTCCGGCTTATTCATCTCTTCATTTAGCTTATTGATTGCGTCGAGATTCTTTTTATAGGCGTCCATCCGCTGATCAAGTTCGTCTTTGTAAGCCTTCTGAGCCTCCTTGAGCTTATCTTCGGCATCGTGAGTCTTGTAGTAGGCCGTAAAGACCTTTTGCATATCGATCGTGCCGATTTTCATCTCCGCGTGCGCCTGCGATGCCAAGCCGCCGCTTATCGCAAACACGCAGATCATCGTTAACAGTGAGGATTTCTTCATAAATTAATGGGACTGATACTGATCAAGGGAACTCGATTTGAGGTCAGACCGCAGGACAGATGTTTCGTTCAAAATTGATATCCCACACTGAACTGGAACTGGCCGCTCTTGCTGCTGAAGTCGTCTTCCTGGATTGGATAGCCGTAATCAAGCCGAATCGGCCCGATTGGCAAGTCCAGACGCACTCCGACACCAATGTCCTGATTGAACCCACCCGAAAATTTGCCCGGGGGGGCACCTGGAGGCACCACCTTCTGCGGGCTGAAACTCCAAGAGCCGGGATTGACAAATCCAGCATCATAGAAAACGGCGAAGCGTACCCGTTCAATGATTGGGATCGTGTACTCTATCGTGTACCTGACCAGGGTGTTCCCGCCGACCGGATCCCCCTCGAAATCCTTAGGCCCTACATCACGGAATCTGAACCCCCGCAGCGTGTTCGCGCCGCCAGTATAGAGGCGGTCGAAGACAGGGACTATAGTGTTGGAAGCAGTGCTCCAATTCGCTACGGACGCCACTTCACCGTTCAACAAGAGGATCGTGTCGTAGGGAAGATGGAAATACTGGGACACGTCAACGTCAAGCCCGTAAATCTGGACGGTGCCTCCAAGGAACCCGCCGGACACGTAGGTCGAGAGATCAACGCGCGTTCCTTTGCGGGTAAGAAACGCGCTGTCGCGCGTATCATAGGTAAAACCGATCGTCGCCCGGCTCTCGAGGTTGCTCTCACCTCCTTGCCTGATGAGGTCCAATAGTTCCGGCGAAATGCTACCGTTATTGATGTTGTAGATCTGGATCTCCTGAATGGTGTAGTCCAGCTTCACTGACAGGAAATTTGTGATCGGTTTGCGAGCGTTGATGTCGAATCCGTAATCCCGCTGGTCATACACACTGCTGTAGTAATTGTACTCGTCAAAAAACAAGCGCCCGCCAACGGCCAACCGTTGATCGAGAAAATACGGTTCGGTCAGCTCCACCGAAGCGTTCTTCGTCTGGGTACCGAGCTGAACTCTAGCCCGAAACTTCTGACCGCCACCGGTGAACGTCCTCCAGTTTGTAATATCGAAATTGCCCTGCGATAATTCAGCAAAGCCCAACAAGCCGTCGGTCGTGCTAAACCCCAGACCAAAATTCAAATTCCCCGTCCGTTTTTCTTGCACGATCACGTTCAGATCCTTTCGCCCCGGAACCGTAGTATCACTGGCATAGGTATCGACCCGCTCGAAATATTGGAGGCCTTCCAAGCGTTTCTTGCTGATATCCACGCGCACAGTGTCAAAGACGTCACCGGGCGACAGCACAATTTCCCGGCGGATCACCTTATCTTTGGTCCGGGAATTGCCGCTGATGTTGATATGCTCAACGAAAGATTGGATACCCTCATCCACCTTGTAGGAAAGGTTTACCAGAGCAGGTCCCCCAGGGGTTGTCTGCACGTTTACCTTCGCATCGGCATAGCCGGCAACGCCATATGCGTCTTCGACCGACTTAATGTCCTTCTGAAGTTTTTGAGGCGAAAAGACTTTGCCCTCAGTGACCTTTATTACCTTCCGAAAATTTGGCTCAGTCACAATGTGAAGACCCTCGACCGTCAACGTCCCGACATGGTACTGCTGGCCCTCGTTGATATAGATTGTAATGGCTACGTTCTTCTTATCCAATCGATCAACTCTCACATCCGTAACCTGGACGTCAGCGTAGCCATTATCCTGGTAGAGTTCCTTGATTTTCTGAACATCGCCGTCGAGTTGCTGATTGTTCATGCGGCCAGCACCGGTCAAGAATCCCAGGATGTTATTTTCTTTCGTTTTCATCTCCTTGCGGAGCCGCTTCGACTTAATCGCAGTGTTCCCGACGAATTTGATTGTTTTGACGACTGCTTTCCGACCTTCACTGATTGCGAAGGTGACCTTGGCGGTTCCTCGCTCCTCGTTCACGTCGACCTTGTATTGAACATCGGTGTCCGGATAGCCGCGCTTTTGGTACATCTCCACAACCCTCTGACGAGCCTGTTCCAGAGCCTGCTCGTCAAGAGGTGAACCAGTCTTTAAATTTAGCTCGTGGCGAATACGTTTTGTTTTTACGATCTCGTTCCCCTGAATTGCGATCTCCGTCAGCGTCACGCGCGTTTGTACGACGACGATCACCTTCACGCCGTCTGGAATCGGCTCGCCATAAATCCGGACGTTGGTCACCAATCCTGTTGCGTAGAGCGAGCGCACGTCGTCCTCGACCGTCTGTTCCGAATATGGCTGACCCACAGTGGTCTTCATGTTCGACAGGATTCTTTGCCGGCTCAAAGTCGCGGGACCGGCATATTGAATCTCAATCTGGCGAACTATCGGCGACTGCTGCGGCTTTTCCGGTTGCGCCGGCGGCTGCGACTCCTGCCTGGGCGCCGGGGGATTCTGGCCGGCCGGAGGCAGCGGAGGCTGTCCGGCAGCCGGCTGCTGGGCCTGCCCCTGTGGACCAAGGAACGCCAGAATGATCGTTACCATAATCCAGACGCGGCAGTGGGGACTCGAAAAATTCATAATTTGGAAGATCGACAACAGATCAGAGCGAATGGGCGTAATTCATGACGATGACGTCACAAACGTCAACAGAAAAACCACAAGCAGGAAAATCTCACGAGCCAAAACGCTCGTGAGATTTTCGCGCTAGAGAGCCGCTTAGAAAGCGCCTCGAGACGAAGATTGGATTTAAACAGAAAGGCAGGGGATGGGCTCCCCCCGAACCCGCCGCGACTCCGTCACCCGACCAGCTCGTACCAATTGTTCCGCGTACGCGGTTCAAACCCGGCCTCGGTAATTAATTCCTCGATCTCCTCAGGTGTGATCCGGAACGTCGTTCCGGCATTGCTCACTACGTTCTCCTCCATCATGACCGAACCGAAATCGTTCGCACCGTACCGCAAGGCGATTTGACCTATTTTCGGACCCTGAGTCACCCAAGAGCTTTGGATATTCTCGAAGTTATCCAGATAAATGCGCGATAAAGCCTGCGTTCGCAGGTACTCGGCTGACCCGACCGGAGTAGCCTTCAGCACGGTGTTCTCCGGCTGAAAAGTCCAACAAATAAACGCGGTAAAGCCCGCAGTCTGATCCTGCAGCTGACGAAGTCGTTCAAGGTGTTCGATCCGATCTTCCGCGGCCTCAACGTGCCCGAACATCATCGTTGCGCTACTGTTCAAACCAACCTCGTGCGCGGTTCTCATGACGTCCAGCCATTGCTCAGTATTACACTTAAGGGGCGCAATCCGGTTTCGCACGTGATCAACCAGGATTTCTCCTCCCCCACCCGGGATCGATCCAAGTCCGGCCTCTCTAAACCTCAGGATAACTTCACGTAATGGCAGCCGGAATACTTTAGCAAAATGATTAAACTCCGGGGGGCTGAATGCGTGAATGTTGATCTGCGGATATTTCTCCCGGATGTGATTCAGCAAGTCGAGGTAATAGTCGATGCCCAACTTCGGGTGGTGACCGCCCTGCATCAATATCTGGATCCCTCCGATGGACACAAGTTCATCAATCTTCTGATCGATATCTTCGTGACTCAGAACGTAATGATCGGCGTCCCTCTCTGTTCGATAGAATGCGCAAAACTTGCAATAAACATTGCAGACGTTTGTGTAATTGATATTGCGATCGATGATGTACGTTACAATCTCGGTTCCCCGACCCTGAAACGTCTCGGCCTTAGCCTTTTGCCGGCGCTGATCGGCTAATTGCCCGAGTTCATTTAATGGCAGCCGGTATAATACCATGGCGTCCTCGGCCGTGATCCGTGCACCATCCAGAACCTTGTCGACTACTCGCGAATCGGAGATCGTGGCATTCATTAGCGGATCTTATAATACGTTATTTCGCGGCGTCCTCAATAGTAAGCAAAGGCTCCAGACTTTGCCCCGCCTCGTGTAAGCGAA
>Ga0207862_1000271_pt1 | contig 15014 bp, 17 predicted proteins | sample LuqExpMetageno81_FD_187838 | JGI IMG/M metagenome (GOLD analysis project Ga0207862, IMG submission 187838) | Tropical forest soil microbial communities from Luquillo Experimental Forest, Puerto Rico - Sample 81 (SPAdes) | ecosystem: Environmental > Terrestrial > Soil > Tropical forest ... | reverse complement strand
GCCAAGCCGGCAGGCTCAAGATTTTTCAATTCCGACAGCGTGATTCGGCATTCAACCGGTCTGCCCTCCTCGCGAAGGAGGCTGGCCTGGTATGCAACGCTCAGGAAGCTGTTTAGTGTCTCGACGGAATCGAGGGCAGTACCGCTCCCGTCTGAGCTATTCCATAGCGACCAAATCTGTTCCGCAAGCTCACGAGGATAGGAATGGGCACTTGCTTCGATGGTTGACACTTCCAGAACTGTTCGGCCAAAGAGGTGTTGTTTGCATCCGGTTTCTTCAGCCTGAATATCGCGTTCACGCTCGCGGGTGCGCTTCGTTGTAGGCCTTTTTCAGGCGCTCCGTAGTAACGTGGGTATAAATCTGTGTTGTCGACAGATTGGCGTGACCGAGAAGCGTCTGCACACTTCGCAGGTCGGCGCCATTGTCCAAGAGGTGGGTGGCGAAGCTATGGCGAAGTTTGTGCGGACTCACGCGAAGCTGAATTGATGTCTGAGAAAGATGCTTCTTCAACATTAGCCAAATGGATCGTGAGGACATTCGCTTCCGCAATTTGCTGATGAACAATGGGCCAGATTGTACGCTCGCTTCAAACCGGTATTGTTGGATTGCCTTCAGCGCGATTTGTCCCACCGGCACGATCCGTTCCTTCCGGCCTTTTCCAATGACTCGTACGGTTTCGCTGAACGTATCCAGGTCCGCGACGTTCAGGGCAGCTAACTCACTTAGGCGGAGACCGCTGCTGTAGAAAAGTTCCATCATCGCCGCGTCGCGCGCCGCAGACCAAGTTGGAGCCTGAGTCCGACGCTCGACCTTTCTCGGTGCCGTCAACAGCTCATCCACCTGGCCGACCGAAAGTACGATCGGAAGTTTCTTCTCCATCTTCGGCAATTGCACTTCCCTTAACGGGTTGTCGCGCAATCCTTCTCTTTCGACCCGGTATTTATAGAAACTGCGTAGCGCGGCAAAGGTAAGCCGGACGTACGATCTAGCCATGTTCGCTTTCATGCAGTCGAGCAAAAAGGTCCGGAACTGTTGGGTCGTGCAGGCCTGCCACGACACCTTGTCTCCGGCGAAGTGCTTAAATTTTTCCAGGGCGTGCCGATAGGCGATGATAGTCCGGGGAGAAGCGTTGCGCTCGACCTCAAGATACTGAATGTAGCGTTCGAGAAGCCGGTCCTTTTTCAGATACGACATGCCTGGGAAGAGTACAGAAACCGAAAGCCGAAGTCCATAGCCTGGAAACCCCGCGAGCCAAAGCGCTCGCGGGGCGCAAATTCCGCCCGCTGTTCTTCGGCTTGGGCGTCGGCGGGTTCTCGAGCTGTTCCAGGATGAATTCGATCGACTGCAGGATTTCGAGCGAGCGCATTTTCGTGCTTGCATACACTTCTCCGGATTGCAACACTGTCGAGCTGACGTTCGAGTAAGGGTACATCCCGTACGGAAAATCGACTCGCACGTCCCGCCACCAAAATCGAGAAGGCGCCGGCGATCATCAGCAACCCTTGGGAAAATACGCGCGCGCCAGGACCGTGCGGGATCCGCAAGGGAAAAGCGAAAATGGCGTCGAGACGTGCAACGCCCGATCGCCGTAAGCGAAGGCTCCCGCCTTTGCCGTGCGTGGCGCGCGATGAGTGGCAAAGGCGGGAACCTTCGCTTACGCTTTCGTGTGCCGGGCCAGAAAGCCCAGGAACAATCGACGATGTTCTTGCTCGTCGGATAGAAGATCGATCACCATGTCCTGGGTCACATAGTCGAGTCCGTCTGTGAGGTTGATGATCTTTTGGTATTGGCTGATTGCCGCTTCCTTCGTTCCAATGACTCCTCGGATCACTGCCATCACATCTGTGCTATCCAACGGGGGTTGCAACAAGTTTTGATCCCGCGGCAATTCCAGGGAGCCTGGAACGCGACCTCCCAAGACCTTGATTCTTTTCGCAAGGAGACGGCCGTGCTTTAGCTTAAGGGCGATTTCTTCCTCCAGCGACTTCCTTACTTCCTCAGCGCCCGCCCAATCCAGATCGACCGAGTTGGCAAGATAATTCTGTATCGTCTCCAGCTCTATCGCGTAGGAGTTTTTCAGCTCGGCGATGATATCCTTCGTCTTATCCACAGAGCCCGAGTTACCGAAAGCCGTTGCACGTGAAGCGCTGCGAGTTAGGAGCTTTGAGGTTAGTGCCTCTCTCCCATAGGAACCCCTAAATGCTCCGGCTGTGCTGTAGTGCCGACGTCTCCATACCGAGAGGTACCTCTCTGTAAGAAGAGAGTCGCCGACCTCGTTTCCACGCCGTCCGGTGAGACGGCGACGATCGGAATTTCGAACTCGTTGTCCGGGAATTTGAAGTGGTACCGGAACGTGCCATCTGGTTGCAACTGAACGGGTCTGCCGGCAATAGTGACCTTTGCCTGCGGATGCGTGCCGCCGTAGAAAATCACCTCCGCATTCACATGCAGGAAGAACTCGCGTTCAGGCTGGCTAAAAGGCTGCCCACTCCAGCTTGCTCCGACTCCGCTGAAAAGACTGCTTTCGGAAACCAACTCGCTCCAACTTGAAAGGCCGAACTCTAAGCCGCTCCAGCTTGATAGACTCAGGGAAGATACTTGCTCAGAGCCGAAAGAGAATGAGCTGACGCCCAGCGAACCGAATGCGGTCTCCCAACTGGAAGCGATCGCACCCAGACCCGCCTGCCAGCTCGCAAGCGTTTCGCTGCTCAGACTGTAGGAACTTAGCGCGGTTTCCCAACTCGAGGTGATCTCGCCCAAACCGGCCTGCCAACTGGCCAACACCTGGCTGCTTAGGCCATACGAGCTCAACGCGGATTCCCATTTTGCGAAACTCTCGCCGATCCCAGCTTGCCAGCTGGCTAGTGTTTCACTGCTTAAGCCGTACGAACTGACCGCCTGTGCAAAGCTACCGGTGATCTCGCTAAGACCGGCTTGCCAACTTGCCAGCACTTCGCTGCTGAGGCCGAGCGAACTGATCGCCTTTGCGAAACTACTGGTGACCTCGCTGAGTCCAGCCTGCCAACTTGCCAACACTTCGCTGGTGAGACCGAGCGAACTGACAGCCTTTTCCCATTTCGAAATGATCTCGCGAACACCCGCCTGCCAACTTGCCAGCGTTTCACTTCCTCCAACCAGCACTTCAGACGAAACGCCTCCAACTTCTGAAGACAAGCCTACGAGTTGTGAGGAGACACCACCCACTTCGGCGCCACCGAAACTGCTGACCCCACCGCTCGAAAGTTCCTGCCGGACAAATTCCCGGATCGAGCCGCTGAACAAGCTTGATTCTCCCGGCGCCAGTAGAGCGGCCAAGCGACCCTTAGCGAGAAGTTCACTCGCGGATTCGGAGTCCAGCTTGCCACTCAATTCGCCATGGAGAAATTCGAGCACTTCTTGCGAGCTCATCGAGAAAAGACGATCGAGAAAATTTTTGCCGAGCAATGTTTCCAAGACTTTGACCTGTTCAGTTCCCCAGTTGGAAGCACCTCCCGGCTCGCTACTCGCCTGCTGCTGCAACCGGGCTAACGCTTCCGTCAACGGTTGGCCATGCGCCCGCGCAGCTGATATTACATCGAGCAGGAAATTAAAGCTCAGATGGAACGGCACCGTCGCGAATTGAGTGTCCCAATTTGAGCTGACTGATTCAGGAGGTGTTTGAGTCGGTCCCGCCTTGCCCAATTCTGTCCAAGCATCATTCGCGTCCTTGTAGCCGAAAACCACGGTGTATGCTGTTGCAGCAGAATGGACCGGAATATACCAATTTCGCGCGATCTCGTTGATCTCGATTGTAGATTCGAGCTCTTCGTTTCTATATACCTCGAGAAGCAGCTTGCGTGGTGTTGGAAACTTAGCGTAATCGAAGTCCCAATAGGTGAAAAGCCAATGCGGATCGCGCGCGATGAGGAACATCTCGCCGTATCCGGTTGGTAATGGACCTAAATCCTCAAACTTCAGCTTGTCGGTCGGTCCAATAGGAGCCTGACCTTCCGATCCTTGGACCTTGCCTTCTTCGGACAAGGTCGGATTGGACGCTGTCCGGAAACCATTCTGCTTTTCGGCCGATTCTTTGCTCATTTTGAAACCTTCCAGGCGCGCCGGGAACCTCGCACCCGCCAATGGTGGGCGAATTCTGACGAAATGCAAATTCTATTTCGGGTAAGATCAGGCACTCGCGCAACCGGCGTGGCCTAACCACGATTCGTGCTCTTGCTTGACTCTATCTGCGCGTCACGCCAAGCGCTCTTTCCTAGCGAGGCCGCGCCTCAGACCAGCAAGGTGCAAGGATAGTAAGGTCGCGCGGGGAGCAGCGCCGGTTGGGCGAAGCGGCCTCGCTCTTCCTGCTCCTTGGCACGGAAAAGGCTAATCTACAGGTACGGTTATCCGGTTTTTGCGGGGCGCACCGAGTGTGCCGTAGCTCACACAAGTTGTTTTGACAACCCCAGCGCCGGTCGGATGGTAGCGTACTAGCTTGGTGCGCCGGACAAAACGCAAGGCCGATGACGCAAAAAGCACGACGAAGCAACGTGCAGACGCCACCCAGTTAATCACGATGTCAAGGATTCACCCTCTAATCTTTCTTCTCTCAGCTGGAATTGCAGGCTGCGGTGAGAAGCAAATCTCGAACGCGCCACCGGCGCCGAAGAATGTTCTGGTAACAAAAGTGCAGGCTGTGGATGTACCGGTTCAACTGCACGAATTCGGGCGACTTACTTCTCCCGAAGCGGTGAATATTCAGCCGCAGGTGAATGGAAGAATTATGGAGGTCCACTTCGTCGAAGGGCAGGAAGTGAAGAAGGGTGATTTGCTCTTTGTCATCGATCCGCGCCCATTCCAGGCCGACCTGGAGCAGTCGCAAGGCCAGTTAAAATCCGATCAGGCGCAATTGGCTTTAGATCAAAGAGATCTTCAGCGCGACGAACAAACCGGGGCGGGGCGCTTCGTTTCGGCGCAGCAGATAGACAGAGATCGTGCCCAAGTTGAGAACTTTCAGGGAGCTGTGGCTAAGGATCAGGCGTCCGTCGATCTTGCGAAGCTGAACCTTGAGTATTGCTACGTTCGCTCTCCGGCTGACGGACGCACCGGTCGACGACTCGTTGACCCGGGAAACTATGTCGCTACCGGAGGAGCGACCCTGGTAAACATCCAGCTGCAGGATCCGGTTTACGTCGATTTCACGATTTCCGAGAACGATCTTGCGCAACTCCGCGAAAATATCGGGCGAGGCAATACGTTGAAGGTCGATGTCGTGACGCCATCCAGGCCCCACATTGTCAAGACAGGAAAGCTTAGCTTCTTGGACAATAGCGTCTCAACTCAGTCAGGGACAGCTCTGCTCCGGGCAACAATTCCCAACCCGGACCGTTACTTGTGGCCGGGCCAGTACGTGAATGTAACACTGACGCTCCAGATCTTGAAAGATGCGTCGGTGGTTCCGAGCCAAACGGTGCAAATGGGCGGGAAGGGAACGTATCTGTTCGCGGTGAAACCGGACAATACCGTTGAACAACGCCCGGTTACTCAGGGTGTGAGATACCAGGACCTGGTTGTTGTTTCTCAGGGAGTCAAACCGGGCGAAACCGTGGTCGTGGAAGGTCAACTTGCACTCGGAAACGGCATGAAGGTGAACCCCAAAGAATATCAGTCCGCCACTCCGGCGCCGCCTCCTTCTCGAGGCGCTCTGACCGAGAGGGATTCGCAAAAGGACTCGACGCCAAGTGATAAGCAAGAGAGTTCGGCGGTCAAGTCGATGCCAGCGTTATGAACTTTTCCGAGCTATTTATTCGGCGTCCGATCATGACGTTGCTGCTGACCATCAGCATTACCGTCTTCGGGATTCAGGTCTTCAGGCAGTTGCCGGTCAACGACCTGCCTGCGGTCGACTACCCCGTGATCCAAGTCAGCGTGACCTATCCGGGGGCAAGCCCGGAAACGATGGCAAACACGTGTGCGACGCCCCTCGAAAAACAATTCCTCCAGATCCCAGGCTTAGACCTGGTGACATCGACCAATCAAACCGGTCAATCGACATTGGTATTGCAATTCTCTTTGGATAAGAGCCTGGGCGACGCCGCGACGGACGTTCAAGCCGCGATTTCACGGGCCCAGGGCTTCTTGCCAACCGATCTGCCACAACCTCCCTCCTTTCAGAAGACGAATCCGAACGATCAGCCGATCTTCTATATCGCATTAGTGAGCGATACGATGACGGAGGGGGATCTTTACGATTACGGAAATACCCAGCTGGGTCAGCAAATCGCGATAATTAACGGGGTGAGTCAGGTCCAGGTCTACGGTGCCAGGTCAGCCATCCGGATCAAGGTCCAAGTCAATCAACTCTCCTCGCTAGGTCTGACGATGACGGACGTGACCAACGCTGTTGGCCAAAGCACTGCCTACCTGGGCGCCGGCCAGTTGGACGGGAAGAATCGCACCTATCTTCTTTTTCCGGACGGTCAGTTGTCGAGTCCTCAGCAGTACGAAAATGTCATCATCTCCCGACCAAACGGGCAGCCGGTTTATTTGAAGGATGTAGCGACAGTGCTGAAGACCGTGGAGGACGAGCGGATCAGCAGAAATTTCTGGGCACGTGACTACGGTGAGGCGCCGGCGGAAGTGGTGCTGGCGGTTAGCCGTCAGGCGGGCGCAAATGCCGTCGTGGTAGCGCAAAAAATCAAAGACCTGCTTCCTGCGTTTCGACAACAGTTACCGGGTTCCGTCCAAATGATTCCGCTATACGATCGCTCCAAGACAATAATTGCCAACGCCGATGACGTCGAACACACCTTGTTTATTGCGTTTACGCTGGTCGTCATAGTGATCTTTGCCTTCCTCGGCCGAGCGGCCGACACCTTCATTCCAGTGGTGGCTCTGCCTCTCTCCATGCTTGTCACGTTCCTCGTGATGGGGGTTCTGAACTTTAGCCTAAATAATTTGACGCTGATGGCGTTGACTTTGGCCATCGGATTCCTCGTCGATGACGCCATCGTCTTTCTCGAGAACACAGTCCGTCTGATGGAATCGGGCCAGAAGCCAATGGAGGCCGCGATTAACAGCGCGCGACAAATCACTTTCACGATCATCGCCATGACGGTCTCGCTGGCGGTGGTGTTTCTGCCGTTGGTGATGGTCACCGGTATTATCGGGCGCATTTTCCGGGAATTCTCGGTGGCCATCATCGTGTCGATCTTTGCCTCGGGAATCGTCTCGATCACGCTGACTCCGATGATGTGCTCGCGGGTTCTTGGCCCGCGAGGCGAAGGCGACCGGACTTGGATGGAGCGGACCGTCGGGAATTCCTTCAAGAGGATCACTGCCGTGTACGGTCGAAGTCTTTACTTCTTCCTGCATCACCGTTGGATTTCCGCGGTAACGTGGGCCGCGTGCTTTGCTCTCACCGTCTGGGTTTTTGGGTTACTACCGAAAACCTTCATCCCGTCAGGTGATAGCGGATTTGTTCGCGGCGTGGTCTTGTGTCAGGAAGGAATTTCGCCCGACCGAATTAAAACGCTGCAAAAGGAGGTCGATGCGATCCTGCGAAAAAATCCCGCCGTAAATGAAACGTTTACTCTGGCAGGCTTCTCGCAGGGTTTGCCTTCCAACCAGATGGTTGCTATCGCTTTCCTGAAAGATGTAAGCCAGCGGCCGCAGATCACGCAGGTCATTGCTCAGCTCACCCAACAGCTTTCGCAAATCCCAGGCATTATCTCACTGCTCCGACCTGATCCGGTTTTGCAGATCAGTACCGGCGCTACGAAAAACAACCAGGGGCAATACGCATTTTCGATCTCGGGCGCCGATGCTAATCAGGTTTATCAGGCCGCCCAGCAAATGGTCGCCAAGTGCCGAGAATTTCCTGGGTTCGCAGCCGTTTCTTCGGATTATTTTGCCAATACTCCGGTGCTCGGCGTCAATCTGAATGAGCGGCAGTTGCAGTCGTACGGACTTACAAACCTGAACGTTGAGCAGCTTCTGAAAAACGCCTATTCGCAGAATTACACCTATCTCATCAAGACGCCGATCGATCAGTACAAAGTGATTGTCGAAGCGGAGGATAAACAGCGCAGCGAACCTACGGACGTGAACCGCCTCTATTTCAAGCCTTCGGGCGGACAAAATATCATCCCGAACCAGACCGTGACAGATGCGCAGGTTACCGTCGGGAGATTGTCCGTAAACCATATTAACCAATTTCCGGCGGTGACGCTGTACTTCAACCTGAAGCCTGGAGTTGCGACTGGGGATGCGACCCAATTCATCCAGCGGACTGCGGCGGAAGTCCTGCCGTCAACGATTCGCGGCCAACTCCAGGGTGAAGCGCAGACGTTCGCTCAGACATTTTCGCAGCTAGGTGTTTTGTTGTTCGTCGCTGTCTTCATAATGTACATCATTCTTGGGATCCTGTACGAGAGTTGGTTCCATCCGATCACAGTCCTATCCTCGTTGCCAGTCGCTGCGGTCGGAGGGTTGTTGACCTTGCTGCTTTTCCATTCCGAGCTCTCCCTTTACTCCTACATCGGCATGTTCATGCTGATTGGAATTGTGAAGAAAAACGGGATCATGATGGTCGATTTCGCAGTCGAGCAGCGCAGAGCTGGAAGGACGCCGGTCGAAGCGGTGCATGAGGCGAGCGTTGAGCGCTTCCGGCCAATCATAATGACAACGCTCGCCGCCCTGATGGGTGCGATCCCTATAGCGCTTGGGTTCGGGGCGGATGGAGCTTCACGTCGGCCGCTTGGCCTGATCCTGGTTGGCGGTCTGATCGTTTCCCAATTGATCACCTTGTATGTGACTCCGGCACTTTACCTCTATATGGAGAGCCTGCAGGAGAAGCTCAATCATCTGTACGACAAGCTGACAAGATCCCGGCAGGGGAAGAAACGGGAATTGGCTGCGGCGCATTGAACACGCGAAAGGATACTGGAACAGTTGAATGAAGCGCACCTCGGATTAGCAGTCGCCTCCTGGTTAATTTGTCAGCAGCGCGTGGTTTACGTCTCTTCCGGCAGAATGATGGTCAGCGGACGGATAAACCTCCAGGAAGGCGCGGTCTTCAGTGAGGAGCTCGCGAACTTTTTTGGGACTCAAACAGAGCTGATGAAGAGCTCCGAGGTGCGCGCGGGCGATGAACCGTCTCGTGGAGCCCCGGCTGCAGCCTATTCCGGTCACACTTTCCGTGTCGCAGCTGCCTCAAACTTCGATTTTTGTCTTGTCGACGACCAGTTTGGAACCCGAATACGCTCAAAAGCTGTTGGACGCAATCATGGTCGAATACATTGCAACGAAGAAATGCCATTTCGGGGACAGGACACTAGAATCCTTGAAAAGCAAAACCGGTTGCAGATGAGTCAAGTTTTATTCTGTTGTTTGCGCATTACCCATCAGGTGGTTTTGCTTTTGAAGGATTCTAAAGCGAGGCCGATGAACCCAACCGGTGCCACGCCCAGCGCGATTGCGCTACCCCATACTCTCGCTGGTCTGAGGCGCGGCTTCGCGAGCGTTAGAAGAGGTTTCCCGATGAAGTTGAGCGCACTCAAAGCATTTCGGATTTTTTTGGCTTTCGGATTGATGGCACCTCTTTGGGACGCATTACCGACACCGGTCCAACTTCTGATTTCCTGATTCCTTTCGACGGGATTTTCCTGGAACGCCTGATAACCGTCAAGCGACAGGCTCCCAGGGCGCGCCTGCCCGAAGTGGCCGCACAATTTCTAAATAATATCGGCGCGTGAATGCTTACCTCTGTAAATGAAGGCCGAATGGTTCGAAGATCCGAAAGTCCGCCAGGTTTTTGGTCAGCAACGGAGCTCCGGCAAGGATGGCAGAGGCAGCAATAAACGAATCGACACGGGCGCCTCGCCGCCGGCCAATTCGCGGCGTTTGCGGCGGACCTGGGCAGCGAACTCTGCGGCCCTCTGAGGAGGCATACCGTCGGCTGTCTGAGTCGTTCCAGAGCCTCGAACGGCGTCAAATGGACATCAGTGGCAGCCCGCAGCGCTGCTTCGCCAATCGCGCGTCGCAAGGCCTCGGACTTAGTTAGAGCCTCTCCGAAAAGGGGTAACGGGCTTTTGGTCATGAAGCGGTGAGTGGCGTGGAGGGCTCAGTTTTTTGTGCGCCGCGCCTCTCGGGAGGGTGAAGTTGGATTTAGCTGGGCGCTGTCCTTCTCTGTGCGATGGGGGCTAGGCATGGTTCTGCTCTGTTTAACGATTCCGGACTTACAGTAATTGATTTCTGTTAAGCCGCTGCTCGTTCCATCTCTTGTGGCTCTGAAAGCTTCTTCCGCACCCGGATGATCTGAGAGATATTGTAGGCTAGCACTTTTTCCAACATCTCGGCCAACACGTTCTCATGGGTGCGCCGCATCATCGCTCCGAATTCAAAGCTCTCTTTCAAAGTGAAGAGCAGTGACTCCATTGCGCTGCGCTCGGCTCGCGCCTGTCGGTAGGGTTGGCTCTTCCATTTTTGCATTTCAATGATTTTCTTGCCTTTGGCTCCGCTGATGCTGACCACCTTGACCCCAAGGCCCAGCACTTCCTCCCGCCCCTGCTGAGTGCTATAGCCATCATCGGCGCTGGCCATCGAAGGAATGACTCCGGTGTTGGTGATCTGCTCCTTGACCATCGGAACTGTAGCGCGCCAAATTATTTCGTGGGACTAGCGTCAGAGCGTTTCGTAGGAAAAAGGCCGTTTGGTCAGATTCTTTCGTGGGTTGTGGACAGAGAAGTTGCGGAACGTAGGTTTTAGCGTTGCGCATCAGGAAGCGGAGTTCTTGCGACCCAGCTGGTGACGGAAGATCCTGAGTTGCTGTCCGATCTTGTGGCGTTGCTGATCGTCGACTTCCGGCTCGGATGGTTGCTGGGGGGTTGGTTTAGGGGCCGGAGCTGGGGGCCGGAGACGGACGCGGCTGATGTTGAGATCTTCCTCGAATCGGTCCAGTTGGAGGAGATTGGAAAGTTTCAGAGCGCCGACATTTCGGCGCTGTGAACGGATTTCCTTCTGGAGATAGCTGAGCACGCGCTTGAGGTCTTGAGCGTTGAAGCCGGCGCGGAGGAACTCATACCAGAGTCGTTCGCGATCGAAGCGCAGGCTCAAGGTCTGAGCGGTCCACTGGCAGTAAAGTTGGTGGAGTTCTTGCACGGATTTGGGCCAGCTTTGTGTGCTTTGCCCCGATGGGCCTTCAGGCCGATGGGAATGAGGTTGGCTCATGGATGGGATGGGTTCTGACGGATTTCCATGACGCCCGGAATAAGCTCCAGTGCGCTCTGGAGGTGGCTGGCGCTGATCTTGAGACTCTTGTCTTTGGCCGCCTGGATCCAGGCGGCGCGCGCCACTAAGTTAATGGTGCGCGGAATGCCCTCGGTTGCGCTGACTAACAGTTCGATTGCAGCCGGTTCAAAGCAGGGCCGTTCGATGCCGACCTGGCGCAACTGGTGTTCGAGGTAGGGTTCGACTTCCGAACGGCTCAGGGGCTCGATTCGCGCGTGAGCGGCGATGCGGGAGTAAAGGGCCCGATGGGAGCGCAGGCGCAAGGTAGACAAAAGGTAGGGATCGCCGACCAGGATCAGTGCGAAGGCTGGTTGGTCGGGGAGGTTAAGTCCCAACAGCATCCTGACTTCTTCCAGAGCGCTGGAGGTATAATTTTGGGCTTCATCAAGCAACAACACCGGAATGAGACGACCTAATTCGCCAAAGGCCTCTTCGAGTAATTTGAGGCTGGCGCTGCGCTGGTGGTTGGGCCCTTTACCGAGTTTTTGCAGGAACAGCCCCAGCAATCCGATTCCGGTTAAGGAGGCCTGGGTGATGCAAACCGGGCAATAGAGCTTGGGTTCCAGGGAGCGCAGCCAGCGGCCTGCGATGGCGGATTTTCCCACACCGTTCTCGCCGCTCAAGAGCATGAGGCTGCGCAGAGCAACGCTCTGATTGAGCAGCGTCGTAGCGCGCTCCATAGACGCGGTGCGGAACAGTTCGGTTTTTGGTTCGTCGTTAAAGGGGATCCCCTGCGCGCCCCAGGCATGAGCGGCCTGCGCCAGAGACCGTTCAGCGATCATAGTGCTGGGAGCCCTCCAGTTGGCTATTGAGGTGCAAATCAACCGGACGTGCCAGCCCGCAAGCTTTGCCCCGGTAATAAACTTCCATCCTGCTCATAGTGTAGGGATCGAAACGCAATTCGACTTCCAGGGCGCGCAAACTCAAGTCCACCTCGTAAAGGCTGGCGTCGATGCGTACGGTGCCGTTTTTGCGCACTGTGCGCTTGATGCGGGTGAAAAACAGCGGCTCCAATTCCAGGCCTGCATCAATGTGGCGCAAGGTGCCGGTAGCCTGTGCAAAACGCTCTTGGGGACTTACTCCGGTCGAACCATGCGCGCGCAAATGATAGACAGTCTGGATCCAGAGGGCCAGCTTTGCATTGAGTTCCTCGAGGCTTCGTGCCCGGTTAGCCGGCAGGTCCAGGGTACTTTCAAAACCTTGCTGAACTGTGTAAAAACATCTTTCAATTTTACCCTTGCTCCAAGCCGAATAAGGCTTGGCGTGCAGCAACCGTATCCCAAGATTCGCGCAAATAATCTGGGTATGTTTGTTAGTAAACGGTCCGCCCTGATCGGTGTAGAGTTTATAGGGAATCCCGCGACGCTGGACTGCTTGCTTGAGCGTCTGATGAAAAGCATAGCTGTCGGCTTTCGGGTAATAGGCGCCGTAAGCAATCAAACGTGAATGATCATCCAGAATCAGGCAGAGCTGGCTGGTGAGCACTTTGCCTTCCAGGTGAAGTTTTGGACCGGGCGAAAAATCAGCCATCCATAAGTCATTTACGAAGGGCGCTTCAAAGGCCTTGGTCGGCCCGGTTTGCAACCGTCCGCGCCGCAACGAAGCTGCATCATAACCTTTGGAGCGAAGGAACCGATAGATGGTCCGTAGCGAGGGCAATTGCCGACCGGCCTTAGTCCAGCGCTCGTAGAGTACCGTCAAGGGGATGTCGGGATACTGACTAACTTGGCTTAGCAGCCATTGGCCGACTTCGGCCGGCAGCTTGCGAAAAGCCCCTTCATCCCCACGGCTTTTGGGCTGGAGGGCGGCAAAACCTCCCCTTTTCCACGCATACCAGTAATCTTCCAGAGTGCGTGGGGCCGAATAGCGGCCATTTTCGTCGGGCCATGGACGCAGCGCGGCCAAGCGGATGGCTTCGACCAGGCCAAAACCTTCACGCAGCTTCTGTTCAATGAAACTCACCGCGGCAAATCGCCGCAGTGCCACCTCGTTTTTGCGGTTCTCGAAGTACTCACTCATGCGCCGAGGAGCCTGCTGCTGCCGCCCACCTCAATAAAATAACAACGTTGTGTGGGATCGGCCTGTAGCACCCCAGCCCGAATCTTAGTCGAGGTTTTTGGGCTTAGAATCCGGGCTGCAGGCAACGGTAATCGGCCAGAAGCGAAGTCTTGAACTTTGTGGCTAACAGCAGCAAAATCCCCTCGAGGTTGTCCAGTTGCCGCAGCCCCCTCCAGCACTCGCTGACACTTGGTTTGATGCGTCTAATCATTTGGCCAAGTAAAGCGCATAGAGGAGCGACTCGGCCGGTGAACCGTTCAAAGGCTCGCCGTAGGCAACCTCGCTCTTTTTCGCTCCTTGGCGGTGGATCGGTGCCCGATGCCCGGGCATCGAAATCCAACTCCAGAATCGTCGTGTTCACCGCAATGTAGGGAAGCCGGTTTTTGGGTAGAACACTCAAGGTTCTGCCGCAACGCGGACAGACAAAACGCTCAATGCGGGAGCGTCGCTGGCTATCGCAATCCTCGAATCGCTGGTAAAACCCGTGCCGATGAACCCATTGATCTGGATGTCTCGGACAACTCGGCCTCGATCCATGAAAACTACCTTCTCGCAACTGCATCGGCTCAACCAAAAGCCCACACAGTTCAAGACATTGCTTACTGTTTCAACCGTTCAGACCTAGACCTTGAACTTGACAAATTACACCGTGGCCCACGTGCCAAGCCCCACCAAATAACTTGTCATTGAACGTACCCGTTCCCACGAAATAGCGTGACGAGGCACATTTGACTAGCCCCGGCATTTCCACTGCGTAACCAACTGTGTAAAAGAAAGTTAGCTTCCGCCAAGACCGCCAGGAGCGGATGATGACTTAGTCTGCCCGGTCGGCGCGGATTGTAACCTTTGGTAGCTCCTTGTTGCTGGGCGCCATGACGAGAAAAAATCGTCGAATCCAGATCCAGACTGTAACCCTTTTCCAGTTGCGGAAGCCGACTGATGAGCCAACGCCATAAGGGCCGCCAGAAGCCTTCGACCTCCGCCTGGCTGAAACGCCGGAAGTAATTCAAAATCGTGTCGTCACTCGGAAAGCGCTCCATCCCAAGCAGCGCGTGTAAAGCTCGATCGGCCCGTAACTGATTGGTATGGGCAAAACGCTGGGCGCCGGCAATGACACTCAAGATGAATCCAACCAAGATCTGCCCTGGCTCGTAGTGATTGGCGCTTTTTGGTTGGTAGGGGGTCCGGCTTGCCAATTGTTCCACCAGCCCGATCCGCCCTAAAAACTCAATGAAAACTGACAACCCGCCAAAGGGTGTCACTGCCCGGAGGGTGTCACAGATTTTAATCTTTCCGCCCCCAAAAAGCGGCTTAAACTCTTGCCAATCGTTCTGTTCCGGCGCCTGAGAAAAATGTTTATTCACAACTCATTCTCTCTTATACGCTTGGAACAGAACGAGGCTTTCTTACCGGGCGCTAACTTCGGATTTTAGGTTAAAGCTGGTATCGCTCATTTTGTCATACTACGTCCCATCAGGACAGCACCAGCGGATTGCTGGCGAAGAAGATTGGAGTGTCTCGGAATCAAAATCCAGAAGGCGGACCCGGAAGCAGTCATGACCGTTATGTCACACGTTATGTCACCACACTTCACCTCCCTGCGTGCCGTTGCGTGGGGTTTGGCTTGTGTTTCCCTCGTACGTAGGTGAGATTCACAAGCTTCCAGCCTGTCTCCTGCACCGCTTGAGCGA
>Ga0207862_1000269_pt1 | contig 15021 bp, 16 predicted proteins | sample LuqExpMetageno81_FD_187838 | JGI IMG/M metagenome (GOLD analysis project Ga0207862, IMG submission 187838) | Tropical forest soil microbial communities from Luquillo Experimental Forest, Puerto Rico - Sample 81 (SPAdes) | ecosystem: Environmental > Terrestrial > Soil > Tropical forest ... | reverse complement strand
CCAGCATCTCCGGTTTGGCCTCCGCGCTCAGCACGAGCCCGATTTTTTCATCCCAAGCCGTATTGATGTAATTAAGCTCGCGGGTGCGCGCGTGAATCAGCTCCTCGAGGATGCGCCGCTCCTGCTGCATGCGGGCTATCGGAAGGTTTGTCCCTTCCAACGAATCGAGCACCCGAAGCAAATGTTGCCGCTCGCCGAAAACGATCTGGGAAGTCCGCTCGATCCGCCCATTTTCCTTTTCTTTGTGTTGTACGAGATCAGAACGTCGCATGGTTCGGTGCTCCCAATTCCCCTGCTGCCTTTCACCAAAAGGCACGTACGTTTCAACTGCCTGGTCCGGAAGGCTCATGATCCAAAGCTGCTTTCTGCTGAGGCTGAAATGGATTATGGAATGAGGATGGAGTAGCGTAAAGTTTGGCGCCAGAGGCTTGTGCCCGATGTGCTACCGCCCGCGAGCCGATGAAACCCGGCGGTCCGGAAGGAGCCCAAAGATGAGCGCGTTCGAAGAACATCAGGAAGAGCTGGAGCATTATGAGCAGATGTTCGGCCGCGAGCGCGGCCGCCTGGCCGTGTCGCTCGACCGCATCACGAACGCCCTTGTGCTCGTGGGCCAGCATGGCGTCTACTGCACGAGCCAGCGCAACCTAACCGTCCCCGCGATGGACCTCAGGATCATCACCCAGGAGTTAGCGCACGCCAAAGAATTGATTCAAGCCGTGATGGAAGAAATCAGGAAAGCTCGCTCGACCGCTTGAGGGTCTGTTCCCGCAATGAGACGGCCCTAGCGTTTTGCTTTCGGCAGCACAAATTTCAGCGCGGTGTGAGTCGGGCTGAAGCTCGTAACCTTTATGTCCGTTAGCCCCGAAGCCAGTCCCAAGGAGCGCACGTCCGCTTCGGTGATCTGTTTCTGCCCTTTCGGATAGATGATCCACAGCGCTGTTGTGCCCTGCACCGACTTTGCGACCCTCTTGACATCCGTTAGGTCCTCCCGAGAGTCCGCCGCAAAGAAAATCCAGCGAGGTGCAACGGACGCTTTGGGGGTAGCCAGTTTGGCGCCATGTTTCTTGAGACTCGCACCGAATGCACTCGGGACTCGGCCAATCAACGTGACGGGTTCGCCCGGTTTTACGCCAAGCTTAGCGATCAGCGACTTGGGATTAGCGATTTTTTCGTGCCATTTCTCAGCCTTGGGCCCGAGACGGAACGTGAACAGGTCGTCCTTCGTTCGAACGTGCAATTCTCCATCCTCTACCCGAACCTCGCTGACCGATGAAAACGGAATCTTGAACCGAGCGCTTTCACCGCGGAAAATAATCTCCGAAGTTTCAAGAAGGGCCCGGCCCGTGGAAGGCTTACCACTTTGCGTGACCGTGCAGTTGACTTCGTTCCCCATCGTGCATCCTGCTAAACACAACTCCGCATCCCCGAGGCGGCCGCCAATGGCCGCACACACTACTTCAAGAATGGATTTGTTTCGCGTTCCTGCGCAATCGTTGTCACGGGCCCGTGACCGGGATACACAATCGTGTCGTCCGGAAGCTGCATCAGCTTGTCCTTGATCGAGGTTATGATCTGCTCATACGAACCGCCCCAAAGATCGGTCCGCCCGATACTGCCCTGAAAAAGGGTGTCGCCGGCGAAAAGCTGCGGGCTTGAAAGGGTCACGCTGCCGGAATCCTTGGGAAGGTACAGCGATACGCTACCCGGCGTGTGCCCTGGCGTATGAATGACGTTCGCAAGAAAGCTTCCCCACGCAAGTGCATCTCCCTCTTTCAGCAGGTGGTCGATTTCCACGAGTTCCGGGGCACGCATGCCGAGGAACGCTGCTTGCGCTTCCATGCCGCGGTACAGGGGAAGGTCGTCCCGATGCATCATCACCGGCGCGCCCGTGTATTGATGCAGCCTCGCGAGTCCGCCGACATGGTCGATATGAGCGTGCGTGCTGATGATTGCCTTCACCATCAGTTTGTACCGGCCTAGCAGATCAAGGATGCGCTCGACCTCGTCCCCGGGATCCACCACAATGGCTTCTCTCGTAACCGGGTCTCCGATGATAGAACAGTTGCACTGCAGCACGCCCACGGGCAGCTTGATGTAGATCATTTCATGCCGCACGGCGTCTGGCATCCGTTGGGCTCCCGTCGCTTCGCTCATTCCATCGAGTATATCATCCCCGTTTCCGCGCATCATTCCTGTAGGCTTGCATGGGCGAATGGTTTGGTTAGACTTTATGTCGTCGGAAATCAGGAGTGACAATTAGATGGAGGCGCCTCAAACAGTTTTGCCGACGGTTCTCGCCGGAGCATACCAGCGCAAAGGCGCAGAGATGGGCTCGTGGTTTGGCTGCGCCTTGCCGAATCACTTTGGCAATTGGGAAGCCGAATATCGCATGGCCCGTGAAACCGTCGCCTTGCTCGACAAAAACTACCGAGCTTATCTTGAGTTCACCGGCCCCGACCGCCTCCGCTACCTGAACGCAGTCCTCACCAACGACATCAAAAGCCTCAAGCCTCAGCACGGCACTGTTTCGTTGTTTCTGAATCCGCAAGGACACATTCAGGCCGAGATCGAAACGTACGCCCAGGCCAGCCAGTTCTTCTGCGTTTCCCACGCGATGATACGTGAACGTCTGCTCGCCGGCCTCGACAAATACATCATCATGGACGACGTAACTCTCACTGATCGCACGGACGCGTACGCTACCCTCGCGCTCGAAGGGCCGAAAGCTGCGAGCCTGATCCACATGCTGGCTGGTATCGACCTCAGTTCGCTGGATGAGCTCGAAACAGCGGAAGCAACTGTCGCCGCAGTTCCCTGCCGCATCATCAAGCGTTCCCCAGGCGGAACTGCCGGAGCCGAGTTTGTCGTCGAACGCGACCGCGCTGAAGCGGTCTGGAATATTTTGGAAGCAGCTACTCGCGACCACGGAGGAGGCCCGGCAGGCTACAGCGCTCTGAACTCCCTCAGACTGGAATACGGTGTGCCCTGGTTCGGATACGATTTCGGGGAAAAACAAATCCCCCACGAGGCTGGTTTACAGGATTCGCACATTTCCTACACGAAGGGCTGTTATACCGGTCAGGAAATCGTCGAACGGGTGCGCTCCCGAGGCCAGGTAAATCGCATCCGGGTCAGCCTGAAGTTCGACAGCCCGTCCGCTCCCACGGCCAACTCCCCCCTCTCGAGCGAAGGCCAAGAGTTAGGCCACGTCACTCGCGCCGGCTTTTCGCCGCGGCTCAACACCTTCATCGGCATGGCCTACGTCCGCCGCGAAAAGGCAGCCCCCGGCACGGTCTTCGAATTCCCGGACGGCAAGGCCACAGTCATCACAACGCCTCTTGGCTAAGCGACGTCGCGCCAAGCCGTCAGACCGCTAGGCGGTTGTCGCGGTCAGCAGCTCATTCACCTGTTGGAACAGGCGCGCCCGGTCGGTCGGATCCATCGCTATGATCTGCACTCCAACGCCGTAATTCTCACGAATATTGCGCACGATCGCTCGGCACCGAACCTGCCCCACGGGAAGATCCAAAAGAATTTGCACCAAACATCGCAGTGGGAGCTTCTCCCTCGTGCGCACGAAAAATCCGCCGATGCCCAGGCTCTCGACGAATGACACGCCGCGCTGCGTGCCCGCCTGCCATGCTACAACTACACTTTTCGGAGGCCTGACGCGAGGATATTTTCTTTGCTCGGGAGCGACCATAGCAAAGCCCTCAGTCGCAAAATTCTATTCGCGTGGGAGACGGCGGTCCAGTGAAATCTCAGTCAAACTCCAACCGCGGCGGCGGCTGGTCCTTCCCCACCCGGCCGGCGGTAACCTCCGCCACGTAATAATTCTCCCCACGAATGGGATTGCCCGCGAGACGTCGTAGCATGGCCAACTGGCCCACATGCTGCATCGCATCAGCGATGGGGCCCTGCAGCAACTTGTCCGGTGGCGCATGGAGCGGCCCGGAACTGGCAAGGTAATCGTCAAAAGCTTTCAGCGTTTCAAAGAAGCGCTGCACCTCATCCGGCCACTCTAGCGGCTCCGAATCGCGCCACACCTGCTTGCCCTTTGCTATCGAGAGTGCCCAGTCAAACAGGTCCCCGATGTGCGTCAGAATCTGAATCGGCGTTCGCACGTTCGCGCCAGCCTGGAAATCAACATAGCCCTGCGGCGCGTCTCGAACAGTCTTTCCCCCTCGGTAAGCGACTGTAGCCACGGAGTGCCTGAGCAGATCCCGAACGCTGATCGTTTCCTGCGCCATTTCCGAATAACCTAGCAGGTCGTCATCTGGGAAGAAAGCGATTTTCCAAATTTCTTGGAGTGCGGCTCACCTTAACCACTCTAGCCGCTGAGGCGTGTTTCTTCAGGCGATATTCAGTGCCCGCTTGAATGAACCCTTTTCCGACTCAATCTTTTTCTGAAGCTGGAGAATCGCGTACAGAACCGCTTCCGGCCGCGGGGGACAGCCCGGCACGTAGACATCCACCGGAATCACCTGGTTGCAGCCCTGCACGATAGCGTAGTTGTTGAAGACACCACCGGAAGTGGCACAAGCTCCCATCGAAATCACCCATTTTGGCTCCGGCATCTGGTCGTACAGCTGCCGAATTACGGGAGCCATTTTCTGTGACAGGCGCCCGGCCACGATCATCAAGTCCGCCTGCCTCGGGGATGGGCGAAACACTTCGGCCCCGAATCGCGCCACATCGAACCGCGAAGCGGCCATCGACATCATCTCGATCGCGCAGCAAGCCAACCCGAACCCCAGCGGCCAGATGGAACTTTTGCGTGCCCAGTTCACTGCCTTGTCGAGTTGCGTGAAGATAATCCCTTCATCCTGCAGCAGCTTGCCGAAGTCGTCAGGCTTCGTGAGAGTGACGCTTTTCCCCAAGGTCGTTTCCATGTGGCCCTCTCCTCAAGCCCTATTTTCGCACACGCCCCTTCCCCGGACAACCGACTCTCCCAAGGATCTCACCGTGACCAAATCCGCCCTACGGCACCGACAGCACCACCTTCCCAAATTGCTTCCCCTGCTCAACGTAGTTATGTGCCGCCATGCAATCATGCAACGGCAGCACCTTGTCCACGACCGGCTTGAGTCTGCCCTCCCCCACAAGTTTCAACACCGTGCGTAGCTCGTCTTTCCTGCCCATGTAGGAACCCAGGATCGAGAGCTGCCGTGTAAACAGAAAGCGGAGATCGAGTTTCACGTCAAACCCCGTCGTCGCTCCGCAGGTGACCAGCCGCCCACCCGGCGCCAGGCTTTTCACGCTGTGATCCCACGTCACCTCGCCTACGTGTTCGAACACCACATCCACGCCGCGATTATTCGTCAGGCGCTTCACTTCCTTCGACACCGGCATGATCTTGTGATGAATCACTTCATCGGCACCGATTATCTTGGCCTTCTCGAGCTTCTGATCACTTCCTGCCGTCGCAATGACATGCGCCCCGAAGAATTTGGCAATCTGGATCGCTGCGCTGCCCACCCCGCTTCCAGCGGCAAGCACCAGCACGCTCTCCCCAGGTTGAAGCCGCGCGCGATGCACCAGCATATGCCATGCCGTCTGGAAAACGAGCGGAACCGCCGCCGCGTGTGCCCAATCGAGATTTCCCGGATACGGCATGCAGTTGACTTCCGGACAACGCACGTATTCCGCGCAACCCCCGTCAATCATGTAACCGAGGTTGGTAAAGTCGCGGCAAAGGTTGTCGTCTCCGGCAAGACACTGCGGGCACTTCCCGCAAGTCACTCCCGGCGCGAGGACCACCTTCTGGCCCACGTGCACCGTGGTCACCTCGGGGCCGACCTTGGCGACTTCCCCGGCTACATCACTTCCCGGAATGTGCGGTAAAGGTATGGCTATGCCGGGGATACCCCGCCGAACCCACAGGTCGAGATAATTAAGCGCGCAGGCATGCACGCGTACGAGGACTTCTCGAGGCCGGAGGTGAGGTTCAGGAACATCCGTATAGCGCAACACACTCGGATCGCCGTGCTGGTGGATAACAATCGCTTTCACCGGAGACCTCCTTGGACAGGAACTGGCACGCTTCTGACAACCGATCAGATATATCGTAACACGATATGTTGGAGGAAACTGACCCGCTTTCTTATTACAGACGTTACGCCTGAGCGCGCTCGCTGTCCAGATGCCGAGAATTGACAGAACCTCGAGCCGGCTTTACGCTGAATGCCATGGACCTGTTCGAAGAAATTGTGCGCATGCGGCGAAGCGGCCGCCGCGGCGCCCTCGCCACCATCGTCCACACCAACGGCTCGATTCCGAGCTATGAGAGTTCTCGCATGCTTGTGCGCGAAGACGGCTCGACCCTCGGCACCGTCGGCGGAGGCTGCGTCGAAGCCGACGTCTGGGCCGCAGCTAAGGAAGTCATGCAGAAGGAAGCGCCGCGCAAGATGGTCTTCCATCTCAACAACGAAGCTTCTTACGACAACGGCCTTATCTGCGGCGGGACGGTGGAAGTCTTCGTTGAGCCCATCCTTCCTCAGCCCCTGCTATACCTTTTCGGCGGCGGCCACGTTTCTACGGCCGTGGCCCGGGCCGCCCACAGCGTCGGTTTTGGCGTCGGAGTCGTCGACGACCGCGAAGCCTTTGCCAACTCGCAGCGATTCCCGATGGCGCAGGCAATCTTCACCAGCTTCGAAGACGCGATGCAAAAACTTCAGCCCAACAACTCCACCTATCTCGTCATCGTCACTCGCGGACACAAGGAAGACATGCGCATGCTCGCCTGGGCCGTTAGAACTCAGGCCCGCTACGTCGGCATGATTGGCAGCAAGCGTAAGGTATTGAGCGTCTACCGCGCCCTCGAAAAGCAAGGCTACCAAATGGACGAGTTCGAGCGCGTCTATGCTCCGATGGGTCTCGACATTGGCGCTCTTTCGCCCGAGGAAATTGCGGTCAGCATTGTTGCAGAACTCGTGGCGGTCCGCCGAAACGCCGCCGCCGCCGGTCACAAGAAGTTGCAGCTCGAAAGCCCCAGCGCCGTAGAAAAATAGCTTTCCCGGGTCACCCTCTTGAAGGCGTCCCGGTTCGGCGTTAGTATCTCGCTAAATAACGGATGCCATTAGTCCCCGCATCTCATCCGTCCTTTTCTCACGCTGTTTTAGCGGTTATCGAGGTGGCATCATGCTAGCCGCGGTGATCCTCTCAGGCGGTGCCTCAACTCGAATGGGCTCCCCAAAAGCGCTGCTCCCCTATCAAGGGAGGCCCTTCCTCGAGCACTTGCTCGAAGTCACGCACCATTCGAAGGTCGGTGTCCGTCGCGTGGTGTTGGGCGCGCACGCCGAGCCCATCGCAAAGGCCATCCACTTGAACCCCGACGAGATTGTAATCAATCAAGAATGGGAGCAAGGACAACTGAGCTCTCTTCAAGCCGCGCTTCGCAGCCTTCCGCCCGGCACCGATGGCATGCTCCTATGCCTGATTGATCACCCCCTCATCAGCAAAGGCCTGGTCGATGCTCTCATCGACCAATTCTATGCCACCAAAGCTCCGGTGGTTCTTCCCGTCTTCCAAGGCCGCCGCGGCCATCCGGTGATTTTTTCTTCCAAGGTTTACGAGGAGCTTGAACGCGCATCGGCCGAAATTGGCGCCCGCGGCGTCGTCTGGGCCCACACAAAGGAAGTCAGCGAGTACTCGACCGCCGAAGAAGGCTGCGTCCTGAACCTGAATGACCCGGAAACATTTGACCGGGTGACCGGCGCCTGCGACTAACCCCGCCCTTTAGCGCGGGCTTTTGCTGGTACGGACGAGGCATGCGAGCACCCTTCACGGCTCAGGCTCCTCCCTGAAGCCTTCGGATCACCGGCTATTTCCCTGCCGCCTGCAGTAGCGCTTCGAGCGCGTCGCGCGCAAGTTGAGCCGCATGATAGGAAGCTTCCGGAAGCCCCCCAAGTCCCTCCGACAACAGCTCAGCCGTTATTTCTCGTAGCCCGTGTGATTCCCTTCCCCGCATGGTCTCGGTGAGCAGCGAGGCGCAAGCGATCGAAGCCGTACACCCCCGGCAAAGAAACCGCGCCTCGCGCACGACTCCGTTCTCGAAAGCCGCGGAGAGCTGCAGTACATCGCCGCAAACCGGGTTGCTTACCTCCACCTTCGCTGCCGGCTCTGGCAATTCACCGGCATTTCGAGGATTTCGAAAATGATCGAGCAAAGCCTCGCTGAACATCAGCAGAATTATCGCAGCCCTCTCGGCGCGAGACAATCGGGTGAACCGTCATTCCGAAGCGACGAACCTCTGTCCACCGCACGGTTTTCGTGCGATGAATCCCTCTTCTTTCGCGCCGGCCGCAATTCCACTACCTCTTCACCGGCAAGTACCTCTTCTCGATCGAAGCCACCACCACATAGTTCGGATCCACCATTTCCGTCAGGTGCAGCTTCCCAACCTTCGAGAAGAGTTCGTAAGCGTCCAGTTCCGAAAGCCCATAATCGCGGTGCACCCAGTGCACCATCTCCGTCACGGCGATGCGTACCGCGTCATCTACCGGCCGGTAAATCCCAGCCGTCATCAGTTCCTGCTCATTTTCAAAACGCGGCCATCCCGTGCTATAGCCTTTCACCAAGTCAAACCTGAACCGCGCCTTCATTGGCACTTCCACCGCGCTCCCAGCCACTTCGCCGTCTCCCATCGCCGCATGCCCGTCGCCGAAATAAAACAGTGCTCCGCGCACGTTCACCCGCAGATACAGCGTGTTGCCGGGCGAAACCTCCGGCGCATCCATGTTGCCGCCAAACTCTGCGGGCACGATCGAACTCCGCGCTTCGCCGTTCGCCGGTGCTACGCCGATACACCCAAGAAAAGGATGCATCGGAAACTCCACTCTGAAATTCGAATCGAGCGCTTGGAAGGTGATCAGCTTCCGTTCCGCATCAATGGGGTAATACCATGCACGCTCCGGTAGCGGCTCTTTTTCGAGCATCGGGGTGTAATGGGTGGAATTCGCGGCCCCAAATCCCGGTCCAAACGTGCCCACTCCTTGCTTGCCGTCCACCTGCAGATCCAGAATGTGCACCACCAGCGTGTCGCCGGGTTCCGCACCGTCGATGTAAAACGGTCCCGTCAGTGGATTGTCAATCTTGATGTTCGAAAACGGATCCCCGGGCTTCTGCAGAGCGTTGCCGAAACAGTCGAGCGAATTGGCCTCGAGAATCCCTCCAGGCCTGACATGCGCGACCGGTTCGGCAGGGCCAAAGGTTGCTTTCACGTTGTCCATGTCCGCCTTGAACTGCACCACGTTGGGCTGTCCGCCCGACGGAGTTTGTGCCTGTACGCACAGCGCGAAGAAAACCGCTGCCATCACCATTGCGAAACGCATTCGACACTCCTTTTTTGTGGAAATGCGGAATGCATTATACTCAGCCGGGCCTCAATGCATGGATAGGAGACGGAAGTCAATGCGAAAGCTTCGATTCGCAGCGATGCTCTGCGTGTTTCTGGGGGCCAGCCTTGCCCAGGAAAGCGGGTGGTCGCAGGCGCAAACGGAAGTGTGGGGGCGCGAGGAGGCATATTGGCAGTCTCTAAAGTCTCGCGATAAGGAAGCCTATCTGTCGTTGTGGGACGAGGCGTTTCTCGGCTGGCCCTCGTACGCCAAATCGCCCGTGCGGAAGAGCACTTTGCGCGAACGTCCGCTCCGGGCCGTCGACGGCTACACCTTCGAGCAAAAGTCGGTACAGATGTTCGGCGAGACGGCGATGACGTTTCTCCAGGTACGGCTGAAGCCGTCCACGAACGGAAAGGAAGGCGAAACCGTGCTGCGCATTACGCACACCTGGCGGAAAAAGGATGGCGAATGGCGGATTGTTGGCGGTATGTCGTGTAACGTCAACCCGGACGGCATGTGCTGACGATGGGAGCGGAATGAGAACAGTTGTGGCTGCGGTCATCGAGCGCGCGGATCGCCGGCTGCTCATCGGCCAGCGCCGCCGCGAAGATTCGTCTCCGCTGAAGTGGGAATTCCCCGGCGGCAAGGTCCGAAACGGCGAGAAGCTCGAAGAAGCCCTCGCCCGCGAACTGCGCGAAGAACTCGGCGTCACCTTGACGAAGAGCCGCGAAGTGGCAAGCGTGCGCCACCAATATGGGCACACCCCGGAGGAGTTGGAGATTCACTTTTTCGCTGCCGCAATCGCCGAAACCGAAATAGTGCCGCGGACCTTCGAACAGGTCGCCTGGGTCTTGCCAAAAGAACTGAGCCATTATGATTTTCTCGCCGCCAACCGCGAACTCCTCGCCCATCTGGCAACGGGAAAAATAAAGCCCGGAGAAACTTTGGAACTTCCATAACCCGCTCCAAGCTTCGAGCTTCTAGCGAAGTGGCTGCGCTCCAAAATAGCGGTAGTGGCCGGTTATCTTCCAGCGGAATAACACGTCCTCCATCTTCGGACCTTGCCCGATATTGTGCACGATCATGTAGCGCCCGGTCGCCGATTTTTCCTCCACCACGATGCCGAGGTGCGGAACATTTCCGCCCAAATCCCATGTGACTAGATCACCCGGTGCATAATCGGCCGAGTACCTACTGGCAGGCAGTTCTTCGCCTTTGCGCCTGAAGAAAACCATCAGATTGGGGACGCGCCGGTGATCGATATTCGTGTCGGTGTGAAACAGCATCCAGCGCGCGTGGTTAGGGTAGCTCCAGAAATTTGCCTGCATGTCTTCGTGAACCTCCTTTTGGAGGTCGATTCCCACGGCGCGATAAATGCGAATGATTTCGTCCGTACAAACACCGGTATCCGCTGGAACATCGCCCCCAGGATAGGCGATGCGCACGTAGGCCGAATTGTAGTGGACCACGTGGGGGGTGCGCTCGACGGCTGCGGCGACCAGTCGCTGGGTGAACGCCGCTCGCTTGGAAACGAAAGAAGGGTCGACCTGGGCTAAACTGCTTAGCGAAAGAAATAAGGCAGCACCAAGAAGCAGCCACACAAGGGACCACGGCGGTCGGCGCATAGAAATTGTCTCTTGCTACGATTTGACTGGATTCGGCTTGTCGGGGTTGATGCCCAAATCCTTAATCGCATTCTGTACGGTCGCTTCGCCCACCAGCCCGTCCTGCGCCAGTTCGTGTAGCGTCGCCAGTACAATAAATCGCGAGTCCACTTCGAAAAACTCCCGCAACGCCTCGCGGCCCTCGCTCCGCCCAAAGCCGTCGGTGCCCAGGGTCGCCAGCCGCCGGGGCATCCATCGCGCCACCATGGCTGGAAGCGTCTTCAAATAATCCGTGGCTGCGACAAACACGCCCTGCTCATCCTGCACGCATTCCTTTACGTAAGGCACGCGCGGAGTATCGTCCGGATGCAGCCGGTTCCAGCGCTCCGCCTCGATCGCATCCATGTACAGCGATTTGTAGCTCGTCACGCTCCACGCGTCCGCAGCCACTCCGTAATTCTTCTCTAGCACTTCCTGCGCTCTCAGCGCCTCGTTCAAAATCGCCCCGCTGCCAAACAGTTGCGCTCGCAGTTTCGATTTCTTGTTCGTCGCTGCCCGGAACTTGTACATGCCTTTCAGAATCCCGGCTTCGACTCCTTTGGGCATCGCCGGCATCGCGTACGGTTCGTTCATCACCGTAATGTAGTAGAAGACGTTCTCGCCGTCCTTGTACATGCGGCGAATGCCGTCCTGAATGATCACGGCTATCTCGTAAGCGTATGCCGGATCGTAGGCCAGCAGGTTCGGCACGGGCAGCGCCAGCACGTGGCTGTTGCCGTCCTGGTGCTGTAATCCTTCGCCCGACAACGTCGTGCGGCCCGACGTCCCCCCAAGCAAAAAACCGCGCGTCCGCATGTCCGCCGCGCCCCAGATAAAATCTGCAATCCGCTGGAAACCAAACATCGAATAATAAATAAAGAACGGAATTGTGTTGATTCCATGCGTCGCATAGGCCGACCCCGCCGCGATGAACGACCCTACCGACCCCGCTTCGGTAATTCCCTCTTCGAGAATCTGCCCGTCCTTCGCTTCCTTGTAATACAGCAATGTGTTTACGTCGACAGGTTCGTACTTCTGTCCGACACTCGAGTAAATCCCCACCGTCCGGAACAACGATTCCATTCCGAACGTGCGCGCCTCATCCGGCACAATCGGCACAATCAGCTTGCCGATTTCCGGGTCCTTCAGCATTTTCCTCAGCATCGCCACGAACGCCATCGTCGTCGAAACTTCGCGTCCGTCGCTGCCATCGTGAAACTCGCGGAACAGTTCATCGTGATTCGCGACGAGCGGCTTCGAACGCACCTTGCGCTGCGGAACATAGCCACCTAGCGCCTCGCGCCGCGCCCGCAGGTACTGGATTTCCTCACTTTCTTCCGGCGGGCGATAGAACGGCACATCGGCGATGTCGTGATCGCTCAGGGGTATCCCAAACCGCGACCGGAATTCGCGCAGTTCATCCTCATTCAGCTTCTTCTGCTGGTGCGTGACGTTTTTCCCCTCGCCCGCTTCTCCGAGCCCGTAACCCTTGATCGTTCGCGCCAGGATCACTGTCGGGCTTCCCCGATGTTCCACCGCGGCCTTATAGGCCGCATACACCTTGCGCGGGTCGTGCCCGCCAAGCCGCAATCGTCGCAGCGCCTCGTCTGGCAGCGGCTCTACCAATTTCAGCAAACGTGGATCGCTTCCGAAGAAAAACTGCCGGATGTAATCGCCTGATGACACCACCAGTTTCTGGTATTCGCCGTCGACCACCTCACCCATCCGCTTAACGAGCAGCCCTTCCGTGTCCCGTTCAAGAATCGGATCCCACTCCGAGCCCCAAAGCACCTTGATCACATTCCACCGCGCGCCTCGAAATGCCGACTCCAGTTCCTGAATGATCTGTCCGTTCCCGCGCACCGGACCGTCCAGTCGCTGCAGGTTGCAATTGATCACGAAAATCAGGTTGTCGAGTCGCTCGCGCGAAGCCAGCGTGATGGCACCGAGCGACTCCGGCTCGTCGGTTTCGCCGTCGCCGAGAAACGCCCAAACCTTCGCATCCGTACGCGGCTTCAGCCCGCGGTCCTCCAAGTAGCGGTTGAACCGCGCCTGGTAAATCGCCATCAGCGGACTCAACCCCATCGACACGGTCGGAAATTCCCAGAAATCTGGCATCAGCCAAGGGTGCGGATACGACGAAAGCCCGCCGCCCGGCTTCAGCTCTCGTCGGAAATTCTCCAACTGCTGCACACTGAGCCGGCCTTCGAGAAACGCCCGAGCATAGATCCCCGGCGCTGCGTGCCCCTGAAAATACACCGTATCGCCCTCAAATTGCTCCGTGCGGGCCCGGAAGAAATGATTGAAGCCAACCTCATAAAGGGTCGCGGCCGAGGCGTAAGTCGAAATATGGCCGCCAATGTTGTGTTCGACGCGGTTGGCGCGAACCACCATAGCCAGCGCATTCCAGCGAATCAGCGACTTGATGCGGCGCTCAAGTGCTTGGTCCCCGGGAAAGAGCGGTTCGAGCCGCAACGGAATGGTGTTGGCGTAAGGCGTGTTCGCGGTAAAGGGCAGGTCGATGCCGCTTACCGTTGCATGTGCGCGAAGACGCTCGAGGATTTCTCGCGCCACGTCGGGTCCGCTCGACAGCAGCACCGAATCGAGCGACTCGAGCCATTCTTGAATTTCCACGTCGTCAATGTGACGTGGTGCAAAGGTATCCTGATCCATGGGAGCGACGGCCTTTCCTTCCCTGCGGCGGCACAAGCCGGCCGGACACACATCTTTAGAGAGATTCAACGCACAATCAGTAAGAATACACCCCGAGGTCCACGAATGCACGGCTCATACTTCGCGGTAGTGCATGAATTTTTCGATCGCCGCGTTTAGGAAGAGTTGAGGCCGCACGGCATTGGCATTCGGGGGCGACAATATCACTGTGCTGACCTAGGGGAGGTTGCTCGTTGGGCTGCGAGAGCACTTTAACGAGAGCCACAGCACCGCGAGCGACGCTACCTTTAGCTGCATCGGACGGTAAAGGCGCGTCAGCGCTCGAAGTCGGCGAATAACTGCCGCTGTTTTCGGTGACGCAAGAAACAATTCGAGGTTCATGACGTCACAAAACTAAACCCTGTCTTTTTGTGCACAGTACCGACCCATAGTTTCTTGCCCCTGAAGCAACTTTGCGCTCACATGAGTAGTGGAGTTTTGGCTGAATGGCAAAAGCTCCTGGGTGTCATTCCAAGGGCGGTTTCTGCCTTACGAATCTCTCTTCGATCGCAACACCGGCCAATGAGGGATCCCCCGCCCGTTCCGGATGACGTCGCCGAGCGTTTTTTCAGCAGCCTGTTGCATCCTCTGGCTGGCAGGTGCCTAGTGAAATCCCTTGTTGCTTTGTTCGCCGTTTCGCTCGCTCTGCTCTTCCCTCCGCTCGCTGACGCACAGAACACCGGACGCATCGAATGCGCCCGCGGCGACGGCTACATTTATCTCTACAGCTCCATGACCACGCTCGACGTTCGCACCACGCTTCAGTGCGGCGAAATCGTCCAGATCACCGGCCGCTTCGAAACGTATTACGGCGTGCGCACTGCAAAGGAAGAAGTCGGTTACATACCCTTCGCTTCACTCGTCGTCCTCAAAGACCTGCCCGGCACCGGCTTGACGAAAGCCGCCTCGCCGTCACGGGAACGAATCTCTTATGACGCGCGCCCCGATCCCCCGCCCCCGCCGGTCAATCCCCCCTTTGTTCTCGCAAAAGGCACGCAGGTCCGCCTCAAGGTTCTCAAGACCGTAACCTCCGCTAGCGCCCACACCAGCGATGCCATGGAATTTGCCGTGATTGAGGACGTGCTCGTCGACGGCGTCGTCGTGATCCCCAAAGGAGCCAAAGCCACTGGCGTCGTCGACAGTGTTGAAACTAAGAAGCGCTTCGGCCGCGGTGGCAGCCTCGCCTTTCATGTCGCTTCCGTTCGCCTCGCCGACAACGAGCAAGCTCTCTTGGACTAAACCGCTGCGCGGTATGCGGTAGTGCCGTGGCCGGGTTCCATCGATAGGTAGTGCCCACCGCAGAGTTCCGTTTGTCCTCTCCTTGCGCG
>Ga0207862_1000267_pt1 | contig 15168 bp, 13 predicted proteins | sample LuqExpMetageno81_FD_187838 | JGI IMG/M metagenome (GOLD analysis project Ga0207862, IMG submission 187838) | Tropical forest soil microbial communities from Luquillo Experimental Forest, Puerto Rico - Sample 81 (SPAdes) | ecosystem: Environmental > Terrestrial > Soil > Tropical forest ... | reverse complement strand
GACCTCGGCCGAGCGCGCGCAGGGAACGACGGTCGCGTGCGGCAGGATCCGGCCCGCCGCCTCATGGCTGAACGAACCCAATTCACCTTGGATTGCGACTTTCATACGGTGGCCACGAGAATAGCAGACCGGGCGCTACAGATTCTTGCCCATCAGGTACGCATCCAGGGCGTGCGTTGGGTAGTAGAGCGGCAGGGTGCGGAGAATCTCGTAACCCAGCTTGCGATACAAGCCGATGGCGGCGTCGTTGTTGATCGCCGTTTCAAGAAAGACCTGTTGGCAACCGCCTGTGCTCAGACGCCTCTCGCATTCGTCCATGAGGCGCGAGCCCAGACCGAGCCTGCGGGCCTCGGGGAGAATGTCAAGTGTCAGGATCCTGCCGATGTTTCGGATGGGTTGCGCGACGGCAAAACCGGCAATACCGCCAGCGAACTCGCTGTCTTGCGGAAACTCGGCTACCAGCGTGATGGCTTTGCGGCGCGTGACGAATCCCGTTAGGTCCATCTGCGTGTATGCGATGCCAGGAGGGAAGCAGAGTTGGTCGATCCTCCACAGGCGATCGAAGTCGGCGGCCCGATAGTCACGGATGAGGAAGTCCACAGGTTCAGTGTGCTGGTTGCCGCTTGCTCTGTGCAACTGCGCGGTAGCGGTTATCGGAAACGTGAACCTGGAAGCTCGAAACCGTTTCGCGCGTCTTCCACCCGCTCTATGACGATGATCGCCACCCACTCGTTGTTGTGATTGTGATAGCTCACGATGCGGCCTCCTAACAATGCGGCCGCGCGTTCCGGCGTCACGTCCGCGTGGTAGTCGAAGAAGCGCTGCTGCAGGGCCTCGCCGAACGGCAACGTCGTCCACAACGGACGCGGCGGCTGCCACTTCATGGAGAACAGGAACACAGCGTCGAAATTGCCGGTGGCCTGCGCTGCCTGCTCCATTTCGGCTTCGGAGAAGTTCTCCACGCGGACGACCGGCATGGGTTTGGCTACGTAACCGAGGAACGGTTTGGTCAGTTCGTCCGAGGCTGGCCAGGCCGTCAAGACTCGGGCTTGCGGATAGCGCTTCATCAAGTCCGTTTCGGCCTGCTTGTGCAACAGGATGTAGTCACGGTAAAGCAGCGTGTCCTCGGGTGCGACGCGATAAGGTGGAGGCGTTACCAGCGCGAACACAAACGCAGCGCATACCGCTACCACGCACCACACCCAATGGCGCAGCCTGCGGCGCAAGGTCGCAACGCACAGCAAAATAACCAGAGGCAGAACCGGGATCATGTAGCGCGCAAGCACGGCTCCGCCCAACACCGACAGCGCCACCACGTGCAGGGCGATGACGACGGCGAACACCATCTGCACCGGCACTGCGATGCGCTGTCGCTCACGTCCGTCCCTTTCGAGGAGTGGGGGCAGCGACACGGCATACAGGGTGAGCAACGTGAGAACGAACAGGTTCAGGTAGCCGAGTAGGTGCCACAGGCGAAGGAGCATGGCCAGCGCCACGCGCAGCGGCGTGAGGGTCGCTCCCAGGTTGTAGCGCAGGTACTCGGGATTGCCCAGGAAATAGCCGGTCTTGTAATGGTGGTAAGCCAGCCAGAGAGTAATCGGCACCCAGCACAGCAGCAGCGACGGCGCGCGCAGCCAGGAGCGCTTCCGTAGGCAAAGCGGTTCGCCCGCGACGGTAAATCGTCCGAGCAGAGGGCAAAGTAGTTCCCAGCCTAGCAAGGCCATCGGCGTGATGATGGCCGTTTCCTTCGCCACAGGCGCGAGCGCGAGAAAGACGACGGTGGCGACCGGGCGCCGTTCCACGAACATTGCCAAACCCCAGATCGTGAGCGCGGCAGCCATCATGTCGAGGTGCGCCATCGAGCTTTGGGTGAAGAACACGGGATACAGCGCTGTACACACTACGGTTGCCGCAGCGACGCCGTCGTTGGACACGCGTCGTGCCAGCCGCCATACGCCCGTAAGTGCGAATGCCGCTACCAGCAGCATGGCGATGCGGGTCACCGCCGGGGTGAAGGCGCTGAACTTCCACCAGAAGGCCAGCCATAGCATGACCAGCGGAGGATGCGCGTTGGAAAGCGTCGTATGAGGGATGAGCGAGCCGGTCAGCAGCAGGTCGCGTGCCGCCGGAACAAAATAGCCCGCCTCGTCCCAGAAGTAAGGCAAACGCAGCAGCGGCGCATGCAGCAGGAACAGGCAGGTGAAGATCAGCGCGAACGCCAGCAGTTGATCACGCGCTGAAGACCAAGGGTCCGGTGAGGCCGAAGGCAGGGTATCGACAGGCGGCCGATTTTCTTGCGATTGCGGAGGCTCGCCGCCCATGGGCTTAGTGAATCGGTCCGCCGGCCGGGTTCATGCGCGGGTCGAGCTTGATCTCGCCAAAAGTACTCTCGTAGTTCAGCAGGTTTTGCTGCAGGATGGTGTGCAACGCCTTGGCCTGTTGCGGGCTCAGGTAGATACCTTGAAAGTTGTTGACCTCAACTTTGGTTTCGTCCTGCTGCTGCAGCGTGCCGAAGACCAGGAAGAAATCCCACACGTTGACCCGCACCTGCACGCTGTTCGCGTAGTTCTCGCGGTAATCCTTGGCGTTCGATAACTGTATTGACGGTTGGATGGGATTTTGCATTTTGGCCTCGTGACGTCGTGAGTCCGAAAGCGCAGTGTAACAAAGAACCAACAGCCTCGCAGAATAGTCCGTTGCTACTTTGCCGGCATGGTGTAGTAGCCGCTGCGGTGCCGTACCTGCAGCTGGGAGGGGTCGGGATAATTCTTGGTGGTGGGATCGATCTTGATTTCGATGCGGCGGAATTCGGAGTCCGACAGCCGCTGGCTGGGGTAGTAGGCGATCAGGTACTGCGTGCGCAGTTCGTCGCTGATCTGGCGGAAGGCGGCATCGAGCTGGTCGAGCGAACTGGCGTAGAAGTACTTGCCGCCAGTGTCGCGTGAGAGCTGGATAAGGGCGTGCTCGCCGCCGATGTCGCGTCCGGCGTTGCTTTCAATGGGCACGATGATGATGCTGTAGAGAATGACCTCGGCCTGTTGCGCCTCGCGCACCGCCTCCTGATAGTTGGTTTTGCTGACGGTGTCGCCACCGTCGGTGATGATGACCATCACCTTGCGACCTCGGCGACTCATCAGCGCGTCGGAGCCCAGGTACAGCGTGTCGTAGAGCGCGGTGGCTGCACCGTTATGCACCCGGCTGATGCCCTTGTCGATGACTCGGATGTCAGCCGTAAACGGTGTGAGCTGGTCCACCACCTCGGTGAACTGAAACAGCGACACGCCGTCAATCGGCCGCAGGATGGCGTGCGCAAAACGCCGCGCCGAGTCCAACTCCAGCTTGTGTTCGTTGCGGGTGCTGAGGCTGGCGTCAATCGCGATCACGATGGACAGAGGCAGTTCCGACTCGCGCTGAAACACGGCGATCTTCTGCGGTCTGCCGTCCTCGAACACCTGGAAATCCTCTTGCTTCAGGGTTGACACCGGACCGCCTCCGGCATTGGTTACCGTGGAAAAGACGTTCACCAGTTTCACGTTGACCCGGATGGTGCTGTTGGTGTCTTCGGCACCTGCAGCCGGAGGCTGTTTCTCCGGCGGATGCGGTACGGCGACCGGCGCGGCGGGTTTGTCGGCGTTGGGGGGGCGCGGTGCGGTGCTTTGCGCCAACACTGCGGGCGACAGCGCTGCCATGAGGCAAAGCAGTGCGCCGGCGTGGGCCAACACGCTGAATTCTGTCAGGAGGCCAGAGACCTTCCGCGAAGAGAAAGACATTCGCTTTACTCTAACCCGAAATGCGCTACTTTGACGCGCCTCCGCCTGCAACCGGCACTTCCGGGGGAAACGGTTCGCCATCGGCCCATACTGCACCGTCCTCAAAAAACTCCTTCTTCCAGATGGGGACCGTCTTTTTCAACGTGTCTATCACCCAGCGGCACGCCTCGAAGGCCGCTGCCCGGTGCGCCGACGCCACCGCGATGTAAACGCTGGTTTCGCCGATTTCCAGCCGCCCCAGCCGGTGTACCAGCCACACATCGCGGACAGCAAAGTTGGCCACCGCCTGCACGGCCAGTTGCTCCATCTGCTTGAGTGCCATGGGTTCGTAGGCGGTGTACTCGAGGTAGAGCGTCCGCCGCCCACGAGTTTGGTTACGGACGATGCCGTCGAAGACCACCACAGCGCCGTCTTCCGCCTTCTTCAGCGCCGCCAGAATTGTCGCCCCGTCGATGGGCCGCCGCACCAGGGCCGCGTGCTCGCTCGTCTGAATCGGCGGCATTGCACCGGATGCCGCTTCGCCCGCCGCGCCGCCACTGACGGGAGGAATCAGCGCCACTTCATCTCCGTCCCGCAGCGTGCGGTCGCGCCCGGAATATTCGTAATTTACCGCCATGGCGATGGAGCCGCGGAACTGCGAAAGTTGTGGGATGCGCTGCTGTAGCTCGTCGAACAGGCCACCCAGCGCGGTGCCGTCCGGCGCCTCGACCGTCGCGCTTTCACACCCAGCGAACTCCTTCAGCATCCCCAGATACTGCACCGTTACCCGCATGAAGCTAAGGATAACGCAGAGATTTGAAGGAATTGCAGGTCGGTCGAGGACTACAATGAGCGCGGTCCAGCACGGTTGAAGCCCAAATAGCGCTTGCCGTCGGAGAGCCTCTATGAATAACGACCAGCCTGTAGCCGTAACCTTTGCCAAGGAGAAGCTCTGGATACTGGATCTCACAGCACCAGAACGTAGCACTCTGGTTGCGACCTTCCTTGGCTGGGCGCTGGACGGCATGGACGTGATGGTTTACAGCTTCGTCATTCCGGCGCTGATTACAGCCTGGCATATCAGCAAAGGGCAGGCGGGCTTGCTGGGCACGGCCGCGCTCTTGATTTCAGCTGTGGGAGGCTGGCTGGCCGGAATGCTAGCGGACCGCTTCGGCCGGGTTCGCGTCCTGCAGATGACCATCGTATGGTTCGCGTTCTTCACGTTTTTGAGCGGATTTACTACCTCGTTCTCCCAGCTGTTGATAACGCGCGGCCTGCAAGGCCTGGGGTTTGGCGGCGAGTGGGCGGTCGGTTCGGTGTTGATGGGTGAAGCCATCCGCGCGCAGTATCGCGGCAAGGCTGTCGGCACGGTGCAAGGCGGGTGGGCCGTCGGCTGGGGTGTCACGGCAATCAGTTACACCGTGCTCTTTTCTGTACTTCCTGCCGCAACTGCGTGGCGCGCGATGTTCTGGATCGGCATTCTGCCGGCGCTACTGGTGTTTTATATCCGCCGCAATGTGCCGGAACCCGAAGTGTTCCATCAAACGCGAGCGAGAGAAGCAGCAATCGGCACGGGTAGCCGTTTCCTGGAGATCTTCAGCCCAACGCTGCTGAAAACAACCTTCCTTACTGCGTTGCTGGCAACCGGCGTTCAAGGCGGTTACTACGCCATCACTACCTGGCTCCCCACATTTTTGAAGACGGCGCGAGGCCTGTCGGTACTCAACACCGGCGGTTATCTCTTCGTGGTGATCGTAGGCTCATTCGTCGGCTATATGGTCAGCGCCTGGTTAGCCGACCGCGTGGGTCGCAGGCGAACGCTGATCCTGTACGCAGTGTGCTCTTTCGTCACCGTGACGGCGTATACCTACCTGCCCATCAGCAACCAACTCATGCTCGTTCTGGGATTCCCTCTCGGATTCTTCGCGTCGGGGTCGTTCAGTCCCGTGGGTGCCTTCTTCACGGAACTTTTTCCCAGCCGGTTGCGCGGCTCGGGCCAAGGATTCTCCTATAACTTCGGTCGTGCAATCGGAGCGCTGTTTCCTACACTAGTCGGCTATCTGAGCACGCGCATCGCCCTTGGACACGCTATCTCGATGTTCGCCGTGGCCGCCTACCTCGTCATGATCCTTGCCGTGCTCCTGCTTCCGGAAACGAAAGGAAAAGAACTCAGGGCCTATGAATAACGGTTTCTCGACTTCACGGAGGGGTGTTGCCTTCCGGCGGGAGGCTGTGACGCAGGTTTTGAGAAAGCGGCCTATGGCCTGAGGAAGCACCGTTCTCCGTGCCTGCGGAACCCGTGGGCCCGGAGCCCGGCGTACACCTTACCCCGAAGCGAGAAATTATTTGCTGCGTCGAAGACGAAGTAAGAGTATATATTCGTTTCGAATGTTGGTTCCGCCAACATCGTTGTGCGTCAAAACAGCTTGTAGCTATCATTCGTGACTTTCGGGTGAACGCTCGCGAATCGATCCATTGGCGTTCTCCCAACCATCGAGGAGACGGCTGATGAATACATTTCCAATCCTGCTGGGAACGTTGTGCGTGTTCGCGCTGGCCTATCGCTACTACAGCGCTTTCGTAGCGGCTAAAGTGTTGGTGCTGGATGATCGCCGCACCACACCGGCACATACCTATGAGGATGGACATAACTACGTCCCTTCGCCAAAATGGGTGCTCTTCGGACATCACTTCGCTGCGATAGCCGGCGCCGGTCCGCTGGTTGGCCCCACGCTGGCGGCCCAATTCGGCTTCGCGCCGGGATTCTTATGGATCCTTATTGGCGCGGTATTGGCCGGTTGCGTTCACGACTTCACTGTCCTTGTGGCCTCGGTACGGCATAAAGGGAAGTCGCTGGCAGACGTCGCGCGAACCGAGATCAGCCAGGGGGCGGGCCTGGTTACGATGATCGCGCTCCTGTTCATCCTGCTGGTCACACTGGCCGGGCTCGGCGTGGTGGTAGTTAATGCGCTGGCCGACAGTCCGTGGGGTGTATTCACCATCGGGTGGACCATACCGATTGCGATCGGCATGGGACTTTACATGTTCAAGAGCACCCCGGGTCAGATCAAGATCGCAGGTCCCAGTGCGGCTGGCGTCGTCCTTCTGATCGGTGCGGTGATTGGCGGCCACTGGTTTGCAGCCTCTTCCTACGCCAGTCTCCTCACCTTCAACGCGCACCAGATAACCTTTCTGATGGCGGCTTATGGTTTTATCGCCTCCGTATTACCCGTATGGTTCCTGCTCGAGCCCCGGGACTATCTCTCCACGTATATGAAGTTGGGGACGATTGTGCTGCTCATCGTGGGTGTCTTTATCGTTCACCCCGATATTCAGTTCCCCGCCGTGACACAATTTATTCACGGTGGCGGCCCGATCATTAAGGGAAAGCTGTTCCCGTTCCTATTTGTCACCATCGCCTGTGGGGCGATTTCCGGGTTCCACTCTCTGGTGTCCTCGGGCACCACACCCAAGATGTTGTGGCAGGAAACCGATGCGCGATTCATCGGTTATGGAGCCATGATATGCGAAGGCATGGTCGGCGTCTTGGCGCTGATTGCCGCAACTTCCATGTATCCCGGCGACTACTTCGCCATCAACACCGCGCCCGCGGTCTTCGCCAAGTTGGGACTGCACACCGTGAACCTGGATACGTTCTCCGCCGAAGTAGGTGAAAAGCTTGCCGGGCGAACCGGTGGAGCCGTCTCTCTGGCGGTCGGCATGGCGCAAATCTTCAAGGGTTTGCCGGGCATGAAGACGCTGACGGGCTACTGGTACCACTACGCGATCATGTTTGAGGCACTGTTCATTCTGACGACCGTCGACACCGGAACTCGCGTGGCCCGCTACGTCATGCACGAACTGCTGGGCAAATTGCACAAGCCTTTCAGCAACACGGCCTGGTTGCCTGGCAATCTCGTAACCTCTGCGATCGTCGTGCTGGCGTGGGGTTACCTCATCTATACCGGTAACATCTCCACGCTGTGGCCGCTGTTTGGCACGGGTAATCAACTGCTGGCCACCATCGCCCTCGCCGTGGTCACCACATTTCTGGTGAATATGGGCAAGGTGAAGTATGCGTGGGTCACGGCGGTCCCGATGTGCTTTGTCGGAGTAACGACACTAACGGCAGGGGTGCTTTCCATAAAGACTATTTACTGGCCGCTGGCACATACTCCTGGCAAGGAGTTTCAGGGATACCTTGACTCCACGCTCATGGTGATCTTCATCGTTGGCGTGGTAGTGGTGGTTATCGAGGCCGGCCGGCGTTGCTGGAAGACGCTGCAGGGTGAAAAGGTTCCCGAAGAAGCGTTTGGCCCAATCACCGAGGGTCCGGAAGTAACCATGACGTGTTGCTGATCGACGATCGTGCCACGGTAAGGCGATCATACCCGGGCGCCGTCTGGTCGCTGCTCCTCGGTACGTCTCCTCTCGCTCGAGACGGGACGTGCTCAGGATTGCTCCGCGAGGTACGCGCAGGTGTCCTCATTGGCGTGGTCTTGCCTGGTCCGAACTCGCGGGTCAACCAACCTCAAACTACTCTCATCAAGCTGTAGGAATCGCCGAGAGCGGTGTCTGCCAGGATAACCGAGGTCCCGCTGACCTACCAAAGTTGTATGTCCCCGGCCAAGATGCGGCGGAGTGTGGGTTCTGCGCTGTTGGAAGCTTCCCGAGCGACCGATGCCATAGTCTTTTCCGGCGCCCTTTGTGAGGAACATCACAAGAAACGGTGACCGATGCCACAGCCAGTAATTCGCCGTTAACATAAGTTTTCCGTCCAAGGCAAACTTGCGGATGGGAACGGCGCGACTCGATGTCCCGGTACTCAGGGCATTCCTGTCCAACAGCAAAGCCCCACTTTTGGAGGCGATGATGCATTCTTTCCAATCAAGGGTACGAACTGTGGCAGCCGCTTCAATCATTTTGATCCTGGCATTTGTGTTCCTGCCAAGTTCAAAAGCGGCCACGCCGGCACAGGGCGATGACCAAACCGCAAAAAAAACCACAACGTCCAAATCAACCCATTCCACAAAGTCATCCGGCTCGAGCGAGCTTCAGCAATTGAAGGATGCGATCGCTGCTCAACAGCAGCAGATCCAACAAATGCAGAAGGAGATCGACAGTCGTGATGAGGCGTTGCGAAGGGTCAATAAAGAGACGGAACAGAATGCTGCCGCGGCAAGAGAAGCGGCGGCAAGTGCGCAACAGGCGGCCGCAGCAGCCAACAAGGCCAATGAGTACGACGCTCAGGATGCGACCGCGATGAGCGGACTGCACTCCTCCGTGGTTGACCTCCAGAGTGAGACGAAAGCCAATACCGAGGCGATTGACCAAGCCAAGAAGTGGCTCGTGAAACTCGAAAAACCTTACATGGTTCCTGAGGCGCCGAAGGTAGTTCCCGCCATTGCACCGGTCCGCGTGCTTTCACTAGATCCGCCGAAAAAAGAAGGCCTGACTCCTGGCATCATGCTTGGTGGCGTTACTCTGACGCCGTATGGCTTCATCAAAGCTACTGGGGTCTACGACTCACTGGATCCGACGGGCGATGATTTCCCCCGCCCGGCTTTCACCGCGGCCGATACAGGCCCGAACAACAATCCTGAGTTCCACATGAAGGCGCGTGCCACTCGTATTGGTTCCAGGTTCGAGTGGCCCGATGTTTCCAAGAACATTACGATTTCCGGACAAATCGAGGCCGATTTCGAAGGCAACTTCAGTCGTGCCGACAACCGCAGCGTCTCTGCCATTCGCAGCAATGCCTTGCAGTTGCGGCTGGCTTACGGGCGAATCGATTGGAACGTCAGACCGAACACCGACATCTTCTTCGAAGGTGGACAAGACTGGACGATATTTGGCTCCAGCGCCTTGATGAACCTGTTTGAGACTACGTTTTACGGCGCTTACTGGGGCAACCTCTACGAGCGTTCTCCGCAGTTCCGTATCGGGGTCGTACAGAAACTGGGCGGCTCGCGTAACTGGAGACTGTCTCCCGAATTTGCGATCATGATGCCGTCGGAGGGCAATCTCCCTGCAGATGCCGTCACCTCGGCTTGCACCACAACTGCCGCCTTAACCACCACGTGCACCAACACCGTCGTCAACGGACTCGCCAATCAGTTGGGCTACGGTGAACGCCAAGGTGCCGATTGGGGAAAACCCGAAATCGAATCCAGGGTGGTACTGCAATTCCAACTTGACAAGGCCCCCGGCGTCGTTCCTGCCCAGATTCTCTGGAGCGGCTTCTACACCGGACGTCAGGCAACCGTTCTGGCGTCTGCCGTGCCATTGGATACGGCCAACACGTCTAACCCAGACTTTTACAAGTTGGCCTTTCCGAGAGGTTATGATGCCACCAGTAACGGGTATGGCAACCAGCTGGCGCTCTCGCTTCCAACCCGCTGGTTTACAGTCGTAGCGAGCGGTTATCAGGGAGCCGATCTGCGGTTCTTCTTCGCTGGCGAGACTTTGTCCAACTACAACCAGGCAGGAGGCTTGACCGCCATTGCAGACGGCTTCTCCGTGGACCGCTCGTCAACGGTGCTGTTTGCGACCAATTCAGCCGGCAACGCCGTGGTCGCTCCCCAGCGTCCGGTGCGCGGTTACGGCGGATTTGTTCAGGTCGGGCTGCCACTCTCACGCTGGTTCAACGCCGATCCAAAGGGCAGAAATGCCGGCTGGCAGGCGTACTTCGAGTACGGTATCGATGCGGCGTTTGCCAATGACTTCAGATTGGCCAAGGGCATTAACGCGACTACCGGCGGTGGTCCCATCAAAGACACTCTCAAGGGCGTGACCATCTTCTACAAGATGAACCCTTGGGTCCAGTTTGGCTTTGAGGAGGGCAAGTACCAAGGTTTCGCCCTCCCCAATACCAAAGGCGTCTGCACTACCAAAGTCGCCGGTTTGCCGTCCTGCACTTCAACCGATTGGAGGTCGGAGTTCGGACCGATCTTCACCTTCTAACCACCAACCGTTGTTTGAGATAGGGGGCAGCTGTGCCAGCAGCTCCCCCCTTTTTCTTGCGCCGCAACCCGGCTACATCGTGTGGACTTCCCGGCTTACTTTTGGGGAGGGGCTGCAGCGCTTATAGCGAACTTTTTAACGTATCAATGCGCGGGGGATTTGCACTCGGGCCCCAGGTCCTTCACGGTCTTAACCTCAAAGACCGCATACTGCAATACGCTGGAGGCGCCGCCGGCGCTGGTCGTATCGATGGTTCTCACTCCAGGCTTACCGGCGACTTCGACTTCGTGACGAACCAGCCGGCCAAGCTGTTTGGCTGCGCCAGACAGCGCGTGGCTCGTGCCGTTAGCCTCGGTAAGCACGTACTGGCTGCGGTCGGTATGGAGGCAGCCTTGCAATGTCGTCAGGTCAGCGGACTTCTGGCTTTTATCCGATGCTGGCCCCGCGGATTCTGCTCGCAACCAAGCACAAGAAATGAAAAACACAAGAGTCAGTATCAGTCTGGTTCGCATGATGGACCTCCGTGCGGTCGTTTTCGCAGCCTATTCTATTGCAATGGAGTTTTGGCCCCTTGATCGCTTTCATTTGGGCGCCAGCGTGCTGCCGACGAGAACCCGAGGAAGCTTAGACTTGTTTTGCAGCAGCCATTCCCTTGCCTCGGCGGCGGGCCACTGCGCTGATCAACGCGAACGCTGGGGAGATGTGCACCATTTCAACGTGTACCCGTCACAGTCCCAGGTAGGCTCTCCTCACCTCGTCCTTTCCGGCGACCTCCCGCGATGGGCCTTCCATTTCCACCCGGCCCTCCGCGAGAACATAGGTGTAATCGCTCAGGGCGAGCGCCAGATGGACGTTTTGTTCTACCAGTACGATAGTGAGTCCCTGTTTGCGAAGGGCCTTCAGAGAGAGGAAAAGCTGTTGCGCCAGTAGCGGCGACAGTCCTAGCGAAAGCTCATCGATCATGAGGACAAGCGGTTCCTGCATCAGGCCGCGCCCCATGGCCAGCATTTGCTGTTCGCCGCCTGACAGCGTGGACGATTGCTGCTTTCGGCGTTCCTTTAGACGTGGAAAGGTGTCATACACGCGCTCTAAATTCTGCTGTTGCCCCTTGCGGGCGCGGCGTGAGTAAGCCCCCATTTCCAGGTTCTCTTCTACTGTCATATCGGCAAACAGTTGCCGCCCTTCGGGCACCAGCACCAGGCCACGATTGGCGCGGGAGTGAGGTGACAGTTTGGTGATGTCTTCGCCATTCAGCACCACTTTGCCTTTCCACGGCCGGACGCTGCCCATGACGGTTCGCAGAGTGGTCGTCTTGCCGGCGCCGTTGGCGCCGATGATGGTGGTCAACTTCCCCGGCTTCACCTGCAGCGATATTCCCCACAGCACCCGGACCTCGCCGTAGCCGGACTCGATTCCCTTGATGTCCAGAATCGTATCCATCACGCGTTCTCCAGGAGCTTACCGGCGATGTCGGGATCGCCCAGGTACGCCTCAATCACTTGCGGATCACGCGAGACCTCCTCGGGAAGTCCCTCGGCGAGCTTTTGGCCGAAACTGAGTACCACGATGCGGTCGGAGAGGTTCATGATGGCCTGCATTACGTGCTCGATCATGAACACCGAGATTCCGCTATCGCGAATGCTGCGGACGATCTGGATCATCTGCGTGATCTCGGTAGGATTAAGTCCCGCCAGCACCTCGTCGAGCAGCAGCAATTTCGGACGAGCCGCCAACGCTCGGGCCACCTCCAATCGCTTCTTGCCCGCTATGGTGAGCGAACGCGCAGCGGTTTCGGCACGATCCGCCAGGCCAACACGCTCCAGCACCTCCATGGCAGCATTGCGAGCGGGTTTCAGGCCCATGTAGTCGCGCCCAAAGCAGGCGCCTACGGTTACGTTCTCGAGTACGGTCATGCCGTTCAGCGGCTTAACAATCTGGTGGGTCCGCGACAGCCCTAAGTGAACGACATCATTGGGCGGGCGATTGGTGATGTCTGTGCCCTCAAACAGAATCTTCCCTTTATCGACCTTATAAACGCCATTGACGATGTTGAAGAGCGTCGTTTTGCCCGCACCATTGGGGCCGATCAGCCCGAGGATTTCGCCATGGGCAATACTGAAGCTTACGTCGGAAACGGCCAGCAGTCCGCCAAACCGTAAGCTCACGCCCATCACTTCCAATAAGGCGCTCATTCGATCACCCTCTGCGCTCGCGGCGCCAGGCGATAGAGCCATCCAATCAGGCCCCCCGGCGCGAACAGCACCACCAGCAACAGCAGGCCGCCGGCGATTACCAGGTGGAAGTTCGACAGCCTTGGGGATGTCAGTAGATAAGAACGCAGTCGTTCGTAGAGTCCGCCGCCCAGCGCAGCACCCACAACCGTACCCTGGCCGCCGAGCATCAGCATCACAATGCCTTCCAGCGAGAGCATGTACTCGAAAGCAATGGAAGGATCGATCATGCCGTTCTTGTAGAACATCAGCGTGCCGGCAACCGCAGGCAGGAACGCCGAAACGCTGTAGATGATCGCCTTGAACACCCGGGCGTTAATGCCGAGCACTACGGCAGCGCCCTCATCTTCGCGGATGGCAAAGAGACCGAGTCCAAACTTGGACGTCTTAATGGCCAGGCTCAAAATCATCGACAGGGCCATCACGGCGATCACCAGGAAATAGGTGATCCAAAGAGCACGCATGGGCCCGCCGAGCGGCGCATAGGCGTCAAAGGATACATACATTCCTTCAGAACGCCCAAAGGGATCGAAGTTCGAGACGAACGAATGGACCGCGACTAGAACGCCGATTGTTGCGAGCGCGAAATAAGCTCCCCGAAGCCGCAAGATGCCAACCCCGAATAGCAACGCCAGGAGGCTGACACTCACTCCCGCGGCCAGTGCCGCCAACACCAGATTCCAGTGCCGAACCGTCGCCAGGTACAGCCCCACATAGCCGCCGAGGCCATAAAAGACGATGTGTCCAAAGTTTACGTAGCCGGTGTAGCCAATCATCAGGTTCAGGTTGCTGGCCAGGATAATAGCCACGGCAACCAATACCAGGTCCTCACGCAACGCAACATTGTTGCCGTGGAGAGGAGCGGCAATCATGAGGCCGGAGAACACCAGAGTCAGCCAAAAGACGGGGTGCAGCAGGATACCGCCACGGCGGCTCGCCGGCGGCACAGATGGCCCCCGCGAAGCGGACGGGGCGCTCTTTCTGGCGGGGGCCGCTGCGTTGGTTGAGGGCTGCGAACTCATGCCGTCGCCTTCGCGAAGATCCCTTTTGGAAAAACGACCAGCACAATCACAAACAGGCCGAATTCAATGAGCGGGATCCAACTGACTGCTATGAACGGCGTAACCGCGCCTTCCAGGAGGCCAAGCAGTAACCCTGCAGCCAGCGCCCCCAGCGGCCTGCCCAGTCCTGCCAAGACCGTCACCACGAAGCTCTTCAACTGATAGGCCCCTCCGGAGAGGATGGTAAAAGGAAAAAGCGTAGACACCAGAGCGCCAGAGGCGGCCGCCAGGGCAATGCCGATGGCAAAGGCGAGCGCCAGAACAGTGGTTGAGGATATCCCCATCAATTCCGCGGCCTCACGATTATCAGCCACTGCGCGAATCGCCTTACCGGGGCGGGTGCGGTACAGGAACAACTCGAGAGCCAAAGCAATGATGACTGCCGCTGCTGCCGCTGCCATGTGGTTCCCGGTGAAGGTGTACAGCCCCACCGTGAAGCCGGGAACGCTGAAGTTCACGTTGTACGGACTCGTGCTCCAGATGGCCGTGCCTGCGCCGATGATGATCATGTTCACAGCGAAGGTGGAGAGCAGGCTCGACAACTGCGGGCGGCCGATGACCCAATGCACCGATGTCCAGTACACCAGCGTGCCGAACACCAGGCCCATTGCGATAATCGGTAGCAACAGGAGGTAAGCGTTGACGTGCAGGGCCGTGAACAGGATGTACATTCCGAACATGCCCAGCGCGATCACGGCGCCGTGTGTGAGATTGATGACGTCCATGACTCCCCAGATGAGGCTCAATCCCATTGCCGCCAGTCCGTACACCGAACCGATGAGCAGGCCGTCGATCATGGACGCCACAATTCCAGACATATCTCACCCTTGCGCCCCCTTTTAAGCTCACAAGGCTTGGCTGCGCGGTACGTTCACTCTTGCTTTTCCACTCTACCGGATCGGATAAACCAAATCGGCGCTTTTCGCGGCTAGAGGCCAAACCACCTGCTTGACCAGATTCCCAGATTTATCCTTCTGCCATTGCGCCAACACCATCGAGTGGCCTATCTGTAAGCCGTGCTCGCCAGGTGTCGTCGCAAACTTCGTCTTCCCGTAGAACGTCGTGATATCCGTCGCATTGAGTGCCGTGGCGACTTTTGCCGTGTCGGTTGAGCCGGCCTGCTCGATTGCCCGTTGCAGAATCAGGCCGCAGGCGTAGCCACCT
>Ga0207862_1000264_pt1 | contig 15311 bp, 17 predicted proteins | sample LuqExpMetageno81_FD_187838 | JGI IMG/M metagenome (GOLD analysis project Ga0207862, IMG submission 187838) | Tropical forest soil microbial communities from Luquillo Experimental Forest, Puerto Rico - Sample 81 (SPAdes) | ecosystem: Environmental > Terrestrial > Soil > Tropical forest ... | reverse complement strand
GTTTAAAGGCGAGAAGGGCACCAGCTTTGAGGGTGGTTTTCGCGTACCCGCAATTATCCGCTGGCCCGGTCACGTCAAGCCCGGTTCGGTGGAGAACGGTATTTTCTCCGGCCTTGACTGGTTCCCAACGTTGGTGGCAGCAGCCGGAAATCCGAACATCAGCGATCAACTTCTCAAGGGAACGAAACTCGGGGACCACACGTACAAAAACCACCTCGACGGCTTCAACCAGTTGGCGCTGCTCGAAGGCAAAGGCCCCTCGGCGCGCCACGAGTTGTTCTACTTCAGTGGCGCCAAGCTCGGTGCCGTTCGCATCGATGACTTCAAATTCCAATTCTTACAGCAGCCATACGGCTGGCCCGGTGAAAAGATCGACACGGACATGCCCTCGATCACCAACCTTCGACAGGATCCTTTCGAACGTTTCTCGACCCTTCGGGGGGAGAGTGCCCTCACCGGTGCCTGGGGTTACGGAATGGACTTCATGGCACGCGAATTCTGGCGCTTCGTTGTGGTTCAGAAGGCAGTCGCGCAACTCGCCATGACCGCCATTGACTATCCCCCAATGCAGGATCCGGCGAGCTTCAACCTCGACGCCGTGAAGAAAAAGATCGAGGACCTGATTAAGGCTCACGCGGCTCAATAACACTGCGTAAGACTTGATACTAAGGCTGTCGGGGCTGCCGTAGACCCTCAATGCTTTTCGGCAGCCCCATTCCAGTTAGGTTGTAAGCGTTCAAATGCTAGAGTCCGACGCACTTCATCCCGCCTCAGTTCAAGACCATGAAGCCACGCCGCGCTAGGAGATCGCACCGGTCAGAACAGCCACGTCGCTCCCCGACTTCCCTTGCAGCTGCCCCACATCATTCAGACAGCCCAAGTGAGAGAGCTATCAGCGCGGTCAGCCATGTCGATCGCAGCGTATCGCTTTGCCTCAAGCTCTCCCTTAATGATTGCCTAGCTGCCAGATAGGCCTTTGTTCACAAGGACCTTGAGCTCGACTCGCCGGTTTTCCGCTCGCCCCGCGGCTGTCTCGTTCGTTGCTGCCGGCGCCGCTTCACCCATCGCGCCGGGCGCTATAACGTGCCGGACGGGCACGTTGCAGTCCTGGATCAGAAACGCAATCACGTTCTGCGCGCGCTCCATGCTTAGTTTCTGGTTCATCGCTGCGCTGCCGCTCGAATCGGCAAAGCCCTTCACTTGGATGATGTACCCGGTCTGCTTTGCCGCATCTGCCGCAAACGTCTTCAGAGCTGTCTGATCTTCTGTGGAGATTTTTGTGCTCCCACTCGCGAAGTGCACATCCATTGTCCCCTTGGTGTCGTACTCGCTCAATTCTGAAAACCGCTTGCTCGCCTCCACCGCATTGGCATCGATGGCCGTCTTGTTGGCTGCGGTAGCCTGCTGGTTCGCCGCTATGTTCTGCTGGTTGGTTGCTATATCCTTCTCGTTCGCTTTGATGTTCTGGGCGTTGCTCGAGATATCTTGCGTGTTGGTCGCTACTTTCTGTTCAGTAGGAGTCAAACCAGCCTGAATCATCTCCGCCGTCTGTAAATCGCTCTTATCGAAGCTAATCGACTTTGCCAGAACATGCGTTGCATCCTGGCTCGTTCCGTCGACCGACACCTTGAGACCAGGAATCAGCACGGCTGCAGACATTGATTTCTTGCGTATGCCAATCAGGCCTTTTGGCTCCTGCACCTTCGTATTGTCATCTAGGACCACGGTCATGGTATTACCGTCGGTTGTCTTCAGAACAATTGTTTCACCTGTCCGCGTTGTAATCAGCCCCTTAACCTTGACCTTGTCCTGTGCGTGCGCCGTCAGCACCGCAAAGCAGATTGCCCAAACTCCCACTACGACTGCCAATCCCTTGCCTCGCATATTCTCATTTCTCCTTTCAACTGAGTTCTTTGTCGAGTCAGACACAACCATTCGCTGACTTCTTCCCTTTAGGTTGGAAGTTTCTGCAAGCCATGGAAGTAAGGGAACTGTCGCGAGTGACAGGTCGCGCTGCGGGAATTAAGTCGCACTCACTGGACATGCATCTCTTTTTCGCGCAGCTTCGCCTGTTCGAGTACGAGCTTGTACGCAACATAATACTTGTAGATGTTGCTGACATAGCGCACCGTTTCCTGACCGATCTCCCTGGCGACCACGAACTCGACATTCTCAAACCATACGTCGGGATTCAGGCCTTCTCTTTGAGCCTCTTTGCGGAGATCGGCTATGCGCACAGGGCCGGCATTGTAAGACGCAAAGGTAAATAGAGTTTTGTTGAGCGCATCGAGCCTTTGGTCTTTAAAGTAGCTATCCTCGATCTCCCGCAGCATTTTTGTACCCGCATGGATATTCGGCTCCGCGGTATCCACACTGGGGATGTCGATTGGAGATGCAGCCGCATATTGGGGGATCACCTGCATGATTCCCAACGCTCCCGTCGGGTTCCTGCGATCCTGGTTCAATCCTGATTCCTGGTAACCCAGTGCTACCAGCATGAGGTAGTCGAAATCGTATTGCGCGGCGTATTTCTTGAAAAAGTCCACGTAAAGCCGGAATTTCCTCATCTCGGCGTCGGTAGTAACATTCTTGACCCATTTCGTACTCTGCAAATAGCGTCTCAAGAGAGTGTTCCCGAATGACGTGCCTTCGCGGTGGCTCTCGACAAACTCATCCACAAACTTCTTCAGTTTCGGCGAGTCTTTTCGCATGGCCCACGCCAGTTGCTCTTCATTGCTGAGCACGCATTCCGAGCATAGATGAAGGTGGTCGAAAACCTTGGCCCAGAACTGAGCCCTCAGGTTGATGGTCACCGTGGCTGGAAGCAAGCCCGCATTTACCATTTCGAGTAAGTCCTCGTCTCCCAGGTTCTTGTCTGCCGACCTGATCACCACCGGCTTTTTTCCTTTGGACTCGAGTGACTTGTTCAGGTGCAGCAAGCTTTCGGGATAGACCGCCAACGGATTGACGAAGATTTCCTTACCGCTCAGGTCATCCAGACTTTTCACTGCGGCGCCGCTCGGCCCGGTGACAACGATCTGCTTCACGGTCGCAATCGGTGCGGAAAAAGCCACTTTTTGCCGGCGTTCCGGCGTGATGGCCACGGGTATGGCGACCAAGTCACCTAAACCGCTGATTAGCGCTTGCTCGAGATCGTCATATCCGACTGGCAGGAAGGTCACAGTCACGGGGAGGTTACCAGTCCTAAATTCGCGATTCAGCGTTTCTTGAAACGCCTGCAGTGCTTCGTAAGAAATACCCTCGGGCCGCCCGTGGTCGTAAAAAAAAGCAGTCGGGCTGTAAACGACAAGTGCGCGAGTTTGCCGGCGCTTGATCATGCCATCCAGATCGCCGGTCCAATGCTCATAGGGCGTGGGCAGAGCTGAGGCATTTCCCTGCTGTTGTACGCACGTTACTGTGTCAGGCAACACGTTTTTTCCCACTGAATGCGCCGAATTTGTCGACGCGAATTCGTAGGCCGTGGCCGTCACTACCAAAAAGATCGTTTTCAGGGCCAGCGCAAACGGCCTGAACCGAGTAGTGCTTTGATCGAGTTTGGCCCTCGATGTCATCGCACCTTTTTGCGAAGAGTCCCTGCTCTCGTCTTTCATTTAGATTCTGAAATCTCGTGAGCTGTACCTCACCTGAGATCACATCCGCGTACCTTCACGTCGAGGCTACCAGCGGGCAAGATTTTTGCACCTGTCGCCTGTGACAGTAGGCAGGGCCTTTCGATTTGAGCATTCTGTGCGCGTCTTGACGTTGCTCAAGATCCCGGCCCGAACTGGCTGGGCCAGGCAGAGAGGATGAAGGGCAGGTAAAGTGCACACTTGGCGTCCTGTTTCACGCGGCAGCGCAAGGTCTTCTCCAGTCCCTAAGGCAACCACAACCAAAACCAAGAATTGCTCAACACGAGGAGGCTCACGCGGAATGCCTCATCGGCTCGCTTGTCGTGTCTCCGACAATAAGTGCTGCTGGAAGGGGCCGCTAAGAAGCGAGGTCACTATGAGACCTAGACTCTTGCGGGCGATCCTCCTTTTTATAGTCTTGGCCGCAGCGCTACCGCTTGGCGGGCAGCAGAAAGGCCAATAACATGCCAGGCCAGTTCGGGCTGAATGCTGGAGTCTTGCCCAGTCCGGAATTCACATACCAGAACATGGAAATCAACTACGACACGAGTACGTTCAACGATGGCAAGGGCAACGCCTTGCCGGTCAAGCCAAGTCTGAATCTTTGGGTCGTCGAGAATTGGCTCATATACGTGGCGAACGCCAAGTTTCTCGGGGGTAAGCTCGCATTCGCGATCATCGTTCCGACGATCGCCAATGGCTCATTGACGCTGGAGCAGGTCAACTTTCCACCCTTGACGGCCCGAGAGGGCGACCAGGCCAACGGCTGTAACGCTACCGGGTATCGCCCAACGAATGGAGGACGCCAATGATCTGGAAGGAAACTAAGAGGATTCTGACCGTAATGCTTAGCTTCATCTTGCTCTCCGCCCCGTGCCAGATTCTCTGCGTTTACGGGTATCAGGCCGCGGGATCGTCTGCCACGGGGCAAGCCAATGGCGGTACAGAAGGCGCCCCAATGAGCACTGAGGAACTGCAGTCGTTAGTCGCGCCGATCGCGCTGTACCCGGATTCTCTGGTAGCCCAAATTCTTGCCGCGGCGACCTTCCCGGACCAAATCGCCATTGCTAACTACTGGCTCGGGCAAAACAAGAGTCTGACGGGCAGCGCGTTGATGCAGGCCGTCGACAAGCAGTCATGGGACCCGAGCGTCAAGGCGCTCACTGAATTCCCCTCGGTGCTCGACAACATGGCCAAGAATCTCACCTGGACTTCCTCTCTCGGGGAGGCTTATCACAACCAGCAGTCTGAAGTGATGGCAGCCATTCAGACGCTTCGCGCACAAGCGAAAGCAAAGGGTGCTCTCAAGTCCAGCTCGCAAATCACCGTGGTCCAACAGTCGCCGCAAACCATTGTCATTCAGCCCGCCAATCCACAGATTGTGTACGTTCCGCAGTACAACCCCGCAGTGGTCTACGGCTATCCCTATGTCGTTCCCGGTTATGTAACTCCCGCTTATACCGCCGGCGACGTAGCGGCTGCTGGCATCATTGGCTTCGGCGCCGGCATTGCCGTGGGAGCCATGATGAGCGGTGGCTGCTGCGGTTGGGGGTACAGCAGCTGGAACTGCGGCTGGCATGGCACGGCCGTGGTCTATCACGGCGGCGCGTACTACGGAAACGCCGGCTGGCACGGCGGTTATTACAACGGCGGCTACCACAGCAGCTACGGCTACAACAACTCGTTCAACCGGAACTTTAACAACAACTACAACAGGAACACCAATATCAACCGGAACGTCAACGTCAACAACAACTTGAACCGCAGTAACCTCAAAAACGATTCGTGGTCGCACAGCAATTCGTGGGACCACAACGATAGTGGCAAATCGAGCGCTTTCAGCGGCTGGGGTGGAAGTCATTCAAGTGGCGGCTTCTCCGACAGTGGCTGGTCATCCAGAGCGGACAGCAATCGCGGGTGGGGGAGCATGCACTCGAGCGGCTTCGGTGGCGGGCGATTCGGTGGCGGTGGATTTGGAGGCGGCAGGTTCGGCGGTTTTCGGCGCTAGGCCCCGTGACCGAAAGCCGTTGTGAGATCAAGTTTGGGAGGCACTTATGTCGCGCATAGGTTGGAACAATCTGGCAGCAGCACCCTGGCGGACGTCGATAACGTTGTTGGCGGCCTTGATTCTACTGGGATCGTGTAACAAGGCCGAGAAACCGGCGGCAGAACAGGTCGTGCAGAAAACCTTCGCATCACCAGAAGAAGCCGGCGCAGCGCTCGTGGCAGCAGCAAAATCTGGCGATCAAAGCACGTTGGTCGCGATTTTTGGCCCTGATAGCAAGGAGGTGCTGTTTACGGGCGACCCGGTAAAGGATCAGGACAATCTGAAGGGCTTCCTCGCCTCTTACGACCAGATGCATCGCTGGGGTAACCTTAAGGCAGGGGGCAAGGTTCTCTATACCGGAGCCGACAACTTTCCCTTCCCGATCCCCTTGGACAAGAATTCCTCTGGACAATGGTCCTTCGACACAGCGGCAGGCAAGGACGAAATCCTCGCCAGGCGAATTGGCAGAGGCGAGTTAACGGCGATAGCGGCGTGTGGAGCGGCCGCCGTAGCGGAAGACCAATATTTCAGCAAAGCAAAACAGTACGCGCAAAAATTTGCCAGCGATGAGGGCAAGCAAAACGGTTTGTACTGGCCTGTTGCAGAAGGCCAGCCAGCGAGTCCCTTGGGCCCTCTAGGTGACTTTGCCAAGGCGCTCGGCTACCCCAACGCGGGCGACAAGCCTCAGCCCTTCAACGGCTACTACTACCGGATACTCACTAAACAGGGTGCCGCGGCAAAAGGTGGCGCCAAAGACTACATCGTCGACGGAAAAATGACCGGCGGATACGCCATTCTGGCCTATCCGGTGGAATATCGAAACACCGGCATCATGACGTTCATCCTCGAAAAGGATGGCGTCATTTACCAAAAGGATCTCGGGGAAAAGACCGCCGACGAGGGCTCCGCACTTACGGAATACAACCCAGGCGAGGGCTGGAGTCCGGCTGTTTAGACACCCAGGTGTCAGAACCGCCGGAATTTCGACCGCAACAATTTGAAGAGAAAGGGGAATCGAAATGTCTTTTAAGGTGAATTCGAGTGTTGTTCGCTTCGTGTCTATGGCGCTTCTTCTGTCTTTCATGAGTGGCGTCGGCAGGGCGCAGCACGTAGTCTACAACTACATGCCTGGCACCGACTTTTCGAAGTACCACACGTACAAATGGGTCGACATTCCCTCGAATGTTCATCCCAATCAAATCGTGGCCCAGGAAATCCGCGACGCTGTCAACAATGTACTAGCGGCCAAAGGCTTTACGCTGGCGACCGGTGACAAAGCCGACCTCAACGTCGGCTATCAATGTTCCGTTGACCGGGAACGCGAATGGAGCGCCTGGGGCATGGGTGGCGGACTCCGCTGGGGCGGCGGGATGGCAAGCGCCGAGAGTTCCACGATCACCAATGGAATGCTGGCGGTCGATTTTTACGATCCCGCTTCGCAGCAACTGATTTGGCGCGGCAGCGCGGCACAAACGCTCAATCCGAGTGGCAATCCCCAGAAGGATATGGAGAGGTTGAACAAAGCCGTCAACAAACTTCTGAAGCATTTTCCACCGGGAGCTTAGAGGAGCGGTGGTGAGGCCAACAAGCAAATTGGAAAGGGAGTTCCCGCTATGCTCCGACGCAGCCTGTCGCAATTGACAGTAGCGCTAAATGATGGCGCCTGAGAAGGTAGCGAGCGTCAGTGATACGGCGAAATTAACCTACTGGGTCTCAGAAAGTCATTTGGGAGGATCTGCCATGAAACTGGCGGCTAGAAGGTTATCACTGTTGCTGCCTGCCATGATCGCGATCAGCGTGAACACAGGTCAGGCGCAATTGATCGGCGTACTCCAATTCACGGTAAACAGTTCGTTTGCGGTCGACAACGTTGTTCTGCCCTCAGGAACTTACACGCTGAAGCAAGACGTGGAGGATAGCGGGCTTTTCACGGTTTCGGATAACGACGGAAAACATTCTATCTATATATCGTGCGAGAATATCGAGGTTAGCTCCCCCACGACCAAAACGGAGCTCACCTTCCGCAAATACGGAGACACACTCGTGCTGAAGGAAATCTGGATCGCTGGAAGCACGACCGAGATGCTGGTACCGTCCGGGCCAGTCGAGAAGAAAGCTGCGAAGCTGGGCAAACCAACGAAAGTCTCCGTGGCGGCAAGCACGAAGTAAAGGATCGAGAAGGGAGTGGCAAAATGACAAATATTCTCAAGAGCTTCGCACCGCGCAATAAGCGAGGCGTCCTAATGGGCCTCGTCAGTTGCTCCTTGTTCTGCTCCGTGGCTCAGGCGCAGTCCTCGAAAGGAGCTGCTCCTGTTTACCAGATCACGTCGGCGGTCAGCAAGATTACATTCTTCGTGAAGGCTTCAATTTCCATCGACGGGACTTTCGATAAGTGGGACGCCTCCCTGACATTTACTTCGCCGGATGTTTCGACAGGTGTTCTCGATGTCAAGATCCAGGCGGCCAGCGTGAATACCGGAAGCGGCTTCAAGGACGACAAGCTGAGGAGCGAAGATTTCTTCGACGCGAAGAAAGATCCCTATATAACGTTTCGGTCCACGAAGATTGTGCAGACCGGGCCTAACACATATGAGGTTCCAGGAACATTTACTATACGCGGCGTTTCAAAACCGGAGACGCTGTCCTTCACAGATGACCGTGAGGGCAAGGGCACGGGAGAAATCAAGGGAACAATGGCGTTCGATCGCAAAGAATTCGGCATGGACAGCGGCATTCCCTTCATCAGGATCGCCGACCGCGTTGAGGTCACGGTTGACTTCAAGGTGAAACGGGTCAGCGGATCTCCGTTGCTCTTTAAGCAATAAAGCCGGGAGCAGGACACCCTCGGGACCGGCGAACTCGACTGTTCCTTCGAATCGGTTCATCTCGAGAGTCCGCAGCCTTTTGATTTGTTGCGAGCGACAGAAGGACGGGTCTGCCGTCCGGAGACGGTTTGCTTCTAATCCGTCGGATCGGAACTTTTGTCCCAATCCTTCAGGCTCTGGCTGACAAACTGTTGCCCCGTCTTTACGGTCGCGATACCCTGCAAGAGGTCCGAGCCGGCGTCGGACTTCAGAATGTACCCGGACGCACCGGCATCGAAGGCACCCTGGACGTAGTCACGGCTACGACGCTCGCTCACGAAGAGGATCTTGGAGCGAAGCGAGACAACTCGAATTTTGCGGGTGGCCTCAAAGCCGTTCATTACGGGCAGGCCGATGTCCATCAAAATGACGTCCGGCTGTAGCTCTTGGGCTTTTTGTATTGCCTCCGATCCATTGGCTGCAAAGTACACGATGTTTGCATCGCCCTGCGATTGAAACATCTCCAAGACAAACCGCTGCCAGGGGAGGAAGTCATCGACTACAAGAATTTTTATGTGCGACATCCCGAACTTTCGTATTCTCCGAAAGGTTTGTGCAGGGAAGGCTGCCAAGACAAGCTCAATTGTTTTTCGCACTTATGATTTCATGTCCAGGCCTAACACGTCGCTGTGCCGAAGCAATCAGCTAGTTGCTCGCGAGCAATGACGGTTGGTGCAATTGGGAACTGTCGGCAACACGATTCGGCGGTGGCGGACCATGATTGATGCAAAGCCAACCGCAGAAGGGCGACCCTGCGCACAACGACACGGCCACCGGGGAGATCCCGATTGCAACCCTCCTGACTGCTTTGACAGTGGTCTACCTGGAGATTTCGCTCAGAATCAATGGGTTTCTCACCGAGAAGCGAGCCTTCGGCGGCTTTGGCCCCAATACGCTCTCTGCGAGTTTCTTCGCTGCGAAGGCCACCGCCGGGCACGAGGCGTTCATGGAAACTAGCGGTCAGAGTCGTCTTGTATCGGGACCAACACCGCGGAATACGTTACAAACACTTCTACTGGCGTTCTTCGTCTTCTTGCTCTGTTATCTGACCGCCGAATTGGGTGGCGTCCTTGTGGTGCATGTGCCCCGGCCTGTCTGGCTCCTTTGGCCGGGTTGCGCGATCTTGACCGCAGTCTTGCTCAAGGCGCCTCGGACACTCTGGCCCGTACTCCTACCGGCGGGACTCGCCGGGTTTGTTCTCTATGACCTGCGAGCGGGCTTGGCATTTGCCCCGATTGTCTGGCTCATTCTGATAGACGCCGCCGAAGTATTGACGGCCACCCTGGGCGTTCACTCCGTGTTCGGCGGAGAGCCGCAACTCAGTAATGTTAAGGGTTTGACGAAGTACTGCGCATTTGCCGCGATCCTTGCACCAGTCGTCGCCGCAACTATGGGCGCTGCCATCCCTCACGGGAGCTACTGGATCAGCTGGCGCATTATTTTCCTCTCGGAGGCCCTTGCGTTTCTGACCTTGCCACCGGCGATCCTGGGCTGGGCGAGCCGAATTCGGAAGGCGCATGAAAACTCCGCCAGCCTTTGGATTGAAGCTTTTGCTCTGATCATCGGTGTGTTCCTGCTGGGATACGTCATTTCCGTTACCTCCGGAAGGAGCATTACACCCGCCCTGTTTTATGCACTGGTTCCCTTCTTGATATGGTCGGCGCTCCGTTTTGGCCCTTCCGGTGTCAGCACTTCGATTATCATTGTCGCCTTTCTCTCGATCTGGGGTTCAATTCACGGGCGCGGTCCCTTCGCTGAATCGACACCGCTCGAGAGTGTCTTATCGCTTCAACTTTTTTTGTTGTGCGCTGCCATACCATTCATGGTACTGGCGGCGTTAGCCGAAGAACACAAACTCGGGGAGAGGGCGTTGCGCGAGTTAAGCGGTCGTTTGATCACGGCGCAAGAGGAAGAACGAACACGATTATCGCGGGAATTACACGATGATCTGAGCCAACGGATGGCGCGTTTATTGATCCGGCTCGAGCGATGCCGGCAATCCATCGGCGAGGTGTCGCCGAAATCGCGACAGCAATTGGAGGCGGTTGTGGAAATGGCCAGCGAAGTCTCGGCGAACCTGCGAGACCTTTCGCACATGCTGCACCCGGCGACGCTCGCCACACTGGGTCTAGTCACATCCATATCAGGGTTCTGCCGCAGATTCTCCGAGCAGCACAACCTGAACGTCAAATTTGAGTTCGGCGACATTCCGAAAGACACTCCCGACGACGTGAGCTTGTGCCTGTTTCGCATCGTTCAGGAGGCCTTGGGCAATGTCGTGAAGCACAGTGCCGCTCAGGAAGCGCGAGTGACTTTGACGGGGGCTGGCGATCGAATCGATTTGCGTATTGAGGACTCTGGGGTCGGGTTCGACACCGCATCCCCGCAAGGAAAAGCGGCCCTTGGTCTGATTAGCATGAGGGAACGAGTGCGCCTGGTTGGCGGACAATTCTCAATTGAATCCGAGCCGTCTCGAGGTACGCGAATCCTGGTACGTGTTCCAGTCACCAGTATTGGAGGCCAACCAGGAGGCTCATGAGCTCTTCTGCGCCTCTTATTTCTGTTCGGCTGTTTCAATGATCGGCAGATTCGAAGCGATCTGCAGATCGACCAGTAGTTGGATTTGGTTTTCTACTTGGAAGAAACGCACCGCCACAATCGCGGGTAACGACTTTTTCATGAGATCGTAGTACTTCCGGCGAAGGGCCATCTTTTGGTCATCGAGGGCCATCACCCGTTGCGCCAACTCGTCAGCCTTTTCGTTCGTCATCGTCAGAAAATTCGCCGCATACTCTTGGATAATGGCGAGCTTCTCATTCCCGAGCTTATCCAGGTCGGCCTCATACTGGTTATAAATGGGCCAGAAGATCCTTGCCTGCTTATCGTCCAACTGCATCGTCTCGTTGACGATTTGTCTCTTCTCCGTGTTCAGGTCCGAGCGCAGGAGCTCGATGTAAGTTTGGGTATTGAGCACCTGACTCTCAGACGGATCCTTAAGGTGTGTTGTCTGAGCGCACAAGGTGGTCGCGACAACCGCCGAAAAGCTCAAGGCGAGAAACACAGTTCGAAGATTCATGAAATCCTCCAGATTTGGAAATTCGTCGAACGCAACGCCTCTCTATTGAATGATGGGAAGTGTTACCGGTTGTTCCAAGTGGAATTCGAGTTGCGTTTCGGCCGGAATTTGAATCTGATTACCCTTTTGCACGACGGAAAGTGCGCCTCCGGCCACTGCGCCTATCGCCGCGCCCATGCCGGCGTTACCGGCGATGGCACCAATGGCCGCGCCGAGACCAGCACCTCCGAACAAGCGACGAAAAGAGCGGCGCGTGGAACTTTTTCCCTTCGAATCAAAAACATCGGTCACGATGGGAATCGCCGTTCCGCCAATCACAATTTGTGTAAGTTGCAGTTTTAGCTGCGATTCTCCCGCAGCGCGCCCCGCTGAGTTTGCCTCAAGCACCTGACCATAAACAGTCGTGCCCATTCTCGCAACAACATAACCCTCGGCAGCGAGATCCGTGGCGAGCGTGGCGGTGAACAGCTGGCCGGTATAGGCCGAACTGGTGTCCACGGTGTCATTCATTCGAACGAAAAGGATGGTACCGGGGGGGACCACGATTCGCTGGGCTGGCGCAGGCTGCGGCGGCGCCGGGATCGGGCCGAAATTCAGATTGTCCACTTCCTGATAGGGATAGATTTGGGTCCTTCCGTCAGCGCCCGTAAATTGGATGCCCTGAGGTGTGCGGCCATTAAACGTTCCATAAATCGTCTGACCGCTCTTCAGATGCAAGGTGTCGGCAATCGTTGTCAGCCCCGCAGCCAGGAACAGAAAGGAGATACAAAGGACGGGTGCTCTCAGTTTCATATGAACCTCGCTTCTCAATGCGTAATTCCTTTAAGCTTTCCGCGCTCCTCGCGATACTGGCCAAAGTGACAGTCCTCTTTGAAAACGTGGCCGCGACCCACCCCTCGATCACGAGTGGCCAGCAGCGCTTACTGATTGAATTCTGCTGTACCGGTCGCCAGGTCGTACATCGCACCCGTAATTTTTATGGTGCCCTTTTTTTCCAGGTCTGCGAGTACCGGGCTTCGCCGCCGGATGCTGTCGAGCGTGAGTTCGACATTCGTCTTCGCGACGGCGTCAACGTAGGCCGGATTTTTGCTCGATTTATCGCCCTCGAACTTTGTTGCTGGAATCGCCGGCTTGATTCGCGCCAACAGACCCGTGAGATTGCCCAACACGACATCGTCAATCGCTCCCTTTATCGCACCACAGGCTGTGTGACCGAGGACCAGCACCACCTTTGCCCCAGCAACCGCGCATGCGAACTCCATACTTCCGAGTAGGTCGTCATTCGCGACGTTACCGGCAACCCGAGCATTAAACGTGTCGCCAATTCCAACGTCGAAAACGATTTCGGCAGGCACTCGGGAGTCAATGCACCCAAGGACAACCGCGGCTGGATACTGGCCAGAAGCCGTCGAGCGCTGCTCTTTCATGTAGTCGCGGGAAGTCATCTTTCCGGACCGAAATCGCTGATTTCCCTTTTTCAGCTCCTCGATGATTTCCGAGGGGGTCATGCGATCGCGCTGCTCTTTCGTCAAGGAGCTACTCATTGGAGCCGCGAGTTGCAGCGATAACAGAGACATGGGGCCGACCAATGAGGCAGCGCTAGCGCTCACAAAAAAGCTTCGGCGGCTCGATTTGCGGTACGTCGGTGTGTTGTCAGTCGTCGGTTCCATGCTTTTCCTCCTTTACAGCCTTTACAGCGACATGTTGGGTTCTGGTCAGTGCTTGCTCTCAGAACGAGAACTCCATTCCGGCGGAAGGGCCTTTCTCAGTCAAATTAAGCCCGATTCGATTGGTACTGGTGTCTCTGTTGACCACGAGCCGGCTTCCTAATTGGTAACCTGCATTTACACTGATGTGCTTGTTGATGGTGTACCCCAAGCTGCCCCAGGCAGACACGTAGTTCCCGTAGCCAAAGAAATACATGCCGTATATTTGGCCTTGTACGTACACGCGGGGAGAATCGGTCAGGTAATAGCGGAACTCAGGTCCAGCGACCGGAATCGGTACCAGCAACGACGCGGAAGCCGACACCGCAGGATGATGCACACCATCGGCCGTGACCTGAGCGGCCGCACTGATGGAAGCCGTCGTATCGAACACATTGAATTGGACTCCGAGTCCGAGGTGTCCACGCCTTCGCCGGATGATATCGTACTGATACCCGAAGCCGTACAGAGGCGAATCCAAACTGCTCTGCGTCGTAAGACCGGCTTCGAATGTCTTGCCCTGGAACGTGAACGTGCGGGTCAGGACAGTCTGTTGAGAAGAAGTGAATCGACTTCCAAAGACATAGAGATGGTTCTTATGAGTGAACTTCCAGTCCAGCTTCCCAAAAAACGTTGAGTAGCTATTGAAGTTCAAGTCTTTTGTCAAATCGACTATGCCGCTATCAGCGGAACCTTGCAAGGTGCCCGAAGGCGTTGAGTATACCCAATCGCCTTCGAGTTTCAGCCTGTAAGAATCAAATTCCTCTTGGGACTGCGCTTTGAGGGCAGGAACGGCTGCGAGCGCAAAGAGCACGCCGAAACCCAGTATCAATCTCACGGATCGCCTAAACTGCCTTCCGAGGTTGTTGGTCCACATCGGCATTTCTCATCCATCACTCAAAGAAATGAGCGATTTTTTTCCGGCTTCTTCCGTGTAATACACCGTCACCTTGGCGCCCTGGTCGATACCTTTGCCAGTCTCCTTCCCCACGTCCTTCGCGGCGTTGTCTGTGTACTCAAACGCCTTCTCCGTCCCATCCGCCGACTTCACAACCATCGTTTTTGCGCCCTTATCGATCTTCGTTACCGTACCCTTCGTAACCTTCATCCCGTCTTTGCCGACCGTCCCGAGCTCGTCAGCCGTCTTTTCCGTTCCTTTCACTGTGTAACGGGCCACGACCTCTGATCCCTCCTTCAGACCGTCGAAACCTTTTTTGGTTCCATGTATCGTGGCCTGGTCAGCCACCTTGATGGTGTGTTCGGTTCCATCCGCTGCCTTCACAACAACCGTTTTGGTCGACTTATCCACCTTCTTCACGGTCCCATGCACAATGCTTACAACATCCTGTGCAAGACAAACCGTTAGTCCGAGTGTGCCAACGAAAATCAATTGCCATAGCTTCTTCATTTGAAAGCCCTCCTGGAATTCTTCCGTTCATGGCCTCAAAGCAACCAACGCAAAACCCTCGCGCGCCGCAAGCGCGACGCAGAAGCAGATCTGGCTAGCGGTGGTAACTACTGACAACGTAAATAGTTCATGCCGTCCCCGCTTGCCAGACAACTTGCCTCTACTCACGTTTCGCCTGCACCGTCCCCAGACAACGATTTTTTCGAAAGGCGGCTAGTGTAACGCCCCTCACCACAGGCCGCCTGTCCTGTCGGCTTGGCCCACATGATAGAACAGGCGCAATAACCGGCAACTGTCGCTTGCGACAGGTCAACGGCAACTGGGTTGTGGAAGGGCCCGAGGAGAAGCGGGCTTTCTCCTCGGGCCAGCGACTTGGGTGGGACCACTGGCTCAAGAAAGGCGATTGCCATTAGAACCTAGAACCGGAACTGGACACCGGTCTGCAAGCGGAAGTTGCTTTGGCTGTTGTTGCCGCCCGTAAAATTGTTGCCAAAACGGGTCAGCACATAATCCGCATCCACGATACGGATCGCAATCTTCTCGGTCACCGCGAAATCGACGCCGCCCCCGACCTCGAAGGC
>Ga0207862_1000262_pt1 | contig 15399 bp, 8 predicted proteins | sample LuqExpMetageno81_FD_187838 | JGI IMG/M metagenome (GOLD analysis project Ga0207862, IMG submission 187838) | Tropical forest soil microbial communities from Luquillo Experimental Forest, Puerto Rico - Sample 81 (SPAdes) | ecosystem: Environmental > Terrestrial > Soil > Tropical forest ... | reverse complement strand
TCGGTTTTCACGGCATCAATTACCGCGCTGATCTGTGGATCAATGGAAGGAAAGTGGCCGGTTCCGACGAAATGGTCGGCGCCTTTCGACGATTCAAGTTTGATGTGACGCCGTTCGTGCATCCCGGCGAGAAAAATGTCGTGGCGCTTTCCATTTCCGCGCCAAAAGCCGGCGAACTCGCGATCACGTTTGTAGATTGGAATCCGATGTCGCCGGACAAGGAAATGGGCCTTTGGCAGGATGTGGTCCTACGGGCACGCGGCGCCGTAGCCGTCCGTTATTCCTCCGTCGATTCGCGCCTAGATTTGCCGCCCGCGGCAAAGGCACACCTCACCATTCGCGCACAGTTGCAAAACAGTTCCGCTTCTCCGGTCAAGGGCCTGCTCAAGGGCAAAATAACCGGGGCGGCGAATACAGTCGAGTTTTCTCAAACCATCGAGCTTGCCGCCAACGAGACTCGTGAAGTGGCCGTCAGTCCGGAAAATGCGCCTTCTCTCAACCTCGAAAATCCACGGCTTTGGTGGCCCTATCAACTGGGCGAGCCCTACCTTCACCACCTTTCGCTCAAATTTGTTCCTGAGCATGGCTTCGTTTCCGACGAACAATCCTTCGCCTTCGGCATTGTCGAAACGGATTCCGAGCTCACGCCCGAGGCCTATCGGTTGTTTAAGGTGAACGGCAAGCCGGTGCTGGTTCGCGGCGCTGGCTGGACCTCGGACATGATGCTGCGCATCGATCAGTCGCGACGCGAAGCTGAGTTCCGCTACGTGAAAGAAATGGGCATGAACACGATTCGTCTTGAAGGGAAGCTAGAAGACGATTCGTTTTTCGAACGCGCTGATCGCGATGGCATTCTGGTTATGGCCGGATGGTGCTGTTGCGATTCCTGGGAAAAATGGGGCAAATGGAGCGAGGAAAACAAGCGAGTCTCGGTCGAGTCCCTTCGCGACCAGATGCTGCGGTTACGGCGCCATCCGAGCGTGCTCGTTTGGCTGAATGGAAGCGACAACCCCCCTCCGGGAGAGCGCGAGCAAGCGTATCTTGACGTCGAAAAAGCGACGTTCTGGCCCAAGCCCGTGATTTCGTCCGCTACCGCAAAAAAATCCGAAGCGAGCGGCCCGAGCGGCGTGAAAATGACGGGGCCGTACGACTACGTTTCACCCAATTACTGGCTACTCGACACCAAGGCGGGCGGCGCCTACGGCTTCAACACCGAAACGAGCCCCGGCCCCGCCGTTCCCCCTCTTGAGGAACTGCGGTCCATGCTCCCGCCAGACAAGCTCTGGCCCATTAATGAGGCTTGGGATTTTCATGCCGGTGGCGGCAAGTTCAAAAACATTCAGCTTTACTCAGCTGCGCTTGAAGCCCGCTACGGCAAAGCGAAAGACGCGGCTGACTTCGCGTGGAAGTCCCAGACCATGGCTTACGAAGGCGAGCGAGCAATGTTCGAAGCGTACGGCCGCAACAAATACAAAGCCACGGGCGTGATTCAGTGGATGCTGAACAACGCGTGGCCCGGCCTTATCTGGCACCTCTACGATTACTCACTGCGGCCCGCCGGCGGGTACTTCGGCACCAAGAAAGCACTCGAGCTTGTCCACGTGCAGTTTTCGTATGACGACCGCAGCGTCGCCATCGTGAACGGCACGCAAGAACCCCAATCCGGTTTGCACCTCACCGCAAGAACGTATGACCTCTCCATGAAGGAGCTTTTCGCGCGCGAAGCTCCGGTCGATTTGCCGGCCGACGGTGTGGTCAAATCCTTTGCGATTCCGGAGCCGTCCGCCCCGAACACCGCGTACTTCCTCAATCTCGAACTTCGTCGCTCCTCCGGCGAGTTGCTGAGCCGCAATTTCTATTGGCTGTCGAACAGACCCGACACGCTCGCTTTCGATAAGACGGAGTGGTACTACACGCCGCTTACTTCCTACGCCGATTTCACCGCGCTGCAAACCCTGCCTCAGGCTATCGTCAAGGCTTCACTGAAGTTCCACGAAAGCGGCGAAGAGCCGAGCGGACACGTCGCCGTTGAGAATACGGGCGCGACGCTCGCGTTTCTTGTTCGCTTGCGCCTGCTGAAAGGGAAAGACGGCGTCGAGATTCTTCCCGTTTTCTGGGAGGACAATTACCTTTGCTTGTTACCGGGCGAAAAGCGCGAGCTGACGGTGCACGTCCGCAAGTCCGAGCTCGGCAACGCCAAACCGATCCTGGCAGTGGACGGCTTCAACGTGTCGCCACTGACCGTTCATTAAAATCATGGCGAACAACGGTTAGGCGCTGCGGGTGGAGTCGCGGATTACCAGCTCGGGATGAAGTTTCTGCGAGACAACGGTCCAGTCGCGATTCTCGCGACTCGCCTGAATCGCTTCCATCACGATATTCACGGCTGCACCGCCCATGGTTTCAAGGGGTTGGCGCACGGTCGTTAAAGAAGGCGCCGACAGAGCCGAGATCGCCACATCATCGAAACCAATTACGGAACATTCCTCGGGGACCTTGATCCCCGCTTTCGCGAGCGCGCGCATCGCTCCGAGCGCGGCAAGATCGTCGAACGCAAGCAGTGCCGTGAACTTCTTCTTGTGCTGCAGCAGTTCTTCGGTCAAGCGGTAGCCGTGTTCGAAGCTAGAGTTGGGGTCAAACTCGTCGGGCAGCTGCATGACCAGCCCGCTGTCCAGCTCCAGCTTGGCCGACTGGGCGAATTTCTGAATTCCCTTCCAGCGCGGAGCGCTATCGATGAGCCGCTTGGGTCCGCGAATGAGCGCGATGCGCCGGTGTCCCTGTTGATACAGATGTTCGAGCGCCAGCCGGCCACCTGCTTCGTTGTCAACCATGACCGAACTGACGCGGGTGCCGGGAATCTCCCAACCAATCGTAGCCGCGGGAATTTCCCGCTTGTTCAAATCCGCGAGCACGTGAATATCGACTAACAGCCAGTTGGCCACAACGATCAGCCCGTCCACGTGCCGCTCGAGCAGCATCTCCAGGTAGCGTTCGAAACGGTCGCGCTGGTTGTGGGCGTCGGAAAAGATCGGAAGGTAGCCGAGGGGGTACAGGGCATTCTCGATGCCGCGCAAGATCGGCGTGCAGAAGGGATCAGTCACGTCAAACAGCATCACACCGATGCTCTGACTGCGCTTGCTACGCAGAAAACGGGCCATTGCGTTCGGCCGGTAGCCCAGGCGCTTGGCGGCTTCTTCAATACGCTGGCGAGTGCTCGGAGCAATGTAGCGGGCCAGGGGAGCGTTATTGAGCACGATGGAAACAGTTGCGGGAGAGAACCCCGTGGTCTGGGCCACGTCGCGCATGGTGACGAGCCCGCGTTTACCACCTGTTTTCTTCATTAGGAGTGCCTCGCGTGCTCATCTTAGCCGGATTGCTCGTGAAAGCAATCCGAAAGCGCGGCGGGCTATTCCTCCGGTGGAATCTCAAAGGATAGCTGCTCGCGGAAGCCTCGCGTCTTCCAGAGACCAAAGGCGATACCCGCGGCCATCCAGATCGAGCCGACGATAATTGCGGGCCGGCTGAGATTCAGCCACAGGGCGAGGCAAATCACGAATCCCAGAAGCGGCGGAATCAGAAAACCGAGCTTCTTGTCATTCGAACGGACGTAGTACCGCAAGAACGCGGCCGCGTTCACTCCCATGAAGGCGATGAGAGCGCCAAAATTCAACATCTCCGCGCCGAGCCCGTAAGCCTCGCCGCCGTTCAGTATGTTCTTGACCGTTTCGAAGGTGAGCGCATGGGTGCTCAGCGAGTAGGTTTTGTATCCGGCCACAATCTCGAGAATGAACGCGCCAAGCAAAGCCACGACGCCAACCACGAATACATTGTTCCGAGGTATGTGGTGCCTGCTGTCCACGGCGCCGAAAAAGGATTTGGGCAAAGCGTTGCTCCGGCCCATGCCGTAGAGCAGGCGCGCCGCGCCGAGTTGCGAGCCCAGCCCCGACCCGAAATTAGCCAGCAACAGCGTAAATCCGACGATAGGGAAGAGCGGCTTCCATGCGCGGCCAGCGATGTAGGAATAGGCTGTGTTTACATCCGGAAACGGCTCTGAAGCCGGCCAGATCAGTTGCGCGACATATGCTTCGACCGCCGAAAGAATCCCAATGACCAGACAGGTCAAAACCGTTGCCAGAAGAATATTCCTGCGCGGATTTTCCGCTTCTTCGGACAGAGTCGAAATTCCGTCGAATCCGATGTACGTGAGAACCGCGATCGAGGTACATCCGAAGAGACCGGCAACGGTAAACGTCTGGGGGTCATAAAAGGGCCGGCTGTAATACGCCGTGTCATGCGGCGCACCAAAGATATAACGCGCTGCCGCCACGAAGATGGCTACGACGACCGCGCCCATGGCGATAGCCATGCCGGTGTTAATCCGCGCGGACGTTTTGATTCCGCGCACGTTCAGCAGCGTGAACACAACGGCAAAGAAAATCTTCCAGATCCAGGTGGGCACACCGGGAGCAAACTGGTGTGCCTGGCCCGCGCACCACACCGTGCAGATCAAGGGGTTGAGCATGTAGTCCATCACCATGCTCCAGCCGGTGATGTAACCCACGGCGGGATTGACTTCCTGCGCGACATAAGTGAACGCAGAGCCTGCGCTCGGATAAGCGCGCGCCATGCGCCCGTAACTGATGCCGGTGAACAGCATGGCGACCATCGCGATCAGGATGGCGGTGACCACGTGGCCGCGTCCGCGGTCGCTCAGCACTCCAAAGACCGACATCGGCGCCACGGGCTGGATCACGATGATGCCGTACAGAATCAGGTCGGCAAGCGTGAGTGTCCGTCGCAGGCGAGGGCCCGAGGCATTAGCAGAGGCGGCAGCTTCTGTGCTCAAGCGCGTCTCCTTGCCGCCTTGCGGCCTTTGCGAGGCGAAGCCAGGACTACGGCGCGGGTCAGATTCTTCGGTGCATCCGGGTTGAGTCCCTTACGCAAGCCAACGGCGGTGCCCAGAAGGTGAGCAGGGATGGCGCTGACCGTGTAGCGGGCGAATTCCGGCCCATCCAGACCCAGTTCGACGAGGAGGTCGCTGTGCTTCTTCAATTCCGCCGAAGCCCGGTTCACAACCACGCAGGTTGCCGCACCCAGTTCCTTCAGCTCCCGAACCAACACCGTTTCCGCTTCAGCCGCGGCGTCCGAGACGTAGAAGGTGATCAGGGTGTCAGGGCCAGCGATCGAACGGGGTCCGTGCCGGAATTCGAGCGAGTGGTAGGCCTGGGCGTAGGAAGATGACATCTCCGTGACTTTTAAGGCCGCTTCTTGCGCCAGCCAGTAATGCACGCCCTGCCCCAGGAAGACAAAATCGGAAAACTTGCGCTTGCGGCCAAATTCCTGGATTCTCTGCTTGTGGGCGTCAAGCCAGGCTTGACCCTTCTTCGGCAGTTGATCGAGCGCCACCGACAGCAATTCGTCTCCGATGAATTGTAAGGCCAAGCGCTGGAAGGCCAGCATAATCGCGGTGAAGGAACGCGTCATCACCGTACTCTTTTCATCGGCCCAATTGAGCTTGAAGGTATGCGTGCAAAGTTTTTCCAACAAGCTCTTGTTGTGGCAGGTAACCGCAAGCGTCTGCACGGTCTTATGCGCCTGCAGCAGTTCCGCCGTGCGCAGCACCTCGGTGGTCTCGCCCGAGCGCGACATCAAAACGATTTGCTCAGCACCAATCCTGCGCATTGTTTCTTCGGGAGCAAAAAGTAATTCGGAGGCCGGCACGCCTGTCGCCGGAATATAGAAGTGCTTTGTCCACAGAGCGGCGATCAGCCGCGAGAGGTAGTAGCTCGAACCACAGCCGACAAAGAGCCACGGACTGCGGGGCGAAAACGTCTCGGCCAGGTGCTTGAGCATCAGCGACGCTTTCAGATGTTTCTCGGTTTCCCTCCAGATGTGCGGCTGTGAGAGTATCTCGGCTAGGGTGTGTTCAGCGGGACGCATGGACGCCTTCCGCGCACGGGCGGTCTTCGTGGTGGGCTTTGCCAGCGGGATGCTCTCCTTGAAACGTTTCAATGGCGATGATTTTGCGGAACTTCGGCCCTTCGCGCCAGCCCTACTCTATCCGATGGCTGGATCGGGATCAAGGCTCACACGGGCGCGAGCATGACCGCGTTGTGCTCTAGGGCTCCGGCGCTGTCAGCTAGTTCTTACTGTCCGTATTCCTTGGCACCCGTTAGGAAAGGAGCCAGCCCGGGCATGGCGCAATCCGCGCTTGCCCACGACCCCGTACTTGCCGCTTATTGCGTGCTCCGGTCCCACTCCAAAACCTTTTCGATGGTGTAGTCCACTTCTTCCGCGATCAGTTCCGGGAACATGGGTAAAGAAATGCAGCATGCCGCGTTGCGCTCGGAATTCGGTATCGGTCCCGCAATGCGCGCTCCATGGCCCCACGGGTAGCCTTCCTGCTGGTGAATCGCGATGGGATAGTGGCACTTGGCGTCGATGCCGGCTTCGTTCAGGAATTGCAGGAAGGCATCGCGATGTTTCGCTTGCTTCGTTTCGACCACGTACAAGTGGTACACGTGATAGTAGCCGGGCGTTTCGTAGGGCAGGGTGATGTTCTTCACATCGGCAAGACCCGCGGTATACCGGGCCGCCCACTTCCTTCTGAGCTCGCTCCATTCCGCGATGTGTTTCAGTTTTGCGCTCAGCACCGCCGCGTGCAGGTCATCGAGCCGGCTGTTGTAGCCCATGCTGTGACACGAGCGCTTCTCGGACCCGTGATTACGCAGCTTGCGCACGACGCGTTCGATCTCCGGGTTGTTGGTGACCACGGCACCGCCATCCCCGAAAGTCCCCAGGTTTTTCTGGGTGATGAAACTGGTGGTGGCCGCGTCGCTCAGTTCACCGACCTGGAAGCCATCGCCGCGCCCGCAGATTGCCTGGGCGTTGTCTTCCACGACCTTCAGCCCGTGTTTGTCCGCGATCTTGCGAACCGCCTTCATGTCGGCACACTGGCCGTAGAGGTGCACCGGCACGAGCAGTTTCGTGCGCGCGGTGATCGCCCTTTCGATTTCTGCCGGATCGATGCAATTTGTCCGCGGGTCCGAGTCGACAAACACTGCCGTTGCGCCGGTCACCCAGATGGCTTCGGCCGTCGCGAAGAAGGTGTTGGTTGTGGTAATGCACTCGTCGCCCGGAGCAACGCCCAGCGCCTGAAAGGTGAGCCAGAGCGCATCGGTTCCGTTGCCGACGCCGATGGCATACCGGGCTCCATGGAACTGGGCGAGCTCCTGCTCAAAGCTCTTGAGCATCGGTCCCAGCACGTACTGGCCGCTCTCGAGCACTTCGGCCATTTTGGCGTCGATTTCGGCCTTGATGTTGTGATACTGCCGGACGTGGCCGTAGAAGGGCACCGTCAATTTCGTTTGGAGCATGTCGTCTCCTTCGCGTGGTTTTGCTAGCCCGAGCCGAACCGGTTAAGACGTTTACCGGGCGGGGCTTGTGACAGCCCCTGCAACGAACCCCCTCAGTGCTCGATTGAAACGTTTCAATAGCATCATTCTGAGGAGCTGGGCCGGACGGCGCAAGCCCTAATTTTCGGGCCGGCTATCCCGCGTCGCGCTTCGGTGATGCAGGCCCGGTTTCTTTAGAAGGCTCGGCCTCGGCGATTGGTCACCTGTACATCGGTACAGTTCCCGGGCACTTTTTTCACGGTATCTCTTTCGCCTCTTACCGCTTATTTCGCGCGCAACAGACCCACCCATTTCTGCGTCTAATCATTATCATTGCAAGGAGAATTTTGTAGAATTGAAACCCGCCCGAAAGCAGGGACCGCATGGGCAAGCTAGCCCTTGTCATTGATCGCCGGCTTTTTCAGCGCCTTCTTCTGCACATGGGTGGATTCCTGCTCGTGTTTGTCACAGCCCTTTGGCTGCGTCAACTTATCCCGAAGCCCGATCCCATCCTTCAGGGCTACTTACAGATCACCACGGGTCTCTTTGCCTTCGTCTTTGCTGCGGTCGCCCTGGTGCGATTCCAGGGAACTCAGGATCGTGTCTCGCTGATTCTTGGCTCCGGATTTCTGCTCTCCGGCGCGACGCTGACCGCCTCCAGCATCCTGTTCTTCCAACTGATTCACGAAAATCAGATCTGGGTTCTATGGGCTCCAGTCGCCTGGTGGATGAGCCGCCTTCTTCTTGCGCTGCTCTTCGGAGTGGCTCTGTTGGTTGCCCATTTCATCCCGCGGTCGCGGCACCCGCGTCTGGAAATTGCCGGAGCGTTGTTCGCCGTTCTTTCTTTGACGTATCTCATCACTGCTTCCCTGCGCAAGCTTCCGCCGGATGTAGCACGTCACCCCGACGCTTTCATTCCGAACCCGCTGCATCTTGTGCCCGCGGTAATTTTTCTCATGGCTCTCTACGGCTACCGCCACCGGAAGTACCTGACGGACTCGGCTTTCGACCGCGCGATTTTCAGCGCAGTATGGTTGAACCTGGGCGCGCAACTCGCGGCCTGCCAGTCCGTGAAGCTGCTGGACGGTCCATTTGTTTTTGCGCAACTGATGAACGTGGCCAGTTACATCATTCTGCTCGCGGGTTCGCTGCTGGATAGCGCGCGTGTGTTCGAACAGGTCCGCCACCTGGCGGCCAGCGATCCTCTGACCGGCCTCGCCAACTACCGCAAACTTCTCGATGTTCTGGACACAGAAACGGAGCGCACTCTGCGCACGGGGCGTCCATTCGCGGTGCTGTTGCTGGATCTGGATGGCCTCAAGAGGATTAACGATACCTACGGTCACCTGGTCGGCAGCCGCGCACTCTGCCGCGTCGCCGATATTTTGCGTGTCCACTGCCGCGCCATCGATACGGCTGCACGCTACGGCGGAGACGAATTCGCTGTCGTGCTTCCCGAGGCTCGTGAGGACGAAGCTCAGCGCGTGGCTGCCCGCATACGCGAGACGCTTACGGCCGATCAGGAGGAACCGCCGATCTCTGCAAGCATCGGCGCTTCGGTTTATCACGGTGAGGGCGAACGGGTAGAGCGTCTGCTGAAGGACGCCGATCAGAATCTGTACGAAGAAAAAGCGCGACGCAAGAACCTGCTGAAACTGCCGGAAGCGAACCGCCGGCGGACGCCGAAGAAAACCTGAGGCGCCGCGCCTCGTTACTTCACGTTTTGATACGGCGCGAGCTGATCTTCAATTTTCGCCTTGTCCCCAACGACCACTACCGTCATCTCTTCCGGCTTGATGTATTGCCCGGCCATCTTCTGGACGTCGGCGGGCGTCACGGCGTTGACCTTGGCGACGTAGGTCTTCAGGTAGTCTTCACCAAGTCCCTGGAAGTCTACATACTGCAATTGCCCGATCAGGGCGCTCCTGCTGGAGTTTTGAATCACGAATAGTCCTGAAAGATAGTTTTGAATTCCTTTGAGCTCGGGCGTGGCCGGAGGTTCCTTTTGCAACCGCGTGATCTCGCCAAAAATTTCCTTTAGCGACGGGCCGGTCGACAGCGTCGTGACGTCCGCGGTTTCCGCCCAGTAAGCATCGTGGTAACGCCGCGATATTTCACTCCTCGGTGAATAGGTGTAGCCTTTCTGCTCGCGGATATTTGCCGTAATACGCGAATTGAATGAACCTCCGAGCAGGGCATTGGTTACTCCCAATGGGATGGCGTCCGGGCTCACGGGCGAGGCCACCGGTAAGCCTACAATGAGGGTCGATTGTGGGGCGCCCGGACGGTCGGTCAAGTCCAGGACCGGCCTTGGCTTTGTCGAGGGCACCTGTTCGACCCGCGGGCTCCCTTTTGCCCAGTTGCCAAAGCTGTCGGCGATGGCTTTTTTCACGGCAGGTTTATCGAACTTTCCCGCCACGTAGAGGTGCGCCCGCAGCGCGCCGAAGTTCGACCCGAAATAGTCCTTTACATCCTGCTCCGTGAGTTTCTTGACGTCCGCTTCGCTGGGCAGCACGACTGCGTAAGGATGGCTGTCGTACAGAATCTTGCGGAAGCGCATTAAGGCGATTGTCTGCGGACGGGCTCCGGCCACGGCAATCTGCCGCAGCATATTGGTTTTCAGCCGTGCCAGCTCCGATTCCGGCAGCCGGGGGTGTTCGAGCACGTCTGCCAACAGCCGAACGGCATCGGGCGCGAACTCCTGAAGCACATCGAGGCCAAGGGTGGTCTGGTCGGCGCCGGCAGATACTTCCAGAGTGCTGCCCATGCGCGCCGCCTCTTCGGCTACTTGCACCGCGGTCAGCGTTACCGTTCCCTCCTTCATCAGTTCCGCGGTCAAGTCGGACACGCCGATCCGGTTGCTGCCCTCGTTCAGGCCCCCAGCGTCCACGGCGACGCTCAACTGGGCTTTGGGAATAATCCCGTAGGGTACGAGCGTAACTTTGAGTCCATTGGGCAATGAATAGGTCTCATTTGCGGGCACGGTAAATGCCTTTGGCGGGCCACCTTCTGGCGGCGCCTGTTTTTGAGCCTTCGCCCGAGGAATACCACAAGCACCTGCGACTAGAACCAGCCACGTTGCGATACGAATTGCATTCTTCATTCGTGTTCTCCTTCCCTACTGTTTCTTGGCGGGTGCGGCTGCATCCTTTGGTACGGGTTGCAGTTCGATGATGGTGCGGTTGGTTGGCCTCAAATAATCCTGCACGGTCTTCTGCAGGAGCTCAGGTGTGACCTTGTCGAATTGTGCGACAAGCGTGTTGACGCGAGCTGGATCGTCGTCAAATAGAGCGAAGCTTGACAGGAGATCCATCAAACCAAATCCACCGAATTGCCCCATCGTGTCATACAAGCTGGAGCGCAGCTTAACGCGGGCGCGGTCGAGGGACGCCGAGTCCACCGGCTTGGTGCGCAACGGCTCGATTGTGGTATCGATGGCTTCGAGCACGGTCTCGGATTTGGTGGTGGGGTCGTAGCGAAGATCGATCGTGAGAAGCATCGGACCTTTGTAGTTGAACGGGTTGCCAAGCTGGTTGATTGCGCCGTTAACTTTGTCGGTCAGGCCGCGTTTCTCGACGAGTTCCTGATGAAGCAGGCTGTCGTCACCTTCGGCCAGCATCTGCTCGATCAGTCCCATCGCATAATATTCCGGAGTATTCCGCTCGGGCATGTGATAGCCGAGGGCCATCGCCGGGCGCGGCGCAAGCGGGTCCTTCTTGGTCACACGCTTTTCTTGCTCTTGCCGCGGTTCGGCCAGGTCCGGCTGCGGTGGCAGCTGCGCCGGTTTGATGGCTCCAAAATACTTTTCGACGAGGCTCTTGGCCTGTGCGGTGTCGAAATCACCAACGATCGTCAACACCGCGTTGTTTGGTGCGTAGTAGGTTTCAAAGAACTTTTTGACTTCGTCGAACTTGGCAGCTTCGATGTCGGTCAGGTCGCCATAAAAATTGTGAGCGTTGTACCAGTTGGAGTTCGCCGCCATTGGCAAGTCGATCCAAGGGAATCCGCCATAAGGGGCGTTCAGCACATTGACCTTGACCTCATTGCCGACGACTCCCTGCTGGTTCTTCAGGTTTTCTTCGGTGACAGCCAGCCCGCTCATGCGGTCGGCTTCGGCCCACAGCATGGTCTCTAGTTTGTTGGAAGGAACGACTTCGAAATAATTCGTGAAGTCAAAGCGGGTCGAGCCGTTCAAGATTCCGCCGTTCGCCTGGACCAGCCTGATGAACTCCATCTTTCCGAGGTTCTTTGAGCCCTGGAACATCATGTGTTCGAACAGGTGCGCAAATCCTGTGCGGTCGCGCGGTTCGATCCGGAATCCGATGCGGTAGTAGACCCCCACACAAACAATCGGCGCCGTGTGGTCGGGCGAGAGCACCACGCGCAAGCCGTTCGAAAGTTTGTAATACTCCACCGGTACGTGAAATTCTTCGGCCGCCTTCATTGCCCGAAACGGCGCCATCAACGCCAACGCCAGCATTGCTCCCAGGCGAATTTTGCACGGCATTCTTCCTCGCTTCGCTCGCATAGACCCTCCCTGGCGGAATCCGGGAAATTTCAGGAGATCATTTCAGGCAAACATCTCTTGTTTTGTACAGACGTAGCCCAACGGGGAAAGTTTCATCCATCGACAGATCTCCTAATAGACGGCCCGTTGTTGCATCGTCGCCTTGCTTGCCAGTGAAAATCGCGCCTCAGTCTTACTCTTCCCACACACCATTGCCGCCGCATATTCGCCGAACGCCGGGCCGTGCTTGAATCCGTGGCCGGAACCTCCCCCGGCAAGCCAGGCATTCTCGAATCCGGGATGCCGGTCGATGAGGAAATCCCCGTTTGAAGTGTTTTCGTACTGGCAGACACGCGTTTCCACGATTGGCGCGTCCTTTAACGCCGGGAACCTTCGCGCGACGTAGCGGCGCGCCCGATCCGAGATTTCGGGCGACGGAATCCGGGACTGCGTGTCCGGGTCGATTGGCATTCCGTGGGTATCGAGGGCCACTTTCAATCCGCGGCTCTCGAGGTCCGGCATGCCATAGACTTCGTCCATCGGGAAGAGCCAGGTCGGGAGGGCCGGAGGCGCAAACCGCATATCGCCAGGCGGCGTCCCGAAGAAAAACACTTCCTGCCGCGTCGGAAAAATCCGCGGCCCCAGCAATTCGGGAAACATCTTGCCGAGCCATGGACCGCAAGCAAAGACAAATTGTCCCGCCGAAATCTGTTTGCCCTCCGTTGTCTGGATGCTCTCGAGCTTCTTTTTTTCCGGAGGCGGAACGATGTGCGCGATTTCGAGGTTGACGCCTCGCTTCACTGCGTCGGCCGCCAAACAAGCCACGGCACGCCGGGCCAGCAGTACGCCGCTCTCCGGTTCCAGCAGCCCGCGCTCCACAGCGTCGAAATTCACCTGCGGGTAGCGCTTCTCGAGCGGCCTCCGCTCCATCACTTCATACTTGACTCCGCAGCGTTTGAGCGCCGCCATCGACTCCGGGAGCCGCTCATCGCTCTCCCCGGCGAGCCATAACACGCCCGTCTGATGAAAGAGCTGCTCGCCGACAGTGGCGAATAATTTCTTCCACTGGACGAGCGAGTCCTGCGACCAACGGGTGTAGATCTCGTCTGCGCCATAGCTCATCCGGATGATGCGTGACTCTCCTCCGGAGCTCGCTCGTGTGTGAGCCGGCCCGTGGGCTTCCACGAGCAGCACGCGCTGTTTGCGCTTTGCCAGATGCCACGCTGTCCACGTTCCGAACACACCCGCTCCGACCACAACAACATCAAACGTCGTCCGTTCTGGCATTGTGCCGCAATCCTAACCAAATCCTGCAGTACCGCAAAGTGGTTTCCGTCTGGACGCCTGTGAGAGTAAGATAGCGGACTTGCACTTGTTTATTTCTGGGGGTACTTCAGTGAACCAGCCTCGCCGTGTGTCTCTGTTTGCCGCCATCTGCCTGCTCGTTTTCGCAGCGCCTCTCTCCGCGCAGTCAATCGATCCGAAAATATATGAAGGAGTGAAGTGGCGGCTCATTGGGCCGTTCCGCGGTGGCCGTGTGCTGGCCGTGACCGGCATTCCCAGCCAGCCAAACAGTTACTATTTCGGCGCCGTTTCCGGGGGCGTTTGGAAAACCACCGATGGGGGGATCACCTGGGACCCTGTCTTCGATAAGCAGAGCGTTTCGTCGGTCGGAGCCATCGCGGCAGCGGATTCCGATCCGAATGTCCTGTACGTGGGGACTGGCGAAGCCTGCATTCGCGGAAACATCTCCTATGGCGATGGGGTGTACAAGACCGTCGACGGCGGTAAAACGTGGACGAATGTCGGCCTGAAGGACTCGCGCCACATCGGCGCGCTCATTGTGCATCCGAAAAATCCCGAGGTGGTCTTCGTTGCAGCTCTCGGCCACGTCTACGGCCCCAACGAGGAACGCGGCATCTTTCGCACGCGTGATGGCGGCAAGACTTGGGAGAAGGTTCTGTACGTCAACGATCGCACCGGCGGCATCGACGTCGTCTTCGATCCGCAGAATCCGCATGTAGTTTTCGCGGCGATGTGGGAAGGCTACCGCACGCCCTGGTCACTCAACAGCGGCGGCGACAAAAGCGGTCTGTACCGCTCCGCTGACGACGGCAGCACATGGAAGCTGATCAAGGGAAACGGTATGCCGGATGGGCCGCTCGGCCGCATCGGCGTCAGCGTTGCGGGCGGTGATTCGAACGTCGTTTACGCCCTCATCGAGGCCAACAAGGGTGGCCTTTATCGCAGCAATGACGGCGGCGAGCACTGGGAACTTATTAACGAAGATCACCGCTTCCGCCAGCGCGCCTGGTACTTCACCCACGTGTGGGCCGACACCAAGAATCCCAACACTCTTTACATCGCCAATACCGGTCTTTATCGCTCCATCGATGGCGGCAAAACGTTTGACCGCATTCCCGCGCCGCACGGCGATCACCACGGACTCTGGATTGATCCTAACAATCCCAGCCGCATGATCAACGGAAACGATGGCGGCGCTACGATTTCGGTCGATGGTGGCAAAAGCTGGTCCACCCAAATGAACCAGCCAACCGCGCAGTTTTATCACGTTACCGCCGACAACGATTTTCCCTTCCGTATCTACGGCGCGCAGCAGGACAACTCGACCGTCGGTATCCTCACGCGAAGCGATCGTGGTTTCATCGACCGTGCGGACTGGGATCCGGTGGGCGGGGGCGAGAGCGGTTACATTGCCGTAGATCCCCGCGATTCCAACATCGTTTATGCAGGTTCGTACTTTGGATTCATTTCCCGCTTCGATCGTCGTACCGGGCAAAGCCAGAACGTCCAGCAATGGCCCGACGATCCCGATGGCCACAACGCCAGCGCGCTGAAGTACCGCTACACGTGGACCATGCCCATCGTCTTTTCTCCCCAGGATTCCAGTACTCTCTACAACGCCGCACAGTATGTCTTTCGGTCACAGGACGGCGGTCATTCCTGGGAAACGATCAGCCCCGACCTTACGCGCAACGACAAATCCAAGCAGCAGGACTCCGGCGGACCGATCACCAGGGACCAGGCCAGCATTGAATTTTACGATGTAGTCTTCACGGTGGCCGAATCTCCCAAGCAAAAAGGGGTTATCTGGGCCGGAACCGATGACGGCTTGATCCAACTGACCCGTGACGACGGAAAGACCTGGAGCAACGTCACGCCTAAAGGCATCCCGGAATGGTCCCTCATCAGCCTCATCGAGGCCTCGCCGTGGGATGCCGGCGCCGCCTATGCCGCCGTCGACACGCACAAGCTCGACAACTTCAAGCCCTATATTTTCAAAACCACCGACTTCGGCAAAACCTGGACGCAAATTACCGCGGGCATTCCTGATGGTGCCTACGTTCACGCGGTCCGCGAAGACCCTGGTCACAAAGGACTGCTCTTCGCCGGCACGGAAGCCGGGATCTATGTATCCTTCGACGAAGGCGCTCACTGGCAGTCGCTGCAGCTCAACCTTCCCAATTCGCCCGTCCA